>ERZ724526.200-NODE-200-length-35315-cov-6.344470_pt1 | contig 35315 bp, 28 predicted proteins | sample MGYA00376059_ERZ724526 | MGnify/ENA primary metagenome ERZ724526 (study PRJEB28724, sample SAMN07190883) | activated sludge metagenome | isolation source: activated sludge of sewage treatment plant in Hong Hong | place: Hong Kong | collected 2016-03-17 ...
TAATACATCAGAAAGTTTTCCTAACTTATCCAGATAAACTTTGGCTGTATAGTTGTTGCTCCCTGTTGGGGTAAACTCCTCATCATTTACATCGGGTTGATTGATGGTATCAAACAGGTTTTCAAGGTTGTAGAATGCGATTATTCCCAGTTGATAATTTTTCTTTTGTTGAGCCTGCAGGCTGCCGGCCATAGAAAGTATCGCTATGGCAATGATGATCTTTTTTAACATGGCACAAATCTAAAAAACGTCACAATGCTGTGGCTTGAAATTATGATGATTAAATTTTTTTTTGAAAAAATTATCTTTTTCTTTTGCCGCTCTTCCTTTTATCACCTTTGAACTTGCCTGATGAAGGGAATCTTTTTTTATCACTACGTTTAAATGGGGAAACTTCATGTAAACGATCCTTGTCATAGAGCATAAAATCAACTTGTTTTTTTATGATGTCGGTGCTTTTAATGACTACCATCAACTCATCGCCCAATGAATATTTTTTGCGGGAGCGATGTCCTACAATACAAAAGTTTTTCTGATCGTATTCATAGTAGTCATCATTAAGGTCGCGCAGCCTGATCATGCCTTCACATTTATTCTCTTCTAACTCCACATAAAGACCCCATTCCGTAACACCGGAAATTACACCTTTAAATATTTCATCTTTACGTGCTGCAAGGTATTGAACCTGTTTGTATTTAATTGATGAACGTTCTGCATCGGCAGCATTAATTTCGCGCTCCGTACAGTGACGGCATTTTTCTTCATACTCCTGTTGTGAAACACTCTTGCCGCCACTCATATAATAATCCAGCAAGCGGTGCACCATCACATCCGGATACCGCCTTATGGGTGAAGTAAAGTGGGTGTAAAAGTCGAATGCCAAACCATAGTGACCAATATTTTCAGTTGAATAAACAGCCTTAGCCATACTGCGTATTGCCAGTTGCTCAATCATACTCTGTTCCTTTTTGCCTTCCACATCCTTCAGCATTTTGTTGAGCGAATGAGCAGTTTCTTGCCCTGATGCAGTGCTTATTCTATAGCCAAACTGTGCTGCAAAAGTTTTAAAGTCGCTCAGTTTCTCTTCAACAGGCACATCGTGAATACGGTAAACAAAGGTCTTTTGTGTTTTCTCTTTCTTTCCCTTTGCAACACCTTTACCAATAAACTCTGCAACACGTCTGTTGGCAAGTAACATAAACTCTTCAATCAGTTTATTGGAGTCTTTACTCTCTTTAAGAAATATTCCAATAGGGTTTCCTTTTTCGTCAAGCCTGAACTTTACTTCTGTTTTTTCAAAACTTATTGCTCCTTTACGGTGACGCTCTTTGCGAAGTAGCTGTGCTAACCGATGAAAGACACTTATTTCTTTAACAAAAGGGCCTTTGTTGGTTTCTATAACCTGCTGTGCTTCTTCATAAGTAAAGCGGTGATCAGAAAAAATTACTGTTCTTCCAAACCACTCATTCAAGACTTCGGCTTTTTCATTCATCTCAAAAACTGCAGAGTAACAAAGTTTTTCCTCATTAGGTCTTAGAGAGCAAACCATATTTGACAATTTTTCGGGCAACATAGGAATAACTCTGTCAACCAAATAAATTGAAGTTGCTCTGTTGAAGGCTTCTTCATCCATTGCACTGCCCGGTTTTAAAAAATGTGAAACATCTGCAATGTGCACACCCATTTCCCAGTTACCATTAGGCAGCTGCTGAATACTTAATGCATCATCAAAATCTTTTGCATCAACAGGGTCAATAGTAAAAGTAGTTACTTTTCTGAAGTCTCTGCGTTTTTTAATTTCTTCATTTGAAATAGCATCAGAAATTCTTAATGTTTCTTTTTCTACTTCATCAGGAAAAGATTCCGGAAGCCCATACTCAACAATAATAGCATTCATTTCTGCAGTATGTTCACCGGGAGCACCTAATATACGAACAACCTTTCCTTCGGGGTTGCTGGCATCGGCAGACCATAATGTTATCTCTGCAATTACTTTATCGCCATTGCGGGCACCGTTGAGTTGTTTTCCGGGAATAAAAATATCTACATGCATTTTGGAATCATCGCATACTACAAATGCATAACTGCCCGAGTGTTGTATAGTACCGGCAAATTGCGTTCTGCTTCGACTGATAACTTCAACAACTTCTCCTTGTTGTCTTTTACCTTCGCGATGAGCTAATAAACTAATTTTAACTCTGTCGCCATTCAATGCATTTGACATGAGATGTGATGGAATCTGTATGTCTTCTTCAAAGCCATCGTTCATTACATAACCTTCGCCTTTGGAAGTTACCTGTATGTTTCCTTCAATAAACCTTTCTGCCGGTAATAACTTATAACGAAACTGTTGAACCTCCAGCAATTCTCCTTCTTCATACAATTCTAAAATTAAAGATTGTATTGTTTCATCTAAATAATGTTTATCAGCAAGCAACACGACTGAAATATATTCTTCGGGCAAATTTATTTCTGCTTTGCGCCAAACCTGTTTTGGATTAAAGGTAGCACGTGGGTGTTGCAGAAAGACCTGAAGAAGTTCTTGTTTTAACTTTTCAAGTTGTGTTTTTGTAAATTTTATGTTCTTCTTTGACATGTTTTCGTTTGATTGTAAAAATACATGTAGTGAAACAGACGTCAGACAATCTACACTTTAAAAAATAAATGTTTTCAACAGCTATTAATGTAAGATTTCAGGCTTTTAAAAACTCCTTTAATTCTTTAGCTAATTCTTTAGAATATTTAAATCCATTCATACGCCATACCTGATTTCCGTCAACAAAAAGTATCAGCACAGGTACACTCTTTATTTCAAATGCAGCAGCCTCTTCAGTAAGTTGGTCAATATTGATTTTATGGATATATAAGTCGGGAAGTTGTTGCTTTAACTCTTCCAAAACAGGATTAAGCCACTTACATGGTTCGCACCAATCGGCATAAAAATCTATCAGCACATTTGTATTGGATGCTGTAATTTCATGAACTGTATTCACATCACAGGTTGTGAAGTTTCTAATGATATGCTGCAATCTTTAATCTTTCCAAAGCCTCCATATACATTAACTATATTTTCAAAACCATTCTTTTTAAGCAACGATGCCGCTATCATACTGCGATAACCTCCACCACAATAAATCAGATACGTTTTTGATTTATCCAGCTTATTGTAGTGTTGTGGAATGTCACTTAACGACACAAAGACTGAATCTTTTACATGTGATGACTCATACTCACCGGGCTTTCGTACATCTAAAGCAATATATTGTCCTGTCTTTAGCAAATTGGTAAATGTAGCTGCATCAACAGAACTGATGGTATGAAATTCCTGTCCGTTATTTTTCCAACTTTCTATTCCCCCTTCAAGATAACCCGCAATGTTTTCATAACCTACACGTGCAGCACGAATCACTGTTTCTTCTTCTTTTCCTTTTTCTGTGAGTAACACTACCTTTTGCTTTATGGGAATTAATGTCCCAAGCCAGTTGGCAAACTGACCATTGAGCCCAATATTTACTGCATCAGGAATAAACCCTTTCTCAAAATCATCGGCATTTCTTGAATCGAGTAGTAATGCTCCTTGCTGAATGTGTTCTTTAAATTTTTCTATTGACAATGGTTTGGCATTTCGCAACACCACTTCGTCTATAGGTTGATAACCTTGTTTGTTGATTCGGGCATCTTCAAAAAAATACATGGGTGGTGGCATTATGCCCGTTGTCAGGTTTTTAATAAAGGCCTCTCTGTTATTTTCTTTTAAATAATAGTTGGATTGTTTTTGCTGACCTATGGTACTCCATGTTTCTTTTCCAATATTTTTTCCGCAAGCAGATCCGGGTCCATGTGCCGGATAAACAATTACGTTATCAGGCAGCACTTTAATTTTTGTATTCAAAGAATCAAACAATTTACCTGCTAAAAATTCTTTTGAAATACCACTTCCGTCTAATAAATCAGGTCGGCCCACATCGCCTACAAACAAAGTATCTCCACTGAAAATACAATGTGGTTGATTATTTTCATTGAGTAATAAATAGCATGTTGATTCTAAAGTATGTCCGGGTGTGTGAATAGCTTTGATGGTTAGTTTTCCAATTTTGAACTCTTCGCCATCTTTTGCATTATAAACAGGATAGTTGGTGTTTGCTTCAGGGCCATAAACAATCTTTGCTCCTGTTTGCTTTGCCAGATCTATATGGCCACTGATAAAATCGGCATGGAAGTGTGTTTCAAAAATATGTGTGATTTTAGAATGCCGCTGCTCGCATAGTGAAAGATAAGGTGTTGTTTCACGAATGGGATCTATAATTGCAGCCTGCCCATCTGATTCAATATAATAGGCTGCTTCGGCAAGACAACTTGTATATAATTGTTGAATAAACATAATTCTATTAGGATTTAAAACAAAGCTACACTTTTTACAGCAATGAATAAAATAAAGTATTGATTAATTAACCCTGTTTTCAATGTATTGAATAAAATCATCAAAGTCAGAGATTATCTGAACATTTTGTGGCAGGTGTAAACTTTTATTTACTGCCTGTGCACCGGAAAGTAATATCTTGCTTTTTGAAAATGTCTTTGAAATCTGTACAATAAATTCTTCAATGGCGTTAATCTTAATGCAAGATGTTAAAGTAGTCACAATAAAATCGGGTTGACAACATTCGTGAGCACAAATGATATGTTCAATCGGTAAATTGAGCCCCATATAAACTGATCTGTGACCACGTTGTCTGATTACATAGTGTGCATACAAAAGTCCTAATTCATGAGGTTCGTTTGGAGGGAGAAAGAGTAAAAATCTTTTTGCATCAGGCAGTGGTGTCAATACTTGCTTGTCTATTGCAGCAATAATTTTCTGGCGCACAAGATTGGTAAAAAAATGCTCATAAGCAGGTGTGATGGAGCCTGTCTGCCAAAGCAATCCTATTCTGTATAAAAACGGAAACAGAATTCTTGTCATTGTAGTTTCCAGTCCGTTTGTCTCCAGATATTTATTTAACAGGTGTTCAAATGTGTCCTCATCAAGCCTGACCATACAATTCAACAATGCACTGAGGTTAATATCAGCATCATTGGCTTGTTCTACTAACGACAAAACTTTATGCTCGATTTCATTTGGTTTAAGACAGGTTATTTTCGAAATCTTAAATCCCATCTTATTCAACAAAGAAACATTGAGCATCAGTTTCAAATCGTTCTCTGTGTAATAGCGAATATTGGTTGCCGTTCGTTGTGGCTTGATAATACCATAACGCTGCTCCCATATACGAATGGTATGCGGCTTTATTCCCGTAAGAATTTCTATGTCTTTAATCGAAAACCTATTCAACGGAGTGGGGTTTGTGGTATAAACACTTGTCGTGTTTAAAAGTTTCAGCCTTATTTATGGATACCTGAAACATTAAAACAATTGTGATGCAATTTTTCTGATATTCTCCGGACTGCCCATTGTATAAAAATGCAGACAGGGTACACCAAATTTTATAAGCTCTTTAGCTTGTGTCACAGCCCAATCAATACCTGCTTGCTTTACGGCATCATCACTCTTGCATTTTTCTATTTCCTGAATCAGGTCATCAGGTATATCAATAAAAAAAGTTTTAGGTAATATAGCAGTTTGCTTTTTCGTTGAAATGGGTTTAAGTCCCGGAATTATTGGCACATTAATGCCTACTTGGCGACATTTGTTTACAAAATCAAAATACTTCTGATTGTCATAAAACATTTGCGTAACTATATACTGAGCTCCTGCATCAACTTTTTTCTTCAGAAAAGAGATATCTGTATTCAGGTTTGGTGCTTCAAAATGTTTCTCAGGATAACCGGCCACACCGATACAAAATTTTGTCGGTTCTACTCCTTTAAGATCATCATCTAAAAAGGTTCCTGAATTCATATTTACTACTTGCTCAACCAAATCAAGAGCATAGGCATGTCCACCGGGCTCAGGTGTAAAATGCGATTCATGTTTTTCCGAATCACCCCTTAGCAAAAGAACATTATCTATTCCCAAAAAGTTAAGGTCAATTAATGCGTTCTCTGTTTCTTCGCGTGAAAATCCTCCGCAGATAATATGGGGGACAGCATCAACTTTATAATGATTCATGATGGCTGCACAAATGCCAACGGTGCCAGGACGTTTTCTTATTGAAATTTTTTCGAGATAGCCACCTTCACGTTTTTTGTAAACAAACTCTTCGCGGTGATAAGTTACATCAATAAAAGGAGGCTTAAACTCCATCAAAGGGTCTATTGCATTAAAAATAGATTGAATGCTTTTTCCTTTTAGAGGTGGTAGAATTTCAATACTAAATAAAGTCTTGTCTGACTTCTTAAAATGATCGGTTACTTTCATAAAATATTTGCAACAGTATTAAAAAAACAGGAGCGTTCTTTTCAAGAACGCTCCTGCAAAATTATAAACTATCGGCAACTTAACGAATAATATTAAACGATCCTTTTTTGTCACCGGATTTGATACCATTGTCATACTCCAGAATAAAGTAATAAACTCCGGCAGCCTGATTGCCGCCATCCCAATCGTTGTTATATGGGTCGGCACTATAAACTTTCTTACCCCAACGGTTGAATACTGTAAGTTTACGTGTCTTGAAATCCATTAAATTCTTAACCTCAAACACATCGTTTTTACCATCGTTATTTGGTGTAATAACGTTAAATATTTCAAGGTCACATGGTGCTTCAATTACACGGATAACATCTGTGTTGCTACAGCCATTAGAGTCAATTACTGTTACCTGATATTCACCGATAGCAGCCACTGTTACGTTTGCATTGGTAGATAAATTGTTGCCATCCAATGTCCAGTTGTAGCTTTGAATGAATACATTGCTTGTTAAGCTTAAAACCGGAGCAGGGTTTTGTGTTGCACAGAAAAGTACGCTATCTAACTTCTGCAATTCGTCATGAATTTCGGGAGTTGGTAATGCATTGATAGAAACCACTACGTTATCTGTATTGGTACATCCACCTGCACTGGTAACTAAAACACTATAGGTACCGGCAGAAGTTGCTGTTATGCTTGTATCATTAGCACCAACTATGATGTTGTTGTTTAGTGACCATTGATAAGTGTTACCCGTACCATTTGCTGTAGCAAGTGTTGCCGGAGTAGCACCTGCACACTGTGTAACATTATTTCCAATCTCAACAGCTGGTGTTGCATTGATAGTTAATGTCATTGAAGCAGTAGCTGTACAAGTAAATCCGTTTGATGTGTTTGTGATGGTAACATTATAATTACCTGCACCCGTTGTGGCAGTATTTAAAGCCTGATCATTTCCACCAACAGGATTGTTGTTTAATGTCCAGCTGAATACTGAGTTAGTACCTGCAGAAGGCACATATCCCGGATTCAGAACAGGGAGTGTTACATTATCGCACTGTGAAATATTAGATAATGATGCAGTAGGCTGTTCTACTTCAGTTACTATAGCTGAATCTATTGCAGAACAAGATCCTGTTGAAATGGTTACTGCGTAAACGCCTGAGCCGGTAACAGGGACAGATGCTCCTGTTTGACCTGCAATAGGATTACCGTTCAAAGTCCATGCATAGTTTACACCGCTGTTGGCTGATGTTGACTGAAGCGTAACAGCATTACCGCTACAATAAGAAAGATCGTTAACAGAAACGCTCAATTGAAGTACTTGTGAAATATTAATTGTATCACGTCCTAAGCAAGTAGCACCTGTGCTCACTTCAACATAGTAAGTACCCGCAGTTGTAGGTGTAAATTGTTGTGAAGTTGCACCTGCAATTAATGTATCGTTAAGATACCACTGGTAAGTAGCACCGGGATTGCCTGCATCTAATGTTGGGAAAGGATCATTTGCGCAAAGTGTAATATCATTACCTATGTTTACGGAAGGTGAAGGAATCAGATTCACCACTACTGTATCGCTACCAAAACATGAAACTGAGGACTGTACATTTACAATATATGTTCCGCTTACTGTTGGTGTTATGGTTTGTGATGTTTGTCCTGTAGAATTTCCATTGAGCAACCAGTCAAAAGTTGCACCGGGGTGATTACCTGCATTTAAAACAGGTGCAGGGTCGCTGGCACAAACTGTAATATCTGGACCTAAACTCAATGTAATATTATTACGAACCTGAATCGTTCCAAGAGTATCATCCTGTAATACCATGGTTCCGCAACCATTGGCTATAGTGTTTAAGTCACTACCGGTATTGACTATTAAGGTTAATGGTCCTGCGGCATTGGTTGTTGGAACTGTAGTAATCAGGAAGGTAGTACCAAAGTGACCACCGTTAGTACCCAAGCAAGTTGCTCCGGTAATCGTAATTGGAGTACCGTTAGCATCAACCAAAGTAAAGTCCGAACCATCTGCACTTATGGTGAAGCAGTCAATCAATTGATTACTCACAATAAATAATGAATCGAAAGTACAATCCAATGTGTCTGTTACATCAAAGGCGTAGGGAACTGAATCATAAAGATTAATAGTTAAAGTGTCGAACTCATTCATAGGCGAGCCACACTCACTCAGGAAAGTGTTTCCATCATTACCTATTTTGGTAAATATATAAGATGTACCCGTTGGAATCGGGTTAAGTACGGTTACCATTATTGAATCTGTAAGACCGTTAACACAGTTAATACCTACTGCTGAAGTTACAGGATTTGGAAGTCCGCTGGGGTCAAGGAATCGGATATCAGAAGGAACGATTGAACCGCATTGTACAGGTGGATTTACCTGAATATAAAAAGTTGTATCGTCACAAGTAACGTTATTAATACCATCAATAACAATATTTACACCGCTGGCAACCTGTGCACTGTCGAAACTGGGGGTTACTACTGTACAAGTTGAAACGATATTGATTTGTATTTCGCGCTTGCCGATTGTTTTTAATAACCCTGTTATGCGGTCGTACTCAAAACAACGAACTGCAATTACACCATTCTGTAATAAATTCGGTAAAAAAGCAATTACACCGGTCAACAAATCCATTGTAACACCATTAGCTGATGAAATAGGATATACTCCTGAATAGGGTGCATTGTATTGAAGATCGAATGGTGTCCAAGGACAACCACCGGATGCATCCTGTGCATTGATAAGAGAATAAGTTATTGAATCGTTATCAGGATCAGTAGCACCCTGATCAAAATAGAACTGATTGTTTACACAAAACTGTGTTACAGGAATAGTATTAAAGTGTGGTGAGCTGTTTGTCGGATAATCAAGATTATTCATTGTGGTTTCCAGATAGAAACCCATACCAGCAGCATTATTAAGCGTTGTGATATTACCATTACGACAACATGTTTCATACTGGAATTTCCAGTCAATACATTGTGCAGGCATTACCAACACAGCCTGATACAGATATTCTTCAATACCATAAGCTGTACCGCCCTCACAGGTTGTTGGACCTGCTGAAGGCACACAAGGAGATGGTGGAATTTGTTGTCCTGATCCGGGAACTAAGTTTACGGTAATAGACTGACTGATATTACAGGATGCTGAAGTGTAGCAAACTGTTTCAGACGAAGACATGGTGATACCCGCACAATCTCTGTATAGACGAAGCGTTATCAAAAACGTATTTGGGGTACCTGTGTAGGTATAATAAATATCCCCTGCAGCAAGGTGTGATGCCTTACTGATGACAGGTACAAACATTGTTGCTACCAGCATCAATGCTGTTAATCTGGCTAAAAGTTTACTCATGATTATTTGATGTTTAGTTTTTATACTTTAGTTTATTTTAATTTCTTCTTAATTGCAGTTTTATTGTGTTTTTATAATTAGTCTGATCAATTCCTTTGGCCTGAATCATCACCAAATAAATTCCTTCTTCGGCAGGATTTCCGTTTTGAAGATTGCCATCCCATCTGCCACCGTGTGTGTGCCACTCACTCACCAATTTATATCCTTTTAGTGAATAAATCTTAACAGACACTTCACTCAGATTGCTGTCATCAAACTCAAACCAATCTCCTATGCCATCGCCATTGGGTGTAAAAACCATGTTGCCAAGACCGGGCAAAGGTAATGTTTTACTTTCTGTGCTGACTGATGTTTTGGCTTCGGGCTTCTTCATTTCTGTTTTCTTAACCTCAGTTTCTTTTGTTGGCTCAGCAGCTACATTGGTTTTGGGGCCGGATATCATTTGTTTATCTGTCTGTGGTTGCTGTATAATTGCCTCCACTTCAGTAGCCGGAACAGTATTAATCGGAGTAGATTTATTTTCAACAACTTTGTCTGATTGCTCAGTCTTATCAGGTGCAACAATTGCAGGCTTTTTAGTTTTTGGCTCTTCAGGCGTATTTATTTTTTCTGACTTTGAAGTTGTTTCAGTGGTTTGTTTCACACTTTTCTGTGTTGCTACTTCAACTGCATTGGCGGTTTCGTTATTTATATGAACTGCGTTTTGTACAGTACCTTTTTCATTCTTATTTGAAAAATATAACACCGCTGTAACGGCAGTGGCAACAGCAATGACTGCACCTGTAATTTTCAGATATGCAGCTTGTTTTGCTAAAAATGACACCTTTGTTAAAGGAGTAGGATTTGCAGGTAATGAATTTTCTATTCCTTGCCATAAAGAAGAATCAACAGGCACTTCAAAGTTGCTGAACGCATCTTTAAAAATCTGTTCTATGTTTTTATCTTCTTTCATTTTCAATCCTTTGCGGATAATTATTTTACTTTTTCTTCTGTCAGCATTTTCTGCAAAAATTGTCTTGCCCGAGCATACTGTGACTTTGAGGTTCCTTCTGTAATATTCAACTGCTGTGCAATTTCTCTGTGATTAAACCCTTCAATAGCATACAGGTTGAAAACCACTCTGTAACCATCGGGCAACTTTCTGATCATCTGAAGCAACTCTTTGGCTTCCAGTTTATTTTCCTGAATCAGAAAATTGTCACTTGCATCTTCTTCATCTTCCAGCGGTTGCGTAAGCAATTTCTTTTTTCTTATGCTCTCTAACGCTGTGTTAATAAAGATTTTTTTAATCCAACCTTCAAAAGAACCCTCGCCTCTAAAGGCGTCAATCTGCTGAAACACTTTAATGAACCCTTCCTGCAACAAGTCTTTAGCCTCTTCATCATCTTTGGCATAACGGAGGCAAACTCCCATCATGCGTCCTGCCACAAGTTCATAAAGCTGACGTTGCGCCTTGCCTTGTCTGTCTTTACAACCTTGTATGATTTGTTCATTGAGCATTTCTGCTATTATCTTTAAAGATGCAAAAGTAGGGGTAAGGGTTGCATCACTTTTAATTTTTTGTAAAAAGAATTGCTGTTATTTTGAAAGAAAAGAAGTATTATTGCACCTGTAATCCAATTAATTCATCCGAATATAGATAGACTTTTACCTGAACTGTAAGTACGATTTATTTTAAAAGGGGTGAATATTTACACACAAAAACAACAATGGAAGCTTTTGCTTTTGGCCTCAGCCATACTCATAGGGCTATTGTCATTGTGGTACACCAATAATTTAGTAAAAAAGTTAAGCGAAGAAGAGCGTAAAAAAGTTCAGCTCTGGGCAGAAGCATCCAAGCAACTTGCCAATATTTCTGTCGAAGCAGGCGACATCAGTTTTTCGCTCATGGTTTTGCAGGATAACAATACTGTACCGGCTATTTTAACCGATGAGAGTGGAAATATTTTATCGCACATCAATCTTGATACGGCAAAAGTTAATGACACGCAATATGTTCAGGAAATGCTCCTGCAAATGAAAGAAAGACATGAGCCTATTGAAATCGCTTTTGCCAACAATCAGAAAAACTTTATTTATTATGAAGATTCCGGTTTATTGTATCAACTTCGCTATTACCCGTATTTTCAATTGGCAATTATTGCTTTGTTTTTATTAGTAAGTTATCTGGCATTCAGCACTTCGCGCAAAGCAGAACAAAATCAGGTTTGGGTGGGAATGGCAAAAGAAACTGCACATCAGCTGGGAACACCCCTAAGCAGCCTCATGGCATGGATAGAATATTTTAAGTCAACGGCACAAGATCAGAATCATGTGGAAGAACTTGAAAAAGATGTTGCAAGATTAAATACCATAACCGAACGTTTTTCAAAAATAGGATCAGCACCGGTACTCCGAAAGGAAGATGTTTATATGGTTATAGAAAACACTATTTCCTATATACGTTCACGCACATCGAGTAAGGTAATTTTTAGTCTCAACAAAGCACAGCCACATCAGGTTCTTGCGCCATTAAACATTCCACTATTTGAATGGGTACTTGAAAATCTTTTCAAAAATGCTGTTGATGCTATGGATGGCGAAGGAAAAATTGATGTTATGATTACCGATCAGTTGCAGTTTGTATATATAGATATTGCCGATAGTGGAAAAGGTATTCCCAAATCAAAATTTAAAACAGTTTTTAAGCCCGGTTACACTTCTAAAACCCGTGGTTGGGGATTAGGGCTTTCATTGAGTAAAAGAATTGTTGAAGAGTATCATAACGGACACATTTTTGTAAAAAATTCTGAACCTAATAATGGAACCACTTTCCGTATTGTCCTAAAAAAACAGGTTTAGCCTAAGGCTATTGATAATACCTTTCGCGGATAATATTAAAATGATGACGTTGATGTACAATGCAGAAATAGAGCATGTGCCTTACAGAATATTTTGTTTGATTAGCAGTTCCTGTTTTATCAAAATCGGCAGCGTCAAGCGAATTAAATAATGCTAACGAAGCTTCGCGCACAATAAGATATTCAATGCCAATGCTGTGCATTGCTCTTGTCTTAAAATTTCCGTTTGCCACATATTCGTTTTCATCAAAACCCGGCAACTCTGTCTTGTCATTACGTGCAAAACATAATGCACGATAGGTTAAAATTCTTTCTGTATCACACAGATGACCAATAACTTCTTTCAGCATCCATTTTCCGGGTGCGTAACTAAATGTTTCTTTATTGACAGGAATTTGCTCCAGCATACTTTCCATTTCATCAGTAGCTGTTTTTAGTGTGAGCAGCATGTCTTCTTCCGGAAGATATTTTAAGTAGCCTTGATAATATTCCGAAAGTTGTTGCGGTGATGGTGGTTTGATAATCATATCTGATAATCTTTGGGAATAAAATTAATACTATTTCTGTTAATATTATATTTGATTCAAATTTATTTTAAAAATCATGAGTGGAAATCTATTGCTCCGATATGCCAATTATAATAAATGGGCTAACCAAAGAATTTTTAATGCCATAGTGGGTGCAGGAGAAACTGTTGCAGATACAGAAATGAAAAGCAGTTTCAGTACCGTGCGCAAAACAATTTATCATATCTATGACTCGCAGCATACCTGGATTATGCGCATTCAAAACAAACCATATTCCTGGCCTCCGAGCAAAGATTTTAAAGGCGACTTAAATGAGTTTTCAAAACTGCTTATTGAAAGTTCTCAGGAATGGATTAACTACATTTCTAATCTGAATGATGAGGATTTTAAAAAAATCATATCCTATAAGAATACTAAGGGGATAGATCATCAAACACCTTTGGAAGAAATAATCATGCACTGTTTTAATCACAGCACCTACCACCGTGGTCAGTTGGTTACCATGCTTCGGCAGGCCGGAGTAAACTCTTTTGAGCCTATGGACTTTATTGCTTTTGTGCGATAAATATTTTGCAAACCCGATCTACTGTTTCCTCAACGGGAATAAAACGATAATTGAGTTGTTCAGTGATTTTACTGTTATCATAATTGTAAATCTGCTGTGATGTATATGCAGTTTCATTGGTGATTAAAGACGGTTTTCCTGTAAAAACAGATTTAAGCCACTCTAACCTCCAGGCCAATTGGGAAAGAAAAACTCCTGCTTTTATGGTTGGTGGTTTTATGTTTAAACCCTTTGCCATTGTCTTAAACAACCATTCGTAAGATTTATTCTCTGATGATATGATAAAACGCTCACCTGATATTTCACTTTCTGTCAAACTTATCAGGCTACGGCTAACATCTTTCACATCAACAAAACCTGAAACGCCTTGAGTATAGAACTTCAGTCCGCTGTACAAGGTGTTAAACAATGATGATGAATCGGACCGCCAGTTACCATCACCTAATATTACAGACGGATTAATAATGACAGCATTTAATCCTTCAGTTATGCCTCGCCACACTTCTCTTTCTGCAGCATATTTACTTATAGCGTAATAGCTGTTTTTTTCATTCTGATTAAACCAATCGTTTTCATTGATCATCTGTTGTGTGCCGCGACCTAATGTTGCAACAGAACTTACAAAGCCCAATTTAATATTTCTTTTTTCCAAACAGGCATTTACCACATTGGCAGTTCCGTCAGCATTGACTTTATACATTTCTTTCCGCTTTTGCGGATTAAAAGACACCATTGCTGCACAGTGAAACACATGCGTGCAGTCCTGCAGCGCATCTTCTATACTGAAAATATCCAACACATCACCATAAGCAATTTGTATTTTATCAAAAAGCTCAGGCGATGACTTAAACTTTTTTTTGATTAACACTGTGGACGATGACTTACGCAACAAAATCCTAACAGATCTGCCCATGGAAATCAGATCAAAGACAAGTTGTGAACCAACCAAGCCGGAAGCACCTGTAATGAGATACATAATCAGATGGTGGCTATAACTTTCAATTCAATAGCTATTGGTGTTGGCAGACAATTTATCTCAACTGTTGTACGACACGGAGGATTCTCTTTAAAATATTCTGCCCATAGTTTATTGTAAATCTGAAAATCATCTTTCATGTTGGTAAGAAAAACAGTTACATCAATAATTTTATCCCAACTGCTGCCTGAGTCTTCCAGAATGTATCTTACATTTTTAAATACTGCATGACATTGTTCAGCTATATCATATTGTACAATGTTACCTGAGGCATCCTGCTCCACACCGGGAATTTTTTTGCTGCCCTTTTCTCGCGGACCTACACCTGATAAAAACAATAAATTTCCTACACGTCTTGCATGTGGATAAAGCCCTACAGGCTCCGGTGCTTTCCCTGAATCAATTCGTTGTTGTTCTGTCATTGTTTTATTTCTTTAATGTTCCAATTTATTTCAATATCCCAGTTAGCTCGTAATGTTAGTGTTTCTTTATAGTAATATACAAGCTCAGGCAATTGTTTTAAAAGATAATTTCCTGTTGTAAAAGTTTTATTTCCATCGGCATCATTAATAATACGAATCTTGCATTTTGAAGGAAGCATTCTTTCAAATAAATAACTTCCATTACCACCTATATATTTTTCTGAAATGACCATGTCTTTTTCGTCAACCACCTGCAGTATATAGTTTGTTCCCGATAAACCATCTACTTTAATTTTTACACTGCCATAGTCGGTAAATTCATTGGTATGAAAATTTAGTTTGGTTGTGTCATTTTTGTTGCCGTAAATATCTGTTACCGCTCCCGGCTGTAAAGTTAAATTCCAATTGCTCTTTTCAATAGTTCCTGCTTTAATTGTAATGAATGATGATGCAGAATCAAAAAAAGCAATTTCAAAAGGTTGTGCTGTAGTGCTATCACGCTTCAACAATACTTTTTCTTTGTTAACTGAAGCAACAGGTATAGTTGTTTTAAGTAACACATCATTACCGGGATAAATATTTGTACTTGAAAGCAAGCTGATGGTTTGTTTTAAGTGCCCTCTGAGTGCTTTTGGCGGTTTTGATATTGTCAATGTATCAGTCCAATTATTTTCGCTTGATAGTTTATAACTTAACGTATCGCTGATGGAATCTTTCAACCACACAACCAAGGTGTCATTAGTTTTACTGCGGTTTGTTAATTTGATATTGTCTGCTGTCTGAAGTGGTTCAATATTTAATACGCCAACAGGTCTGTTCATCAAAACACTAAATGCAAAAGCGTTAATTGTCTTTGATTCTTTAACGTAAACTTTCTTATCGGCTTCTTTAAACATTCTTAAATTTACAGGTGTAGAGTCGCCTCCGCTTACAGGAGTTTTATCAAAGGCAATCCATTCATCAGACTGATTGAATTTATAGTTGTTGTCAGCATCCTTTAATGCAAAGATTTTATACGGACCTTGTCCAATATTTTTTATTGAAAAATTTCCGCTTTCATCAGTCCTGGTAAAATAAGAAGGTGGATTGTTATAGGGCAGCGAATCATCGTCCAATGTATAAAGCATTACGAGAATACCTTTTTCACTTTTTAGATTCTCCGCAAACACTACATTTCCTTTAACAAAAAGTGTATCAACATAGGTGCCTGTAGAAAAAACGTATCTGAATCCTGCCAATGGATTCGACTCATGCAAATCGGCAATGGCATTGCCGAAGTTAATGGTATAAGTAGTATTTTCTTTTAACTTTTTCTTAAAAGTAATTGTCAGCTTTTTACCTTTAACTTCAAATGTTGGCGCAGGCTCGATAATTGGCGAAATGACTAACTGCTTGTCTTTGTCAAGTAACTGAATGTACTCATCAAAAGTAAACACTACTCTTTCACCATTAAAATTTACTGTTTGCTCAGGAGGGACTACCACTTTGAGCTTTGGAGGTGTTTCATCCTTTTTTCCTCCCGTAGGTGCTACAACAGAAGCACATGCACCTAACATTAGGAGTACGGCAGTCCAAAGAAAAATACTTTTAAAAGAAATTATTTTATTCAGCGGCATAGGAAAATGTTTCTGAATAAAGTGAGCTTATTTTTTCCAGGTAATACTTGTCTGTTTCATCAAAATGATTCAGGTGTTCGCTGTCAATGTCAATAACAGCAACAACATCATGCTTCAAAACAGGAACTACTATTTCGGAGCGGCTCAGCGAGCTGCATGCAATGTGTCCATCAAAATTATTTACATCAGGCACTACAATAGTTTTTTTCTGTTGCCATGCTGCACCACACACTCCTTTTCCCAATTCAATGCGTGTACATGCCACAGGCCCCTGAAAAGGACCTAACACCAACTGTTGTTTTCCTTCATGTTTTTTCACAAAATAAAATCCTACCCAAAAAAAACCAAAAACCTGCTTGAGCATAGCACATATATTGGCAGCATTGGCAACAGCATCTACCTCTCCCTTAATCAATGCTTCTGCCTGTGGTAAAAGCTGTGCATACTTTTCTTGTTTGCTTAGTGTAGTATCTATAACTATGGCCTCTGACATTCCTAAAAATTCCGTGCAAATATCAGAAATTCAACGATGAGGAGCAGCAACAGAAGCCATGGATATTTTACAACCGTTAATACCTGAAAAAGCTTCTGCACATGAAATGATGGTTGAGCCTGTTGAGATTACATCGTCAACCAATAAAACATGTTTGTTTTCATAAGGCTTTGCATCGTCAAGTTCAAATACACTTTCTGTATTTTCAAATCTTTCATAGCGTGCTTTATGTGTTTGCGACTGCGTGTATTTTTTTCGTTTCAAGGTTGCTGTATGAACTTCTTTCTGCCAATTTTCAGCTATTCCTAAGGCAATCATCTCACTTTGATTGTAGCCTCTCTGCAAAAGTTTTCCGGGGTGAAGGGGGACAGGAATAATAATATCTGCATTGCTGAATGCTGAAGCCTGAAACAACTCAATAGCCATTTGTCTGCCTAACATGATGCCAATTTCTTTACATCCATTGTATTTTAGCTGATGTAAAAGTCTTTGCAGCACCTGACCTTTCTGAAAAAAATAAACTGCTGTGACGGCTACAAAATCAGTCTTGCCCCAGAAATTTTTTGCAATAGGATTTTCCGGGTCATTATGATATTGCGTTTTATGAAGCCCGTATAAACATTGCAGGCAAACATGCTTTTCGCCTCTCAAAAAGCTTTGTCCACAGCCCGGACAGTTGTCGGGGAAGAACAATTTAAAGAAATCTTTTATCACTTGTGGCGGTTTTAAATCAAGAAGTAAATATATGCTTTTGTTTAAAAAATGTAAGGTCTGCCGAATAAAAAAGTGAAAATGAGCGGTGGCCAAAGAAACTCCAAAATGCCATTTTACGTAGAAACACACAATATTTCATCCTTTTTACTTGCTTATAAAATCTAATTACATTATTTTGCACCGTTTAACAACCCATTTCAGATAGATGGAAGAATCAGTGAATGAACATACCAAAGCAGATAACCGTGAGCAAAACTCACGCAGAGCACTCGTATTTATTGTAATCACCATATTGTTGGGGGTTAACGGATTGTTGTTGTATCAGTTTTTTGATAAAAAGAGTCATTTGGAAGAGGTGACCCGTACTCTTGACAATACTTCTGCCGAGCGTGATGCCTTGTCAGCAGAGTTGCAACAGGTAAAAGCAGAGTTTGAAAAAATAAATCAGGAGAACTCAAGTCTGCAGGCTCAGTTGCTTAGCAAGGACGAAGAGATTAAAAGCAAAATGGCGCAAATCAGAAGGATGATTGAGTCGGGTGATGCTACACAGTTGAAGGTTGCACGAGAAGAATTAGAACGACTGAGATCAATGAATCAGGTGTATGTTGCACAGTTAGACTCCATGCGAAATGCCAATGTTGCATTAGCTTCACAAAATGAGTCGCTGAATGACATGATTACAGTAGAAAAAAATAAATCTACTGCATTAGCTCTTGAAAATTCAACGCTGACAAAACGAGTTGCTGCCGCATCAGTACTCAGGACTACTTCCATTAAAGCATCAGGAGTAAAATATAAGAGCAGTGGTAAGGAGTTAGAAACCAACAAAGCCTCTTCCACACAAAAGATAAAAACCTGTTTTACGATACTTGAAAACACCGTAACCACATCAGGATCAAAAGATATTTATATTAAGATTATGAGCCCTGATGGTGTGGTGATGACCAATAACACTGAAACATTCACTATTGCCGGTCAGACTTCGTTGTATTCTTTAAAAGAGTCGTTTGACTATGAGAACCGCGAAATGAATATGTGTGTTTACTGGGAAAAAGGAACTGCCTTCAGCCCCGGAAAATATACTGTTGAGGCCTATTGCGAAGGAAACCTGATTGCTTCAACTCCGGTGGTTCTGAAATAACTTTTCATCAGAAAATTGCTCTTGCCTGCACATTGGCAGTATGAATAATTTTATCGCCCTGCGGCTTGCGTCCGTTATAACCAATATTGATTTGCAGGTTGCCTGTAAGATTTTTCTGAAGGCTTATTTCCCATGTATAATTTCTTCCTTTCTTAAGACCTTCAAGCATTTCAAAAGCTAATGGCGAATTGACATCAGCATTGTATCCAATACTGATTATATTCACTCCTAAAGAGGCAACACCATTTTTAAAGCTGCTGTATTTGCACTCTGCACCTATGGTAGTGATTGTTGCATGTTCATTAGCCAATTCAATTACATTTTGTTTGTCCTGATACTTGTAGATGAGTGTAGTTCTGAAAACTGTTCCCGGTTGCACACTAAAGCGTGGCTCGATGGCATATCCTGCAATTTCATAATTTCTATTTGTAAAAACCGAACTGTTTTGCTTGGTTTCATATTTCAACGCTGTTGTGACACCATACACTCTTTTAAAATATGTACGTGTGTTTAACAACCATGAAGTCAGGTTTCTGCCTTCTGTGCCGTTGGCCAGTAAACTTTTATTGCTGATATTATCGTAATTAAAATCGGCAGCAAACACCGATGAACTGCGATTAAAAAATAATGTGTTTCGCAAAGTAGAGTTGGTGATGAGTAAAGATGTGTCGTTAATGTTGTAACCGAAAGGATTCAGTCCGTCTGCCCATTTTCCGGAAAGCAGTTTGTTGTCAAATCGTAATGCCGACTGCAAGGCAAACCGGTTTATCAGTTTGGTTTTACCCTGTTTGTTTTTTATGAATGCCGAAGGATTGACACCAATCACTTCACTTAGCTGATTGGTTTGAATTCTGACATAGTCGTTTGTTGGTGTAAATATTTTTATATACTCTGCTCTATCCTGAAATGCAGCAACTTCAAATTCATTCAGTTCGGCAATACCATTACCGTTATAGTCGTTCCATTCAAAAACACCGGCACCTGCTGCAACTTTAATAAAGGAATAAGCCTGTCTTTGTTCCTGTCCGGCACCTACCTCATAATAGGTATTGCTTGTTATTCCACCATTTAAAAACTGCAATGCTATTTCTAATTTACCAAGAAAGCTTTCGTCCTTTTTTTGTGTCGTTATTTCTTTTCTGTTTACCAGAATGGTTCTGTACGTACTGCCTAAAGTAATTCTCTTTCCTCTGCCTGCAATAAATGCAACATCAGCATCGGCCTGGTCGGCAGTAGTGGCAAGTTTAAGATTATTATCACTAGGCCGATAGTCCCATCTGCGTGATGCTTCTGCTTTATACGACCATTTACCCGTATCAGCCGATGTGAAATAAATTCCTGCTTTGTCATGACCAAAACTGTTTGACATCAAACTGTCAATTCCCGCCACATTCATTTTATTACGCTCATTCTCTTGCCTGTACCCTACTTTAAGTTTATTAATACTTTTTCCACCATCAACATAGCTTCTTAAAAAAACAGTGTTTGACTGTGCGCCTGTTGTATTCAGTAAACTGCCATTATATTGAATAAAATATTTATTCCAGTTGTAATTGGAGCTGATCATATTCATTAAACCTTTGTACTGATTTCCTTTTGTAAAATATTTCAGTTGATAAAAAATATTCTGTGCAACATTCTTTTCTAATCCGGTATTAATGGATAAGAAAGTTTCATTCAATGTGTCAAAAGCAGAGGTCAGGTTCCAGTCACGAACAAACTCAACATCTCTGTAATTTTCCAGTGGTCTGAATCTTCTATCCGTTAATTCAGCAGAAACTACAGAGACCCATTTCCATGAACTATCTTGTTTAGAAACAGGCATTGAATGATTGAGAGCGGCATGTAATGCATATCCCACATCGTTAGATTTATCTTTTCGGGAAAACAGATTAACATCATTTTTACTGAAGGCGCCTTCAACAGAAACGTTCGTGTTTTTACTGAGCGCAACGTCTCCTCCTACTGTCAGTAATTGTTGTCGTCTTGGTGCTATCAACAATCTCACCGGTTCGTAGTGGCCCTGTGGCTGACCATTTACCGGAGCAATCCATTCATATACTTTTCCATTTACATTGCTATTTAGCAAACGGTAATTACCTCTGCCTTGCCCTACATTGCTGAATCCTAACCGATAGAACGCCCTTGTTGAATCTATGGAATAGGTAAAATAAATGTATTGAATACTATCAATTGTTATAGAATCTTTTTGATATAAAACTTCATTGCGGTTAAACCCAACGCTGTCGGCATTGAGGAAGTAAGCATTCTGCAAATTGTCACCGGCATTGGCTAACACTTGTCTTTTATCCTCATTCAAATCCTGAAATAATGGTTGGTTTTTATTATCCTGCTCCGTAAAATAGTTGACATGAAACTTTGCCCACTTTGACTCAAAGATGTTTGAGGAATACAGAAGTGTGCGCACATAGTTTTTATCTGAGTATTGAAACTCTGCTACTATTCTTGAGTCTTTGTTGATAAGTCGTCTTGCAGAAAATGTTATTTGTGCAGTGTTGTAATCAATCACATAGTCGTTTTCCTTGCCTCTTGTCAGCAAAATACCATTGAGATAAATTTTTTCTGTGCCACTTAAAACAATAATGTAGGTTTCATTCTCAGCCCCCGTAAGTCTGTATGGGCCTTGATTGGCTTCCATACCATTAAACACATTACGAGCAAATTTTCCTTTTGAAATAGCTGCGGCATCAGTAGTTTTCATCACCCACATACTTTTTTGATCAATAAAAAATGACGAGGACACCATTGCACCCTGTGCTTTTTTATACATATTCATAAAATATCCGTAAGGCTTTGAAATCTCAAAATCTCCGGCAATCAATCGTGTACTATCGCGCGAAAGCTGAACAAAAACTTTATCGAATTCCTGTAGTTGTTGTGTGTTCCCCTCAGGTTGAATAGGGATATTGTTATCGGTAATTGCAGCAAGAATTTCTACCCTGTCGCTTAATGTTCCCGACAATTGAAGATTTAACCCGGAATTGACAATAACGTCCTGATTGTTGCCAAAACTGATACCTCTTGAAATACTTCCGCTTTTGTTTAACCCATCAAAATTGAAAATACTTTGTGAGTTGTTTTCAGCGTTGTCATAAGCAAAGGGATTGTATTGTCCTGAATATTTCTGTTTAATAACACTCAAGTTTCTATTGCTATGTGGCTTACTGAAATTAACCGGAAAAACACGATAAGATATTCTTAATGAATCTGAATTTTTCTGCTTGCACGATTTATTAATAATCAAAATCCCCTTTTCGTATAGTACTTTTATGCACGATATATCCCATGCAACGGAATCAATTAAATGAAATGAGCCGGGCACAATGGAAAGTGAATCAAGTTGCAGTGTATCCGAGTTAACACCTATGGTTGCAATTCGCAGATTACTCAGCGACTGTCCATAGCCAAGTGTAACACTCAGAAAAAGAAAAAAAACAAGCGACAGCCGAATCATACTTTTGAAGTGCTAAAAATAGCAAATGCAACTGCTTGTTAACGACAAGTTGTGTCACTATATTGAACAGACAGGCTTAAATCTTATCTTGTATCTGTATTCAGTGCAACTGCATTCTTTTTATAGCCAACTATGCGTTCAGATTAATATCCATTCACAAACTTCATCAGCGTTCGTTTTGCCAAAGGCAGTTTGGATTTTTGCCGGAATTGAGAGTGTATGCCGTTGCTAATTTGAATTTTACTTCAACAACACTTTGCTTTTATATACCCTGATATTTTCTTTGTCGAATAACTGTAGCGTGTAAATTCCTTTAGCAAATTGTGAGCAATCCAGACTTGAATGTGAATTGAGCACTGAGCGGTGAATTTCACGTCCTGTTACCTCTTTTATAACAATTGTGAGTGGTTGCTCCTGAGTATAGTAAATATTAAGTCTGTCAGTTGCCGGATTGGGCGAAACGGTAATGTTTTGAGCTGCATAAGTGCTGCTTATTGCCATAAGCGATTTATCTTGTTTGACTATTGTTGATGACAACACTCTCAATCCCGAACTTTGCTGTCCGCAAATTAATGAAGCATCCATATATTCTTCAGCAGTTATAATACTGTCAATCAAATCTTGCTCCAGATGTGTTATACAATTTTTATAATTCAGGTAATCCAATTCATCTGATGCAGTTGTCCAGTTAAACATATCATCCAATATGGGAAATGCCAAATCTCGCCTTCCGGCTAACCTGTAAACATTCACTTTATCCAAGCTATAATAAAACCGGTCTAAAATATCGCCATTGCTGATGGCTTCTGCCAAATGTTTATTCAACACATCCATCATTTGCTGCACCTCATCACTTAGTGCAGGAGTGTTATCGGTTATGGAAAGTTCGTTGTTTTTAAATGCCGCGCCCAATGCAGTTCCCATTTTAGAATAACTGTAATTCAAAATGTATTTTTCTTTATCATCAGGAGTTGGCAAATTATACATCAGCATTTCGTTAAAGAGGCTTACCGCCTGTGCATCACTACCGCCTCCTGTTTCTGTGGTTTGTTGCAATGCTGTTATTCCGGCTTCGTTAAGTTTATCGCCATTAAAATTAGATGTATAAATGGTTTCGCAGTTATTGCAATCATACAATGGATTTTCAGGAGCGGCTACCAAGGGTTGTGTGTAACTGCAAGATACAAATGCTATTGGATTAGGGTCGTTGATGGTGACAGGTATGGCTGTTGCACAGCCTGACTGACCTGCTACTGTAGTTAATGCATAATCGTTGGTAGAAAAGTTTCCGTTGGTATTCCATTCATTATAAATTGCATTAATGGCAGATGGATTTGGACAAGTCTTTTTAATAGTTCCTCTCACGGCTTTCTGTACACCGCTTTGAATAGGAGTGAGGCTATTATAACCATCGGCTAAAAATAAATTTTTTGCTACGGAAAGTTTTAATGAGATATCATTGTTTTGTATGGCATTGGAAGGCTTAAGGGTAGGGCTGCCTGAAAAATCAAGCGTTGCCCCCTGATTTATCTCAATGCCGTTGGTTTGATTATTTTTTACGCTGTTACAAATTCCTTTCAACTGTGTGTTTTTAATTTGCATTCCCACAATGTTATCGTGGATATAATTGTTTTCGGCATACAGTGATGATGTGAGGCTGCCGTCAAAAAATACGCCAATGCCATTGGTAAGCGTTGTATATTTTATTTCATTAGAGGTCAACAAGCATGGCAGTGTCATATTATCGGCACTTATTCCAAAGCCTCTGTTCTGATTAAATACAGAGTTGTTAATATCAAAACTTCCGCCATCGGTAAGTACTCCTACTCCGCAATCCTGAAAAATAGAATATTCAACTGTAAAATCGCCATTCAAATTGCGGATACCCTGATAGCCGTGCAAAAAAGTAGAATAGCTAACAGCAGCAGCACCACCATAAAGCATAAGACCGTTATGGGTATTGTAGTTTCCTGTTGTGGAGGTAAACACTGTGCCCCACAGCGTGGTTTTGGTGGTTGCACCCAAAACCCTTGCAGCACTGTAGCCTGTAAACTGGCATACGCCTCCTTCTACAATAAACTTAGCCAAACCCACAGGCAACCGCAGGCTTTCCTGAGTAACCTTTAAAAGCAGTTGTCCCGTGCCTCCGACTAATTGGAAAATACAATCACCCGGTGTGCAGGTAACATTAGCCGAAGGCGATTGCGGACTGTTAAAAAGAATATACCCATAGCCCCCGAAAGTAAAAATATTATATGCCGCAGTAACAGGTTATTTTAAATCAAGTAAGCCCGCTATTTCAAGCGTGCTGTTAGCTGTTGCCAAAGTAATATCAGCCTCCTGATACTCTAACGTGCCGCCATCTTCTATTATAATCCTGCCACCGTTATTTATCACCGTGCTTTTTGAATCAAGAATTAATTTGCAGCCTGTTTTTACCCTCACAATAGAGCCTGACTCCATGCTTAACTGGCTGCCGGTTTCAAGATGCAAAACACTATTGTTTTCAAGAATTAATTGTGAGTTGGATTCTATGTGGAAATATGATCCGCCTTCACACGTAAAAGTTGTTATGGGGGTAAACTCACCTGAAACAGCATCGCGATTTATCTGATTTGCTGTACGGCTTTGGTCAAGGGTGATAATTTTATTTGCTTTTAAATTTACTTGCTCTTTCAAAATAATATCACCACACCAGCGAACATCATTTTTAACATCATACTCATTCCATACAACATCAACCTGAAAATCTCCTCCTGTTAGTTGCGTAAAAGAAATTTTTAAACCTGTAAGGTATGTATGTCTGTTATTAGGAGCATTTGTTTGTGGGTAAAAAGTACTGCCGGATAAGGCATAATAAAAAGTAGGCAAGTTAACTGGTGAAGGATTACTACCAATTTCCATAACAGTTCCATTTGTAAATGCATCTTTATTATCGCCAAGGTATGGTATGTTACTATCAAAACTATTGTTTAGCCTTTGCTGAATAAACGGTGCATGACCATTGGAATTATTTATAGTATTTGTTAAGGTATTATAAAAGATATGCATTTGATCATTATCTCCGGTTAAAGTATTTGATTCTAATAGATGATAGCTTTCTGAAGTTGGCCAGGCAACGCAGGATATGGATTGGTTTGCAATTTGCTCATGGTCAAAATTTCCTTCTGCGCTTATTACCTTTAAATTATCTGCCTCACCGGAAGGATATACATCTAATTGATTGTTGGACTCCAGTATATTTTTTCCAATTTGCATGTAAGCATATATGCCGGGTGTGCCTTGTGGCCGGCATGGGTCGCTATCGCTAAATTGTAAATAATCCAGCATTCCATTGCTACCTATTTTATGATTTTCGAGCCATATATATTGGTCAAGTGCATTCACATCTTTATAGGGCAGTTTTATTCTAACCACATCTCCGGTTGTCATAAAATCACGAAGTACAAAAGTTTGTGCTCCCATGGACTGGTCAATATCCGAAGCTGTTCCGTTTGCCTGAATCGGAATTTGATTAGGGTTATAAGTTGAACTGTACCAACCCATGCGATAGCGTTCATAACCGTTAACAGAAGTTAAACCCGCTCCTGCACTGCCCATTAAACCATACCCACCTTGTATGCCAAGAAATGTTGTACTTGGTTGACTTCCGTAATGATGCCCGCCTGAGGTATGAAAATTATTGCCCCCAAAAAGATTATGAGCTAACTCATGTATAATAATACCATTGGGGTTGGTAAGTGGACTTTTTCCCACAGCCTGAACAGAAATAACTTCTCCTGTATAGAAATTACTTCCGATTAATATATGTGATGAAAGCCCGCCTCCAGTATAGCCTTGCCCTAATTTTAAGCCACCATAATTTGACGTACTATTACGGAATAAGATCTGAACAAAATCAATCATATTATTAGAGGTTAAATTTTTAGAAATACCCGGAAATCCTAAAGCACAATAATCATAATCATTAATTGAATTATGCCCAAAAATTGCGCTTAAACCTCCTGATGCATTAATTATATTAATTGCATTTTGTAATAAAGTATATGAAGAAAATAAATACAATGGGGGTTGTATTCCACTATTATTTATTATATAAGAATGAGGCACATCTACAACTATAAAATCTCCAACTATATGCAAAGCCCCAAAACTGGACTCGTAGTATTTTCTTGTCATTATTCCCTGTGGCGGCAGGGTATTAAAATCTTGATCCATGAAAGAAGATAAGTAGGCAGGAGGATTACTGTTTATTGTATTAGGGGTACCCGGATTCCAGTCATTAGCTCCCGGAGTTGCTTGGTAATAAGGATCCCATGAAGGGTTAACATCGTAAATAATGTTAATCATAATGTTTAAAACCCTGTAATTCGTGTGTGGAAAAAGCGAGAATCCGTTTTTACTACAATAAGTAAAATTGCTATTGCATAATGTTGCTGATATATTTCCAATAGTGCGTAGTGCAGTAGAATCTTCAATATATTCACATTGCGAAAAGGAATTAAGACTACTTAAAAGCAATAAAGTTGAGATAAATAATTTTCTTTTCATATTTTTATGATTTTAAAACTTACAGTTTCTGTTTTATTAAATAAGATAAGAGTGTAAATCCCATCCTTAATATCCAATGCAGGTATTTGCTTATTTTGTAACTTACCCCCTTTAATTATTATACCCTCTTTGTTTATTATTCTATAATAAAAATCCTTGTTATCTTTAAATTCAATATTTATAATATTAAAAAACGGCAACGGATAAATTTTATAATCCGAATTTTGATTATTAAACTCTTCTAAACCAACAATTATATGTTGAGGTATAAACTTGTAATAAAATATATCAGGGGCATCTAATGTATCAACGAGCGAAGGATTAATATATGCATCATAGGGGTAATAACCAATATGCGTTTGGACAGAATCCCGCCAAGTTCGTACCCAGCCATTGGGATTACGGTTGTGAGAATTAGGATTGAATATTGGATTATATGAACAAAAGCACCCTTTGTCAGCAGAATCCGGCAAAAAAATACTGTCTCTGAATATGCTGATTTTAGCTATTATGGGTGTTGTGTAATAATAAAACTTAATGGTATAGGCAAGAGGGTCATTAAAAAAATTATAAAATACACCATATAAAGAAGTGGAATCACAATACCTTATATCATACTTTGTGTACCAGTCATAAGCATAGCCATCACTCATTTTGTTCTCAATGCGAGCGGTAAAAACGCCCGGTTGCACAAGGGAGCCTAAGTCCACTTCTCCAAAGGCAGTGTCAATATTCGGTGAAACTATTTTAGGGCAACTTGGAGGAGGGTTAATGTATAAATAACAGGAATCCATGTAATGCCCTATGTAAACCGTATCTCTTGCGCCTGTAGCATCTTCAAAAGCAATGGTTAGCAGTTCGCTTGGCGTTACGCTTCCCTGTGATAATACTCTTGCTGCATAAGCAGACAGTAGGATAATAAGTAAATATTTTTTCATTGTTTTAAAATTTTGGTATAAAAATTAAATTTAAAACCCTGTAGTTACCATAAGGTGAAATACCGGATCCATTTTTACTACAGTAAGTAAAATTGCCCGAACACGTGGGTGCTGATACAGTCCCGTTTACACGCAGTGCAGTAGAATCTTCAATATACTCGCATTGGGCAAATAGTAATTTGCCTGTTAGCATTAGAACAATAATAATTTTAATTTCTCTCATAAGATTTGTTTATTTAAAAGTTGAAATAAAATTTAATTATATTTAATCGCTTTTAACAATAATAGCATTGCTGCTGCTTTTATCGGTTAACACATTTAATAAATACGTACCACTTTGTTGATTTGCTAGGGTGATAGTATTTATGCCCGCTGGTAAAATGGTTCTTAAAATTACCTGTCCGGTAATGGAGCTAATTGTTACTGTTGCTTTTTCAATCACATTTATTTGTACAGTTTCAGTAAAAGGATTTGGGAATACTTTAACGGATGAGTTTGTATAAGTATCATGTAAGCCAGTAAGAGGTTGGCTCCATTTAAAAAGATAAGCATCGTCCGTGCCTGTTGATGTTAAGTTGTACAAATTATTTGAAGGATCAAAATCGCATGTCCCGCCAAACTCTCCAGCTACGTAGATTTTTTCATGTGCATCCAATTTTATTGACAATCCAATATTGTTTGAACCTTTTATTTGATTAGCCCAAATTAAACTACCGGTACTTTCTAATTTACTAATGAAGGTATTTATTCCTCCGATACTACTTAAATTATAAATACCAGTTCCAGGATCAAAATCAACAGTATCGTTAAATGCACCAGTGGTATAAATGTTATTTACTGAGTCTATAACTATCCCCATACCCTCATCACTTCCTGTACTCCCCCAACTTTTTGCCCAAATCAAATTCCCTCCATTATCTAACTTAAATAAACAAACATCAGTCAAACCATTGCTTATTAAATTAAAAACATTTGCACTCGGATCAGCATCCAAGGTATCTATAAAATAACCTATACCATAAATATTATCTAAATTGTCTATGGTTAAATTACTTCCAATTGAATAGTTAGCCCCCCCCAATTGTTTTGCCCAGGCAAAATGCCCTCCACTGTCTAATTCGCAGATGTAAATATCTGAGTAGCCATAGGATAATAAATCATAATTGATGACTGTATCCGGATTGAAGTCGCATAAACCTTTAAACTCACCTACTAAAAGAATATCTCCGCTACTATTCAATTTAATAGAATTTACATAGTCTTCATCACCACCACCAAAAGTTTTTATCCAATTCAAATTACCACCACCATCCAGTTTAGCTATAAAAACATCACTAATTCCTTTTGAATGGCCCATAAGGCTATCATTTGTGATATCTATAAAGTGTAGGGTATCTGAAAAAATACCAGCCCAAAACACATTGCCATCGCTAACAACACAAGAAGTTCCTCTATCATATGAAAATTCACTGCCACTCACTACTTTTACCCAAATAAAATTACCCGTAGAATCTAATTTTAGCAAAAACGCACTTGAAGTACTTTGGGATTTTAATAAAGTAACTCCCGGGCCCGGATCAAAATCAACAGAGTCCCCAAAATAACCAGAAATGTAAATATTACTGTTATTATCGCATACGATCTCATAGCTACCATCTACACCTGGGCCTCCAATTAATTTATTCCAAAGAATAACGCCATTAGAATCTATTTTATAAATAAAACAATCCGGACTGGAAGCTTCAGTAAATCCAGTGACATAAATATTTCCTGCTTGGTCAATAGCATTACTAGTGGCTATGTCAACTTGAATGCCCCCAAACTGCTTAGCCCATTGCAGGGTTTGTGAAGTAGCAATAGAAAATTGCAAAACCAAAACTATTAAAAAAAGAAAAAAGTTTCTCATGGTGTTTACTTGAGAATTTAAAGGTATAAAATTTTTTTAACAGTCAAAGCTCCAAAACTTAATTCATAATATTTTCTTGTAAAAATACCCTGTGGAGGTACGGTTGCAAAATCAGCATCCATGAAAGAGGTTAAATTAGTAGGTGGATTGGAGTTTACTGTATTCGATGTGCCGGGATCCCAATAATTACTAGGGGCACCAGCAAGTGGATCATTTGGTGTAGCATCATAAATAATATTGATCATTAAATTTAAAACTCTGTAGTTGCCATAAGGCGAAATACTGAATCCGTTTTTACTTTCATAAGTAGCCCCTTGTAATGCAGAAGGCGGAGACGGGTCAACAAATTCACATTCCTGTGCCATTGCATTTTGGTTCAGCAACAATACTGTTGCTATTGCGCTAATTGGTTTTGATAATCTTTTCATGATATTGATTTTTTGAGTTATCTGTAATTTGTATTATGTACATTCCGTTGGGAATATCTTTCATTGAAATAATAAAGTCATCAGAATTTATTTGCCTGTATTCTTTAAACACTGTTCCTGTTAAATCTGATAGCTGAATGTTATCAACATGATTTTTAATACTGATTCTTAAATTATCTGTTACAGGATTAGGATAAATTTTTAATTTATTTTTTTCAACCTGCTGAACTCCCACAGGCTGTAATCCTGTCCAGGGACGAAACTGAAGTCCCAACATTATATCAACGGGTCCCGGGAAAACATTATCCATAACCATGCTGTCTTTCATGAAACAGAAAGTGCCTGATGCTGTATCCGTAACCAAAATAGCAAATCCCTGGCCCGGACAGGGCGTTATATTGTGAGAATAGTACCAGTCTATGTGCATTTCGGCATTAGGCAGTGGCGACTGGTTCGGAAACGGAAGCGAGTCCGACCTGAAAGTACTGACATCCCATTTGAATTTGGTTGGTGGATAGGTATTGGCCACAGTCAATTGAAATGAATAATAGCTAAGTGATGTATCTATTATCTCTACCTTATACATAATGAAGCTTGTAACTGGTGATGCAGAAGCATTCAAATTAACAAAATCATAGGGTACAGGATATTCTCCAAAGATTGTATCTGCTAAAACCGGTCCTACGAAAGCTCCTGGAGAAAATCCATAATACAATGTATCTTTTTGCCCTATGGCATCTTCAATATATACCGGGAAAACCCAACGCGGTTGTTGTGATGCACCCGGTATCTGATATACTGTTTGCGATGTTGAATAACCAACCTTCAATATCAGGATAAGCGATATTATAATATTCTTTTTCATATTACCAAATTTTTATCCTTTTCAAAAGTATAATATTTTTTCAGAAAAAATCACACTTGCGCTAATTGGTTTTGATAATCTTTTCATGATATTGATTTTTTGAGTTATCTGTAATTTGTATTATGTACATTCCGTTGGGAATATCTTTCATTGAAATAATAAAGTCATCAGAATTTATTTGCCTGTATTCTTTAAACACTGTTCCTGTTAAATCTGATAGCTGAATGTTATCAACATGATTTTTAATACTGATTCTTAAATTATCTGTTACAGGATTAGGGAATATTTTATATTGCTCTTTTATTATATTTTGTATTCCTATGGTTGGGTCATACCATAAAGCAACACCTAAGGGAAATTGGCTTGCGCTTCCCCACGCGAAAGCAGGGGCAAACGCATGATCATCAATCATCATATCAAAATAATGGCAACCAATGCAATTATTGATCGCAAAAAAGTAATCGTTATCCATCCTGGATACATTAAATATTCCTTGCTGAACAGGAAGATATGATGCATGAAAGAGTGATGTATCCCAACTTACAGTTATCGGATATTGATAATTAAAAGCATTTATATTTGCAGAATGCTCAGGATAGTATAAATAAGGTAAAGCGTATGTTTTTGTTGAGTCGCCAATATCATTGTACAGCCAAACATTAAATTTAGAGTAATCAAAAGGATAGGCTCCCTCACCAAGCGCACTATCAACCTGAATAGGGAAACCTCCTGTAGCAGAAGTATCATAAACCAGCCAAATAGTATCTTTAGCCCCCGTAACGTCTTCAAATGCATATGAAATTTCCATTGGGGTTGGGCATTAAGCATGGAGGCTGTAAATAACCCAAAAGCAAATTTTATGAGTAACAGTTTTTTTATTATTCTATAATTTTGGAATAAAAATAAAATTTAAAACCCTGTAGTTGCCATAAGGCGAAATACTGTATCCATTTTTACTACAGTAAGTAAAATTGCCTGAGCATGCGGGTGCTGATACAGTACCGTTTACACGCAGTGCAGTAGAATCTTCAATATACTCGCATTGGGCAAATAGTAATTTGCCTGTTAGCATTAGAACAATAATAATTTTAATTTTTCTCATAATGTTTGTTGATTTAAAGTTAAATAAAATTTAATTTTATTAATCGCTTTTAACAATGACAGCATTGCTGCTGCTTTTATCGGTTAACACATTTAATAAGTACGTACCACTTTGTTGACTTGCCAAGGTGATAGTATTTATGCCGGCAGCCAAAATGGTTCTTAAAATTACCTGCCCGGTAATGGTACTAATTGTTACCGTTGCTTTTTCAATCACATTTATTTGTACATTTTCAGCAAAAGGATTTGGAAATACTTTTATGAGTGTGTTTGTATAATTATCATGTAAACCCGTAATAGGTTGGCTCCATTTAAAAATATAAGCATCATCAATACCTGATGAAATCAGATTGAATGAATTATTTGAAGGGTCAAAATCGCAATAACCATGAAAACCACCAGCCACATATATATTTTGATTCTTATCTAAAGCTATTGATGTTCCAACATTATCAGTTGTCCCAGTTAATTGATTTGCCCACACGAAATTACCGGCACTGTCTATTTTACTAACAAACGTGTCCCCTGAACTATTTCCAAATAAATTGTAAACACCTACACCTGGATCAAAATCAACGGTATCAGCAAACCGTCCAGTAGTATATATGTTGGCAGATGAATCAAGAGAAAGTTTCATTCCCATATCAGTTCCTGTACCCCCCAAGTTTTTTGCCCAAATCAGTTGCCCATTAGCATCTAATTTTACAAGAAAAACATCACGATTCCCATGGCTTGACAAATTAAATACCGTGCTACCTGGGTCGACATCCATAATTCCAGAGAAATAGCCAGAAATTATTACATTACCAAGTTGGTCAGATAAAATATCTGTTCCATTACCGTGTTGCGCTCCTCCAAACTGTTTAGCCCAAATAAAATTGCCAGCACTATCAAATTTACAAACATAAACATCAAACTGCCCAAATGAAGTCAAATTAAAATTTACTGTAGTATCAGGATTAAAATCACACAGTCCATTAAACATACCTGTTAATAAAAGATTGTTAGTGTTATCTATAGCTATTGCTGCAATTTCTTCTCTTTGAATACCCCCGATGGTTTTCGACCATAGAATATTACCACTAGAATCCATTTTGAGTACAAAAACATCTTCATATCCATGAGATACTGCTATGGGTAAAGAAATATTTGGTGCCAGATGTAAAAGGGTGTCTGTAAAAATTCCACACCAATAAACAATGTTATCTTTAACTATACACGACCGAGAGTGATCATCATCAATAGATTTGTCACCTCCAAGCTGCCTTATCCATATAAAATTACCTGCAGAATCTAACTTTAGTAAAAAAGCATCATAACCGTGTGAAATAAGCATGCAGGTGTCAGGCCCAGGATCAAAATCAACAGAATCACTAAATGAACCGCATATATACACATTACAAATAGTATCAGTAGTTATATGAAAACTTTCATCTACACCTGGGCCACCAATTATTTTACTCCAAAGAGTATTACCATTGGAATCTACTTTATTGATAAAAATTTCAGTATCAGTATAACCTGTAATGTAAATATTACCAGTAAAGTCTATGGCATTACTCAAAGCTGCATCAGGCTGCGCACCCCCAAATTGCTTAGCCCATTGCAGGGTTTGTGAAGAAGCAATAGAAAATTTCAAAAACAAAACTATCAAAAAAATAAAAAAGTTTCTCATGGTGTTTTATTTACTGCATCAAAAGTATAATATTTTTTCATTGTTCTATAATTTTGGAATAAAAATAAAATTTAAAACCCTGTAGTTGCCATAAGGTGAAATTGGAGATCCAGTATCCAACTATTTTATTTCGGAAGAAATTCTGCCAGAAGTTAAGACTCTTCCATATCCTTGGATTCAGCATTCTTCTATTGATGTGAACAAACAACAGTATTAAGTTATAAAGCACTCATCATTATTATTTTTTTTCCATCATCTCTTATTTTTTCTTACAAGCAATTTTCAAGCTTGACGGTAGTCTATAACATGTCTCTCCTCTGAAAGATGAAATAAGTCCTTACGGTTAGCTCAATTTTCTTACAAAAGAAAGAATGCCCATTTCGATGTCAGAAAATGTTGAGTAGCGGCAATTGATTTGTAATTACCCATACAAATTCAAATAAAAAACAATATGGACTTATTAATCTCAATTTTACTTTACTTAGGTGTTTATGCTACACCGGCTGATCTTCAGAATAAAGAGTTTGTTGCTAAAAATTCTGAAAAAATAAATCAAGCAGAAACGCTTTCAAAAGATCCAAATTTTAAATGCGATGGAATTGTAATTGTCGGCAGTGGCAATTTGTAATTAACATCTCCAAAAAATATCAAAGGCACTGACTTCAAAAGATCAGTGCCTTTTTAATTTTTCTAAAATGGCTGCCCAAAGTTTTTCATAAGGAATAACTTCAAGCCCTTCTGTATTAAAAAATTTATTGCCGGTTACAGGTTTTAGTTTTTCCAAGGATATGGCAGTTTGTTTCTGTGTCTTAGTTTTTTGAAAGTTGTTCTTGAATAATGTGAGTAACATATTCAGAAAAATAAATGTACGCGGATAAATTCTCCTGTCAACATATTTTTTGATATATGATTCCAGAAAACTTGTTCTGTCATATAACTTGTCATAATCTCCCATTTCAATCATCACTATTATCTGACCTATCATTATAATGATGTTGTTGTCTTCTTTATGAGTTGTGTAGTAGCTGATTTCATCTAAAAAACCCAACAGGTTTATACTTTCTTTTGGAAAATGACCCGGTAAAATAAAATTAAGATAAGGTTCAAAATAATGCCAACGCTCTTTTACTTCCTGATTGGAGTTGATAAAATATTCACTTCGTGTTGCTTCGTAATAAATGTTTAATGCCTGTTCAAAATTTCCGGAGTGCATACAAAGAATAAAATAATGCTCGAGTGCATGTAGCCAGTCAGATGAGTTGGCACTTAACTTGCCTAAAAAAATCCGTGCTTCCTCTTTACCTCTATCATACTGCCTGAGGTGGATGTAGGCCAACATTCTTGAAAGCGCAATAAA
>ERZ724526.204-NODE-204-length-34879-cov-6.759792_pt1 | contig 34879 bp, 33 predicted proteins | sample MGYA00376059_ERZ724526 | MGnify/ENA primary metagenome ERZ724526 (study PRJEB28724, sample SAMN07190883) | activated sludge metagenome | isolation source: activated sludge of sewage treatment plant in Hong Hong | place: Hong Kong | collected 2016-03-17 ...
CGGTTTGAGGAGCAGAAGCCCGCGCCGCGTCGGTTTGAAGATCGGCCCGCGCCGCAGCGCAGTGATCGCTGGCAAAAACCCGATGGGCGACGACCGGCTGGGCCTCGAGAGCGCTTCGAACAGGCGACGCCGCCCGTGGAGTAGACGAAGATAGGACTTGGAGGCGTACGGATGTCGGCAGCGCAACAGCAGATGCCGTGGTGGCAGAAGACGACGGTCTACCAGATCTATCCTCGGTCGTTTTTGGACACCAACGGAGACGGCATTGGCGATCTGCCGGGCATCTTGGCCAAGCTCGACTATCTGGCGGATCTGGGCGTCGAGACGCTGTGGCTGACGCCGTTTTTCGACAGCCCGCAGCGTGACTTTGGCTACGACATTCGCTCGTACAGCAAGATCGCGACGGAGCACGGCAGCTGGGCGGACTTTGACAAGCTGCTTTCGGCGATTCACTCGCGCGGGATGAAGCTGGTGCTGGACATGGTGCTAAACCATACGTCCGACGAGCATCCCTGGTTTCGCGAGGCGCTGCGACGCAAAGACAGCAAAGAGCGCGACTTTTATCTGTTCCGACGCGGCAAAGGAAAGCGCGTTCCACCGACGAACTGGCGATCGATGATCGGTCCGCGCGGCTGGCAGTACGACGAAGCCAGCGACGAGTGGTACTTCGCCAGCTTTTTGCCGTTTCAGCCCGACTTAAACCATCGCAACCCGGCGGTGCAGAAAGCGGTGCTCGAGATCTGCGAGAGCTTCTGTCGCAAAGGCGTCGATGGGCTGCGGCTCGATATCTTCAATGCGATGTACAAAGATCCGCGCTATCTCGACAATCCGTCGTCGCTGCGTCCGCTGCCGAGCGAAGACAATGCCGACGGATTTTTTCAGCGCAACCTGTACACGATCAATCATCCCGACAGCATGGCGTTTGCGAAGACGCTGCGAAGTCACGTCGACGCGGTGCCAGGTGGACCGCGCTTTTTGGTCGGGGAAGTCTTCGGTCCGCCGAGCCTGCTGCGTCAGTACTGCGGCGAATCGGGCGACGGACTGAACCTGGTCTTTCTGTTTAAGACGCTGCGCACGGAGTTTTCGGCCCAAGGATTTCATGCGCTCATCGAGGAATACGAGCGCGACTTTGCCGATCCGCTGCTGCCGACGTGGGTGCTCGGAAATCACGATCGCGCGCGCTACATTGAGCGGCTTGGCGACGATCCACGCAGAGCAAAGGTGCTGGCGACGCTCCAGCTCACGGCGCGCGGTGTGCCGTTTTTGTACCAAGGCGATGAGATCGGGATGACGAACCTCGATCTGCCGATTGCGTCGGCGCTCGATCCGCTCGCGCACTTTTATCGCTTTGTGCCGCCGTGGCTTCAGACCAAGCTGCGACGACACGGTGTGATCATCAATCGCGACGAGTGCCGTACCCCGATGCAGTGGAGCGCAGACGACAACGCTGGTTTTTCGGCACCTCGGACGCGCCCGTGGCTGCCAGTGCATCCAAACTATCCGTGGATCAATGTGGCCACGCAGCTTGGCGATCCGGGCTCGCTGCTTTCGCACTACAAACAGCTCTTGACGCTGCGACGGAAACTGCCTGCGCTTCACGCGGGACGACTGTCGCTGTGGCATCCGACCAACTTGCCGCAGGATGTGCTCGGTTACACGCGCCAGCACGGCTCCGATGCGGTCGATGTGCTGCTCCATTTTGGAACACAGCTTGTCGAGGTGTCTTTGCCCGGTCCGCGTCGTGTGCTCTATTCAACCCATCGCGAGTCACCACTTCTCGACGGAAATCGAATCAGGCTTCGCCCGCTGGAGTGCGTGATGTTGGCTCTTCCACAGTAGGAGTGAGTCCATGAAACGGAACAGACTGCCCGCTTATCCTTCGTGTATGAAGCGATCGCTTGTGGCGATGCTCATGGGCTCTACGCTGCTCGGTGCCGCGTCGGTGTCCGCTGAGCCTTCCTGTCGCGGCGTCGAGGTTCGGTTTACGCCGCAAGGTCTTCCTTCGCGCATGGGACGAGAAGAGCTGCGTCCGCAGATCGCGGTCTGGATCGAGAAAAAAGATGGCTCGTATCTGACCGATCTGTTTGTGACGCGCTCGATTGGCATGCTCGGGCTCGGAAATCGTCCTGGCAATGCGTGGCTCAAGAGCGACTTTCGCTGGCCCTATGGTCGTCGTCCGCAGAGCCTTCCCGTCTGGGCGTATCACCGAGGCAAGAGCTACGGCTACGTGCAGATGGGCGGCAAGTGCTCGCCAAGCTGTCCGCCGGATTTTCAGGGATCTCCGTCGGATGATGACAACACCGTGGCCTATCACGGACCGGTTTCTTCGACGGAAAACTACTACTGTTCTCCGTCAGGCTGGCGAACGCAGCGGCTCAACGGCGTCGATGTGGTGAGCTGTGCCTCGGCGTTTTACGGAAGCAAAGGCTACTACGCGACGGGCAAGACGTCGGTATATCCACCGCGCGCGGATCTTTCTGCGGTGGGCGGAAACGACAGTTCCGACGTGAAGCGCTTTTCGATGGACAACGATGTGGCTGCGATCTCGGGAGCGACGCCGCCCAATGGCAAGCTGATCGATCCGATTCGCTGGTATGCCGATCCGCTGATTCCCGATGACGACTACGTGATGTTCGTCGAGGTCGGCATCGAAGGTGACTTCAACGCGTACTGGCCCAGCGGTCGCGCGATGTCCGAGCCCCACGCCGAGTGGGATCACCTGGGCAAAGATCCGTTTGGTCAGCCAAGCATCGTCTACAAAGTGCCATTTCGACTCGACAAGAGCGGTCGTGTGGCCACGACGGTCGACTACGCTGGCTACGGTGATGTCAAAGGCGAAAGCGGCAAGGTCAGCCCGCCCGACACGACGATCAGCATGAGCGGTGGCTCAGGCGGCGATCGGCTCGCGATGAACACCGACGAAAACGGTAGCTGGCGCGTCAAGGTATCGGTGGCTCCGTGTGATCCGTCGCTGTGCGAGATGCCTCAGTCGCCGAGCAAGCTGTCCTTTTCCGACATCACCGACACGACGTTCCATCTGGACTTTTTGGTTCCGTCGGGAGCCCCAGCGTCGGAGTATCGCGTTCGTTATCAGAGCAGCGAGCCGATCACGACGGACAACTTTTCGCGCGCACTTCCTGCTCCGTCGGCGAACCTCGGTCCACCGGGAAGCAAGGTTGGCACCCAGATCGTCGGACTGCTGCCGAAGACCAAGTACTATCTCGCGGTTCAGCCGGTCAGTCGCTGTGGCGTCGCGGGTCCGCTTGCCACCGCAGAGATCGATACGTCGAGCGCCAACTTTACGACGCTGAGCGGCTGCTTCATTGCGACCGCTGCGTTCGGTTCGGAGCTAGAGCCCGAGGTCAACCTGCTGCGGCGCGTGCGCGATCGCTACTTGATGAACAATCCGCTCGGGCAGACGCTCGTCGGTAGCTACTACACCGTCAGTCCCGGTATCGCGCTGCTGGTGACGCAAAACGCGCCGCTCAAAGAGCTGGTTCGTAGCACCTTGCGTCCCATGGCCCAAGCCCTTCACGTCGCCACCGGCCTGTAGTCCTTTGGTTGCGAAGTTGCGGTAAGCCGCACCGCGATTCGCTATGCTGCCGAGGATGTCTGGCTCTCGTCCGGTCGCAAGCGAAAATCCCCCCGCCGAACCATCGCCCAAGTCGTCTGCGGATGCGCCGCAGGCTTCGTCGCGTCGAAGCTCACTTCCTGCGTGGCTCGATCGCGTGCTTGGAACGACATGGGGACGCCTGCTGTTTTCGATTCTGTCGGGAACGCTGCTGTTTTTGGCCTGCGCCGACTTCGACATCTGGCCGCTTGCCTGGATCGGCATGGTTCCGCTTTTGTGGGTGCTGCTCGATGGAGACGGACAGCCTCGGACTCAGCAGCCGTTTTTCTACGGAATGGTCGCTGGCATGTTCGCCAACGGTGGCGGCTTCTACTGGATCGTCGGTCTGCTTCAGCGCTTTGGGCACTTGCCGTGGATCGCGGCGGCTCCGCTGTTTTTGCTGCTGATTGCCTATCAAGCGCTGACGTTTGGTCTGTTTGCGGTGATTGTCTGTCGGCTGCGCATGCATCTGGGCGTCAAGGTGACGTGGCTCGCGCCGCTCGTCTGGGTCGCCTGTGAGCTGTGCGTGCCCTATGTTTTCCCGTGGTATCTGTCGATTACGCAGGCGTGGGTTCCGACGGTGATTCAGATCGCGGACATCACCGGACCGCTCGGGGTGAGCTTCCTGCTCGTGCTGTCCAACGGTGCGCTGTTCGATGTGCTGCACGCGATCGGACGAGCCAAGCCAGGACGAAGGCTGCGCGCGTTTCTCGGCACTCCGCTGCTTGCCGTCGGAACGATCGTGCTGTGTCTGGCGTATGGAACTGTGCGGATTCATCAGGTCGATGAAGCGCGCACTCGTGCCGAAAAGCTGCGCGTCGGAGTCGTCCAAGCCAACGTCGGCATTCACGAAAAGTTCGTTCCCGGCCTGCGTGAGCAGCAGCATGCGCTTCACTTGTCGCTCAGCCAGCAGCTCAGCAGCCAAGGTGCCGATCTGATCCTGTGGCCCGAGTCGTCGTATCCCTACGCGATGCCGCGTCCCGTGCCGGGTGACTGGCCCGTCGGAGATCGTCGCAAAGTACAGAGCGGCTTTCAGACCCCGATCGTCTTTGGCGCTTTGACCGTCGATCGCAAGGGCGCTGGCGACTACGACATGTTCAACACCGCGATCATGCTCGACAAAGAGGGCAAGGCCGTCGGTACGTTCGACAAGAACTTCCTGCTCATCTTCGGCGAGTATCTGCCGTTTGCGCACGAGCTGGACTTTCTGCGACGAGCCATTCCCGAGATCTCCAACTTTTCGCGCGGCACCGAGACGACGACTTTCCCGATCGATGTGCGCGGCAAGCGTTACTCGCTCGGTCCGATGATCTGTTACGAGGACATCATTCCCGCGTTTGGGCGACGCCTCTTTGCCGACAAGAACCCGCCCAACTTGATGGTCAACATCACCAACGATGCGTGGTTTGGAGCGACCTCGGAACCGTATGAACACCTGGCGCTGGCGGTGTTTCGCGCCGTCGAGCATCGTGTCGAGCTGGTCCGCGCAGTCAACACGGGCGTGTCGGCCTTTGTGGATGCTGCCGGTCGTATTTATGAAAAAGGTCCGTCGGTGGATCCGCAGCTTCAGCCCGATGCCAAGCCGGTGACGCTGATCGCGGACATGGCGCTGCTGCCGCCGGGCGGACTGTTTCAGCGCATCGGTGAGACCTTTGGCTTTCTGTGTCTTTGTGCGGTGATGCTGCTTGGGGCGCTGTCTCGGCAGCGAGCGGGCGCACCGCTTCGATTCGGACTGCTCGTCGGTGGTTCCGCAGTACTTCACGGTTCGGTGCTGGTCGGCGGGCTGCTGTTTCCAAGTGGCGTGAGCGCGCTCTATGCCGTGCTGCTTCACCGAGGGGAAAACGCGCTGCCGGAAGCGCTGGTGTTTGCGGCAAGCTGGCAGCTTCTGCTGATGCTCTCGATCGCGGCGCTCGGGCTGGGCATTTTCTGCGGTCGCAAGCCGAGCAAGCGGCCTCCGACGATGGAGCTGATTGGTGCAGTCTGTGCGACGACCGTTTTGCCGGTGACGCTGCTTGGCCGGATGGAAGGAAACACGGGCGCGGTGGTGATCGTGAGCGGCTTGACGGTTGTGGTGGCGCTTTTGGCTCGGCGCTTGGGCGCAAAACTCCGTCGAGGAAACGCACAAGTGCAGCCGAGCTAATTATCGCCTTGTCATTTCCGCAGGCGTTTGACTATAGTTCCCAGCACTTCAGCCGTCCGCCTCATCTTGTGAAAACGAGATGCCTTCTGCGGGGGAATAGCTCAGTTGGTAGAGCACCGGCTTTGCAAGCCGGGTGTCGTGGGTTCGAATCCCATTTCCTCCACCAGGCGGATGGCTGATTAGTTGTCTCGTCCGAGACGCTCTCGGATGGTGGCGCGGGTCGCTTTGTCGATCTGGGGTCGCGGCTTTTGGTCGATCTGACGAGGCTCAGTCGGCGCTTTGAGACTCTCGTCTCGCTTGCCGTTGTCTCGAAGCTCTTTGGCTGTCGCTCTCAGCTCTTGGCGAATCGCTTCACGGATGCGTCGCTCCGCTTGCTCGGTCGCCTGCGTCAGATCGGGTCGATGTTCCTTCGCTTCCGTGCGAGCCTGACCCGAAAGTCCCTCGCGGAGCTGACCCGGATTCGTCGGTCGAACGTCATCTTTGGGCTCAACCTGGCGATTCGTCGGTTCGCGCAGCTCCGCCGGTCGAGTGGGCGGATTCACAGGACCTTTCGTCGGTAAGCGCGGCGCTTTGGCTGGATCATCAACCACTGTCACCGTCGAATACGTTCGAACTTGCGGTGGCTTGGTCGCTTCTTTGTCCTTCGCTGGCGAGCTTTGAGCCAGCGCTGCGCTCGTCAGACACAGCATCAGCCCGACGGAACTTACAAAAAGACGCGCACTCATGACGGAACGACCTCGAGGAGCACTTCGTGACGGACGGTGACATCGCGGCCTTTGGCGTGCGCGGTGACTCGATAGCGACCGGGACGAATGCCGCGAACAGCGACGGGAACGGGATTGGATCCAACAGAGAGTGAGCCTTTCCACGCAATCTGTCTTTCGGGAATGGCTGCACCTCCGTCGACAAACTCTAGCTCGCCGGGCAGGCTGACCTCGAACTCGACATCATCGACGGAAACGTCCGCGACAAAGTCGAGCTGAACCACCGCGACGCGCTGACTGGGAATCCGAAACGACGCAGCGACGGTTTCTTCGGGCACGAAGACGCGCGCGGTGGCTTCTCCTCGCTGACGAAGGGGAACGAGCAGGAGCGTGACGATTGCAACCGCGAGCGCGGCACCAGCCAGCAGCCTCGGTGGACTGTCAAAGCCAACGCGCTCTAAAAACCACCACAGTCGCGTCGTCAGTGGCAGCTTCGGAGGCGGCTGCGCGCGCAGCTTTTCGTGAAGCGCTCGCTGGAAATCCGACGGAAGTTGTAGCTGTTTTCCTGCCTCGCGCAGCAGTCCGACCGTCTGACGAAGCTCTGTCAGGTGTTGCTGACAATCGGGACAATCGGCCAGATGCGCTTCGACTTCGGTTCGACTCGGGCGTGACAACTCTCCACTGAGCAGCGACGGTAGAAGCTTGTTGCAGTCCGCGCACTTCATGATCTTTTTCCTTCGCCGAGGCCGCCTTTGGCGAGCAGCACTTCACGCAGCGCTTCTCGTCCACGATTGAGCCGAGACTTGACGGTGCCGACCGGTGTCTCGACGATGGCTGCCACTTCTTCGTAGCTCATCCCCTGAATGTCGGCCAGTACCAGCACGCTGCGATACGCTTCGGGAATCTCGGCCAGCGCGCTCCAGAGCTGAGACTTACGCTCGTGCGCCAAGAGCACCGCTTCGGGATTGCTGGTCGCTTCGCCCATGTCGCGCTCTGGCGTGGCATCCAGCGGCTGTTCTCGCTTTCGTTCTTTGCTGCGTCTGCTCTTGGCGTGATCGAGAACGATGTTGCGCACAATCCGAAACATCCACGTCTGAAGCGATGACTGGAAGCGGAAGCCGCCCAGTGATCGATAGATCCGCAGCATGGCATCTTGCGTCACGTCGCTGGCTAGCTCTGGGTCGCTGACAAACGCGCGCGCGAAGCTGTGGATCTTGGTCTGATACATCGCCATCAGACGCTCAAACGCAGCGATGTCACCGAGTTGAGCTTGGCTGATCAGTGCTGCGACATCGGGGCCGCTGGCTGATTCATCGCTCACGCTCGGCTCCGCGCTGGGTCCGGGCCGGTCTGCGGTCCTGGGACGGATGGGAAGTCGCACGGCTGCATGCATGGGGCTTGGTCAGTGAGACGAGGCGCGCGGGCCGTTGGTTCCAGACCGTCGCTTGTTCGGTGGCGATCGGCTGTTTGAGCGAACCCACAAGCATGAGCAAGGCGCACATCTTACCCGCAATCAGCAGAGAAAGCGCACGAACAATAACCTATTTAAGTGTATTTTCTAATACATTTCAAAGGATGCGAGTTTGTCGGAACAAAGGTCTGGGCTGTTTCGTCAGACCTCGCAAAACGGCTCGCTCAACCCTGAACTGAATCACTGAGCCATAGGAGGAACCCAAGATGCGAACGAACAATAAGGCGGCTTTCACTTTTGCGATGGGAATGATGCTGGGCGCTCCGGTTGCGTTTGCGCAGACCGTGGCAGCACCGGCTCCGGCACCGAGCGCTCCGGCACCGGGCGCTCCGGCACCGGCTGCTGATGTGAAGGCGGGTCGTGCAGAAGTGAAGGCTGGCAACGCGCAGATTGCTGCGGACAAGGCTGCCATCAAGGCTGATCGCGCCGAGATCAAGGCCGACAAGAAGGAAATTCAGGCCGATAAGAAGGAAATCCGCGAGGACAAGAAGGCGCTCAAGGATGCGCGCGCCACGGGTGACAAGGAAGCCATCAAGGCGGCCAAGGCGGAGCTCAAGGCGGACGTCAAAGAGCTGAAGGCCGACAAAAAGGAGCTGAAGGCCGACAAGAAGGAACTTCAGCACGACAAGCGCGAGATGAAGCACGACGTCAAGGAAGCCAAGCGCGATGCCAAAGATGCCAAGCGCGACGCCAAAGATGCTGCCAAGCCTGCGGCTCCGTAGTCTGACGCAGCGGACTGTGCGCTATCTGCGTACGACGCGGAAGTCTCGATATTCCCCAGTCGCGTCTTCGTAACGAACATCGACCGCTGCCACTTGTGCGGCGGGCGGACCCAGCTTGCACCAGGCGATCAGCGACTCGAGATCGGGCGATCGTCCTTCGGCAATCAGCTCGACATCGCCCGTCGGTAGGTTGCGCACGGTTCCATGCAGACCGAGCACGCGCGCTTTTTCACTCGCGGAGGAGCGGTAGTAAACGCCCTGAACTTTGCCGCTGATGCGCAGCTGGATTCGTCGATGTGACAGCGTGTTTTCCATCGCGAGACTCCTTGTTGTGGCGTGTGATGTGTTCTGCCGTGCCCGGCTACCGAGTCATTCGATGACACAGCTCCTGCAATGTAATGCCCGTTAATTGATTTTCTTCCCATGGGGCAAGCTTGTGTGGCGGGCTGGATGCCAGGGTCGTTTTCGCCTCACTGATTGTCTACTCAAGAGTTGCACTGCTTGGGGCTGACTGGTGAAAAAAGCGAGCAGTTGTCGGCGGTAAGCATCATGCGGACCTGGGTCCCACATGGGCTTGGCACGGATTCCGCAAAGACCCAAAAGCGAGTGTGCGGGCGACTTGCTCGCCACATCTTCCACAAGCACACAAGCTGATAGGAGAATCACCATGAAGAAGCTTTCCACCCTGTTCGCGTTCGCCTTCGCTCTCTCGCTCACCGCTCCGGTTCTCGCCGAAGAGACCGCCAATGCCCCCGCCAAGGAAGAGAAGGGCGCCGGCGAGAAGAAGAAGGAAGAGAAGAAGCCTGAGAAGAAGACCGTGAGCGCGGCCAACGACGAGGCGAAGGCCGAGAAGGCTGAGAAGCCGGCCAAGAAGGGCAAGAAGGCCGCCAAGGAAGAGAAGAAGGAAGAGAAGTAGTCTCTCCTTCGACTGACAACACGTAGGCTTCCTACGTAAAGTTGGTCGCAAAAAAGCCTGCTCCAGCGATGGAGTGGGCTTTTTTTATTTGTGCTCCATGTTTCGCGTCGTGATTGCCTGATTCAGCGTTTGGGCACATTGCTTCGTATGCGCTTTGATTCGCCTCTTTCCTCTGATGTGTAGCTGTGTATGGTATGTGCGTGAGGGCTTGGTTTGTCGCGTTTGGGATCGTCGCCGCGGCTTGTGGGCCAGAGGTTGGCTCACTGAAGCTGTCGGCGGTTTCACCGAAGTCGGTCACGGTCGCGCACGAGGTCGTCATTCCGCTGCTGGCTGATACGAGCGGCCCGGAATCGCTGCAGTGGCAGTGGCAGTCGTCGGATCGTCCTGAGCTGGCGACGCGTCTCAGTCGTCCCACACTGAGTGCGTATAGCGGTGGTCGGGCGCTGTGGCGTTTTACTCCGCTGGCGAGTGATGTGGGCCCGCTGTCGGTTGAGTTTTCGGCGCAAAGTGGAGAGCTATCTGGCTCGCTGGGTCTGCGCTTTGTCATCGAGCCAGGCGGCGATCCACCCCTGTTTCGGGAACCAGTGGGAGAAGGGACGACGCTCGATCTGCGCGCGATGGCCTGCGTCGCGGTGTCCGTGGTGGTGGAGTCGAGCAGTGCGCCGCAGGTGGAGCTGTCGCTGGTCAGTCCTCCGCCGAATGCCGAGATCGTTCAGACCGATGAGCTGGGTGGCAAGCTGGTGTTCTGTCCGTCGATGAGCCAAGCCGCCGCTGAGACGATCTATCCGCTGCTGCTGCAGGCTGTGTCGGGTCCGCATGTCGTACACAAAAGCTATGTGATCGTGCTGCGGAGGTCGGCATGAAGCGTCTTGTCGTGTGGCTTTTGTTGGTTTCGTTTGCGTGTGCGCCGAGTGGACCGCCGCTGGCCGCGCTCGATCCGGGCCTGTCCGATCTATCGATCGTGGAGGTCTTTCCGACGACGCTGCTGCCTGCTTCGCTGCTGCTGATACGCGGTCAGTCGCTGCCGAGTCCGTCGGAAGGATCGATGTATTTGCTGCTGAGTGGAACGAGCAAGACGCCGGGTGGTCTGCCTCGCAACTTGGAGGTTCGACTGCGCGCCGAATACGTGAGCCATACCGAAGCGCAGGTTCGCGTCGATACCGAGTTTTTGCAGCAGCTCGGTGGCAACAGCATTGAGTTCGACGGTCACGCCAAGATCGTGGTCGCGAGCGTGATTGACCGGCTGGAACATGTGTCAGAGCCGGTGTCGGCCAAGCTGCAGATCGTTCCAAGCTTGTCGCCGCGACTCGATGTTGTGGAGCTACAAGGTCCGCAGCGGACGACGGGTAAGATTCATTCCAATGACTGGCTGACGGTGCGTGGCGATGGCTTTCTGCTGGGCGACGGGGAGGGCGATACCGTTGCGCTGGTGAGCGGCTGTTTTCTCCCCGAAGGCGTGAGCGAGCCGTGTGCTCAAAATGGTCGCGCGGTGCGAGAGCTGGAACTGCCTGTTCGTCCGCTCAGTCGGGTCGATCGAACCAGTGCGATCCTTCCGTATTCACCGACGATTCATGGCGTGATGCCAGGCACGTTTTCGGGCTCGATACGGCTGCGCAATCAGCCGCCGGGAAGCACGATGCGGACGCTGTCGTCGAGTCGCTCGCTGTCGGTTGCGCAAGTTCGCCCGGAGCTGACGGGCATTTCACCGAGCGCCGCGAGCCTGGGTCAATACGTCGAGATGCAAGGCGCGGGCTTTATCGGTGGTCTGCCTGGACAAGCGACGCTGGTTCGTCTGCAAGGACAGTTTTCTCTCGAAGGTTCGCCGGTCAATATTCCGGTCGATACCGAGATCGTGGTTCAGTGGCTGCCGCGCTTTCCAAACGGGCCGGTCGGTCGCTATGTGCTCGATGAAACCGATGCGCTGGGCCAAGCGCTGGAGCCACGAGGCGGACTGCGAGAGGCTGCTGGCGTGTTTGTCGGAACCGGGACGATGACGCTGCGCTACGGGCGAGAGTCGGTCGCCAGCAAGCCGACGCCGCTGCGGATTGCGCTGCTTCGTCCCAAACAAGTCGTCGTCGTGCGCTTTTTGTCGTCGTATCAAGACAGCTTGCGCTTGTTTGGGCTGCGTGCCGTCGACAATGCCGTTCGTGCGCGGGTGCTGGAAGTCGCTCGTCGTGACTACGCAGGCATCAACATTGAGTTTCGCGAAGGCGGTGAAGATTCGGCGTTACCGACGGACTTTGCCCACTATGCGCAGGTTGATATCGGTGGGCCGGATCCAAACGGGCTCGGTTATCTTGGCTACGACAACACGCCGGGACGAGACATGCAGAATCGACGGCTCTACGATCGGATCGGCGGCGTCAATGCGGTGACGCAGAACGACGGTGCGCCGGGGTACGGCGGTGTATTTGCGGAGCAGCTGCTCGGCTTTTCCAGTCATCCAGGGACCGTGACTGCGATCAAGTCTGCGCCGGGAGAAGCGGAGCTGTTTGACCAAGTCTTCGATCCGCTGCGACCGGATGTGGGCGGGACTCCAGCGACGGTGCGAGAAGCGACACTACTGCCCGCTTTGTCGTCGGGAAGCATCTGTCCGGCGAGTCACGACGATCGCTCTCATCAAGTGGCCTGCGCGATCTTTGTGTTGGGCAGCCTGATTGGGACGACGATGACGCACGAGCTGGGACACAGCCTCGGACTGGCGAATCCGTCGAATCCGAACGGCTCGTATCACAACCAGGGCAGCCTGCGCGGACGGATCATGAACCCAGGATCGCTGCGTAGCTTCAGTGAACGAGCAGAGCTTTCACCGTCGGGGCCCGCGCTGTTTTGTGACAGTGACTATCAGTATTTGCGAAGGATTTTGCCGGGATCGCAGCTTCCACCGTCGGTGGAGCGACAGCCTTGTCTGGACACTCCGACGATGTAGCGCTGCGCGGGGACGGAAGCGACTGCGCGGATTCAGACCGGGCGGTTACTTGCCCGAGAACTGCGGCGGACGCTTCATCAAAAAGGCGCTGACACCCTCGATGAAGTCTTGTGACTGAAGCAGCTTGAGCTGACCGCGCACTTCGTTTTCGAGCGCTGCGTCGAAGCTGCTGCCCAGTCCGGCGTAGAGCGCATGCTTGATTTCAGCCATCACCAGCGGCGGACCAGCGGCAATTCGCTCGGCAAACGCGAGTGCATCGGCTTCGGTTTCGACGATGCGGCTGAGCAGCCCGATGCGCTGCGACTCTTCCGCTTCGACGATGTCGCCGGTCAGCATCAGATCGAACGCGCGTCCGAGCCCCACCAGTCGAGGCAGCGTATAGGTTCCTCCACCGTCGGGCATCAGTCCGCGCTTGATGAAGATTTCGCCAAACCGCGCCCGCTTGGTGCCAATGCGAAGATCGCAGGCCAGCGCCAGATCACAGCCAAAGCCCGCAGCCACTCCGTCGAGGAATGCAATCACCGGCTTCGGCAGCGACGTCAGCGCCCGCACTGCTGCGTGAAAGTAGTTGCGCATCCGGTTTTCGGTCTGCGCGGCAAAGTCCGCCGTTCCTGCTTGCACCAGGCTCATCGCGGCTTTGAAGTCGAGTCCCGACGAAAAGGCTTCGCCTTTGCCCGTCAGCACCACTGCTCGGATGTTGTCGTCGGTGCCGGCTGCTTGTACTTCGTTGATGATGGCTTGTAGAAGCTCCAGCGTCAGGCCGTTTTTGGTCTGAGGCCGGTTCATGGCCAAGATGCGGACTGCGCCTTGGGTAGAAACGAGCAGGTCGCTCGTCGGGGCTTGGCTTGGTTCGGTGCTCATGGTGTGGGCTTCTCGCTGCTGGATTCGGGGGCGGTTGCAGCGGCAGTTGGACTCGCTGCGCCTCGGTAAAACGTGGTGTTAGTGTAGGCGGCTTTGAGCCGAGGCCACAAGGCTTTGAGCACAGCCGCAGCCGGAACCGCGAGGAGCAGTCCCGCGTACCCGAGCAAGCTGCCGCCGAGTGAGAGTGCGAAGATGACGCCCACCGCCGACAGGCCAATGCGACCTCCGACGGCACGCGGCGTAATCAGCAGTGCATCAAGAAGCTGAACCGCTCCAAACGTCGCCAGCACACCGAGGATTGGCGCGGCTCCTGCCGTCGAGACTTCGAGAAGCGCAACCAGCAGCGCCGACATCAGTCCAATCATGACTCCGACGTAGGGAACAAACGCGAGCAGTCCCGCCGTGCAGCCAATGACGATGGCGAGCGGAATGCCCGCGATCGACAGCCCAATCGAGTACAGCGCCGCTTGGATGATCATCACGGTCAGCTGTCCTCGCAGCCAGCTTCCCAGCGCGCTGTAGATGTCGTCCATGATCTCGACGACAAGCGGCTGATGGCGAGGCGGAATCAGCACCCGCAGGTTTTCTCCGATCGTCGGCATGTCCATCAGAAACGACACGGTAAAGACCGGCACGAGCAGCGCGGCGACCAGGTACTTGAACAGGCCCGCGACGCTCAAAATCGCCGTCCCGAGCGCGTCAGAGATCTGTCCCATCGCACCGCGCACCCAGTCGGTTAGCTGCGTCGTTAGAAGCTTCAGCCAGTCACCGATGCTGTTGGCTCGGTACTTGAACACCTTCCCGAGCAGCGGCAGCACCTTGCGGTCGATCAGTCCCTGATACGTCGGAAGCTGCGCCGAAAAGCGCTCGATTTCACCGCGCACCAGATACGGAATCGTCAGGCTGACCGCCGTCATCAGCCCGAGCAGAATCAGCAGCATCACGCCAACGGCCAGCCAGCGAGGAACGCGACGCTCTTCCAGCGCAGCCACCGACGGATTGAGCAAAAATGCCAGCACCAGCGCCAGCGCCACCGGCGTCAGCACCAGCGACAGCCGAGACAGCACCGACCAGGAAATCACCAGCAGCAGCAGGTAACACAGCACCCGAAAGAGCAGCAGGCTCAGGCGGCGATCATCGAGCATAGGGACGGCCTCAGTCGGCTAGAGCAAGAACATGTAGATGGCGACGGCAATGGCACACGTAAAGACAAACACTGCGGCGGCCAGCAGGATCGTAAAGAGCTGCTGCCGTTTCTGAAGCTTCTTTTCCATCGCCGCTTGGTTGATCACGGCGGTGCGTACCGCTTCATCGAGTCGGCCCGTCGCGGCATACGGATCGACGAAGACTTCAGGCAGCTTGGGCGGCGGCGCGCCGTCTTTGATGCTGCGCAGGCTCTGCATCAGCAAATCGGCGCGTGGTCGTCGCTGCGGTTCTTTGGAAAGCAGCCGATCGAACAGCTCCGTCAGCGCGGGCGGCACACCTTGAAGCTGCGGCGCGGGCTGGGTGGTGTGTGCGACGGCCAGCTCGGCGAACGTGCGACCGCTAAACGGCAAGTGTCCCGACAGAAGCTCGAAGCCGAGTACACCCAGCGCATAGATATCCGACGGAGGCCCGAGGTTGCTTTCTCCGCGAAACTGCTCGGGTGACATGTACGCCGGGGTGCCAAGCAGTGCGCCCGTCATCGTGAGCTTTTCCGCCGCATCCAAGAACTTGGCGACGCCGAAGTCGAGCACGACCGGATAGTTTGGATTGCCGTTGCGCTCGATGATCTGGATGTTTTCAGGCTTGAGATCGCGATGAACCACGCCCGCTCGATGTGCTGCCGACAGCGCGTCCGCGATGCTGATCAGCACTTGCATCGAGATTTCGTAGCCGATCGCGCCTTCTTCTTGTCGATCGCGCAGGCTCTTACCGGGCAGATATTCCATCGCGATGAACGGAACACCGTCGTCCAGCTCACCGTGCAGAAACACCCGCGCGACGTGAGGATGATCGATCTTCTGCGTCACCAGCGACTCGCGCCGGAAGCGCTCGACGACCTCGGGCACCTTGGCCCACTGCGTGTGCAAGACCTTGATGACCGCCTCTCGCTGTCCCGCCGTGGCCTGTGGGTCCAGAGACTCCGCCAAGTAGACATCGCCGAAGGTGCCGCGACCCAAGCTCTTTAACAGCTTGAACCGGCCCTTGCTAATCGTCTCACCAACACGCGCTGCTTCACTCATCGAACCTGTCGCAGGGTAGCACGTCTTCGGTTTTGCATAAACCGCTCTGATGTTCTGCTTATGCGGGCGGCGACTCGTAACAAGCGCTCGCTTTGAACACGCGGCCTTCGGAATCCAGCCAAAAGGACTCGGCCACCACACCGCGATGTCCGCGATAGACCAGCGTGATGGCATCGACCCCTGAAAGCACATGCAGCAGGTCAAAGTGTAGGTTGGGAATCAGCGCCAGACCTTTGGACCAGTACGCGCGCACGGACTCTTTTCCGTGAAGCTGGCCGCTCGGCACGCCAGCAATCTTGACAATCAGCGGCGACGAGAACTCAAAGTCTTCACGGTAGTGACAAAGGATCGCGTCAAGATCGTGAGCATTCCAGGCTGCGATCCAGCTCTGCGCAAACGTGAGCGCTGCATCCGATGTGATCGTTGGCATCTCGACATCCTAACCAATCGATAGGATGTGCTGCGCCACTTGTTGCGCGCGCTGTTCTTCGCGCACACTGGCAGAAGAAATCACGCGATGACGCTTCCTTTGTTTCCTGATGAATGGGCGAAGTCCGGTTCCGATTCTGCGTCCGATTCTGAACGGGAAACAGAGTCCTTGGCCGACGGTGCGATGATTCTGCGAGGCCTTGCGTGTTCGGATCAGCTGCTGCTGTGGCGCGAGCTGTTGCACGTCATTTCGCAGGCTCCGCTTCGTCGCATGCTGACACCGGGAGGTCTTCCCTTTTCGGTCGACACCACAAGCTGCGGACAGGTTGGCTGGATCTCGGATCGCAGAGGCTATCGCTATGTGGATCGCGACCCGATTTCTGGAGCTGCGTGGCCTGCGCTTCCCGATTCCTTTTTGAAGCTTGCGACCGTCGCTGCGCAGCGTGCTGGATTTCCGTCGTTTGTTCCCGATTCCTGTCTGATCAATCGCTATCAGTCAGGATCCAAGATGTCGCTTCATCAGGATCGAGATGAGCGTGATGTTGCGGCTCCGATTGTCTCTGTTTCCTTGGGACTGTCCGCCGTGTTTCTGTTTGGCGGACTGACCAAAGCAGACAAAGTGCACAGAGTCCGTCTGTATCACGGTGATGTGGTGGTCTTTGGGGGTCCGTCTCGTCTACGCTTTCACGGCATTTTACCACTTACGCTGCGCGACGAAAACGGACACTCCCTAACCGGCCCCTATCGGATCAACCTGACGTTCCGTACGGCACGTTAGGAATCAGGTTAGTTCGGCCACGCACCCATTCGGACACAGTTTTCGACGTAGACTTTGCTGACGCGGGTGTCGTTGGGAATGTAGACCTGATTGATGGCAGATCGGTCGTACAGCATCATCATGCACTGTGCGCTCTGACCGGGTCCCACGACGTAGCGCGCACCGACTTTGAGCGAGCACGCGGTGAGCTGATTCAGATCGCTCCACTCTGGACAGATTGCGTTATCCGCGCGGTATTTTTCGACGGGTCCGGTCGGCTTAGAAAACGACCACCAGCGACCAAACTCGGTGTAGTCCTTGGCGGAATTCCACACGCGATACACGGTGACAGACTGCATCGCTTCCAGCACGCGACCCGCACACAGCTTGCCTTCTCCGCTCTTGCCGAGCGCTTCTTGAAGCAGCGCCGCATCGTCCACTTGGGTGGATCCTTCAGGGGACGAGTCAATGTATCCGGTACAGCTTTGTCCATCGAGCGGGCTGACGGGAAGTGGCTCCATCATTTCGCCGCCACAGCCACCCGCAACAGAGATCACCAAACAACCAAGGAACGAGAAGGCATTTTTCATGCGCGCATCGTTGAAGAGTCCATCCAGACTGTCAACAGCGCTGAAGATGAAAGTTCATTCGCAAAAAGAGGCATTTTATAGGACTCATATCTGTTGCTACATCGCGTGATGAATAAGAGTCATCAAAAATGCTTCATATGAAGGAACGGTCTGTATAGGAATTTATCGCACAAGTCGTTCCAGAACCGCGCTATGGTTCCGTAGGGGAATCAAACGGATCGAAGACGGGAATTGTAAGGGACGCTCGCTTGGTCGATAATTACAGGTTGGCGCAACGGGTTACAGCGTAGGAATCGGCTCTGAAATGGAAGGCAAGCGACTCGGTAAGTACCGAATCCTGCGCGAGCTGGGGCGCGGCGGAATGGGTGTCGTGTACGAAGCAGAGCACGACCAAGTTCGTCATCGCGTGGCGATCAAGGTGATTGATCCACTGCTGGCGCGAAATCCAGAGCAAGCTGCGCGTGTCCGCGTCGAAGGAATTGCCGCAAACCTGCCTCGTCATCCGGGCATTGTGCAGGTGCTAGAGACCGATCATCTCGATGGCACTCCCTACATCGTGATGGAGCTGGTGTCGGGTCAGTCCCTGCGTGAGATCCTGCTTCACTGCGGTGGCCGGCTGGAAACGCAGCGCGTGATGCGGCTTGGCAAACAGCTGGCGGATGCGTTTGCCGCTGCGCATGACGTCGGCATCGTACACCGCGACGTCAAGCCGGAAAATGTCATGTTGACCGAGGATGCGGCGGTGGTGGCGGGAGAGCGGACCAAGGTGCTCGACTTTGGCATCGCGCTGGTTCCCAAAGATGCGCTGATGATCTCGCAGCAGTCGCTCGCGCATGAGAGTGATCCCGGCCAGTTTGCGGGGACGATTCCGTACATGGCTCCTGAGCAGCTTGATGCGCAGGGATACGGTGCGATCTCTGCGAAGACGGATGTCTATCAGCTTGGTGTGCTGCTGTATGAACTGCTGAGCGGAGAGACTCCGTTTTCGTACACGGGACAGCAAGGCTACGCGCTGATGATGTGTATCGTGCAGCAGGAACCCAAAGCGCTGACGGCGCTGCGTCCAGAGGTTCCGTGGGAACTGACCCAGCTGATTCATCGCATGCTGGCGAAAGATCCTGTTCAGCGTCCATCGATGCGTGAGGTTTTGTCTGCGCTGCGACAGATTGAGCCGAGCGGGTTTGGTCCGCTGCAAGAGGTCTCGCCAAGTCGGGTTGGACTGGAACTTAGTCGTCGCTCGCAGCTTCTGCTGGGCGTTCTGTGTTCGGTGCTGGCTTCTGCACTGGTGTGGTGGCTGTGGCCGGATTCCCAAACGGTGACGTGGCACCTGGACAGCATTCCGTCCGGTGCAGACGTACTGAATCAGTCGGGACAGGTGCTCGGTAGGACGCCGTGGGAAGAGGTGAGAGCGCGCGATATCGGTCACAAAGAGCTGCGTGTTCGTCTGTCTGGATATCGAACAGAGGCACTCCTACTCGACTCTGGACGCGACTATCGGCGCAGCTTGCGGCTTACCAAGTCGGACGGAAGCTCGCCTGATAGTCCGCAATCGACAGCGAGATGATGTGACGTGCTTCATCGGCATCGTAGATGTCGGTGATCTCGACGCGGCGAGCGGTCTGACTGGAACCATTTGGTGCAGGCATGTCCTTGTAGGTCAGAAAGTAGTGACGCAGTCTTTCGATCAAGCTGCGAGGACAATCTGCAATGTGTCGGAAGGCTCCGTACGCGGGATCATCACAGAGCACCGCGAGGATTTTGTCGTCCGCTTCGTTTCCATCAAACATCCGATAACCACCAATCGGACGTGCGTGAACCAGGACTCCGCCGTGGTTGATGGTGCGCTCGCTCAGCACACAGATATCGAGCGGATCACCGTCGCCTACAATGCTGACGCGTGCGGTCTTCTGTGCGGCAAACTCTCCGCAGCGCTGGCCGCAGTACGTCTGTGGGATGAATCCGTACGGAGCCGGGCACTGTGACGAATATTTTTGCGGACGATCCAGTTTGAGGTGGCCGCTACGCTTATCTACCTCATACTTGACGGTGTCAGTTGGCACCATCTCGACGAACGCGGCGACAATGTCAGGCGCGCGCTCACCAGCAGAGATTCCGTGCCAGGGGTGAGCTTGATAGGGAACAACGGGGGTTGGGTGTTGGGGGTCGCTCATGCTCAGTTCTGTCTCAATAGGAATGAAGTGCGGACAGGGGTCCGTGTCCCTTCCTTATCACATTTGGGAGCCCGAGGCTCTCTCGGAACGCTCGTCGAGCGTGCGTTGTGGCTCTGGCTCGGATGTCGAATTCGAAACAACAGTGGGGAAACAAGGACGTTTTTTGCTGAATTGTGCGACAGCACACCGTATCCTCAACTTCTCTATTCCAAACAGGAGTACCGTTCCATGCATGTAGGCCCACCGCGTCAGCGAAACAGAGTCTTAGGCTGGCTTCTGGCATCTGTCCTTCTGACGATATCGCTTTCGGTCGCAGCGACTGCATCTGCTGCGCCCAAGCTTCGGTTCCAGACCGATGTCAAAGGCGATATTGTGACCATCGGTAACGCGCTGGGTCAGGAATGTCGAACCCTTGATACCAAGGGCGAGACGGTTCCGGTTCCTGTGGTCGGAACGGTTGGTGCGTGTGGTGATGCGATCACTTTGGGAGACAGTGCTCCCGACGTGCTGTGGCGTTCCGAAGACAACTCGGCGCGCGCGGACAACGCGATTCCGATCGATCAAGCGCGTAGCACGGCCGTCCTGGCGATTCCGCAAGGCTCGCAGGTTCTGTATGCACGGCTGTATTGGGGCGGAAACCTGGGGGAAGACATCGCGCTGGCGGCCAGTGCGGTGACGCTGGAAAAGCTGGGCAGCGGTGGCGGTTCTGCAACGCTGGTTCCCAACGCGAACACCGACGTTTCGACGACGGTTGGCGGCGGCGGCGGTCTCGTTTATCAGAGCTCGTACGATGTGACTGCAATTGTGCAGCGCTATGGCATGGGCTCGTACCGACTGAGCAACAGCGTTCGTCGCAGCATCGTCAACCGCGATGAAGACGTTCAGTTCAATGCCTGGTCGATGGTTGTTGTGTATCGCAACGACAAAGAGCCCGTTCGCAACATCGTGATCTATGACGGGCTCGACGCGGTCGACTACGGTCGTTCGGTCAGCCTGGGCGTGATTGGCTTCCGCGTTCCCGAAGGTGGCGTCCCGCAAGGTCGTCTCGGTGTGATTGCCTATGAAGGAGACACCGACAAGAAGGACTCGCTGATGTTTAACAACATGCCGGTGGCGGACGTTCACAATCCGGCAGACAACATCTTCAACAGCTCGCGAACGATGTCGGGCGTGGCGGTTTCCGTCGCGGGAGACCTTCCGCAGCTTACTGGAGCGGCGGGCAGCATGTCGGGTCTGGATCTCGATCAGATCGATATCTCGTCGATGCTGAAGGCCAACGACATCCAGGCTTCGATTCAGGCGAACTCGGTGGATGACGTGTACTTCGTCGGTGCGCTGTTTACGGCGATTCGTAGCCGCAAGCCGGTGATTGATACGACGCTGACTGCGGATCCGGGGGCGGTTCGTCCGGGCGATACCGTGACGTTTACCTCGACGACCAAGAACATTGGTGACGACGAAGGAACTGGCATTGTGATTCGTCACCCGCTTCCCGACGGAATGAGCTACGTGCCGGGCTCGATCGTGTTTGTGAGCGGTCCCGAAGCGTCGCAAAACGGTCCAAAGAGCGACAAGCCGAGCGACGACCAGGCGGAAGTGGTGACCGACCCGATGACGGGCAAGCCGGTGCTGGTGATTCGCATTGGCAAGGGTGCAAACGGAAACCAGGGTGGCAGCCTCTCTCCGACGGATGCTCCGGTGGTGGTGCAGTACAAGCTGAAGACGGAACCGAACGCGATGATGCGGATTCCGACGCAGAGCACGACGACGACGGGCACCGCTGGCAATCCGGCGCTTCCTCCGTCTTCGTTCCCCTCGGGCAACGGTGAGCAGCCGGGCGCTCCGACGGTGGTGAATGTTCCCAACACGACGGCGGATCTGCGCGTGACCGTGACCAAGACCCCGGAGCAGCCGCAGCCTGGTGATCCGGTTCGTTACGGCATCGACGTCACCAACGTGGGCACGGCTGCGGACCCCGGTCCGATTCACGTCACCTTCAAGGTTCCGCCGAGCGGAGTGATTGACTCGGTGACGCCTGGCCCAGGCTGGACTTGTACGCAGCAGGATCGCGTGGTGCGCTGCACCCGTCAGGAACCGCTGAAGCCCGGTGAGTCCTCGCACGCGGTGGACATCTCGGTCCGCAATCCGAATCCGCCCAGCGCGGACAACGAAGTGACTGCGCAGGTTGGTTCCGACGGCGCGATTGATCCGAATCCGGCGGACAACATTTGGAACGAATACGCGGCCAACCGTCGCATCGCCGGTGGTGGCATTGGCTGCTCGGTGGGCACGCACGGTAGCGCTTCGTCTTGGTATGCGCTGGCAGCCATGGCGATGCTCTTGGTCGCTGCGTTCCGTCGCAAACTGCTCGGGCACAGCAAGTAAGGAGCCTTGATCATGACGTTTTTGACTCGTACTTCGCTGTGTTTGCTGTTCGGCGCGCTGTGCGTTTCGTCCAGCGCGCAGGCTCAGCCCAAGCAGGGCTTTGAGCTCAACCGCTATCAGCCAACCGCCGCTGGTGAGTGGTCGTTTGCGGTCGATCATCCCTGGTATTCGTCGACGCGCTATTTCGCAGCGGGTGTGACGCTGAACTACGCGCATGCACCGCTCGTCGCTGGTAGCCAGGAAGTGGATGGCGTCTTCCGCGAGACGCAGTCGCTCATCGACCATCACTTCATTGCGCACGTTGATCTGGCGGGATCGTTCCTGGATCGCGTGCTCATCACGGCGTCGCTGCCAATCGTGCTAGCAAGCAGTGGAGACCCGGCGTTTGCGGCGGGCTCGTCGATTGGAGACCCGCGCATTGGCGCCAAGGTCCGTCTATACGGTCAGCCGTATCAGAGCGCGTTTTCGGCCAGCTTGGGACTCGACGTGTGGGTTCCGCTGCGTGCGATCACCGACGATCTCGATGTGACCTCGAGCGACCAAGCGGTTCGTCTGCTGCCCAAGCTGATCCTCGGCGGCGTGTGGAAGAAGCTGCTGTGGTCGGGAACCTTGGGCTTTTTGGCGCGCTCGGAAGCAGTGACGGTGGCTCCGGCGGGCTTTGCGTCCACCCTGGGTCGCGCAGCGTCGGAAATCCAGATTGGTCTGTCGGGCGCGTACTACGACGAAGTGCGACGCTTTGCGGTCGGTCCTGAAGTGCTGCTTACGACGGCTGCGACGGGAGAAGACTCCTTTTCGCGCTTCGGAACCAGCTTGGAAATGCTGCTGGCTGGTCACTACAACATCAAGAACATGATTCAGACGGGCCTGGCGCTCGGTGCGGGCTTTGTCCGTCAGCCGGGAACGCCGGACTTCCGCGCGCTGTTCCGACTGGCGTATGCGCCGCTTCCAGAGCGTAAAAACGATCGCGATGGAGACGGAATCCTCGATGCAGAGGATGCTTGTCCAGACGTGAAGGGCATTCGCACGGGCATTGCCGCGACCCATGGCTGCCCGCCGCCGCAAGATCGTGATCGTGATGGAGTGCCCGACGAAGCAGACCTGTGCCCCGACACGCACAAGGGCGCGACGCCTGATCCGCAGCGACTGGGCTGCCCGATGGCTGCACCCGAGCTCGATCGCGATGCCGACGGAATCCTTGACAAGGACGACCTGTGTCCCGATCTGCACAAGGGCGCGGTTCCCGATCCGGCTCGAATCGGCTGCCCGGCCCCGGATACCGACATGGACGGCGTGCAGGATCCTCGTGACCTGTGCCCGATCGTGCCCGCTGGCATGTATCCAGATCCGCAGCGACTGGGATGTCCGCTGCCCGATCGTGACAAGGACTCGGTGCCGGATAAGTTCGATGCATGCCCGGATAAGCCCGGTGCGCCGCATCCCGATCCGAAGAAGAACGGCTGCCCTGGCTTGCTCGAGGTTCGTGGCGGTCAGATCGTCATCCTCAAGCCGGTGTTCTTCGCGACGGACCGAGACGTCATCCTGCCGGAGAGCTTCCCAGTTCTTCAGGCGGTGGCCAACGCGCTCAAGGCGACGCCAGGCATTCGCATGGTTCGCATCGAAGGTCACACCGACAGCCAAGGCGTGCGGATCTACAACGTGGATCTGTCGCAGCGTCGGGCTCGTAGCGTGATGAACTGGCTGGTGCAGAACGGCATTGATGCGCCGCGTCTGTCGGCAGAAGGCTTCGGTCCGGATCGTCCGATCGACACGAACAAGACGATTGCCGGTCGCGCCAAGAACCGTCGCGTCGAGTTCCACCTGGCCGACGGAGCCAACTCCGCGGTTCAGACGAGCTCGCCTTCGCAGTCTGCTCCTGCCACGCAAGCGCCTCCTTCCGCCGCCCAGTAGCGGTCTCGGCTTGGGTCTGCTGCCTGTTATCGGGCAGCGGACCCGGCCAATCTCGCCGCGAACGTCACAAACGGGGCTTGAACCGGCCCCATCATCGTTTATCCTGCCCAGACATGCTTTCGGCGCTGATTCCCTATCCGCAGTTGCCCTCGCTGCCGCTCATCGATGACTCGCTGGCGATTCATCCATTCGGAGTCCTGGTTGCGACGGGTATTTTGGTTGGTGCGTGGCTGACCGTGCGACGCGGCCAAGTCCTTGGGCTCGACGAAGAGAAGGTCAAGAACATGATCTTCTGGTCGGTGCTCACCGGGTTTTTGGTTTCGCACGTTTCTGACGTGCTGATTTATCAAAAACACCCGACGCTGAAGGCGACGGTGATGGCGCTTCTCGATCCTCGCTCGGGTCTGTCGTCGATGGGCGGCTTCGCTGGCGCGGTGCTCGGGCTGTGGATCTGGTGTCGTCTGAACGGAGAGCGCGTGCTGCCCTATGCCGACTCGTTGGCCTATGGACTGGCGACGGGCTGGTTCTTTGGTCGAATGGGCTGCTTCGTCGCGCACGATCATCCCGGCGAGCTGATGGCGCAGACCGATCCGCTCTACTTTCTCGGCGTCGATTATCCGTGTGCAATGGCCCACTGTCCGCCCAAGGGAACCGGCCTGTTTCACATCGGTGCGGAGTTTCGCCGTCACGACATGGGCTTTGAAGAAGGTCTGTTTGCGGCGACGCTGGCGGCGGGCTATCTGCTGTGGGGCATGTTCCGGCCTCGGCTGGGCGTGTTTGTGGCGTCGATTGCGACGCTGTACGGACCGATTCGCTATGCGCTCGATCGGCTGCGGGTGCGGGATGTCGCGGGCGCTGATCCTCGGACGCTGGGTCTGACGCCAGCGCAGTATGCGGCGATCCTGGTGACGCTGATTGGCTTGGTGCTGTGGGTCTACGTGCTGCGCGAGCCAGCGACGGCTCCGGCGCAGAGCGCGGCGTCCGCTCCGAGTGAACCTGCTCCCGTTACGCCCGCTTCGGACGCTTCCCCGGCAGCCGCTGCGGACGAATCTGAACCCAGCTAGGTCAAGCTTGCAGCGATGACACTGGGTGTTTTCGCTGGGCTGTTTTCCACTAGATCCCGCTGTTTTCCGCTGAGTCCCGCCCCAATCGCTACGATTCCGTGATGTTCCGCGCTATTTCGCAGCCGGGCTGAGCAAGAGTCGCTCGTAGTCGTGCACACTGCGCAAGATCGCCTGACTGCTCGTTGCCACAAGGAGCTGCGTATCGGGAAGCTGCTCGCGCAGCATCTGGATGAGTCCTGCCCGCCGCTGCTCGCTCCAGCTTGGTAACGGCTCGTCGACAATCGCAATATCGGGCACCACTTCTCGCAAGGTCAGCTGCGCCGCCAGGTCCAGCACCGCGCGCTCGCTTTCGCTGAGCAAGCTGGCTGGCTGAATCCACTGCGTCTGTCCCAGCGTGCGGAGCGATTCCTTCGTCTCAAGCTGCGCGGGCGCTTGTCCAAGAATCAGCCACGGCTCGTCGAGATCGCTTGCAAACAGCAGGGTGCGTCCCTGCGGATCGAGCCGTGCAAACAGCGTCCGCAGCCGCTGGAGCGCGGGATGCAGCGGCGGGCGAAGACCTTCTTTGCCGAGCCGCAGGCTTCGCCAGGTCAGCTGCTGAAGCTTGGTCTTGAGGTCCAGCGAGCTGCGCGCGCGCAGATACGCAATGCGACCCTTGGGCGGCCATGACAGACGCGGCGGCTCGGCGCTCTGCGAGACCTCGGTCACTGGACGCAGCCACGGTGAGTCAGCGGGACGTAACGACAGCGCGGCACCGACGGGCTTTACCCCATGATCCAGCTCGATGGCGATGCGTGCGCTCGACTGACCCTGCCGAATCAAGCGTGGACCGTACGCTTCGGACAGCATGCTTTCGTCGCCCAGCTCGCAGATCTGCGCCAGCGCGTCGAGCACCGCCGTCTTGCCGCTGCCGCTGTCTCCGAATAACACCGCCTGATCCAGCGCTTGCCCATCGAGATAGCTCATATCGAGCTGCAGCGACGCGAGACAGCGCACGTTTTCCAGCGCGATCCGCCGCAGCCGCACCGCGTTCCCCCAAGCCATTTCTCTAAGGTACTGGAAAGTCCGCTGCTTGGACCAGACGAGCGCTCGGAAAAATGCACGAAATGACCCCTTGAGATGGGTAATCCGAGCCAATGCAGGGGAAATTTCAACATAAAGAATAGCCAAGGCTTCTATGTAGAATTGATGACAGATCAATGTTGATGCGAATTTTGTTGGTTTTGCGTCAGTTTGAAGATGATTTGTGTTGACTGATAAGTGGGTTGTTTGATTGACAAATGGGCAGAGCTTTTTTGCAAAGGACTGCTCCAAATGATGGATGAAATCGAAACAAACGCTGCGCTAGACCCTGAAAAGACCGAAGAACAGCGACGGGAGGAAGAGGAATCAGCACCCGTGAAAGGGCGGATCAAACAGCGTCGTGGCTTTGCGGCGATGGACAAAGATGCGCATCGAGAGCTGGCTCGATCCGGTGGTGTGGCTGCGCATGCTTATGGGCTAGCGCATCGCTTTACGTCAGACCAAGCCAGAGACGCGGGAAAGAAGGGTGGGGCGAAGACCAGTAGCAACCGCTCGCACATGGCGGAAATCGGGCGCAGAGGCGGCTTTGCCAAGCGAGGCTTTCGACAGGACGCACCTCGGCAGCTGCCGGAAGAGGTCCTGCCGACGGTACGGAAGCAGCAGCGAGGGAAGAACAGAAGCGAGCGACGGAGCGAAGAGCCGGTGCCGCAGTCAGGGGGCGAGACGCTGACGGACGATGGTCAGCGCGCCTCGGACATCGCGGAGATAGTAGCGGGCACGCAGATCCCACAGCCCGGCTTCGTCGAGATCGCCGCTACGTCCGAGCGCTTGCCGTCGACGAGAGGTCAGCGAAAACGTACAGATCGCGGTCGCGACCGATAGGTTCAGGCTTTCGGAAAAACCATGCAGCGGAATCGCAAACTCGACATCGCAGAGCGCACGGGCGCTGTCGCTCAGACCGGCGTGCTCGTTGCCCATCAGCAGCGCGATGGGCTTGTGCGGATCCAGCTCGGTGAGCTGCGTGGTGGCTCCGGGAACGGCTGCCGCCAGGGTAAATCCGCGCTGACGCAGGGTCTCCAGTGCGGAATCGGTCGAGGGATGTTCGACGACATCCAGCCACTTGTCCGCACCTTGGGTGACCTTGTCCGATACCCGGAAGCGCTCGCGCGAGGCAATGATGCGGACCTCACGAAGGCCCATCGCTTCGCAGCTTCGCAGCACCGCGCCGCCGTTGTGGGGATCGTGCAGATCCTCGAGCACGACCACCACGCCAGACAGACGAGACGCAGCCACTTCATCGATTCGCGCCGCTCGACGTTCATCAACGAGCGGACGAAGCAGCTCGATGATGGCTTGCGGCGATGCGATCGCGAGCGCGGCTTCTTCGTCGCTTCGTCCCTGCGGCGTAAACTCGGTTCCGTAATAGCGCTGCGGCAGGATGCCGACCAGCTTGGGCTGGGGACGGGCCATGGACTACAGCACGAGGTCTTCGAAGTGCGTAAGCTGTCGGAACGCGCGGAAGCGGTTGTCGATGATCGGATGGGTCAGCGAGCGGAACCGATCGAGGCTGAAGTCTTCGCAGCAGAAGCTGGCCATGGTGCTGCCGCAGATCATGGCGCGACGGACGATGCTGCCGTCGAGATGCCCGCCTTTCCAGGTGCGCGACAGGTAGCCCATAAAGCCTCCGGCGAAGCTGTCTCCCGCGCCGGTTGGATCGACCACTTCGGTGAGCGGCAGCGCCGGGGCGGCGAAGATGTGCTCTTCGTGAAACAGCAGTGCGCCCGCATCGCCACGCTTGACGACGACGTTCTTTGGTCCGAGCCGCTGAATCGCTTGCGCGGCATGCACCAGGTTGTGCCGTCCCGACAGCAGGCGCGCTTCCTCGTCGTTGAGGAGCAGAAAGTCCACGCGTCGCAGCACTTGCAGCAGCGCTTCTCGGCTGCCGTTGATCCAGAAGTTCATCGTGTCGAGTCCGACCAGCTCGACGTTTTTCATCTGATCGAGCACGCGAAGCTGGAGCACCGGATCGATGTTGCCGAGGAACAGCAGGCGCGCCGACGCATGCGCAGGGCTGAGCTTGGGTTCAAAGCCCGCGAACACGTTGAGCTGCGTGTCGATCGACGTGCGCTTGTTGAAGTCGTCGGAATAGCGTCCGTGCCAGCGGAAGGTCTTGCCGGAGTGGCGCTCGATGCCTTGGGTGTCGACGCCGAGTCGTCCCAAAAACTGGCCGTGCTCTTCGGGAAAGTCTTCCCCGACGACTGCAACCAGGCCAACCGAGGTCAAAAACGAGCTGGCTGCCGTAAAGTACGATGCAGAGCCGCCCAGGACTTCAGTCCGAGTGGCCGCTTGGGTCTCTACAGTATCGAGAGCAACCGAACCAACGACGAGCAGATCAAGCTGAGAACTCAAGGGTGCTCCTTGTGGCCGAAGCCAAACAACGGGTGTCGCGCTACGTCCATCATCCCTTATGCGGGCTGCGGAGTGGTGCGACCGATGATGAGCTGAAGACGCGCATGGTCTTGCGGCGAGATATCGTGGGTCATGATGGCGTTGTCCGTCGCTCGACTACACGCACAAGTCCGAGGCGGCTTTTTGCCAAGCAGCAGTGCGGCACGACGGACCACTTCACGCGCCAGCGAGACATTTCGCTTGAGCACCGCGACGACGGCATCGACGGTGACGGCCTCTTCTTCTTCGCGCCAGCAGTCGTAGTCGGTCGAAAGTGCCAGCGTCGCATAACAAAGCTCGGCTTCACGGGCCAGCTTCGCTTCGGGCAGCGCCGTCATACCGATGATGTGAGCGCCCCACGAGCGATACATGTGCGACTCAGCGCGCGTCGAAAACGCCGGACCTTCCATCACGACGAGCGTGCCGCGCGGATGAACCGTGGTTCCGCAGCCTTCGACTGCACCGAGGAGAACATTGCGCAGCTCGTGACAAAATGGCTCGGCGAACGAGATGTGACCGACGACGCCTTCACCGAAGAAGCTGCTGCGACGTGCTTTGGTTCGATCGATCAGCTGATCGGGCAGCACGACGTGACCGGGAGCGATCTCTTCGCGCAGCGAGCCAACCGCTGACACCGACAGGACGTACTCGGCACCAAGCTGCTTGAGCGCGTGGATGTTGGCCGCGTAGGGAACTTCACTCGGCGTCAGACGATGTCCGCGTCCGTGCCGAGGCACAAACACCAAACGAACGTCATCCAGATCGCCAACGATCAGCTTGTCTGACGGTGCACCGAACGGCGTCTCAACCGCCTGTTCATGAACGTTTGTGAGCCCCGAGAGCTCGTAGAGACCGGAACCACCGATAACGCCAATCACTCTGCGTGCTGACATGCGGGGGCGCTTCTAACACACAGCGGAAAGCGAGGTCAACGCGGCAGCGCGGCTGGCGCGACCCATGTGGCAGAATGTACTGATGACGACACCGAAGACCGATTCCGGCAAAGAAGCGAGTGAGCAGCGGGCGGCGACGCAGCTTCGTCCGGTGGCTGAAGGCTTTGATCTCGACGGGCTTTCGCAGCGAGCGAGCGAGACGGTGCAGCTTCTTCAGCGTGAGATCTGCGCGACGATCGAAAAACTCGATGGAAGTGCGACGTTCCGGCTCGATTCCTGGCAGCGCGCCGGTGGTGGCGGTGGACTCACGGGCATCTTGAGCGACGGTCGCGTCTTCGAAAAAGCGGGCGTCAATACCTCGGTGGTTCACGGTGAGCTGTCCAAAGAGATGCAGAGCTCTCTGCCCGGCGACGGAGCGAGCTTCTTTGCGACCGGGGTTTCGCTGGTGCTGCATCCGCAAAATCCGTATGTTCCGACGACGCACGCCAACTTTCGCTTTCTTCGTCGCGGACGGACGGCGTGGTTTGGTGGCGGCGCGGACTTGACGCCGTACTATCCGTTTGTCGAGGACGCAGCGCACTTTCACCGTCAGCTCGCGCACGCTTGCGACCGGCACGATCCGCGCTTTTATCCGCGCTTCAAAGCCTGGTGTGACGACTACTTTTACCTGCGGCACCGTCAGGAAACTCGTGGCGTGGGCGGCATCTTTTTTGACTATCTGCAAGCCGACGATCCGCAGGTGCTGCCGTTTTGGGAAGCCGCTGGGCAGGCGTTTTTGCCCGCGTATGTTCCGATTGTGGAGCGTCGCAACGATCTGCCGTTTGGCGAGCGTCAGCGACGGTTTCAGCTGTATCGACGCGGACGCTATGTCGAGTTCAACTTGCTCTACGATCGCGGGACGGTGTTCGGGCTACGCACCGACGGACGAGTTGAGTCCATCCTGATGTCTTTGCCGCCGCTTGTGCGCTGGGATTACGACGTGCATCCCGAGCCAGGCAGCGAAGAAGCGCGTCTGTCGGACTTTCTACGTCCGCGTGACTATCTGCGCGAGGTCGCTGGATCATGAAAAAGCTGGGGTTGACGACGTGGATCTTGATCGCGCTTGTTGCGGGATCTGCCGTCGGTGCGTATCTGGGCGGACACTTGGGCGTGACGCCTCCGGATTTTTTGCCGAAAGCGTCGTCGCTGGAGTGGATGTCCAAGACGTTCATTCGGCTGATCAAGATGCTGGTGTCGCCGATCATCTTTTCGACGCTGGTTGTCGGACTGGCGGGCGCGGGTGACAAGCACATCGGACGGCTGCTGCTCAAGGCGCTGTCGTGGTTCTGGCTGGCGACGGCGGTGGCGATTGTGATTGGGCTCGGTGTGGCCAATACGCTCAAGCCTGGGCTCGGTGCAGTCGGGGGAACGGGCAGCTTTCCGACGCCAGCGAGCAAGCCGTTTTACGAACAGGTGGTCCCGACCAGCCTGATCGACGCGATGGCAAACAACGCGATCTTGCAGCTGGTGTTCTTTTCGGTGCTGTTTGCGATGGCGCTGGTTGCGATTGGTGACAAAGGCAAGCCGGTGCTGGCGGTGCTGCAAGGCGTCGCGGAAGCGATGTTCAAGCTGACGGAATACGTGATGCGGTTTGCGCCGCTCGGTGTGTTTGCTGCGATGGTGGTTGCCGTCGGGACACAAGGTCCGGGCGTGATGGTTCAGCTGGGGAAGCTGGTGCTGGCGCTGTATGTTGCGCTGCTCTTGTTCGTCGCTGCGCTGCTGGTTGCGATGAAGCTCCTCACGGGGATTCGAATCGGTCTGGTGCTGCGCGAGCTTCGTGAGCCGCTGCTCCTTGCGTTTTCGACGACCAGCTCGGAATCGGCGCTGCCCAAAGCGATTGCGACGATGGAACGGCTTGGCGTCCCGCCGCACATCGTCGGGTTTGTGCTGCCTGCGGGCTATAGCTTCAACCTGGATGGATCGACGCTGTACTTGGCGCTGGCGTCGCTGTTTATCGCGCAAGCAACGGGAAAGTACCTGTCGCCGGGAACGCAGCTAGAGATGATGCTGACGCTGCTCGTCGCGAGCAAAGGTGTGGCTGCGGTGCCGCGCGCGTCGCTGGTGGTGCTGGCTTCGACGTGTGCGACCTATGGGCTGAAAGTCGAGTGGATTGCGACGATCCTGGGCGTCGATGCGGTGATGGATATGGCGCGGACGATGGTGAACGTGCTTGGCAACTGCATGGCCTCGATCGTCGTCGGAAAGTGGGAGCGTGTGATTCCACAAGACGCACCGCTGTACACCGGACAGCTGCCCAGCGCCTCGGCGCCAGCGACGGACGCTTGAGAAGGTCTGACCGCTTCGCTACCGTGTTCGCATGTGCAAAGTGAAGCTGTGGGGTGTGCCGCTGCTGCTTCTGCTGCTCTTGTCCTTTGGGGGAGAGTCAGCGCAAGCGAAGCCGTCACCGACGATAGCGGTCATGCCGTTTCGCGATCTGACGGGCAAGGGCAAGTCTCACATCGGCGAAGCGATTCGCGAGGTGGTGGCGAGCGATCTCAAGAGCCTGTCGGGCGTGCGGATTGTCGAGCGTGGCAGCCTCGATAAAGTGCTCAAAGAGATGCGTCTTCAGTCGAACCTCAAAGAGGTGGAAGACGACACGGCGGCCAAGCTGGGCAAAGTCGTCGGCGCGTCGGTGATTGTGATCGGTGCGTTTCAAGAAGAGTCGTCGCTGATTCGTCTGACTGCTCGCTTTGTTCGGGTGGAGACGAGCGAGATCATTGGCAGCGCGAAAGTCGACGGGAGCATCAAGCAGTTTTTCCGTCTGCAAGATCGGGTGACGGCGGAGCTTTTGCGATCGTCGGGGCTGCCGCAGCTTGCCAAGCAAGTGGTCGACGGGACTGAGCAGCGACCGGACCTAAAGACGCTGGATGCGCTGGATCTGTACGGACAGGCGGCGGTGGCGGAATCGGACGAGCAGCGCGTGGTGCTGTTGTCGTCGGCGCTGGCGATCGATCAGAACTTTTCCTATGCGACCAAGGATCTGGCGGCGCTCGAGGATCGGATGCGTACGTATCAGGCCGAGCAGAAGCGTGCGACGGATGCGCGGGTCGAGACGCTGCGCAAAGAGCTGGCGAGTACGACGGACCGACAGAAAATCGACGCGCTGACGATGGAGCTTATGCGACTGCTTCAGGCTTCTCGGCGGTTTCATACACTGCGACGAGAAGCACGCGCGTACTTGGAAGGGATTGCGCCGGGCTCGCCGCTGACGAGAGCGTTTGAAGAGACGTCGCTGATGCTGGCCAGCACGAGCATGCAGCTTCGGGACTGGGACTCGGTTCTGCGCGACGGAGAGTCGTTTATGCAGCGCGCGTCGAGTAGTTCATTTTTTGAGCCGGTTCGCCAGATGGTGACGCAAGCGATCGAGCAGAAACGGCAAGCGTCCGAGGGAAAACAGAAAGTGGTCGATTTTCTGAAGGCGCATCCGGGCGTGGTGAGCTGGGACTTGTGTCAGCTGGCGAGCGTCTATTCGTCCAATCATCAGTTTCGCGAGGCGCAGCGTCTGTTTGAAGCGTGTCAGCGCGTCAGTGAAAAGCCGACGATCTCGGCGGTGCAAGGGCTGCTCATGACCGACATGATGCTGGGCGATTTTGCGTCGATGCAGCGACACCTGAGCGAAGCCGAAAAGATCGACTTTGCGACGGCGCGGACGATGAAGACGACGTACTCCGTGATGATTCCAAGCGACTAGGAGCAGGCGATGCGGACGTTGGCAAAGACTGTTTGTGCGCTGGCTCTGCCGTTGCTACTCGCTGCGGAGAGTCAGGCTCCCGACGAAGGTCGAGCGATCTTGGCGGAGCGCGACGCGCTGATTCAGAAGATCGCAAATGGCGAGGACTACGAGCGCAGCGTCAATCGGTTCATCGAGCTGAAGAAGCGCTTTGAAAAGCTGGTCGTCGAGCTGAAGCTCAAACCCGACGGCGCACCCATCGATCGTCAGCGACTGGCGATGGAAAAGCAGCATCAGTATCAGCGAACGCTCGATTTTCGCGTCGGTGAGCAGTGCCCGATGAACATCGATCCAGAAAAGCGTCGAAACGGCGAGGGCGGATCGGTGTTCCGTGCGGACTTTGGCAAGATCGTCGCGAAGAAGACGGTCAAGATTCCGGCCAAGTCGGGCTTCGATGAAGACGAGCAGATCGATGCGTTTCAGATCGCCTCGACGAAGTCCGGCCTGGTGGCATTCGGTGCCAAAGAGATGAAGACCCACGACGGCAAGCCGTTTACAGGCAGCGTCGGGGATACGGTGTTTTTGTGCTTCGCCAGCGTGTCCAGCCATGGCTCGGGCAGCTATCTGCCAGCAGAGTTTCGCGACCGCGTGCTCGGGTCGGGCTTTGCGTCGCGCATCAAGGGTCCGCCGCGCATCGCGTTCAAGACGAAGTGGAACCCGATTCATCTTGTCGGACGAAGTCTGCTGCGCTCGGTGGCGCGAGAAGGTCGCTGGCCGCTCGACGACGGCGTGACGGTGCTCAGTCACCTGTTCATCGAGCGAGACCTGGGAAGCGGACGCTACGAAATCAGGCTCGATGAGCCGCACTCGCTGGGACGCGCGTCGGAGCTGACGTTTTTGCTCGACGTACCGAGTGGACTAAAAGGTCGCGAACGACTGGGCACAGGTGAGTGGGTGTGGGTTATCATGTCGCGCCCTGTGATTGACAAGCAGCTTCGTAAGCTCATCCTCACCGCCGAAGACTTGGAAACAAGCTACGTCGATGCCGTCGATGAGCCCAAGTAGGTGCAAGCGATCCGCTGCTGCAACACCTTGCCAAGTGAAAGCCCATGCCGCGCATTACGTTTGAGCCGTTAGGCAAGACCATCGACTGTGGAGCGGATGAGACCGTGTTCGTCGCGGCTCGTCGCGCTGGAATCCTGCTTCCCACCGCGTGCGTAGGCCGAGGCTCGTGTGGTCTGTGCCGCGTCAAAGTGGTGTCCGGTGAAGAACAGCTGCCGCCGGTATCCAAGGCTGAAAAGTTTCATCTGGGAAACACCTACTTCATCACCAAGCTGCGGCTTGCGTGTCAGCTCACCGCCACGGGGGATGTCACGCTGCAAATTCCAGACGCCATCGGTAAGAAGCTGCCGACGCTGTCTGGAAAGTAGCGATCGGCTCGCTCGACAAAGGAAACGCGGATGAAGAAAGCCGACTTGGTGAGCAGTCTGTCGCAGAAGCACAAGCTGCCTCGACACAAGAGCCAAGAGATCATCGAAGACCTGTTTGAAGAGCTGTCGCAGGCGCTGGAACGCGGCGACAAGATCGACCTGCGTGGCTTTGGAACCTTTAGCGTGCGACGGGCCAAAGCACGGATCGGACGAGTGATTGCGACGGGGGAACGTGTAGACATTCCTGCGCGTAGCATTCCTGATTTTCGTCCCGGCAAAGAGCTGCTGGCGCGCTGCAATTCCTCTGCATCGGCAGCACAAGACACCACAGCGGGGCCAGCTTCGGCCAAGTCAATTTCCGACGGTGAACTGTCTTCCAAACCCGCGACTTTGCTCCCCGTCCGAAGAGCCGAACAAGATCGCCAAACTCTGTGATAGAGTAGTCAGGTGGCCAAGTTAGGTCCCGGCGCAAAGGTCGGGGATCAGTTTCACCTCAT
>ERZ724526.207-NODE-207-length-34185-cov-15.176853_pt1 | contig 34185 bp, 28 predicted proteins | sample MGYA00376059_ERZ724526 | MGnify/ENA primary metagenome ERZ724526 (study PRJEB28724, sample SAMN07190883) | activated sludge metagenome | isolation source: activated sludge of sewage treatment plant in Hong Hong | place: Hong Kong | collected 2016-03-17 ...
AACTTGTTTATTTCCGCAACTCCCCTATAGGCGCAACTCTTTTAAATTTCTTAAAACTCTGATTATCAATAATAATATCCTTCATTAAACTTTTATACTCGTCTATTAAACGGATGGAAAGATTCGCTTTTAAACGTTTACAACCTTTTAATACACGATTAACGCCAAAACTGCCATCCGGATTCAACGGGCTAGTATCAGGTATAATCGCTGCCATCAATTGGATATTGGGTATCATTTTTCACGCTAAGTACTTATAATCCTCGTAAATATAATATAAAAATATAAATTATGCCACTAAATACACGTATAATTTACCGTGGCATTTTTTACAATATAATGTTTGGCCACGCCTCATTACGGCGCCTAATCACAAAATAATATTTCGATTCTCAAATAATTACATTTATGGCCTTTCTACAGCAAGGTGGATACAAATGACTAAAAGTAGGTGAATTCCCACACCCCCTACCTCCCCAAATAATCCCCCACCACCGCCTGCTGTACCTTCCTTGCTACTTCTACCGTGGGTCCAGGATTTTCACCTCTCTGCTCAATCACCCGCTTGCCCGCATTGTCAAACACCACGGCATTGGCTGCATTCACATAACCAATGCCATTGTTAAAAGCAAAAAAGGCCCACTCGGGCCCCTGGGCAGACAGGGCGTTTTTGCCGAAGGTAAAGGCGCGGGCATCCAAGCCCAGCTGGGCCAGCAAGGTGGGCATCACGTCGGTCTGGGAAGTGGTCTTTGCCTGGTTGAAAGTGGTATCAATAGCACCACCGGTCCAGATCATGGGTATGGCAAAATCGTCAATTTTACTTTTGGCCGGAGGCAGGCGATGGCCGTGGTCTCCCAGGATGATCACGATGGTGTTGTCCCACAAGCCGGCTTTTTGCAGATCTTGGAGATAGGCTTTGAGGCAGTCATCGGTGTAGAAGTGGGCGTTGTAAAAAAGGCTGAGCTCGTCGTTGCCGGCTATCTTTTTGGGTCTTGGGGTTTCAAAGGGTTCGTGGCTGGTGAGGGTAAGTACTACATGAAAGAAGGGTTTTTGTGCTGGTCTTTCTTGCAGGGTCTTTATGCTTTTTTGGAAGATAAACTCATCGTGGGCGCCCCATTTGGAGTTGTGTTGCTCTTTGGGAAAGTCGTCCATCTCTCTGATCTGGTCAAAACCCATGGAGCGCAGGTAGGCGCCCATGCCTGCGAATTCAAGATCACCACCATAGATAAAAGAGGTCTCATAACCTCTTTGTTTCAATGGTGTCACCGGTGAGGGCAGGCTAGCCGCTTTTTTAGTTTCTTTCACGATAGAGGTCAGGGCCTGGGCGGGATAGGCACTCAGGATGGCGGCCAGTCCTTTTTCGGTGCGATCGCCGGAGGCATACATGTTGGAAAACCAAATGGCATTTTGGGTCAGCGAATCAATGGTGGGTATCACGCTTACACCTTTGTGTTGCTTATTGTACATCTTGGCGGTAAGGCTTTCCCAGATCACGATGATCACATTGGGCCTTTCTTTCTGATGCACATAAAATTCAGGGGCTGCTTTTGTAGTTAATGAATCCATGGTGGCCCTGAGCTCTCTTTCTGAACACACCACAAACGGATTGTTTTTCATTTTTTTGTGCACTGCCGTATGCATAAAATTCCAGCAGGCGTTGAGGGCCAGTACGTTCAAAAACGACGATTGTGAGAAATACACACTGCCGGGGTTCAACGGTGCCACGCCCCAGCCTCCCCGCATGGGTAAGATCAACAGGGGCAATACCAGCAACAACAGCGGTCTGCTCTTTTTACTTTCCCGCTCCTCTACCCACCGCACATACAGGTAGCCAAAGCTGCCAGCCAGCACCACAAATATCAATGCCAGCCAGCCCAGGGGTGCTGTAGCGGTAGAGGCCAGCGCTTCTTTGGGGTGCGACAAATAATCTAATATTGAAGCGTCCAGCCTAAATCCCCAGGCTTTGTACGAGCCTAGGTCGGCAATGACCATCCATGTGGCCAGTGCCAATACCACAAAATGATAAAGCCTCAGGCTTCTCACCACAAAGGGCCTGTTGATAAATGGGTATAAAATAAACGGAATGATGGAAAGATAAGCACTCATGGAGGCATCCATGCGCACGCCGTGCACAAATGACTGCAGCACTTCCGCACCACTGACATCGGCACTTTCAAGACTGCTACTGTGAAACACCAGAAAGACCAGCCTGCACACCGTGAAATAAAGAAGCCAGAAAAAATAATACCTGAATATAAACCTCATTTTTTCCCCTTGTAGTTAAGGGCAGGGTCAAAGGTAAACATATCTACAAAAAAGAACAGGATGCCGCCACCCTAAATGGCTTTGGCATCCTGCATAACCCCAAAAAACCAATTGAAAATTGTTAATTAGATTTTATAACTCCAGCCGGCAATTTGGATTTTGATCTTGGCAGAAACGCCTGATTTCATTTTCGATTAGGGTAGATTGTTTCAATAGGTAAAAATACAGTTTTTTTGAATTTTATTGAAATATTTGACTGAAATAGCTGTTTTTCTAACTGATTATCAAATTTTAACTTCTTTTTTATACACTTGATTGTCAATGTTTTGTGATTATATTAAAAATACAACTAACTTATATTCAATACCTTATAATCGCATTACTGTATTAAACCATTTGCAAAACTTACTTTATTGCGCAAAAGCAAATTGCATTGGTAAAAAAGCCGACGTTTTGAATTTTCGTACAGTTGTTGAAACAAATTTAAATGACCCTCTATTGTAACGGTGGCGCAGCATTTTTTTCAACTACCAGGGTATAACCCATGCCCCTGGCCATGGTAGCCATCATTTCTATCATGGTGTTTTCCTGAGCGGCAGCTTGCTGCAGTACTTCATTCTGTCCCGCTATTTTTTTGATGTAGTCCTTTGCATTGGCATTGATCTTATTGTAATCCTGCGGTGTAAAACTATTGAACACACCTTCCTCTATGTTGAAATAATCGAGGCTGTGATCCACGGCCAATATTTCTACCGCGGGCATAGGACCTATGTGTATGGTTTTGGTCTTGCTGTCTACTTTGATGTTGAGTTTTTTCAAATCGTAGCCCGCACTTACCTTGGCATTTACCCGAAGCAATGCTTTTTTTCTCAGCCAACTCCAATCGTAGTTATAATAATCCTTATATGAATATATTTCCGACAGATGGGTTTCTACGGTGATCAGCTTGGCTACCTTTTCAATTTTTTCTACCACCACGCTGGTGTTTTCTTCTGCCTTAGGAGTACCTACCTGGCTGCCCCAGTACAGTCCCGCTATCAGGCCACCGGCTATCAGCAATAATACCAGCAGCAACTTTACAATCCATCTCATTTTTCTGCAATTTTTGAACTCAGCTTGTGCCTGAGCCCCTTGTAACTTTTTAATACAGCCTTGGCCGATCCAATCTTCAGCGGACTTTCGATCAGGAGTGGCAATTTGTTGGCATCGTCTGATACCCATATTTTCATCTTGTCTCCGTCTTTAAAGACATTGCCCACCACAAGATCGGGTATGACCTTGATGGTGTGGTAGGTGCCCAATTCTTTGATTTCCTTTTTGGCATCTTTGCCATCGTACCGTACTTTGATAGGAAAGGTCTCATTGTCAAACAACACCTGTGTAGGTATGTAGGAGCCCTTTTTGTATTGATCCACATCGATGTTTCTGAGGTAGTACAGCACCGACAATAAATCATGCATACACGAGCCATAATTGACTTCCTGCATTTTGGCTGTAGCCCTTGTCTTGCCGTTAAACGAATACGCTTTTTGCCTCACCTGGTCAAAGGCTATGCTGTCAAATTTGCGGTAGTCCCCTTCTTCAATGATCCGTACAAAGTTTTTGGGGTAAAGCGTTTTTTTATCTATGCGCGAATAAAAATAATCCCTCACCTTAAAAAAGTAGTCGTACGAATCATACGTCTTACCCACCACCTTGACTTCGTAATCGTTTTTATTTTCAACCACATCAAATACAGCTTCTCCTGCAGGTATCCATACAAACTTCCAATTGTAATAAGCCTTGTACACCAGGCGTTCTCCGGGAGCAAAGCTGGTATTGTCAATGGCACAGCTATCATAGGGTTTAACCGCCTCTGGCATGGTTACAAAAGCTTGTTGCAACAAGAGGATCAGTGCAAGCATCAACAACTTCTTAGTCATTTGAAATTTGTTTTTGAATGTTTGTACTTATTAATACCAGGCCTCCCAGCAGAGAGGGTATTACCAAATTGATGGTATACAAAATCATGGGTACCACCAGCATGGTGAGCTGGTCTGTGCTGAAGACCGACCACACAATCACAGAAAGCTGGGTCCTTGCCACCACACCCAAAAGTGGAGGCATCGGCAGGCCGGTCTGAAATACAAAAATGACAAACACGCCCATCCATCCTTCCACAGCATTGACTGGCATGCCCAACAAAAAAAGCAGCGATAGGTACTGGGTGGCAAAGATCAGATACCGCAACAGTGAAAGTATCATTACCTGATGCAACGTAGTGTTGCCATACGCAACTTCTGCCTGCACCCTTGAAAATTCATGAAACCATTTAAAGCCAATCAGCCATTTGGCAAGGGCCTGGTGCTGTACGTACAGCAGGGTCATAAATACAGCCAACAGCATAAGAATGCATGCCAGGGCATTGGCTACAAAGGCATTGGCAAAATAATACTGGCTGAAATACCTGGAAACGCCCAGCGCACCAAAAACAAAGACAGGAATGTTTTGCGACAAGCTACCCACAAAATGTGCATAGAGGGTAGAACTCCTGTGTCCCTCCGCAGAGTGAAGCAGTCGGCCCCCATATTCACCGATGCGGCCAGGTGTTAGCACACCAAGGGTAATGCCCGCCAGGATGGATTGTGATGCTTTGTGCCATGAAATTTGCTGAAACGGAGTGGTCAGTTTTTTCCACTTTACCACCTCAAGGGTCCAGTTGATAGGAGCCAGCACCACGCAAAGTGCCAGCCATGCCAGCTTGCCATTTGACAAAGCAGCAAGGAAGTGATCCAGATAACCCGTCTCTACCTGCTGCACCCAGATGCGATCGTAGATCAGCCACGACAAGGCAAGCAACAATAAAACCTTGCCCGCCAATATGGCTGAAATCCATTTTTTTTGTATCAGGATTTTGTCCAACATTTCTCTTTTATTACCAACGTTTGTGACCACCCAAAGGTATCACATCCACAGGCAATAACGCATTTTATGCGCCGTTTGGTTTCCTATTTTACTGTTTGCCGCTGCCGTGGGCATTCCTGCCACAATCCAAAAAGTCCTGGTAGCCCTTAATGCCTTCTTTAAATGGCCTGGGCTGGGTCAATACCTGCTCTGAGCCTGGATCTACCATGACGTACAACGGCTGGGAGTTTTGCTCAAAATTGACAATCTGAAAGTCGGCCCATAAATTGCCCACATTTCTGATTTTATTGCCCCTCGATTTGGAAACCAGCGTGCTTGGCAGTTTTTTGTCGTCGTCTACATACAGCGAAACCAGCACTACATCGTCGTTGAGGTTTTTGCGGATGCTGGGATCTACCCAAATGTGTTCTTCTGTCTTGCGGCAATTGACGCAGCCATGGCCGGTAAAGTCAATCAACATAGGCTTGCCGGTTTCACGGGCATAAGACAGTCCTTCGTAGTAATCTTTGAAACAGTTGATGTTGTTGGCACATTTTTGATACGAAGGATACTTGGCTTTGATCACGGGATCTACCTGCTGTGTAGTGAGGAAGAAGTTGTAGTGGGCGGGGGGGGCCAGTCCACTCATCAGTGACAATGCATTGTAGTTGGCTGTGGCTGGATTGATGGTAAAGCCATAGCCCAGGTAAGCCACAATTACCAGGGCAAGCGTTCCAAAAGCCTTACGTGTAAGGCTGAGTTTTTTAATTGGGCTGTCGTGTGGAAACTTGATAAAGCCAAACAAATAGGCTGCCATGCCCAAAAAGACCAAAATCCACAACGCCATAAATAGCTCATATTTCAATACGCCCCAGTGGTTGGTCATATCCGCTACTGATAAAAACTTCAGGGCAAGGGCCAATTCGAGAAAGCCCAGCACTACTTTGACAGAATTCATCCACGATCCCGATTTGGGCAGTGTATTCAACCACGCCGGAAAGGCAGCAAACAAGCCAAAAGGCAGTGCCAGCGCCAGAGAAAAGCCAAACATCACCAAAAAGGGACCCATGTATTCACCCTTGGAGGCAGCGGTCACCAGTGCCGATCCAATAATGGGGCCGGTACATGAAAATGAAACCAGGGCCAGTGTAAATGCCATAAAAAAGATGCCCAGCAGTCCTCCCTTATCCGCCATCTGGTCACTCTTGGTGCTCCATGAACTGGGCAGGGTAATTTCATAAAAGCCAAAAAAGGAAAGTGCAAATACAATAAATATGATGAAAAAAAGCGTGTTGGCAATCCAGTTGGTAGAAAGTCTGTTGAGCGCCTCCGGACCAAACACGGCAGTAATGAGCAGGCCCAGCAGCACATAAATCACAATGATAGATGCTCCGTAAATCAGCCCATTGACCCAGCCTTTTCTTTTGGTGTCTTTGGTAAAAAAGCTCACCGTGATGGGAATCATGGGGAAGACACAAGGGGTAAGCAGGGCAAACAAGCCGCCCAAAAATCCAAAAATAAAGGTCCACAGGTAGCCGGTGTTTTGCACCACACCATCATCGCAACTGGCCCTGGGCTTTTTGAAGGTGTTGTACAAGGCAGGGATCAGCTGGTCGATAATGCCATTTTCTATCCGCGCCTTTACCGGAGCCGCACTGGCGGCTGTGGCCATTGCTGTATCTTTTTTTGTTGTGTCACTTGCGGCAATCACCGGCTTGTTTTCTTCTGCTGCAACAACGGCTGTCTTCTCATCCGCCTTTGCTGCGCCAGTAGTAGCTTTGTCGAAGGTAAGGCTGAAGTCAACATCCTCCGGTGGCAAACAACGGTTGTTGTCGCAGGTCATAAAAGTAAGGTAGCCCGATACCGGTTTACTGGCATCTACTACTTCTACCTTTTGTTTGATGATAAAGGCTTCTTTGTCCAAAAACTTAACCACGTTTACATTGTCAAAAAGGGGATCGGGTCCTTCTTTTTTATATCCTTTTTCTGTTGACTTGCCCAACAGTTTGACCCCACTCTTTTCTTCGTAGGTGATCGCCGTAGGTACCGGTCCTTCGTCGCTCGTATATTGTGAGTACACGGTCCAGCCCTTAGAAATGTTGGCTTTGAACACCAGGTTGTAGGTGTTGTCGTTTATCTTTTCTGTTTTGATTTCCCACTTCACCGGCTTAAGCACCTGGGCGGGCAGGTAAAAAGCAATCGCGGTTAGTAAAAAGGCAAAATAAATCCTTAGTCTCATGGTTTTTGATTTGAATTCGATCATTGTTTTAATGCAAAGGATACCGTTGCGGGTGGCAAACACCTTTCACTGTCGCAACACATGAAGGTGACTGAGCCCGACAATTGAAACCCCGGCTTTGTTATAAAGGACTGTTGGAAAACAGCCTCGTTTTTAAATTTTACAACCTCCATTTCAAAGAGTTCGTCGTAGCCTTTGATGGGTGTTGATGCTTCTATGACCTTGCCGTCAAGAGCACCATTGTCAATTTTATCAAAAGCAAACGATGTGGGTATGGGTCCTTCATCACTCATGTAAACGGCATAAATATTCCAACCCTTGTTGATGGTGGCGTGGGCCACAAAAGTGGCTTTTTCATTGCCCTTGGGCTCTAAGGAAAAGTTCCAGCTGACGGGTGATTTTTGAGCAGATAGACCAAGGGTCAATGCGGTGAAAAAGAACAGGGATAGATAACGCATGAACGATGTTTATTTTATACTCCAACGATGTGTTGTTGTACAATGAGAATGCAAAAATAGCCCCAAAAATGGCGTTTTACAAGTTCGGCACCCTGTTTTAAACTAAGATTAACGGCAGCGGCCTTTTCTTTAACTTTTTAAAAGCACTTGAAGGCCATTTATGGCTCTGCTGTTAATGTCTTACTAAATTGCTTTTATAGCATCGATCTAAAGAATTACTTAAAAAAAGGCCAAAAACCATAAAAAAGAGTTAATTATTGGCGTTTTGGCATTTTTTATTTTCCCTTTTTCATAACTTAGCTTTATGAATTTTGCTATTGACCTCTTACACAGTGAAGAAGATTTTATCAGAGCCTGCGTCGCCAAAGAAGGTTGGGCCCTGAAAAAACTCTACGAATACCATTATCCGGTAATGTACCCGGTGTGCAGACGTTATGCCAACAACGAAGAAGATGCCCTCGACATCCTGCACGATGGCTTCATCAAGGTGTTTCGGCACATCGAAAAATACCAGTCGGGCACCTCGCTGGTCTCATGGATCAAACGGGTAATGATCAACACCGCCATCGACTATTACCGGCGGGAAAGCCGGAGGCGGTCGTTTGACATTGAAGACGCCAAGAACCTGGCTACCGACGAAGCCGATGCCCTGTCTATGATCTCAGCCGAAGAAATCATCGATTTGTTGCAGCATTTGAGCCCGGCCTATCGTTCTGTATTTAATTTGTATGTCATAGAAGGATATTCACACAAAGAATTGGCAGACATTCTCCAAATAACCGAAAGTACTTCCCGGTCCAATCTGGTCAAGGCCCGGAATAAGTTGAAGGAACTGATTGCAAAAAGGTTCCGCATGGAGTCATTTCCCCACACCGATATCAACAAACCGGGGGATGAAGAATAAAGATTTTGACAAGCTTTTTCAGGATGGGCTTTCCAATCACCAATCAGGGTCTCAAACACCCGACTGGGATGTGTTTTCTGAGATCCTCAAAAATTCTGAGGGCTTTGAAAACGTTGATTTTGATCAAACCATCAAAGAAAAAGTAGCCAGGCACCAAAGTCCGTACAACGACGGGCACTGGCAATTGCTAAAATCAAGGTTGGAAAAAGAAGAACGCCTGCGCAAAAAGATATTTTCCATCAAATCACTGGAGCTGATTGCCCTGCTCATGCTCTTCCTGGGCTGGCAGACCTACCAGTCGAGCCTCAATAAAATACCGGTGCATTACGCCATGACCTCGTCAGCGGTGCCTTACACAGGTAAACATGCTATGGCAGATGAAGCCACTGATGTAGATGCATCTGTGCTGGCTTTTTCTCACCTGGCCTACCAAACCAAGACCGCTGTGGTGGTGGCAAGCCTCACTCCGAAAAACAGCATAATACTTAAATCAAACACGCAAGCTGTTCCCCTTTTGGACAGGGCTGTTTCTCAAACTTCTTTTGCGCAAACCTCCCAGCTACCTGGCAAATTGGCAGCACCCCAATCGCTGGCAATAGCGGCAGAGATGCCATCGGTGGCATCAGGACTCAATCCAATACAAGTCAAGGCTGCTTCGGGCAAAAAATACATCATGCCCATCGTTTCGGCGGGTGTGGGCATCACCCAGAGTGGCTTCGATCCCATTTACAATCTGAAAAGTTATTCTACTTATAGCTCTCAATTTGCAGGCGGCCTCATGCTGGGCTTTCAAAACGATGAGCTGGAAACCACAACAGGGTTAAAATACACACGAAGAACCCACACGCCTGCTGCCATCGTTGAAACGTATGGAGATTTTCTCAACAATTACTACGAAATCAGCCTCGATAAAATCGGCTACGACATTGTTGAAATTCCCGTGGCTGCAAAATACCATTTCAAAAAAGGCGGCAAAACATCGTGGTACGCCAAAGCCGGTGTAAGTGCCAATCTCACCCTTGCCAACCATTATACCATTACCAACAAGCCAGCCGGCCTGCAACCACTGGCTCCGTCTAATGTGGGTTATGTGTCTGATGGCGATGGTAAATCTACCTCTGCAAGACTCAGTGAAAAGGCCTTTAATCCCGGGCTCTTACAAGGGGGCAAGCTGGCAGAAAACTGGTTCCTCACCGTTTCAGGAGAGGTGGGCATGGAGCGTAAACTCAACGAAAATCACGCCTTGGTCCTGGGTGCAGAATACAGCAAATTTTACTGGATTGATGGCATTGGCCCCAACAAAGACAAGCTCAATGGCTTTGCCATCAACCTGGGCATCAAAAAGTATTTAAATTAACTATTCAGGGGACTGCTTTCAGATAAAAAATTTAGGCAATTTTGAGTCAGATGAGGCTCATTTGAGGAATCATAGCAGCGCTATGGTGACGAAAATAGCCGAAATATCACACAAAATTGTCATTTTTTTATCGAAATTGAGTTCACCTGAATAGTTACAAATTATAAAAGGGGCCTTAGCCCCTCTCTCTCGATTTTACATCAATAAATTGTGTAGTCCCGGCCTCAATTTTTTGTATTTCGGCTGTGGTTTTTCTTCTGAAGACTCCTTGTTTTCATACCTGCTGCCGGATTTTATAAAAGTGATCACCACCACGAGTACAAAAAACAAACTTACTTCCAGTATCATTTTATAAGGTTTAATTGTTTGAATGCTTATATACATCAACTACGTACTTATTGCCGTTGAGGTATCATACATTCAGATCAACCCATAAATACCTTCGATAAGTCAACCGAAATTTCCGACCAAGCAGAATGTGTCGGAATTCATGTTTTAAGCCCTGTTTACTTCGTCTTTATTCTTTGACCCCGGTTACGCCTTCAATGTTTAAAGTACCGGTGTTTATAATCATATTGCCCCCACTGCCGTTGATGTGGTCGTTGATTTCCACATTTTTCAAAGTCAATGTACCTGCATTGTCAATGGCTCTTGCTGTGGTGCCTGTACCCGATAGCAGCCTCAAATTGTCAAACGTCACCGTAGCCGGTGCATTGATTTTAAACAAGGGTCCACTGCTCATTATATTGATCAATACCTTGCTTGCTGCTGTATTCACAATCTGAAAGTTTTGATTCAACTCAATAGGCCTGTCCAATTCTATGGTGTCTCCGGCGAGGGCCACATTAAATAGAATCTGACTACCTGCTGTATTGCAATTGAGGGCAAACCGTAAGCTGCCCGGACCATCGTCATTGGTATTGGTCACCACATTGGTGCAAACGTTGATACAACTTATGCTGCCTGCCCAGCCTGCACCGGTCACGCCTCCGTCACTCAGAAAGTGGGTGGTCAGACAACCCGATGCATGGGTTGAGGTAAATACCGGAGGTACGGTATTTCCATAATACCCGCCCGCCGGATAGCCGGCCTGTGTTACACCGTTGGCACTGGCAAACAAGACATTGTCGGTGGTGTTGCCATTGTGCACGTAAAGAGCATCCCAATCTTCTTCGATGTCTATGCTTGTAAGGGTCAGGCTTGCCATGTAGCCATAGGTAGTTGGACAAATGGTCTGCACCCTGTTTTCATTGTTGCTGTAGTTGGCTGAAGCGCCCCCGCTATCGTAATAGTTGGTGCCGCAGGTATAACTGGTCTGAAACTGCTTGCTTGACCATGAAGAAAAACCATCCGTACCGCAATTGCCCCTTACATGAAAGTAATAATAAGTGGCTGGCGTCAACCCTGTAACCAAAACACTGTTTTGAGCAACAGCTGTGCCACTTGCAGGAGGGGTTGCGGTTGAAGTCACGGCGTATTCATAGCCGTTTGACGGTGGTGTGATGACCACCCACTGCAAGCCCGCTTTGTTGGGTCCCGGATCAACAAGACTAATTGACAAGACCTTGGGGCATGGTTCAAGTGTGGTCACAGGGCCAAATCGTACCCAGGGTGAGGTGTCGGCTTCATTACAAACAGATCTTACAAAAAGGTAATAATTGGTGCTTGGCGTTAGCCCTGTGATGTCAACTGAAGTGTTGGTGGTTGTCTGGGTGGTGGTGGGCAGGTTTACATTTGTGTTGATGCCCCACTCATAGCCCAAACCGGGTGCTACCGATGGGGTCTGCCACTGCAAGGTCATACTCACATTCCAGAGATTGGCTACAGAAACCGCCTTGGGTTGGAAACACTCGATCGGATTGTAAAGATCAGATGACCAAAGACCCCTGCCGTAGGTGGCGGCAAAAATTTTGTTTTCATCATAGTCGATCTCAAGTTCTGTCACTTCTACATTGGGCAAGCCCGTATTGAACAACACCCAATCTGACAGGGTATTGTCGCGGTAATAAATACCTACATCCATGCCTACATATACACCGTCCTGGCTGCCGTTTTGATAGACAATGCAGTTGGCCGGTATGTTGGGTAGGGTGCCTGAAATATTGGTCCAGCTGGTACCACCATTGGTTGATTTGTACACCTTGCTGCCGGAGGTATAGTTTTGCCTTACTGCCCAAAGTGTATTCGCATCGTTGGGGTGAATGGCCAGGTAAGCCAGGTTGTTGCCGGGAGAAGCAAGTGCCGTCCAGGTGGTACCGCCATTGGTTGTCCTCCACATATTGCCATTGGATCGGGCTGCATAAATGATGCTGTTGTTGGAGGGTGCTATCTTTAACAGGTTGAGTGTACTTCCTGAAGAAGGGTTGCCAATTGATGTCCAACTGTCTCCTTTGTCTGTAGATTTGTATACTTGTTGATAAGCAGCGTATATAGTAGTGGGCATCATTGGGTCTATCTCAAAAGGGGTAACCCAGGCTCCTGAGGGTGTGCCCGGCACATTATCGGATATGTTTTGCCAGCTCGAGCCTCCATTGATGGACCGGTTAAAATCGCCGTTGTACAACGAGCCATACAATACCTGTCCGTCGTTTTGTTGGACTGCACATTCCATGCCATCGCCTCCCAACACATCAGACCAGCTGCCGGCCGTTTGTTTGAGTTTGGATCCATTGTCCTGCAGCCCAGTCATCACTTTGCCATCTGCCTGCGACAAGCCAAGTTTGTACATCTGTGAATTCACAATGCCACTGCCCTTGTGCGACCAGGTGGTGCCGCCGTCTGTGGTTTTATACACACCTCCATCATTGCCCTGCCATAAAGTGGTGGAGTTTTGCCATTCCAGGGCGTGTTTGTCGGCGTGTACTTCTGCTACTCCTGAAACACCATACCACATGCTGCTGATGGTCCAGTTGACACCTCCATCTATGGATTTCCAGGTGTTGACCCCTCCTGTAAATACTTTTTCTGCATCCAACGGGTCAACAGCCACCACCAGGTCATAGCCTCCCTGCCCTCCTGTGTCATTTCCGGTAAGGTTCCAGCCCAATAAATTGGGGGTGGTTGACCTTACCACATACGTATCGCCACTGTCTGTGGATCGGTATAGACCGTTGTAGCCGCTATTAGAACTTTTGGAGCACAAAGCATAAACATAAGTAGCATTGGCCGGGCTTACACCCAGTGCAATGCGGTTGGTACTGGCTATGGTTTGTTTGAGGGTCCAGCTCGCTCCCCCGTTGGTAGATTTGTAGATCGATCCCTGAGCGCTGGCGTAAAATATATTAGAACCCACGGTAGGGTTGGCTTCTATGTCATCAAAATCGCCGCCCTGTACCAATGACCAGCTAATGCCTTTATCTGCGGTTCTGTAAATGCCAATGCTGGTAGCGGCCAAAATGACATCGGTGTTGGATGGGTCAAACAACAGTTTCCGGATCAAATCTGTATCTGAAGTATTCCAGTTGAGTCCTGTGGTGGAAAAGGTGACACCGCCATCGAGCGACAAGAGCACGCCCACAGAATAGTTGTCTGCACCATCACCATCTCCTGTGGCTATGTAGATCCTTTCCGGGCTGTTTGGATGAATGATAATGCTTGAAACCCCCAGCGTTGCCAGGTTGTCGGTATTGGTAAACCAGGTACTGCCGCCGTCATTTGACTGCCAAAGTCCGCCACCGGAAGTGCCGGCATAAATGATGTTGCTGTTGGTAGGGTGGAAGGCAAGCGAGTTGATCCTGCCCGTGCCTGCATATCCTCCATTGGTGCTGGAGGGGCCCAATGAAGAAAAGTTGGCCGGTTGAAATCGGCCTGCCGTTCGGGGTCCCCTATACTCTCTGAGAAAATCTTGAAAGCTGTTGATCGTGCGGCCTGCTTCAGGAAAACTTCTGTCTTCGAGCAATCTTGGCTCCCAGTAATGCTGCCACCGTCTGAAGGCCTTATAACCCTTGCCTTTTTCTACTTTTTTATCAGACCAGTAGGTTTCAAAATTACTTACCAGCTGGTCAAAATTGAGGTTGTCACCGTAGTTTTTACCCCACGGTTGCATATACCCTATCATCGGCATTAAACCAATGATGCACGCCAGAAATAGTTTTTTCATCAAAAAAGAATTTACCACTTATTCTTCCACATCATGCTTTCAACGGGTCTTACATTGACCTCGTTGTACTTTGCATTGTGCTTTTTGTTGTAATAGTTTTCGATTCCCCCCTCTACTTTAAAGTAGATCAACTGTCCGATGGGCATGCCGGCATAAACCCGCACTGCCTTGCTACAACTGATTTCAAGTGTCCAGTGATTGCAAAAACCAACATCTCCTTTGCCGGCAGTAGCATGAATATCTATGCCGAGCCTTCCTACACTTGATTTGCCCTCCAAAAAAGGGACGGTAGCGTGCGTTTCGGTGTATTCAACAGTGGAACCCAGGTATAAAGTTCCGGGTTGGAGCACAAAACCCTCTTCTCCCATCTCAAAATGTTGGATGGCATTGTGCTGCCGTGCGTCCAGTACATCGTCAACATAAGTGGCCAGATAAGGGCTTAAATGAACATCGTAAGAGTTGGTTCCAAGACACGTGGGATCAAAGGGAGAAATCAAGATCTCTCCCCTGTTGATGGCGGCCAGTATTTCTTTGTCGGTTAATATCACCGAATATAGTTTTTATAGTCCAAAAACCCTTTTTACGTCTTTGACAGCATCGAGCTTTTCCCAGGGGAATGTTTCTACGTTTACGGTCTTTGACTTGCCCGATCCGTCTGTGAAAACGAGTTTTTTCTTTTCCGGTGTTCTGCCCATGTGGCCATAAGCGGCTGCTTCTGAATAGATGGGTGTGCGCAGTTTGAATCTTTTCTCAATAGCATAAGGCCTCATATCAAAGGCTTCCATTTGCTGGATGGTGTGGGCAATTTCGCCATCGCTCATGGCTACCTTAGCACTACCATAGGTGTTTATGTAAATGCTCGTAGGCCTGGCCACACCAATGGCATAGGATACTTGTACCAACACTTCATCACATACACCGGCAGCAACCAGATTTTTGGCTATGTGCCTGGTAGCATAAGCCGCTGACCTGTCAACCTTGCTGGGATCTTTACCGGAAAAAGCACCACCACCGTGTGCTCCCTTGCCTCCATAGGTGTCAACAATGATTTTTCTGCCTGTAAGACCAGTATCTCCGTGCGGACCACCAATCACAAACTTACCCGTGGGGTTGATGTGGTAGGTTATTTTGTCGTTAAACAATTTTCTAAGTGATGGCTTGAGTTTTTTAACAACTCTGGGTATTACAATCTGGATAACATCGGCCTTTATTTGTTTCAACATGGCCTCTTCTTTGCCAAAATCATCGTGCTGGGTTGACACTACGATGGTGTCAATTCTGATGGGCTTGTTGTCATCTGAATATTCAATGGTCACCTGTGATTTTGCATCCGGTCTCAGGTATTTCATCAACTTGCCCTCCCTTCTGATGGTCGACAATTCCTGGAGGATCTTGTGCGACAGGTCGAGTGCCAGTGGCATATAGTTTTCTGTCTCGCTGGTGGCGTAACCAAACATCATGCCCTGATCACCAGCGCCCTGCTCTTCTTTGTTTTGTCGCTCAACCCCCTGATTGATATCGGGCGATTGCTCGTGAATGGCTGAAAATATACCGCAGGAATTGGCCTCAAACATGTATTCAGATTTGGTATATCCAATTTTCCTGATTACTTCTCTGGAAATTTCCTGAACATCAAGATAGGTTTTTGATTTCACTTCTCCCGCCAATACTACCTGTCCGGTAGTAACCAGGGTTTCACATGCCACCTTGGAAGAGGGGTCAAAGGCAAGAAAGTGATCCACCAATGCGTCAGAAATCTGATCTGCAATCTTATCCGGATGTCCTTCAGAAACGGACTCAGATGTAAATAAGTAAGGCATATTTTATTTTTTTATGAAGCAAAAATAAGCATTTCCTCAAAATAATATTCTTTGAAACTTCAATCCACTACATAATATTGCAGATTGAGCCAAAAAACCTATTTTGACCAAATATTGTATTTCAGAATACAGTAGATGGCCCTGAAACCATCTTTCCAATTGATCTTTTTACCTTCTGCATAGGTGCGGCCATAGTATGAAATGCCCACCTCATAAATGCGCACGCCTTTCAACCTTGAAATTTTTGCAGTTACTTCGGGCTCAAACCCAAACCGGTTTTCCTTCAATTGTATGGTCTTGATCACCTCCGCTTTCCACATCTTATAACATGTTTCCATGTCGGTTAAGTTGAGGTTGGTAAGGGCATTGGACAAAAAGGTCAATATTTTGTTTCCAATCGAGTGCCAGAAAAATAAGATACGATGTGGCTTACCACCCATAAAACGGGAGCCATAGACCACATCTGCTACGTCTTCGTCAATGGGCTTGAGCAACAAGTTAAATTCATTGGGGTCATATTCCAGATCGGCATCCTGGATCACGATCACATCACCGCTTGCTTTGTGGATTCCGGTTCTGAGTGCAGCTCCCTTGCCCTGGTTGTATTCGTGCTCAAACAATATTATGCCACTGCCCGGATGATTTTCTATATAGTTTCTCAACACATTTCCGGTATCATCTCGGGAGGCATCGTTTACTACAATAATTTGTTTTTCCCACCCCGCCAGCAATTGGACTGAGCCTACTTTGTCCAGAATCCTGTGGATGGTTCTGGCCTCATTGTATGCCGGGATGACGATCGATAACTTCTTCAATTCCATTTTTTTAATGAAGTGCAAAAATAGCCCTTTTATCCATGGTTTGGGTTGTCATTTGGTTGTTTATGTCTGCATTTGTTCCAATTATGACACAGGTCAGCATCGTTTTTTTGGCATTTATGATCTTTTTATGTGCCTGCGTGTTAATTTTGCGGCCATTTCAACCCAAAATACCAGGTATGAATTTCGTAAAACTTCGCATTCACAAAATCCAGTTGGAAACAGCTGACACCGTTTCTGTTTTTTTTGATGTCCCCCACGACCTTGCCGAACAATTTCGTTTTGTGCCTGGGCAATACCTTACCCTCAGGGCAAATGTAAGTGGCTCTGAGGTCCGAAGGGCGTACAGCATCAGTTCTGCACCCCACGATACACACATTGGCGTGACCATCAAAAGACTTGCCGGTGGCAGACTGTCTACCTTTATTCATAGCAACTGGAAAGCCGGCGACCTTGTAGAAGTGGCGGCACCCGAGGGCAATTTTATCCTTCACACCGATCACGATAAAAAAAGAAAACACTGCTTCATCGCAGCCGGCTCTGGCATTACACCCATCGTATCCATGGTCAAGACCCTGCTCGAAGAAGAGCCCATGAGCCAGGCCATCCTTTTATACGGCAGCAGAAATGAAAAAAACATCATTTTTAAGGAAACCCTTGATGCCCTCGAACAAAAGTATGCCGGCCAATTGAAAGTGGTGCACACGCTCAGTTCGCCGGTCAAACAAAGCGAACCCGGCTTGGTTGGCCTTTTCAAAAAAGCCAAAACCACCTGGAAGGGAGAAACGGGCAGGATCTCCAAAGAAAAAATCGAAGCTTTCATTCAGGGCAATATTCTTCCCGATAGCAATACTTCTCAATATTACCTCTGTGGTCCCGGCGACCTCATTGCCAACGCCGAAAAAGTGTTGGAAAAATTGGGCGTTGAAAAATCACGCATTCACAGAGAATTTTTCTCCACACCTGCTGAAAAGGGAACACCGATAGCCGGCAGTGCCTGCCATGTCAAAGTACATTTGAATGGTAAGGTCATTGAAATGGATGTGGATGGCAAAAAACCCATCCTCGACGAGCTGATTGCAAGAAAGATGAATCCACCTTATAGCTGTACCAGTGGTGCCTGCTCCTCATGCATGGCCCAAACCATTAGTGGAGAGGTCAAAATGGAAGCATGTTATGCCCTGGATGACGATGAAGTTAAAAAGGGCCTGATCCTTACCTGCCAGGCAAAGCCGGTCTCTGCATCTTTGGAAATTACCTACGACGTTTAAGAGGCTATTTGTTCACTACAAAGTGTGTTGACCGATAGCCACTTTGACTTGCAATTTTTACTGCATACAAGCCCGATGGTAAGTCTGCAACCCTGAGTTGTAGCTGAGCTTCCGTGCTGGTACCGCGCAGGGTAGTCCGTCCCATGGCGTCCACTACTTCATATTCAAAGCCTGCTTTTGCCAGGATGTTGATGTATTGGCTGGCCGGATTGGGATATACCTTTACCTCCTGAGTCAAATCGTTGGTAGCTACTATCTCCGATTTGATGACTGCATTTCTGGTAGACAAGATCCACAAATCCGGGTCGAATTCAATGCTATCTACCCATGTGACACCAGACAATTCATAGATCTGATCGTTGGTAAAATGATCCAGTCGCACCATGCTGTCTCTTCCCTCTCCGATCAACCGAATGGGTATTGGCATTTCAAAAAAATTGACTTTGGGGTGAGACGTTTCCTGATTGACTTGCAGATACAGTCCCTTTTCAGTCGGTTGCCAGTGTATGGTATAGGATGGATAACCCTCTCCTGCATACCAGTCATTAAAAAACTCCGTCAGGTCTCTCTGTCCTTGTTGCTCTAAATGAAATTTGAGACTTTCAGTTGTTCCAAAATTGTATTGCCTGTCGTTGAGATAATTGCGCAAGCCGGCAAAAAAATCATCGTCTCCCAACACCCAACGCAACATGTGTAAAACATAAGAACCTTTGTTGTAAGAAAGGCGACCGCTGAAAATCCTGTTGATATTGGTGGGGTCGTTGACCCTTACTGAGCCGCCGGCTTGTGAGGTGACACTGGTGATTTTGGATTGTTGCCACTGTCTGAACGACAAGATGCCTTGTATCCTTCTTCTTGCCAGACCTTCCAGGTAGGTAGCAAAACCCTCGTTGAGCCAAATATCTTCCCAGCTGCCGCAGGTTACCATGTCGCCAAACCATTGGTGGGCAAGTTCGTGCGCCAGCAGACTAAAGCCATAGTTGATCACATAACTGGCAGTCTGGTGTTCCATGCCGCCGCCCCAGCCAAATTGTACATGACCGTACTTTTCTGCATGAAACGGATAGCTTACAAACAAAGAATCAAAGTATGCCAATACATCTACCAAAGCCGCTGTTCCGTTTCTGGCATCACTGATGTTTTCAGGATATACGTAGTTGTCCATCGGCAGGTGCGTGCCATTTGAGAGGTGTACAGTATCTGCGTAATGCTCGTAATTGGAAACGGCTATGGCTACCAGATAAGGGGCAATGGCATAACGGTGTTTCCAATGATAGGTAACTGTTGAATCCGTAGTGTTTACTTTATCCGCCAACACCCCGTTGCTAATGGCCTGGTACGCCTTCGGAGTAGTGATGTGCACATCTATGGAGTCGATTTTATCGGTTAGTCCGTTTTTACAAGGCCACCAGTCTCTGGCACCAAAGGGTTCTGAGAGCGTCCATATTACCGGTACACCACTGTGGTTGTCTTTAATAAAAGAACCCAAGCCTCCTGAAGCGGGTGCACCATGGTAGTAAAAATCCAGGGTAAACAACTGACCTTTAACCAAGTTAACAGCTGGAAAAATGTTAACTTTAAAATCTCCTTCTCTGGTGTAAATCAGGCTTTGGCCTTCGGCTAATATGCTATCAATTGTCAGATCTTTGCCCAGTTCAAGCGAAAATTGGTTGACATTGTCTTCTGTGGCTGTCAGACTGATCTTTGCCTTGCCCGCTATTTGATATACCGCCGGGTCAATGTACCAGTCAAAGTTGTAGTAAACCAAATCAATGCGCTGGTCGTCTTCTCTGCCCGCATCCTCCATGAGGTCTTGATGGTGGGCCAGCAGTGCGGCTTTATTGCAATGATCAAACTCGTGGTGATAGTCGTTTTGACCATATACAAAGCCTGCTGCCAAAAAACATAATAGAATGGAAAAATTAAATCTCATTAAACCTGATTTATACTACAAATGTAAGGTATTTGGTAACATAAAATCCTTGTATTCATGTCGGCCAGGGTATATAAATAAAAAAGGCCGGTGGTGTTCCGGCCTCTGGTAACTTTTAAGTTTCTATTTACAATCCCTTTTGATTTGGGCCAATTCTGCCCTGCTATTGACAGTTACCTGGCTGCCATCTTCCATAGTAATGGTCAATGGATAAACCAACACCGGACGGATGACTGCTGTCGGGTTTGCTTTTTTCCAGGCTCTGAGTGCCATTTTCATTTCCTTTGGAGTTGCATAGCTGGTGATGGTGCCATTGGGGTATTCTACTGATAGCGGGAAGTTGAGCCTGAAGCAAGGCAGTCCGTTGCCATCGCCATTGAGGATACATTCTTTCTTGAGTTGCAGCAATTCGAGTAGTGAATCTATGGTAACGGTTTCTCCATCAGAAGTGATGACTTCTATGGGGTAAACAAACTGTGGCCTTACGATGGGTTTTCCTTTGGGTACGTTGTGTTGTTTTCTCCAATCTCTGATGGCGTTTTTCAGGCTTGCATATCCATCTACTTCTACCTGTTCGCCGGTAGAAAATTCGATAGTAACCGGAAATACCAATTCAAAACAACCACCTCTGCCGGTTCTGGTCTGGCTTTCTAGATTTTGTACGGATTCATTCACAAAGTTGTCGATTTCTGCTTCTGTAGCAGCTTCGTCTTTGTTGCAGCTGGTAAATGCAATTGTAAATAAGATGAGCGACAGCATCCAAATCATTGATCTTTTCATGGTATTATTTTTTTTGTTACGACCCTTTGATCTTATAATTTGGAAAGGGTTTAACGGCCGGCAAAAAAAATTAAAACCAAAGCTCACTTTCGTCACCGGGTTCGCCGTGATAATTGAGTGTAATTTCTTCGCCTGCTTCAATGTCTCTGATGGCTTCTATGTCAATGGTCAGATTTTCGAGGTCAAGGATAAAATTGGCATTTGGGTGCAATTCGTGGTTGTACAATGAACCATAGCCCAATGCAATGGCGCAATCATCCAGGTTTTCGCCCCACAAAAAATAGTAATCGTGTAATACAGTTTTGTGGATGATGGGCAATTCTCTTTTGGGTATGATGATCACAGGGCAAACCTCTATAACATCACCGGCATGCAGGGCCTCTGCTGTAAACACACCACGACCCCTGTTGGTGGTTTCTGCTATGTACAAGGAAGCGAGCCGCTGCATCTCAAGGCTTCAACTCTGCCATGAAGGCCTTGATGTCCATGTTGTAGTGAGCCTTGCCATTGACCATGATCACGGGGGTTTGAACGGAGCTGTCTTTAAAACCGTTTTCCATCAACACCTGCCACATGTACTTTTGGTCTGCTTCGCTTTTGGAAATGTTGAGTTCCTGGTATGGTATCTTCTTTTCTTTGAGGTAGTTGATGGCATATTGGCACTTGCCGCATCCGTCTTTGCTAAATACCACTATGCCTTTTTTGAGTTCTGGTCTATCCTGCGGACCCATCGACACTTTGCTTTCTGTACCCGTTATCTGCGGACCGGAAGGTGGCGTGGCTTTTTTATAGGTCCTATACGATACGCTATAGCTCGAATTGCCAGACGGATCAAGCGTGAGTTTTATCAAAAATTTCTTCTCATAAGATTTGAGATCAATTTTGGCCGGCAGGGGCACATTGCACGTAAAGCCGCTGCCTTCGATATTGATCTCTACTGTCATGGCTTCCCGTACATTGCTTTTGGCATAATAGGTGACTTCGTTCCCCATTTCGGATTTCAACAAATCCACTTCGTTTTTTTGTGCCATCAATAGATTAACGCAAAAAAGAATCGCCACAAGTATCAGCTTTCTCATATTCAAAATTAGCATGCAAAAATATAACTTTTTAAAGCCAAAAGCTTTATTAATCATAACGTAAAATCGTCTAAATGGTATCTTTTTATAGCGCATTCTTTACAATTGAATGACTTGAAGCCTTGCTGCAAAAGTCGTTTTTCAATACTTTTGTACCATGAGTAAAACAGAAAGTTTTATTGCCCTTCAGGAGGAATTACAGCATTACGCCAATGTTATGGGCAAAGCGGCCGATGTTATACGGGATCAGGATGTATCCAAATACCCTGTTTTTGTAGCCCATCAGCAGGAAGTGGCCATTGGTCTTCCGTTAATTGAAAAAGAGAAAAACGGTGGAAATTGGAACATTCATGCCTCTACCCTCGAAGAATTTGCAGCCAAAAACCTGATTTTTGACGAAAAAATCAATGATTTTATCAACACCTACAAAGATCCGGATGCCTTTGTCTGCGTCTTTGTACTTAGTGAATTGGGCGCCAATTTTGTTTTCCTGCCAAGATAGTATTTAGACTTCCTCCTTTTGGGATATCATCCATAAGCCTGCAAATGTGAGCATGCCATTGAGGATTAATATTTCTATGCCCAGCTTAAAGCCGTGAAAGGTGTTTTGAGAAAGGGTCTTTAGCCCCTCGGCCAGTGAGCCTGTGAGTCCCATTTTGCCGGTAAACCACTCTGCATTGTTGATAAAATCAAGACTCAAAATCAGCAGCGGCGAAGCAAGGCAAATCCACAACACCATGGCGTCTTTGACTTTTCTGCGGGTAAAGATGCCAAAAGAAAACAAGCCCAGCAAAGGTCCATAGGTATAGCCTGCCAGCTTGAGGATTACGTCAATGATCGACTTATCATCTATCCATTTAAACACCATCACACAAATGAAAAAAAGCACGGCAAAGCTGATGTGTACAGTCCATCGTCTTTTCTTCTTCTCCTCTTCAGACCAATCGTTCCGGTTTTTAATATCGAGCAAATCAATACAAAATGAAGAGGTCAGTGCCGTAAGCGCTCCATCTGCACTTGGAAACAGGGCAGAGATCAGTCCAATGATAAATACCACTCCAATGATTGGCGACAAATAACCCCCCAGTGCTATGCCCGGAAACAGGTCGTCGCCCTTGAGATCCAGGCCTTTTTCCTGGGCATACAAATGCAATAAGCCACCCATAACCAAAAACAAAAAGTTGACAACCAACAACACCGTGGCAAGGGTAAACATGTTTTTACGCGAATCTGTCAGTGTCTTTACACTGATGTTTTTTTGCATCATTTCCTGATCCAGACCCGTCATGGCGATGGTAATAAATGCTCCTCCCAGTACTTGCTTCAGAAAAAAGGAAGTAGCATTGACATCAAAATTGAATACCCGTGTGAGATCTGCCTCACCCAATTTTTGTACAGCCTCTCCAAAACCCAGGTTCATCTGACCGAGAATGGCGGAAATACAAACAACAAGCCCCAGCAGCATAAATGAAGTCTGCAAAGTGTCTGTATAAACAATGGTTTTGACCCCTCCTTCAACTGTGTACAAAAGAATGAGCAACAGGATGACCGCCGCTGTCACCCAAAAGCTAACCCCCATCTTGTCAAGTATAAAAAGCTGAAGAATATTGACAACCAAAAACATCCTGGCAGTTGCTCCCAGAGTACGGGAAATGATAAAAAATATAGCCCCTGTCCTATATGAAACCCTCCCAAACCGCTGTTGCAGATAATTGTAAATAGATGTGAGATTGAGTTTATAATACAAGGGCAAAAGCACAAACATAATGGCCACATAACCCAGAAAATACCCGATCACTACCTGATAATACTGAAAACCCGATGCCCCCACCGTACCCGGCACACTCACAAAAGTGACGCCACTCAGCGAAGTTCCCACCATGCCAAAAGCCACCAAAACCCAATTGCTATTTTTATTCCCAATAAAAAAAGACTCATTATTGGAATTTCTCGACGTTCTCCAAGCCACAATCAGCAGCAGAGCAAAATAAGACAACACAAACGAAAACAAAAGCTGTGGCGACATATCCTTTTCTTTGGTTGGGTGAAGATAGTGAAATGATTACAATCCTCGTGAAATTCGCCTACACCTCAATGCCCGTCCCTATACGCGAAGGCCCCCCCTTCGCAAGTCGCCCGTCCCTTGTCGCAAGTCGCCCGTCGCATGTCCCTTGTCGCATGTCCCAAAACGCGATGGCCGCAGGCCCAGCCTCCCTCGATTGTCCCTTGTCGCTAAACGCGATGGCCGAAGGCCCAGCCCGTCGCAAGTCCCATGTCGCATGTCGCCCGTCCCAAAACGCGATGGCCGAAGGCCCAGCCTCCCCACGCCCGTCGCATGTCGCCCGTCCCATGTCGCCCGTCGCAAGTCGCCTGTCCCTTGTCGCATGTCGCCCGTCCCTTGTCGCCCGTCGCAAGTCGCCTGTCCCTTGTCGCATGTCGCCCGTCCCTTGTCGCATGTCGCCCGTCGCATGTCCCTTGTCGCTAGTCGCATGTCCCATGTCGCCCGTCCCTAGCCCCTAGCCCCTAGCCCCTATCCCCTAAATTACACAATCGCCTCCCCCTTAAGCTTCTCCGCATTTTCCGCCATAATCAATGCATCGATAATGCCATCAAGGTCGCCATTCATTACCCTGTCAAGATTGTATAAAGTAAGGTTGATGCGGTGATCTGTCACCCTGTTTTGAGGAAAATTATAGGTGCGTATTTTATCTGATCGGTCACCGGTGCCCACCAAAGATCGACGGGCTTCCTTTTGTTCGTTGTAGGCTTTTTCTTTAGCAATGTCGGTAATGCGCTGGTAAAGCTTTTGAAGGGCTATTTCACGGTTTTTATGCTGTGATCTTGCCTCGGTGCTTTCGGCCACAATGCCGGTTGGCAGGTGAGTAAATCGTACGCCCGTTTCCACCTTGTTGACATTTTGACCACCCGCACCACTTGAGCGGAAGGTGTCAACTTTTAAATCTTCTTTTCGGATGTCAATCTCTTCCTCTTCAAAGATAGGCAATACCGCTACCGTAGCTGCCGATGTGTGAACGCGGCCCTTTGCCTCTGTTTCAGGTACGCGCTGTACCCTGTGTGCTCCGGATTCAAACTTGAGTTTGCCAAAGATGTCTTCTCCATGTACTTCCAAAACCACTTTGTTGTAGCCACCCACTGAACCTTCGTTGGCATCGATTACTTCGGTTTTCCAACCTTTGGTATCAAAATATCGGGTGTACATACGGTAGAGATCTCCGGCAAAAATACTGGCTTCGTCTCCTCCTGTACCAGACCTGATTTCCAGAATCACATCTCTGGCGTCTTCAGGGTCTTTGGGTACGAGTAGCCATTTGATTTTTTCTTCCAGCTCTGCCTTCTCATCCGTGAGTGTACTTTCTTCTGCAGCGGCTATTTCCCTCATTTCAGGGTCAGGATCCTTTTGCATCAAACGTGCATTTTCCAGGTTGGAAAGCACCATTTTATATGCCTGGGTTGTAGTTACAATTTCATTCAGGTCTTTGTATTCTTTGTTGATCCTGGCAAATTGTTTTTGATCTCCGATTATGGCGGGATCCGAAAGTTTTTCTTCCAGATAATGGTACCTTTCTACAATGGCCTCCAGTTTTTCGATCATGGTTTACGCTTTCTTGTTTATTAAAAAATGGGCTTGCTAAAAAATGCAAATGCCCGGCATCCATTGATTACCGGGCATTATAAGTTATTGGAAAAAAACCTAAGCTTCTTTCTCTGAATCCTTTTCTTTATCGTCGTCTGAAGAAGTGAATGATTCAATGGCTTGCTCTACCTTGTCTTCAAGGGCATCCATCTTATCTTCAACTGCATCGGCAATGGCTTCCAGTTTTTCTTTGGTAATGCCCAACTTGCCTCCTACACTTTCCAGTACTGATTCCACCTTGTCTTCCGCTACATCCATCTTATCATCAAGGCTGTCAACTGCTTTTTCTATCTTATCTTCCGCTACTTCAGCCACTGCTTTGACCGTGTCTACCACGTCTTCAAAGGTCTCAGTAAGGGATTCTTTCATAGTATCAATAAACGATTCTTTTTTGCCGCCCTTGCTTACTTTGATCCTGGCTGCTGCATTTTCCAAAAGGTCTGCCATGGTCTCGCGCTCTTCTTTGGCTGCTTCAATGCTGCTCGCAATTTTTTGCTTAACCACCTCTTTGGCTTCATTTCTTTTATCTTCTACAGCTTTGCGCTGCTCATCTCTCGACATGCGATCTTCCAGTTCTTTTTTGACCTTGTACATATCCTGCAGCTTGTCATTTTTGGAGTTGATGCGCTCTTCCAGCATTTTCAACTTTGCTTTCCTGATTTGCATCTCAAGTTGACCATCGGTTTGTTCGATCTTTTTAACCTGGAAATCAAGATCCTGCTTGTCGCGCTGTATGGATTTTTCCATCTTACCAATGGTATCTACCAGACCATCATACCTGGCCTGCAATCTTGATTTGTCGTGCTCCCTGTTGGTAGCTGGACCTCCTGCCGGTTTTTTGTCTTTCAACGCCTTGAAAGTACCATCCAGCTTGTCCCAAACGCTCTTGCGATCGTCTTTGGTCATTTGTGCCTTGTAGTACTTTTCCTGGATGGATTTCATTTGCTCAAACAATGGTTTGAGCCCCAGTCCTTTTTCCAGCTTTTCTTCTATCTCCCTGATTTCTTCCATAAATTTGGCAGAAACTTCGGCTGAAGTTTTTTCAAATTCATTCTGGAGATTCTTTTTAAGGTCCTTCAGCTTGTCAAAAAGGATGTTGGTCCTTTCTTTCAATATAGCAGAATGCTCTTTAAAGAGGTTTTGATCTTTTACCTGATCCTGTACCTTGCTCCAGAAACTTTTGGCCTCGGCCCACAACTTGTCATCGTAATCCGACAACTTGTCTATTTTATCTTTCAACTCATCCAGCTCGGTCTTGTACATTTCATACAACTTGGCAGACAGCACCACAAAGTGCCATTCGGCCTGAGCCCTGCTGATGAGGTCTGTTCTTTCTACTTTGATGTCGTCTGGCAGCAAACTTTCGCTCACAGACAATGGTCGCTCAATAACCTGATGCGGTTGTGGAAAATCAACGTGTTTTCCTTCTCTCCATAAATCCAGCAAAGACTGGTAAAATTCTTCGGTGGCTACCTCCAGCGGAAAAACATACAGCATTACTTTGTTGTCCCTTTCCAAAAGTTCCATTGCCAGCAGGATTTTCTCATTTTGGGCATTTTCTCCCCACAGAACTACTTTCGTTTTCATTTTTTACTTGTCAGTTAAATAATCATTCAATATATACTCACGGCAGAATACGATCTGCTACTGCAAAAACTTAGCCAATCAGCTTTCGTTCTATTAAATTTTTTACAATTTGTATGGCATTTGTAGCCGCCCCCTTCCTTAGGTTGTCAGCTACTATCCACATATTCAACGAATTTGATGCAGATTCATCCCTCCTGAGACGACCCACAAAAACTTCATTTTTATTTTTGGCAAAAAGCGGCATGGGATACTCAAACTTTGAGGTATCATCCAGTACCACAATGCCTGCTGTTTCTTTCAACAATTTTCTTACCTCATCGAGTTCAAAATCCCGACTAAAAGTTACGTTTACACTCTCAGAATGCCCCCCGTCGACAGGTACCCTCACTGCGGTGGCTGTCACCTTAATGGTTGCATCGGACAAAATCTTTTGGGTTTCATTGACCAGCTTCATTTCCTCCTTGGTGTATCCATTTTCGGTAAAAACATCGCACTGTGGAATACAATTTTCAAAAATGGGATAATGATAGGCCATTTGGCTCTTTTCCAAAGACTTACCATCTCTTTCCGCCTCATATTGGGCAACTGCCTTGGCGCCTGTACCTGTAAACGACTGGTACGTTGAAACCACTATGCGCTTGATACCATATTTGGCATGTAATGGTGCCAATGCCATCACCATTTGTATGGTCGAACAATTGGGGTTGGCAATTATTTTATCCTCCGGACCCAGTTGTGCGGCATTGATTTCGGGTACAACCAGCTTTTTGTCGGCATCCATTCTCCAGGCAGAAGAGTTGTCCACCACAGTGCAGCCAACTGCAGCAAATTTTGGGGCCCATTCCAGTGAAACAGAACCTCCTGCTGAAAAGATAGCCACATCCGGTTTGGCCGCCACGGCTTCTTCCATGCCCAAAATGGTGTAGTTTTTTCCCATAAATTCAATATCCTTACCTACAGACTTGGCACTCGCTACCGGTAAATATTCGGTAATAGGAAGGTTTTCTTCCTCCAATACCTGGTTCATCACGGTACCAACCAGGCCTGTAACGCCTACAACTGCTAATTTCATTGAATTTATGTGTTTTTTTGCCTTTTTACCCCTGTCTCATGACCGGCAACAAAAAAAAGTGGCGCAAATATAGGATTTGCCGCAAAAATTTATTAATTTTATTCCATGAGAAATAACGTACTGCTACTTTTAGTATTGCACGTTGTCTCCCTGAACGCTCAATTTTTCGATAGCTTTAATGATGGAGACTTCGTCGCCAACCCTAAATGGTTGGGAAACACTACTTTATTCACGGTAGATCCACAAAACAAGCTGCGCTTGAATGCTCCGGCCGGTGGTGTGGCTTACTTATATACCCAGTTGGTCTATCCTGATAGTTTTACCGCCGTTTTTGACTTAAACCTCGAATTCAGCCCCAGCGCCTCCAATTTTGCACGGGTCTATTTCATGAGCCAGTCGGCCAATCCCGCAGAAGGGAGGGCTTACTTCATCCAGGCCGGTGAAAACGGAAGCGCCGATGCTTTGCGGCTTTACAGCAGTGAAAATGGAAAAACCACTCTACTCGCCTCAGGAAGAGAGGGCGCTTTTTCAACAGATCCTGCAGCCGCAAGGGTCAAAATCGTTTACAACAAAGGTGGGACTTTTGCCTGTTACGCAGACTATGATTACAACGGCAGCTATGAAGATGCATTTGGCGTCACAGACAGCCGTTTGCTACCCGAATCTGCTTCTTTTTTTGGTGTAGAGTGTACTTTTACCACAAGCAGGAAGGACAAATTTGTGTTCGACAACCTCGGGGTGGCTGGTCTGGTGGCCGATACGCTCGCTCCCTCCATCCTGAGTGCTTCGATCAAAGACGAAAATCACATTGAGGTGATTTTTGATGAGCCCGTTTCTGCCATCTCTGCCCTCAACTCCAACAACTATGTATTAGCAACCTCTCTTCACCCCAACACAGTTAATTTCAACGGTAGTGAAGACCGGGTCATGCTATATTATGCCAATGGCTTTCCCAACGAAGATACGCTGTTGCTCCGTGTCTCGGCAATCTCAGACCCATCTGGCAACACCCTCTCAAACTACGAGTTAAAACTTACATTTACCAGAAGTCCTCGTGTAGGAGAGTTGGTTTTATCTGAAATCCTCTTTGATCCATACGTAAATCACAGTGACTTCATCGAGGTTTACAATGCCTCGGGCTCGGCCCTCAGCATCGACAGCCTGCGAATTGCCAATAACCTCAACGGACAAATGGTCACCATTAATGACAGACAACCGCTTTTGCCGGGCAAATTCCGCGCTTACACCCCTAATTCGGCTCAGCTGGCAGAAACCTACCATGTGGATTTTAATGCAGAAGTCTTTCAACAAGCCCTGCCCGCTTTCAACAATGATAAAGGAAGTGTGCAGCTTATCTCAAGCAAAGGCGTACTGTTGGATAGTTTCACCTATTCCGACAAAATGCATACCCTCGATGTAACAAGTAAAAACACCGAAGGGGTGAGCCTTGAAAAAGCGGTGCTCGTCCCATTTCTAAACAATGCTAATAATTGGATTTCTGGCGACGCTTCTACATCATACGCCAGTCCGGGCTATGCCAATGCTGTGAGTGCAGATTCTATGGCTCCTTCCATTTTAGGTGTAGAAGCCTTGAACAAACGTCAAATTATACTAGTGGCAGACGACTTAATAAGCGCAGTTACAATGGCCGGTTTTGAGGTCGTGACCACCTCCAATATGCCAATAGCGTTGGCCGCGGTTACTGTGGATAAAAAACAAATACTGCTCTCGTTGTTGTCAGATTTAGAAGCAAGCCTGGCTTACAAAATAAAAATTACCGGTCTAAAAGACAAAAATCAAAATGGGATGCGAGATACCCTGCTCTTCTTCGAATATGGAGATGTACCTGTGCAAGGGGATTTGGTATTAACCGAAGTATTGTTTAACCCTAATTCTCCCGTTTCGGATTTTGTTGAACTCTACAACGCAAGCACAAAAAACATTCAATTGCGCAACTTGTTGATCACCAATGTAGACAATGGCCAGACAGAAAGTATTGGCAGTCATTTTGTGCTTGCTGCCGGCAGATATGTAGCCATTTCCAAAGACATACTTTCTCTGAAATTGGCGTATCCTATTCCTGCTTCTGCTTTGTTTTTACAAAATGACCTCCCCGCCTTAAACGCAGATTATGGGATTGTGATGATTTATAATAATGCCGGGGAACTCCTTGACTCATTTTCTTACGATGAAGAGCGTCACCATGTTTTGATTGACAAAGAAGACCGTAAGGGTGTAAGCCTTGAAAAAATTGGGTTAAAGCCCTTTGAAAATGGCCGGTTCAACTGGGCATCGGCCTCACAAGCCGGGGGCTATGCAAGTCCGGGCTATCAAAACAGCAATTTCTTTAGCGGTTCCATGGGATCAGAGGCCTTTTTCCTGCCAAAAAAAGTGTTTTCACCCAATCAGGACGGACATGATGATCTACTCATGCTGCAATATGCTTTAGACAAGCCTGGCTACATTGCACAACTCTCAATTTACAGTTCTGATGGTTACAAAGTAAAAAACCTGACAAACAACGAGTTATTGGGTCAGACCGGCTTCCTTAGCTGGGATGGTACCAATGATCTGGGAAAGCCGGAAATGCTGGGCATTTACATCATTACAGGCACACTCTTTCATCCTGATGGCCAGGTAATAAGGATCAAAAAAGATTGTGTACTTGCCGATTTTATTGACTAATTTTACGGACTTAATTTCAGCAATACTGAAGACACTTCTCAATCACCGGCTGGTACACTATGGTTTTATGTTGACCATGTTGCTGTTTATTGCCCTGATTATAGCAGGACCTGAAGTGTTATTTGTCAGACAGCTCTCTGCATACTTACTGCACATCATGCTGGGTTTATTTGCACTGGGCTTCCTTTTTTTGTTTACCGGCTTTGAAAAGCTCATGCTCATGAGTTTTGCAGCTTGTGCTGTTTTGTGTGTTTTTATTAAAAATCAAAGCAATGGAGAACTCATTTATCCCAAAGACAATTACACCGAAAAAATTTCGGTTTGCCACATCAACCTCAGCAATGTGTATGAAGACCAGGCTATGATTGAGCAGCTTAAAAAAACGGATGTTGACTTGATTTCATTCCAGGAACTCACTCCCGAATGGGCTTCTATTCTCCAAACGGCGCTGGCTGCCAACTATCCACACCACTACCAGTCGGTAAGAATTGATCCCTATGGCAAAGCATTTTATTCACGTTATCCCATTCGCATCACCGATACACTCAGTGGCTCTTATGCTTTTGATGTGGCCCTTGAAGTAATCAAAAACGGACAAAGCTACAACCTGGTATCCACCTATCTCACCCCCTCCCTCAACGGCAACAGCCTCACCCTGGCCAGAACTCAGATGAAAAACATCAGCCATTTTGTGCTTGCCCACCCCAAAAAGACCATCGTTTTGGGTGAATTCAACATGGTATACTGGTCGGATGAAATTCGCCAGTTTCGTGAAACCACCCACCTGCGCAATTCGAGAAAAGATGTGATTCCGGCATCCTTTCGCGCTCCCTTTGACCACGTCTTTTATGCAGAAGACCTGCAGTGTGTAGCCCTCAAAGACCTCATGTTGTCGAGAAAAGACAGAATTGGCATTTACGCAGCCTTCCAGCAAAATCTGGATCATGCCAAATCGGTTCACAAGTTTTATTGATGGAGTCTCCTGTTTTTCACAGTACATTCAACGATCTATCTGCTCAAAAGCTGTATGCACTGCTTCAACTCAGGATAGAAGTTTTTGTGGTAGAGCAAAATTGTCCTTACCAGGATCTTGATGGCAAAGATCCTTTTTGTATGCATATGTGGTTTGAATCTCCGGAGGGTCGGATTGAAGCTTATTGTCGCATCCTGCCTCCTGATCTTTCTTACAAAGGTTATGCATCCATAGGAAGGGTAATCACCTCATTAGAAGTGAGAGGCAAAGGGGCTGGCAAAAAATTGATGGTTGCTGCTATCTCGTTAACCAGACAGCTTTATCCGGACATGCCCATTAAAATATCGGCACAGTGTTATGCACTTCCCTTTTACGAAGCACTGGGCTTTGTTGCCATAGGAGAAGAATACCTTGAAGACGATATCCCCCACAAGGCCATGATTTTGTATGCCTGATTATCTTTTGGAGGTAAATCCAAATATGGCCCCACAGGCTCCTCCAAGTATGTGCGCAAACTGCGAAATACCGTCGTCCCATATACCATTGATCACCTCCTTGCCAACAAACAGCAGCGCAATCAAAATAAAGGTAAGTGGAATCTGACCATCTTCTACATTGGTAAAAGACACCAATACAATGAGCATAAATACAATGCCACTGGCACCAATCAATCCGGTGGGTAAAAACAAAATGTTGAGAATGGCTATAATGACCGCCGTTGCAATCAACATGATGAGGGTTTTGGAAGAACCATATTTTTCTTCAACAATGGGACCAAGTAGCAACACAAATGTCATGTTGCCCAATAAGTGTTCTAAAGAAACATGGCCTGCAATGTGGCTTACCAGTCGGAATAGAGCCAGGGGGTTGAGAAAATTGGTTTCATTGTACAGGGTAAACATTTTCATGATGGCATTGCCCGTAACCCTGTCAAGAAAAAATACAAATGTGCAGATCAGTGCATACGAAAGTATGACCGGTGAATTGTATTTTAGCCTCATTAATCCCAATTTTAATTGGTGCCAAAAATAAACCAAAAAAGTCAAATCAGTATTGTAGTTCTATCATCCAATATACCAACTGAAGCCCCCCATCGACATATCACCCGCCAACCAATGGTTTGATGCCAATGGATGGAAGGTCTTTGATTTCCAGCGTCAAACCTGGCTGGCCTATCTTTCCGGGAGGTCGGGCCTTGTCAATGCCCCTACCGGCAGTGGCAAAACCTATTCTCTTGTCATCCCTGTCTTGCTGGATGCCATACAAACCGGTGATCACAATGGACTTCAACTCATTTGGATCACTCCTATACGGGCACTAGCCAAAGAGATTTGCCTTGCTTCTGAAAGGGCCATCAAAGGGCTGGGTCTCAATTGGCGGGTAGAAGTAAGATCGGGCGATACTACCACAACCCAACGCAAAAAACAATGGGAAAATCCGCCCCAGATCCTCATCACCACGCCTGAGAGCATCCACGTTATGTTGGCAACCAAGGGCAACCACGGTTTTTTCAAAGGCCTCAAAGCGGTGGTGGTGGATGAATGGCACGAACTGGTGGGCAGCAAAAGAGGGGTGCAAACCGAACTGCTTTTGGCCCGTTTTAAATTTCTTTTTCCTGCCCTCCGGGTATGGGGCATCTCTGCCACCATTGGCAATATGCAGGAAGCCATTGAGGTACTCCACGGCTGTAAATACAGCGAAGCAGTTTGCATTGTGGCAGATATCTATAAAAAAATCGATGTCGTTTCTATCATTCCCGCAGAAGTTGAAAAATACCCTTGGGCAGGCCATTTGGGCATCCGCATGCTCCACCAGGTCTTACCCATCATCCATCGATATAAGTCCACCCTTATTTTTACCAACACCCGGGCCCAATGTGAGATCTGGTACCAGCAACTCCTCGAAGCAGATATTGAGCTTGCTGGCCAGATTGCCATGCACCATGGCTCCATAAGCAAAGACCTGCGCGAGTGGGTAGAAGACGCTTTATACGACGGCCGACTCAAAGCAGTGGTATGCACATCGAGCCTCGACCTGGGTGTGGACTTTAGGCCGGTTGAAGCCATCGTTCAAATTGGCAGTCCCAAAGGTGTAGCCCGGTTTATTCAAAGAGCCGGCCGAAGCGGCCACCAGCCGGGAGCCGATAGCCACATTTATTTTGTACCCACCCACTCCCTCGAACTCATTGAAGCAGCAGCCCTGCGCACATCGATCGAAAATCAGGAACTCGAAGAACGCATTCCCTACATTCGCTCTTTTGATGTGCTGATCCAATACCTCATGACCCTGGCGGTTGCGGAAGGCTTT
>ERZ724526.208-NODE-208-length-34155-cov-6.389267_pt1 | contig 34155 bp, 34 predicted proteins | sample MGYA00376059_ERZ724526 | MGnify/ENA primary metagenome ERZ724526 (study PRJEB28724, sample SAMN07190883) | activated sludge metagenome | isolation source: activated sludge of sewage treatment plant in Hong Hong | place: Hong Kong | collected 2016-03-17 ...
GTTTTCTTCGCGCAGGCCGTACGGCGTACGCGGCGGGGCCAACGCCCAGATCTGGATGGTTCCGGTCGAGATTGGCGCTCTCGAAAAGGGCCAAGACTCCGGCTATCCGCCGATCCGACTGCCCTTCCAAGAGCTGGGCACGGGCAACCACATCCCGCAGTGGGTCGAGCAGGTCGATCGCGCCCCGTGCAGCGTCATCGACATGACCGGCTGCGGCATGGGCGAGCGCTGCATGGACGGCTACTGCGTCCCCGTCATCCAGTAAGGATTAGGCTGGCACGTCGGCACTGGCGCTCGGTGCGGTGGCAGCCGGGGGCTCGACGGCAGACGCATCGGAGCCATCCTTGGTCACTGGCGGAGGAGAAGCGGCACTGGCCAGCGGTGCCGTCTCCAGCGTCTGACGAATCAGCCCATCAATGACCCGCTGACTCTTGCCCGCCACCAGCGCTGAGTAGACATCGTCCAGCAAGTCGACATCGCGGATCGAGTCCAGGCTCTCCATCACCGACTGATCCATCCGTCCGAAGAACATCCGGTACAGGCGATTGATGTCGAGCGCCATGCCCGATAGTCCCGGCTTGGTCAGATCGCTGACGATTCGCTCCAGGTCTTCCATCTGCAGCGGGCGACCTTTGTATAGAAGCGTCACCTCATTGCCGTCGGACCCCACCACGATGCCGTCAAACCAGCTCTCGCGGGTGACACCGTCGTTGCGTCGAATGTCGATTCGCCACGTTCCATCGGACTCGGGCTGCGAGCGCGGCATAAACGTCGCGGCGTAGCCTCGGGGAAGGTGCAGTAGCGTCGAAAACAGCTGAACCAGCCGCCCGGGCCGCACCGCCACGGCATAGCTGGAAAAGTGGATCGGACGATTTTCGCGCTTGGCCAGGTGCTCGACCCGGAATGAAAGCAGCGCCGTAAGTCGCTCGATCTCCTCGCGGATATCTTTCATCGTGGTGTGATCGTACCACGTTTTGACACAAGCGGGACCGATCGGCCCCTATGTCTAGGCCCACCGAGGCAGTCTGCGGCGAAGTGCTCGGTCCGCCAGTCCCCTACGCCCGCGTGATATCGTTGCGGCAAGCCAAACGGCACAAGGAGACGATGCGGATGAGCGAGACGCAGTACGACGTCGGACTGGTGGGGCTGGCGGTGATGGGGGAAAACCTCGCGCTCAACATGCTGGAAAAGGGCTTCTCGGTCGCGGTCCACAACCGCACGAGCGACCGCATCGACGCCTTCCTACAGCGCGCCAGTCGCGAGGGCTTTGTACGCACCAAAGGAGCCCGCACCGCAGAGGACTTGGTTTGCTCACTGCGCAGGCCGCGCCGCATCCTGCTGATGGTCAAGGCCGGTCAGCCCGTCGATGACACGATCGATCGGCTGCGCCCCCTGCTTGAGCCAGGCGACATGATTGTCGATGGAGGCAACGAGCACTTCACCCACACCGAGCGCCGCGCCCGCGCCCTGGAATCGTCGGGCATCCACTACCTGGGCATGGGTGTGTCCGGTGGTGAAGAAGGTGCGCGAAATGGTCCGTCGCTGATGCCAGGTGGGCCCCGAGCCGCTTACGAGTCGCTTGCCCCCGTGCTGACCCGCATCGCCGCCCAGGTCGAAGGCCAAGACGGCGGACCGTGCGTCACCTACATCGGTCCCGGTGGCGCAGGTCACTACGTCAAGATGGTCCACAACGGCATCGAGTACGGCGACATGCAGCTCATCGCCGAAAGCTACGATGTGTTGCGCCGCGTCGGTGGCCTGTCCAACGCCGAGCTGGCCGAGGTCTTTTCGACCTGGAACCTCGGCGAGCTACAGTCCTTCCTCATCGAGATCACCGCGCGCATCTTCCGCACCCCCGACCCCGAAGGCCCCGGCGAGCTGCTCGACAAGGTGCTCGATGCCTCGGGGATGAAGGGCACCGGCAAGTGGACCGTGCAAGACGCGCTCGAGCTGGGCGTCCCCATTCCCGTCATTGCCAGCGCAGTCGATGCCCGCATCTTGTCTTCGCAGAAAGCCGATCGCGTGGCCCAGAGCACCATCTTGCAAGGCCCGCAGACCGCCCCGCTTGATCCGGCGCAGCGTCAGCAGCTTGTCGACGATGTCCGTGCCGCCCTGTACGCCAGCAAGGCCTGCTCGTATGCGCAAGGACTTCAGCTGCTTTCGGTGGCGTCACAGACACGCGGCTGGAACTTGCCACTCGGTGACATCGCGGCCATCTGGCGCGGCGGCTGCATCATCCGGGCGCAGTTTCTATCGCGGATCAAGGCAGCGTTTGACCGCGACAGCCAGCTTCGCAACCTGCTGTGCGACCCAAGCTTTGCCCAGGAGCTGGCCCAGCGTCAGGAGCCCTGGCGACGCGTGATTGGCCTGGCCGCAGCGCATGGCGTCCCCACCTTGGCGATGTCCGGCGCGCTGTCCTACTACGACACCATCCGCCAGAGCCGCCTGCCCGCCAACCTGATTCAGTCCCAGCGCGACCTGTTTGGGGCCCACACCTACCAGCGAACCGACAAGCCGGGCACGTTCCACTCGGAGTGGGCCAAGTAATGTGATACGCCGCTGCGCATGCTACAGCGCCTACGCAGCGTGTGGAGCGTGCTGCTCATCACCGCCACGGTCATCGCCAACGGTCTGCTCCGTCCCCCGACGCGCCGCAGGGAGTAGCCCGCCCCGCCCATAGGCGGCTCCGCCCGGGACTACATCGCCCGACGGGTCGCCAGCAGCTCTTTTTGCGACTGCCGAATCAGCCAGATCTCGCCCATGTAGCTGACGATGTTGCGCAGATCCGCGACCTTGGACCGTCCCGACAGCCGGGGAAGGCACTCAATCTCGGTGGAGCCAATCCGCTTGCCCAGCGAGCGAGCCTTGGCCGCGATCTCCAGGCCGATCGACCCCGCCGAGCGGTTGCAGACCAGGTTCAGCTCATCGATGAGCGCGCGACGAAACAGGTACGGACCCTCTAGCCGATCGGCAAACCCGGTGGCCGCCCGAATCAGCAGCCGTACCGTCTTAGACATCGTCGCCCGCCACAGCCCATCGGGACGGTGCCGATACGAGGTCAGCAGCAGATCTTCGCCGCGATAGGCGTGCAGCATCTTGTCTAGCTCGGTCAGCGCAATCTGACCGTCGGCGGGAATCCAGGTAACAAGCTCACTGTGCGCACCAAAGAAGCCACTGCGCAGCGCCGCCGTCAGCCCCTGATTGTGGGGATGATGCAGCACGCGCAGCCGCTCGGGGTGCTGCGCGGCCAGTGCGTCGCAGAGCGGCCCGGTGCCGTCGCTTGAGCCATCGTTCACCAGCAGGATCTGACAGTTGACGCAGCTTGCGGCGACGTAACGAATCGCCTCGGGCAAGACCACCTTCAGGTTGTCTTCTTCATTGAAGGCGGGAATGACCAAGGTCAGCGAAGGCTCAAACAAGCTCACGGGCAGGGTGTACCACGACGACCCCAGCGAAAGAAACCGCGCAGCGAGCCCCTGCGCATCAACCCCCGACCCGCTCAGGGCTTTTTGCCACGCACGATGTACTGGTTGGGCAGCTCTTCGGGGATCACCTCGGTCGCAAAGCCCGCCGCTTGCAGGTCCAGCGCGATCTGCTCCGGTAGCAGTCGGTGCTTGGCCGGCGGACCTTCGGGCGATTCCTTGGTGAAGTCAACGATGTACAGCGCCCCACCCGCGCGCAGCGCCGCAAACAGCTTCTGAGCGTACGCAATCCGCGATGGAACGTGGTGCCAGGTATCCAGCATCACAATCTTGTCGACGCTTGCCGCTGCCAGCTTGGGGTCTGACGGATCCCCAAGCTGCGCGCTTACCTGGGCCAGCTTGGCGGTCTTGGCTCGCTCGGTCAGGTGCGTCACCATCTGAGGCTCGATGTCGACCGCGATGACCTTGCCCTTGTCGCCCACCGCTTGCGCCAGGTGCGGCATCAGATAGCCGGTTCCTGCCCCGACATCCGCCACCGTCATGCCCGGCGTAAGCTCCAGGCGCTTCACCAGCTCTTTGGGCTTTTGCCAGGCATCGCGCGCCGGTCCCTCAAACACCTTGGCCCAGTGCTTGGGGTCTTCAAAGCGATGAACCATCGGCTTGTCCCCACCGGGTCCACCGTGTCCCTCATGACCGTGACCGTGCGGCGGCGGTGCTTTGTCCGCCAACGCCAAGACCGGAAGCGCGCCCAGCACGCCAAACAGCATCACCTGTAGTGTCTTCATTGGCCGCCACGCTATCACAGCCGCGATTTGGTGTAGCGTGCCGGTCATGGACGTCTCTGTGCCACTTCTTGCGTCGCTGCTGCTGTCGCTGTTTGCGGCGTTTCTGCTGTGGCGGCTTTTGCGATCGGTCCGACGCGGCCTGTCCATCCGCATGCAGGTGTTTATGGCCATGGCGACCGTGTCGGGCGTGTTCGCGGCCATGCTGGGGCTGATGGCGGTGCAGCGACTGGAGCTACGCGCCGCACGGCTGCTGGCGGAAGTCTCTCGCGAAGAAGCGGCCATCTTGGCATCGGTGGTCGCGCTGTCCGGTCAAAGTCCGCACGCGCTGGCGCAAGTCCCGGCGCTGCACAAGCTGGCCGAAGTCAGCCAGGGCGGCCTGCGCATGGAGCTGGTGGATGCCAAAGGACAGCTTGTCCTGGCGAGCGGCCCTGAGCTTCCGCAGCGCCCCATCGAGCAAGCGCTGCTGCGCAGTCCCAGCGGTGAGGTGCTCGGGGCGGTGCGTGTCGCGCGGGAGAGCCTGGGCTTTCGCCAGATCCTGCGGGAAGTGGCCTCACGGGCGGCCCTGCTGACGCTGCTGCTGGTGCTGGGAACGGCCAGTGCCGCCGCGCTGATTGGACGAACGATTGCGACGCCGATCGAGCGGCTTACCCAAGCGGCCTCACGCATCGCGCAAGGAGAGCGCCAAGCCGTGCTGCCGCCGCCGTTTGGTCGTGAGGTCCGCACCTTGACCCATGCCGTCGAGTCGATGCGCCGTGAGCTAGAGGGGCGGCACCTGGCGGAAAAGCTGGCGGCGGACCTGTCGCATGAGCTGAAGAACCCGGTGGCGGGGATTCGCGCAGCGGCAGAGGTCTTGGCCGATGGCGCGCTCGATGAGCCCGAGACCGCCCGGCGCTTTGTCGCCCGCATCGCAGAAGCCGCGCAGCGACTACAAGGCATCCTCAACAACCTGCTGATGCTGACGAGGCTGCAAGCCCGAGGCATCGCCCGCGAGCCGGTCGATCTGGCCGCGCTGCTGCACAAGTCACTGGAAGCCCACACCGCCCAAGCCACCCTGCGCCGGGTCCACCTGCGCAGCGAGCTACCCAGCGAGCTGACCGTCCCCGGTGATGAGCCCTGGCTGCGCCGCGCCATCGACAACCTGATCGACAACGCCATTGCCTTTGCAGACAGCCCCACCGGACAGCCTGCCCACGTCACCATCGCCCTACGCAGCGACCCGGACCTGGCCTGTGTCCAGCTCGAAGTCCGCAACCCAGGCGCGGGCATTGCCCCCGATGTCCGCAGTCGGCTGTTCCAGCGCTTTGTCACCACCCGACGCGACAACGGAGGCTCTGGGCTGGGACTGGCCATCGTCGCCGCAGTCGCCGAGCAGCACGGAGGCCGCGTCGAAGTCATCGCGCCCGGTCCGCCCGAGACCTGCTTTCGGCTCAGCCTGCCAACAGGTCACTAGCCCCGGCGGTCCCGGCTAGCGATGCGTCTCATGGGGAGCGCAGCCCGCCCGCTCGATCTGCACGGTGATGTGCTCAATATCAAACGATGCCTTGGCCGCAGCCCGCAGCGCGCGCCCCACGGTATCGAAGTCGGCCCCGTCCGCCAGGACCGCATGCAGGCTGGCTGCGTTCATCCCAGAGGTCAGCGCCCAGACATGCAGATCATGAACGGTCAGCACGCCCGGCACCTGGCTGAGCGTAGAGCGCACGACCTCCAGATCGATGCCCGGCGGCACGCCTTCTAACAGGATGTGTACGGCTTCTTTGAGCAGTCGCCACGTCCTGGGCACGATGAACAGCCCGATCGCTGCCGAGATGAGCGGGTCGGCGTAGTACCAGCCGGTTTTCCACATCACAAGCGCCGCCACGATCACCCCCACCGAGCTGAGCGCATCCGATAAAAGCTCATAGTACGCGCCGCGAAGGTTCAGGCTCTCGCTCGACCCGGCGCGCAGCACCAGCAGCCCCGCCATGTTCACCAACAGCCCCAGCGCCGCCACCAGCAGCATCGGACCGCTGTGGACAAGCGGCGGCGAGCGAAAGCGGTGATAGGCCTCGACCAGCACAAAGCCCGACAGGACCAGCAGCACGACCGAGTTGGCCAGCGCCGCCAAGATCTCGGCCCGATGAAACCCGAACGTTCGCTGCGGCGTGGGCGGTCGCTCGCCAAACCACACCGCAAGCAGGGCCAGCCCAACCCCAGCTGAGTCGGTCAGCATGTGCCCGGCATCTGCCAACAGGGCCAGGCTACCTGTCCACAGGCCGGCGACGACCTCTGCCACCATGAAGCTGGTGGTCAGCGCCAGCACCACGGCCAAGCGTCCCTTGTTCTGCGCGGCCACCGAGCGGCTGGGCCGATGATCGTGGCCGTGGCCATGCTCGTGCTCTGATCCATGGCCATGGCAGTGTCCGTCTTGGCCGTGGCCATGCTCGCTGTGCGCTCGGCTCATCCCGCTCCTCTTGCGCTGAAGCTACCACGAACCCATCGCCAAGGCCGACCCGACCCCGATCGAGCAGGGTCTTTACCCCGCCCGAGCCGCACGCATCCAGGCCACGCAGCCGCTCGACCCTTCCAGACTGGCTCGCTGACCACTTCTGACGTGCGCTCGACCCTTCCAGACTGGCTCGCTGACCACTTCTGACATCCGCTCGACCCTTCCAGACTGGCTCGCTGACCACTTCTGACATCCGCTGGACCCTTCCAGACGGGGTCGCCCACCTGTTTGGCGATGCACACGACCCTTTCAGACTGGGTCGAGCAGTACGTGGAGCTAGGTGATGGGCAGGTGGACTTCGCGGGTGGTGCTGGTGGGGACGGAAAAGAGCAGGAAGTTACCGATGCTCGGCTCGCTGCCAAAGCGATCGGCAAAGCCGCTGTCGCGCAGACCGATGCTGCTGGCGGGCTGATCGATGACGCCCACGTCGAGGTGGCGGATGTCGTAGGCGCTCAGCAGGTCCACGATCTTTTGCAGGCGCTTGAGGAGGATCGGATCGAAGACGCCGGGGCGTGGCTGCTCCGAGATCACGGCCTGCGCGGGAGCCGCACCGTCCGCCAGCAGCCGCAGCTCCATCGCGACCTCTTGCACACAGGCCACGCGCGCCACGGACGACAGCGCGACCCGCAGATAGCGCTCGCTGATGCGGTCTGACTCTAGGCTTGCCAGCGAGCTGGCATGGACCAGCTGACACAGCGGCGGCTCTCGCCCCACGCACAGCACGTACAGGTAGCGGCACAGCTCGTCGTCGGCTGGCGGAACGAGGTAGACCGGGGCCTTGGTGGCCGTCGCAAGCTGCTGCCCGAGCAGCAAGCAGTCGTCTTCGGTCAGTCCCCCTTCATAGGCCGCCTGCACGTCCAGCTCGCCCAAGGTCAGGCTGGGATACAGGGTCGGCAACAGCGCATCGAGAAACTGCCGCTGGGCGGTCTTTTGCGTACCGCAGCCGCCGTCGCTGCCACCGCAGCCGGTCTTGCAAGTGCTACAGCTCATGGGCGTTACGACTTGGCCTTGCGAGCCCGAAAGCGTGCGCGCAGCTTGTCCGCCGCCTCAAGCTTGTTGTCTTGGGGCACCCTCGTCACGGCCAGCGCGCCCGCCGGGACATCACGGGTGACGGTGGTTCCCGCGCCAATGATCGATCCCGCCCCCAGACGAACCGGGGCGACGAGCTGGCTGTCGGACCCAACAAAGACGCCGTCTTCGATGATGGTCTGGTGCTTGGCAAAGCCGTCGTAGTTGCAGGTGATGGTGCCGCAGCCGATGTTGACCTCGGACCCGATGGTGCTGTCGCCCAGGTAGGCCAGGTGGTTGGCTTTGCTCTTTTTGCCAAGCTCGGTCTTCTTCAGCTCGACGAAGTTGCCGACGTGCGCCTCTTCGTGCAGGCGACTGTCGGGGCGCAGGTGGGAAAACGGGCCGACCTGACAGCGCGGTCCGATGTGGCTCTGCGCGGCAACGGTGTACGGCTTTATGTGGGTGCCTGCTTCGACCGTGACATCGGTCAGCACGCAGCCCTGATCGATCACGCAGCCTTCGCCGATGCGGGTCTTGCCGCGCAGCGACACGCCGGTATACAGCTCGCAGTCGCGTCCCAGGACCACGCCGGGCTCGATGAAGGTCGTCGCGGGGTCGTGGATGGTGACGCCGGCCTGCATGTGGCTGCGCAGGATGCGGGTGCGGAAGATGGACTCGGCGGTGGCCAGATCCAGCCGGTCGTTTACGCCCATGACTTCGTCTGCCGGAGCCGAGATGACCGCGACCTCTTCCCCGGATGCGGCAGCCAGCTCGACCAGGGTCGTTAGGTAGAACTCGTGGGTCGCGTGGCTCTGTCCAACGCGGGTCAGCGAATCGACCAAAAACGCCGCATCGACCACGTAGATCCCGGCATTGACCTCGCAGACGGCCAGCTCTTCGGGGGTGCAGTCTTTGTGCTCGACGATCTTGTGGGCTCTGCCGTCCTTGCGAACCAGGCGTCCGTAGCCAAACGGGTCCAAAAGGGTGGTCGAGATCATGCCAAGCTTGCCAGTGGTCTTCTGAAGAAGCTCTGCCAGACGCTCGACGGTAAGCAGCGGCGTATCCCCGTACAGAATAAGCACCCGACCGCCACCGGTCGCAAGGGCTGGCAGCACCGGCAGCGCAGATCGGACGGCATCGGCGGTCCCTCGCTGCTCGGCTTGAATCGCCACGGTGAGTCCAGGAACGGCAATGCCACTTGCCCGAACCGCTGCTTCGACATCCACCGCTTGATGACCCAGGACGAGCGCAGTCTGGGTCACACCGAGCGGAGCCAGCAGCGACAGCGAACAGTCGACCATGGTGCGGCCCAGGACCTTGTGCAGCACCTTGGCTTTCCGAGAGCGCATCCGCGTGCCCTGCCCGGCAGCAAGGACGATGGCATAGAGCGGGGAAGAAGCGGTCGAGACGGAAGCAGACATGTTGAAAGTCCTTGGTGGTTACTCACAGCATAGACGCGGTGGCTCAGCACGAGCGGCCAGCATCTGCTCCACAAACGGAAGATAGTAGTCGGACTCCATGCGCGCCTCGATCTCGCCTGCATCAATCTTGGCGAGCAGCTCGCGCTTGAGATCCCCAATCAGCCGCGACGGAGGCATCTGGAACTTGTCCATGATGGCATCGCCGATGCCGCTCGGCAGCGGTGGCACAACCGCATCTTCGGCCACGATGTGATCGATGCGGGTGGACAGCGTGTCGATGTTGGTCAGGCCCTGCTGGCGTCGGCCCGGCTTGCGCGAGGTGATGTCGGCCCGCGACAGGTCGAGCAGATCCGGTAGATACGGTCCGATCTCCTTGGCAAAGCGCCGCACCGCAGAGTCGGTCCACGACGGTAGATAGGAGTTGGGCCGCAGGTGATGGAGGATCAGAAAGCGCAGGGTGCGGTGGTGATCTTTTTCAAAGCGGAAGCGGCGTCCGATGTCCTCGAACATGCGCGCGCCGACCTCGCTGTGGCGATGAAACGTGACCTTGCCATCTGACGTAAAGGCCCGCGTCTTGACCTTGCCGATGTCGTGCAAAAGCGCCGACCAGCGAACCGAGGGACGCGCGGGCGCTTGCCAGACCACTTGCTTGGTGTGCTCCCAGACGTCTTTGTGCCGACGACCGGCTTCTTGGGAAAAGTTCACGGTGGCGTGCAGCTCCGGCAGCACCTGTGCGAGCGACCCACTGTCGTGGAGCCACTGCAGTCCTGCTGGCACGGATGGCTGAAGCAAGATCTGCTCTAGCTGATCGCGCACGGCGTCGGGTGGGATGCGACACAGCTCGGCGGCCTGCTCTTGGGCCATCGAGCACAGCTCTTTGTAGTGTGGGGTCGCGGCAAGCTGGGGAAAGCGGTCACTGCACTCGCTGAGCAGTCGCCCAACCCGCAAGATCCAGAGGGCATCGCTGCTGCGCAGCTCGTGGAGAAGTTCGGGACGCATGTTGATTCGGTCTGTAAGGGCCGCTGTCGACGCGGCACGGTGCGAGAGGCTACGAAGATGTCCCCCAGCGCGTCAAACGGTTTTGTGCAGCGTGCGTGATAGCATGCAGCACGATGAGCGAAGCAGGCGGCGGGCCGAGTCGCCCGGCACAGACTGAAGGGAAGTCGGATCTGTCAAACCAGGCGACGCAGACCAAGGATGGTCCGGGCCGACTACACACACTGATGGCAGGTGCCAAGGCACGGCTTGGACGCTTGTGGGCAACGCTGCGCCTGGTGTGGACGGGCTCAGAGAAGCTGACGCTGGCACTTCTGCTTACGATGCTGCTCGGGGTGGCGCTGCCGCTGCTGGTCGCGTATGTCGGCAAAGCACTGGTCGACGCTGTGGTGGCCCACAACAGAGGTCTGGCGCTCAAGCTGGTCGGGCTGGAGCTGGGCCTGTTGGTGCTGACGTCGCTCCAGTTTCGGCTGTCGAGCCTGCTGCGAATGCTGCTCGGCGCACGGCTGTCGGTCGATATCAACGTGCGGATCTTGCAAAAGGCAGTGTCGCTCGACTTGCAGCACTTCGAAGATCCGAAGTTTTACGACCAGCTCACCCGGGCGCGGCGGGAAGCTTCGTCGCGTCCGCTGGGAATGGTCGGGGATGTCCTGTCGCTGGTCCAAGGTGTGCTGACGCTGCTGGGCTATGTGGGCCTGCTGTGGTCGTTTAGTCCGATGGCAGTGCTGGTGCTGCTACTGGCGGCGCTCCCAGCGGCGGCTGGCGAGCTACGCTTTTCCAAGGCGGCGTTTCGGCTGCGCAACTTCCGCGCGCCGGAGACAAGGCGGCTGCACTACATCGAGTACATCCTGGGCAGCGATGAGCACGCCAAGGAAGTGATGGTGCTCGGGCTGGGAGACTCGCTGCTGTCGCGCTATCAGACGCTCGGTGAGTCGCTGTACCAAGACGATCGCAAGCTGGCGATCGGGCGCGCAGTCTGGGGCTATCTGCTGTCGCTGCTGGCCACGCTGGCGTTTTATGGCTGCTACGCGCTCATCGTCGGGCTGGCGGTCGCGGGCAAGCTGAGCCTGGGCGATATGACGCTGTACGTGGTGGCGTTTCGACAAGGTCAGCAGGCGTTTCAGACAACCCTGGGCAGCCTGGGCGGCATCTACGAGCACGACCTGTATATGTCGAACCTGTTCGACTTCTTGGCGATTCCGACGGCGCAAGCGCAGAAGCGACTGGCCGCGCAAGGGTCAGCACCCGCGCGGACCGGCATCGTGTTCGATCACGTCAGCTTCAAGTATCCGGGGGAGACGCGCTATGCGCTGCGCGATGTCAGCCTGACGATTCCCGCCGGTCAGAGCCTGGCGCTTGTCGGACACAACGGCGCAGGCAAGACCACCTTCATCAAGCTGCTGTGTGGGCTGTATCAGCCGACGGAAGGACGGATCTTGCTAGACGGCCAGGATCTCAGCGAGCTTCCACCCGACGAAGTCCGCCGCCGCATCGGTGTGGTGTTTCAGGACTTTGGTCAGTATCAGTTTTCGGTGCGCGACAACGTCGGCTTTGGCAGCATTTTGCACACGGAAGACAAGCCTCGGATCGAGCGAGCGCTGGTGCGTGGCGGAGCGGATGAGTTCGTGGCGGCGTTTCCCGAAGGGATGGATGCGCTGCTCGGACGGTGGTTTCACAAGGGCGTGGAGCTTTCGGGCGGTCAGTGGCAGCGAATCGCTTTGGCGCGGGCGTTTATGCGGGAAGAAGCGGACATCCTGGTGCTGGACGAACCGACGGCGGCGCTTGATGCGGAAGCCGAGCACAAGGTCTTTGAGCGCTTCCGCGAGCTAACCCAAGGCCGTACCGCCATCTTGATCTCGCATCGCTTCCCGACTGTGCGAATGGCTGACCGCATCGTGGTGCTGGAAGGCGGGCCGCAGGGTGGTCACGTCGCAGAGCAAGGCACGCACAAGGAGCTGATTGATCAAGGAGGCCGCTACGCGGGTCTGTTCAAGCTCCAGGCGCAGGGTTATCTGTAGCGACGAAGGGCGCGATCACCACAGCGTCGGCTTGACCACCATCAGCACGACGGTGGCCACCGCTGCGACAAAGGCGGGAAAGCCGAGCAGGAGCCACTGCCGGTGGGCGCGGTGATAGGCGGGATCGACGGGCTGACCAGCCTCGGCGGCGAGCTGCGAAAGTCGTCTCATTCGGAGTTGCAGCGCGGCGGCCCACAGCCACAAAAGTCCCGCCAGCACATACAGCGCAAAAGCCGCCACAAGCCACGAGGTTTTCCACGGCAGGCGCAGCAGCGACACCATCGCAAGCCCAGTCACCGGCATCACGACGCCAGAGGACACCGTAAAGATCCAGTCGGCACGGACGATCTCTCGGTCGCAGAAGGCAATGATCTGGGGATCGCGGCTGGCATAGGCGCGCAGCTTGTAATAGGCGCTGCCAAGCCCGGTGCCTAAATAGAGCATCGCGAACAGGACGTGCGTGGCTTTGAGCCAGAACCACATCTACAGACGCCTCAGCAGCCAGGTCCCGGTCAGGATCGGCAGGTTTTTTACAAACGGCCCAAACGGATGGACGTAGAGCGTCGGCTCAAGCAGACCGACGAGCAGCGGCAGCACGATGAGCGCCAGCGCTTGCGCAGTCAGAAGCAAGCGACGCGGCTGTCCGGTCAGCACGAGTGCCAAAAGGCCTGACGCGATCTGGCAGACGCCCATCGCACCGACGAGCAGGCTTGGCGAGATCGACTCAATGCCGATGCGCGGAACCATCGCCAGCTCAATCGACTGCTGAAAGAGGATCTTGGGAAACAGTCCTTCGGTGATCCAGACGATGGCCATGGCGATGCGCAGCCAGCGATGGGTCACGTCTGACCACGCGCCGTCTCGCTCGACCCGATCGATGATGAGTAGGATCGCCAGGATCTGAAGGTTCTTCGACAGATACCCAAACGGACTCGCCAGCAGCAGCGGCTCGCAAACGGCGAGCAGCAGCGTAAACGTCAAGATCATCCCGACTTGCAGAAGCGTCAGCCAGCGACGCGGACGCAGCGCCCACACGACGACGCCCAGGACCAGCTCGCCCGCACAGGTCAGCGGCATCAGCCAGGTCGGCAAGCCGAGCGCCGTCAGATACGACGCCCCGATCGCGCGATACAAGGGATGCACGACGCTGACCGCAGTCAGCAGCCAGACCAGCGCCACCGAGATGCGCAGCCAGGTCTCATCCGCGAGGCGCAGCGCGAAGGAATCTACGTGTCGGATACGACTACTAGACCACCTTTTGGTGGTCAAAGACAGCGGCTAGGCTGGGCGACGGGAAGTACGAGGAAGGAACGGACGCAGTTGCGCTAGAACGAGTCGTAGGGAACGACCTCAAACTCGGCATCGCGCAGACCAGGCAGCTTTTGAAGCGAAGGCAGCACGGCATCCGCCGTCGCCACAATCGTGATGAGCAGATCGTCAGGCGTAAGCCAGGTCTTCATCGCCTGCGCAATGTCTGCCTCCGTCACGCTCGCGACGCGCGCTGGATAGGTCTTTTCGTGATCAAGCGGCATGTCGCAGACCTGAAGCCGCGTTCGCAGCCCCAGTCGATCGTCTGCCGTCTGAACGGTGAACGCGTGGCTCTTTTGCAGATAGTTACGGATGAAGTCCAGCTCGCCGGGACGCAGACCCTTTTCCGCCCACTCTTCATACAGTCGCAGCACCAGCTCAACCGTCTCTGCCGTCTGTTCCGCCGACGGAAAGACGTTGGCATACAGCGAGCGCTGACCGCGACCGTTGCCAAGCCGCGCCGACGCTCCGTACGACAGACCGCGCTTGACGCGCACTTCATCCATCAGCCGCGCGGTAAAGGTTCCACCAAACGCCACCGTCGACACATGCAGCGGCAGCCAGCTCGGATCTTTCCAGTGCGGAGCCAGCTGACCGATGAGAATCTGCGACTGGGTGCGCTCAGGCTTATCGACGATCAGAACCCGTCGTCCGGTGCGCTTTGGCGGCGAAGGAATCACTTCATCGCGACGCGGACCGGCTGGAACCTGGGAAAAGTGTCGTCGCAGCAAAGACTCGACTTCGGTCTGCGAGATCGAGCCCGCAGCACCGGCAATCATGTTTCCTGCAACGATGTGATGACGATGCCAAGCGTGCGCTCCGTCGAGATCAAGCACCAGCGTGCTGTCTTCGGTGCCGGAAACAGGCCGACCGTATGGCGTTTCCCCGTAGAGCGCCCGACTAAAGAAGCGATGCAGCAGCCCACTGTCGTCGTCGCGTAGATCATCCAGGTTGGCCAACAGCTCGCGCCGCAGCCGCTCGGACTCGTCGCCAGGATACGTCGGTCGCAGCACCACATCGGCCAAGATCTCGACGGCGCGATCGAAGTGTTCACGCAGCGACATGACCTCATACAAGACCTGATCGTGCCAGCAGACAATCGACAGCCCGGCCCCAAGTCCGTCGAGCGTCTCGTCAATCTGAGCGCGCGTCCGTACACCTGCGCCACGACGCTGCAGCTCGCTGGCGAAGTTACACAGCCCCATCTTCGCCGGTCCGCCCGACGCAGCCGTTCCCGCTTCCGTCTGATCCGAGGTCGATCCAACCCGCAGCGTCAGCTGAAGGCGACACAGCGGCAGATCGTGGTTTTCTTCAAGAATCAGCCCGTCGATGAGTGTGCTCACACCCGACGCAGTCTGTGTAGTGCTCATGCTCATCGCTCCTCTACGCCTCCGCCCCGTCGTCGTCGCCTTCTGCTTCGTCTTCGTCGCTTGCTTCTCCGCTCGGCTCGGCAATCACGACGGTACGCAGCTCAGGACGCAGATAGCGCTGCGCCACCGCGTGAAGGTCCGCGACGGTGATTGAGCGCAGGATCTGCGGCACCCGCCACAGCTCGCGATAGTCGCCAAGCGTCGTCTGCGACTCACCAAGCGACGATGCCTTGCCGTGCGCGGTCTTGAGCGACAGATAGAAGCTCGTCAGCATCCGTGCGCGCGCTCGATCCAGCTGTTCTGCCGTCGGACCGTGCGCAACAAAGTGCGCGATGTGCTGATCAAACAGCGCCAAGCCTTCGTCGGCACCATGACCGCGATGCAGCGACGCGGAGATCTCCCACAAGCCGGGATCACGGAACGGCGTCACCGAGCCACCCAGCGAAGAAAAGATCTCTTTTTCGATCACCAGATCGCGATAAATCGGCGACGACGCACTGCCAATCAGGATCTCACCGAGCAGCTCCATCCGCAGGTGATCGGGATCGTGCTGCGCCGGAGACTTGTAGCCCATCAGGATCTTGTCGGTCAGCACCGGCTTGCGAAAGCGAACCACGCGCTGCTCGGTCTGAACCGGCTCGACGATGACTTCGGTGACCGGAATCGTCTGCGCACCGATGCCGCCGTAGTGTTTTACGATGAGCGCGAGCGTCTGCGACTCGTCGATGTCACCGGCCACCACCACCGTCGCATTGTTCGGCGCGTAGTAGGTCCGATAAAAGCGCTCACAGTCGTCGAGGTTGAGGTTGCGAATGTCCTGCATCCAGCCAATCGTCGGCCAGTGATACGGATGCGTCGTAAACGCGAGCCGGAACAGCTCTTCGCTCATAAAGCCATCGACATCATCGTCGACGCGCATCTGTCGCTCCGAGATGACCACGCCGCGCTCGGTCTCGACCTGACGCTCGCGCAACAGCAGGTTCTGCATCCGCTCGGACTCCAGGCTCACCGCCAGGGCCAGCTCACTCGCGGGCAGGTCATCTTGGTAGTACGTCCAGTCCACCCACGTCGCTGCGTTGGTGTTGCCGCCCGCCAGCTCGAAGCGCCGGTCAAACTCGCCGTGCGGCAGGTTCTGCGTCTCGTTGAACATCAGGTGTTCAAACAGGTGCGCAATCCCGGTTTTGCCTTCGCGTTCATGCCGTGAGCCGACGGAAAACCAGGTCTGATAGGCAAACACTGGCGCCGACGGATCCCGAAGCAGCAGCACCTTGAGTCCGTTTTTGAGCTGATAAAGACGCGAGACGAGCCCGCCTTCGCCAAACGGCTGTTCCGACACAAGCGTTACATCGGTCATCAGGGTCGAAGTCCTCGGAGGTTAGCCTTCACGGTGTACCCCTCGACGAGCTGACTGTCAAAGAAGAAACAGTCGGGCCGAGTCGAGTGCGATATCCTGCATGGTTATGAAGCTACACGAGCTAGATGCCACTGCGCTCCTCGCTGCACTTCGCAAAGGCGAAACTTCGTCGGTGGAAGTCGTCGATGCCTTGATCGCCAGACGTCGAGCCGTCGGGGACAAGGTGTCCGCCATCGTGCTGCCGCTGGATGACAGCGCGCGCAAAGCCGCCGAGTCCGCCGACGCAGCCCGTCACAAAGGCGAAGCGCTCGGTCCGCTTCACGGCTTGCCCGTCACCATCAAGGACAACTTCGAGGTCATCGGCACGCCAGCGACGCTCGGGGTCGAAAGCCGGCGCAACCATCACAGCCACAAAGACGCCGTGACCGTCGCTGCACTCAAGCATGCGGGCTGTGTCGTGCTCGGCAAGACCAACGTCCCACAGCTTCTGCTCGTCCAGGAAAGCGACAACGCGATCTACGGCATCACCAAGAACCCGTGGAACGTCGGACGCAGCCCCGGCGGCTCGTCGGGCGGAGAAGGCGCCGCAATCGCCACCGGACAGTCGCCACTGGGCCTGGGCTCGGACATCGGTGGCTCAATCCGCATTCCCGCGCACTTTTGTGGCATCGCGGGACTCAAGCCCACCGTCGATCGCTGGTCGACACGCGGCATGCTCGGCGGCATTGATGGCCAAGAAGTCGTTCGCGCAGCGTCGGGACCAATGGCTCGCAGCGTCAGAGACTTGAGCCTGGTCATGACGGCGATCGATCCAAGCTGGCAAGCGAGACGAGATCCCGCCGTGCTCCCGCTGCGCGTCGAAGATCCGGGTCACATCTCGCTCAAAGGGCTGCGGATTGGCTGGTATTCCGACGACGGCTTTCTGTCGCCCTGCCCGTCCATCGTTCGCGCCGTGTCACGCGCCAAGTCCGTGCTGCAAGCGGCAGGCGCGCACCTTGTGGACTATCGTCCGGTGTCGCCGCTCGACCTGATTTATCTGTGGATGGCAGTGATCAGCAGCGACGCAGCGGTCACGCTTCAGCAGCAGCTTGCCAACGAGCAGGTCTGCAAACAGCTTCTTCCGACGCTCAAAGCTGCGCGTCTGCCCGATCTGCTCAAGCCAGCGGTGGCGCGCCTGCTGTCGATCAAAGGCGATGCGAGGCTGGCTCGTCTGCTCAAGTCGCTTGGACGCAAGCCCGTCGAAGAGCTGTGGCGTCTGACCGCCGAGCGAACCCAGATGCGACGCAGCGAGCTGGATGCCTGGAACGAAGCGAACGTCGACGCGGTGATCTGTCCGCCGCATGTCCTTCCTGCGATGCAGCTGGGCTCGTCGGGAGATCTGACGCTGACGCTGTCGTACATGTTCCGCTACGTGATGCTAAATTTCCCCGCCGGGGTGGTGCCGGTGACGAAGGTCGAGCCGAGCGAGACGAGCTGGATCGGGCCGCTGCCGCAAGACGGAATCGCGAAGCGCTGCGCCGAAGTGGTCCGAGGCAGTGAAGGTCTTCCCGTCGGTGTGCAGGTCGTCGCGCGTCCCTATCGAGAAGATGTCGCGCTCGCGGTGATGGCAGCCATCGAAGCCGGAGTCCAAGGCGATGTCGGCTATCCGAAGACCCCGATCGATCCCGCTCGACAGTAGCCCGCAGCAGGTGGCCGCGTAGCAAGAAGTGCTATAAGCCCCGCATGCAATCCGCTAGTCACGATCCCACGTCTACCAAAGTTGATGCCGCGCTCGCAGCCGCTGAGCGTCGCCATGCCAAAGATCCCGAGCGCGCCGAGCTTATCGCCCGCGCCCGTCGCTTCAAAGCCAGCTGGATCGAGCTGGCCGAAGCGCTCGCGTCCTGCCAAAAGAGCCAGCGCTACACCGAGTGGGGCTACGTATCCTTCGAGGAGTACTACCGAAAGGAGCTACACCTCAAGACCGCGACGGTGAACAAGCTGGTCGGTTCGTATGCGTTTTTGCGTCGCAGCGCCCCGGAAGTGCTGGAGCGCGACGGCCTCAATGAGCCGATTCCCAGCGTCGAGAGCATCGACTTTCTGCGTCGCGCCGAAGAGGTCATCGAAAGCGGCCAAGCGCCAAGCGATCTGCTGTCGGAAGTTCGTCGCGCGGTGTTCGATGACAGCCTGAGCCTCGGCAAGCTGAATCGTCAGTTTAAGGAGTCGCTGTTTCCGTCCGATGCCGATCTAGAGCAGCGCAAGCGTCGCAAAGAGCTGGTCCGGCTGGTGGCAAAGCTCGTCGAGATGCTGGAGATCGTGCGCGATTCCGTTCCCGATTCCGTCATCAGCGAAGCCGAGCATGCCCTGCGCGCGCTGTCCGACGTTCTTCCCAAAGAAGAGGAAGAAGCCAAGGAATCTGCCGAGCCCGCAGCGCTGCAATAGCGCGACCTTACGCCGCTTGCTGGCGGTTTCCGTGGCGAACCATCTTGATCTTGCGAATCATTCGCATATATTCAGATCAGGAGGCTCGCCATGTCCGATTCCAAAACGTGTCGTCATCAAACGCTCGCACACAGTCGCTTCGCCCAGGTTCAGCGCTGCTTAGACTGCGGCTGCATCTCTCTTCACGTCGGATCGCTCACGATTCGGCTCGATGAAAACGCGATGGAAGGACTGAGCGAGCTGCTGAGTGAAGCGGTTTCAACCCTGCACTTTCGCAAAGGAATCGTCCTCACCAGTGATCAACCGCGAGGTCTGGCATGATCTCGCGCGCGCAGGTGTGCCGTCATGTCGAGCACCTGCGAGCTTGGTTTTTCGTCGCTGCGGTGCTGGGAATGATCGGCTTTTTGATCTCGCTGATTGCGATGCTGCTCCTCTTGGTTCCGTACCGCACTGCGCTCGGTTCGATTGGGATTTCTCTGCTGCTGTATGTGCTGGCGATCTACGTTGGGGGACTTGCAGACAGCGCAATCGGAGTCTCTGTAGCGCAGGCTCGCAGACCGCAAAGGAATCGGCCTAGGAATCAGATCGCAGCCTCGGTAGCACGACACTCTTTGCAGACTCCGAGCAGCTCGTGAATGTGTCCGGTCAGCTCAAATCCGAAGCGCTCGCAGATGTCGCGCTGAAGCAGCTCAATCGCTTCAAAACAGAACTCCACCACCTTGCCGCAGGACGTACAGACCAGGTGATCATGATGCTCGCGCTCGAACGCTCGCTCATAGCGCGCACCGTCGCCAGTTGAGACGAGCGTAAGCTGCAAAAGTCCCGCTTCAACCAGCAGTGGCAGCACGCGATAAACCGTAGCCGGATGCGCATCAATCACCCCGGACGAGCGCAGATCACTTACCAAATCATCGACGGAAAAGTGACCCGGACGACGCAGCGCAACTTCCGCCACAGTGTCCCGCACCGCAGAGCTCTTCAGGCCGCGCTGCTTGACCACACTCCGAAGCTGATCGAGTGCGCGCGCAATCGCTGAAGGACTGATGGTCTGCGCTGGCTTGATCTTGTGCATGGCAGTCATCTTGCGAACTGTTCGCAATTCCGTCAAGGCCCGCTCCTCTGCGCAAACAGACGTCGTTCCTATCGGTTTGGGAGTGTCCCAAAGGAGGCTCTGCTTGCGCCCTGTGAATGCACAACTTCCGTCGGAAACAGCTGGAAAAACGATCCCTGTCAGACCTGCATGTTAGACCTGTATTTCCTTTGAAACAGGAGGCGCATTGATGACCCGAACCAAGCTGACTCTGTCCCACCGCAGCCTGCTCCGCTCTGTCCTTCCACGGACGATGACGGGAGCAATCCTTCTTCTATCGCTGCACAGCGGCTGCGATCTGCCCGCTGACACAGAAGAGCTGACCGCCCCCGACAGTCCGCTGGAGCTGCTGGCGCAAGGCGCACGGATTCCGCAGCTGAATAAGATCGAGCCAGCGACGGTGTTTTCCGGCGCAGCGCAGGTGCTGACGCTGACGGGACGAAACTTTACGCCGGACCTGAAGGTGTACGTGGATGGCACGGCGCTGACGATCTCGCGACTGGTATCGACGACGCAGGTACAGGTTCTACTTCCCAGCACGGTGAACGCGATCGGAAAGCGCGTGGTGCGCGTTGAAAACGGCTCGACGTATCGCGGCAGTGATCGAAATGACCTGCTGTCGATCGTTGCGGACCCGATTGCGCTGGCGACGCTGGAACAGCCGCTCGACGGAGATCCCGGCAAGCAAGTGCTGAGCGCGGATGTCAATGGCGACGGGAAAGCCGATGTGCTGGTGCTCAGTCCCGATACAAGTACGGTGCGGATTCATGTCTCGCAAGGTCGCGGCAAGCCGATTGCGCAGTCGCTGCGCGTCGGAAGTAGCGCCGTCAGCTTCACCACGGGAGACGTCAACGCCGACGGAAAGCTGGACATCGTGGTGGTCAGCGGCAGCACCGTCAGCAGCTACCTGGGCGATGGAACCGGCGCATTCACCTTCGGCAAGAGCAGCATTGAGTCTCGCTTTGCGTCCATCCCGAACCTGCCCAGCATCGTGACGCTGGCTGATGTCACCGACGATGGAAAAGTGGATCTGTGCTTCGGCGCAAACCAAGTCGTCATCGGTACGGGGACGGGCACGCTGGCCTGCGCAGCGGGCAAAGGCGACGGCAGCTTCTCGGCAAGCACGACGATCAAGACCAACCTCGATCCCGTGCTACAGGTGCGTGCCGATGACGTGACGGGAGACGGAAAGGCCGATCTGCTGGTCGCCACCGGCGGAGAGGTTCCGATCATCGGAGGAAAGACCGGCGCCCTGACCGTGATTCCGATGCCCGCAGCGATGCCGACGGCGTCGTATTCGTGGACCAGCGCCGACAAGGTCACAGCCATCACCAGCGGCGACTACAATCGCGACGGCAAAAACGACGTGGCGGTGGTGTCTGCGGACGCGCGGCTGAACATCTTCTACGGCACGGGCGACGGAAAGTTCCCGAGCAGCCGCTCGATGGCCGCATCGACGCCAGGCAGCCAGCTGTTTTCCGCCGACTGGAACAAGGACGGCAAGCTGGACATCGTGATGGGCGGTCGCAGCGAGAGCACCAGTGTGCTGTGGGCAGGCTCTCTGTTTGTTGGGAATGGCGACGGTAGCTTTGCAAACTCGGTGTACCTGAAGCCAACGCGCTTGGAGTTTTCCAACATCGCGGTCGGCGACGTGGATGCCGACGGAAAGCCCGATCTCGCCGGCATTGATGACAAGACCGGAAAGCCGATCCTGTACTTCGGACGCGGCGACGTGAGCTTGGTCAGCTCGCCGGACGGCGGAACGTTTCTGCGCGACTACGTGGCATCGGGAGACTTCAACGGCGACGGCATCATCGATCTGGTATCGGCGTCGGTGATTTCCAACGTCGTATCGGTCACGCTCGGACTGGGCGACGGTCAGTTCAAGACGCTGGGCAGCTCTGCCAACGTGGACAAAGGCCCAAGTGCAATCGCAACCGGAGACTTCAACGGCGACGGAAAGATCGATGTGGTTGCTTCGAACTATGACTCGGCGGTGGTGAGCCTGTTGCTCGGCAATGGCGATGGCACCCTGGCAGCACAGCGAACCTTCAGCGTCGGAAAAGCTCCGAGCGGAATCGCAGTGATGGATGTGAACGCCGACGGACAGCTCGACATCGTGACGTCCAATGCTGAGGCAGACAATGTCAGCGTGCTCATCGGAAACGGAACCGGAAACTTCGCAACGTCGAAGGAATATCCAGTCGGAAAGTACCCGATTGCGGTGGTGCTCGCGGACTTTAGTGGCGACGGACGACCGGACATTGTGACGGCCAATGCGGACAGCAACAACCTGAGCTATCTGCAAGGCTCAGCGGCAAGCGCGGGCGTCTTCAATCTGGCCAAGTCGATTGCTGCGTGCGCAAGTCCTGCGTCGCTGACAGCCACGGATCTGAACGGTGACAGCAAGCTCGATCTGCTGGTGGCCTGCGCCGACGATGCGGGCATCGCGTACTTCATCGGCAAAGGAGACGGAACCTTCAACGCAGCCAAGACGCTTCAGACGTGCAGCTTCCCCTCGGATGTTCAAGTCGCACAGCTGACCGACGACACCAAGGCGGATCTGGTGGTGGCCTGCGGAAGTCCCAAGACGCTGCAGTTCTATCCGCAAGTGGCGGATCTGACGTTTTCTCCCTCGCCGCGAACGGTGGACCTGGGCCGAGGCTTCTTCGTCGGAGATCTGACCGGTGACCGCAAAGCGGATGTGCTGGTGACAGAGAGCCCGACAACTCCGCTGCTGCTCATCAACACCAATCGCTAGGCAGACTCCTCGCGTCCGACTCCCCTTCCCTTCCCGTCCCTTCCTGCATTCCCATTCCAACGTTCGGACCGCGCTGCGCACCTTCTTCACGAGGGTGCGGGCAGCAGCATCTCTAGGTGAGGAATCCCATCCTCATCGTAGGGAAGCCCGATGCCGACAAAGCCCAGCTCTTCATAAAAGCGCTGGAGGTACAGCTGTCCTCCGATTCGAATCGCACCGGCTCCAAACGCTTGGCGCGTCTTGTGAATCGCTTCTTGCATCAGTCTCTGTCCTGTCCCTGTGCGTCGGACATCGGGATGACAGACCACGCGACCGATCGAAGACTCTGGATAGGACACACCTGGAGGAAGCAGTCGCGCATAAGCCAGCAACCGACCGGATGCGTTGCGTCCGAGCAGATGCAAAGACGCCTGATCTTTGTCATCACAGTCCAAGTACGCACAGCGCTGCTCGACGGAAAACACCAGCTGTCGCAGCGTCAAGATCGAATACAGCTCATGGACAGAGAGCTGCGCAAACGCAATGACATCAAAAGTCAGCACAACGAAATCCTAACCAAAGCGCACGGCGCGCACCAGCCAGGCCTCATGCACTGGCTGGGCGCGGCGAATCAGTTCATGTTGGCCGCAATCAGGACGACAAGTAGCAGCAGCGCCAGCACCGCGATAAAGAGCGTGCCACGGCTGTTTGTCTGACGAGAATCAACGGCATCAGTGCTCACGCTTTCGCGCTCGGAAGTACGCATCATCTTGCTCCTTCGGCTGTGAAGACAGCACGGAGTGTTTGCCCAGCAGTCGGCCAGGCATGATCTTAGGAATCGATCGACAAGACGAGCGAGACGGGCGGAGCGCGCGCGGTGTGAACGTAGACAGAGCCACAGGCACAAGCAGATCGGTGGTGAAGCGGCGGCAGACTCTGTGTCACCAGCAGATCGATGAACTCGAGCTGCGACGGCAACACAAACAGAGAGGGAAGCGGTCCCAAGGCGCGCTTGGCGGACTTCCCAGACACAAGCTGAGGCTGCGAGCTACCGTGCTGTTCCCGAACCACCAGCGCTTTGTGGGCAAGCGGCTGGGTCAGCTCGTTTTGGCCGTCGCTCACATAGGTGCTCACGCCGCCGGAAAACAGCAGCGTAAGAGCAACCAGGAGTGACGCCAGCGCAGCGCGCATACGTTCAGCTATATCACTCCTTTTTGGGAGAGCCCATCCCTACCTTGGGATTTTTTCGATAGACCGTCCACAGTCCGGCCCGCGCGATCGGATCCAGCTGATCGTTTTGCAATCCGAGCGGACGCCAATCGAGTGGCGCAGCATAGGTGATGAAGTAGTCAAAGTACGCAGCTGCATCCGCAAGCGGAGTCCGTTCGGGATGAAAGGAATCCAGCAGCGGAATGCGCGCAGCGTCGGGTCGCTTGCGACACAGAGAGCCCGGTGCTCCGCAAAATGTGACCGCAACCATGCTGTGGGAAGAGCGACGCTCGATCGAATAGTACGCAGGAAGATTCGCAAGCTGTGCGCCGGAAGACAGCACGCGTGAGTCGCCTCCGCCAAACACCCATCCGACAGCTTTTCCACCGCTTGGCGTTGCATCCAGCACTGTCGCAAAGTCTGCAAGCTCACGTCCGTAGCGAACATAATGCCGGGTCAAGACCAGCGCATACACCAGCGAAGATGCTGCGCACAGCACGAACAGACGACGGATCCACAGACGAGGGAGCAAGCGCAGCGCAGGCGGAATCAGCGAAAAGGAAAGCACCGCAGACAGGATCGCAAAGCGCGGATAGATCGTTTGAAACTCTGCGATGTGATGCGGCAGCGCCAGATACGCACCGAGCGCCAGCAGCGGAGGAAGAAGACGTAGCGCACGCGGCGAATCAGGCGGCTCGGCGTCCTTTTGATGCGCGCGACCGACCACAAGTCCCAGTCCGATCAGCACCGCGAGCGCAATCAAGAACACGTTGCTCATCACCTGATCGGAATAGTCCCGAAATCCACGCAGCAGATGAACCTGAAACAGAAACAGCCGATGCAGTGGATCGAACAGAAGCCGCGATGGACTGGATAACTCAGACAGGCGCGCGTGAAAAAAGGAATGAAGGGTATACCAGAGTCCCTTGCGCGGAGCCTGCGCAACAGAGAGCGCCAGATCAGCGGAAAAGATGCCTCTCGATTGCCACAAATACAGCACAATCAGCGACGGAAGCATTGAAAGCAGTGCAGCCACGCGCGCAGCACGTACAGCGCCCGGAGCACAGCAGAGTGCGCACGCAGTCACAAGCGCCAGTCCATAGGTCTGAACGTGGCACAGATAGAGCAAGAGTCCGAGCGCAGCCAGCAGTCCGATGTCTGTAGGAATCAGTCTTGGCGCGCGCAGCACCACGAGCGTTTGCGCGATAAAGAAGACCAAGATCGGAGTCGAACAGGCAAAGCTCACAAAGCCGTAGTGAAGCGGCATACTATAGGCAAGAGGGAAAGCAAGCAGCGACGGAAAAGAAACAATTCCCAGCACGCGCGAAAGTCGTGCGCAGGCGAGCGGAAGCCCTGCAATCATCGCGCTGATGATCAGTCGATGTGCAACAGACAGAGAGCAGAGCTTCCCAAGCTGATAGAGCAAAAAGTAATACGCAAAGTAACCCGATGGCGAAAAGTGCGCTTCGTACAGCGTGTGCTGCGGAGTTCCCTCTGTCATCGACTTGGCGACGGCATCCACAAGTGACAGATGCAGCGGCAGATCGAGTCCTGGCAAAAAGCGCGTCACCAGCAGCGGCAGCAGATACAGCGGCAGCAGCACCAAGTAACCGCACCAAAACAGCGTGCGATCATCGAAGAAGTCAGGTCGTCCGCTCGCTGTCGTGCGAGGATCGGTACGCTCCGCTCGATCCGAGTGAGTCACTGTTCGACGCCATGCCGCACGCAGTCGGAAGATTCCTGACAGCATCTAGCTTGCTATATCACGAAGCGGGATTCGTCTGTTTTCGCGATGCAGGGTTTTCGTATACGCACCCGCAGATTCCGATTCAGTTGCGATATGCTGACCGCTTCCTACGGAGGCCACGATGATCGTTCCGCTGACCGTTTCAGACTTCCTAGATCGCGCTGTGCTCGCTTACGGAGATCGCATCGGTATCGTCGACGAGCCGGACCAGCCGGCGCCCTCTCTTGGATCGCTTACGTACAGACAGATTGGACAGCTTGCGCAAAGCCATGCTGCAGCGCTGGACGACCTGGGAATCAAGCCGGGAGAGCGTGTCGCGATTGTGTCGCACAACGCTGCACGACTGCTGCTGGCGCTGTATGGAGTGACTGGATCGGGTCGGGTCCTGGTTCCGATCAACTTCCGTCTGCATCCCGCAGAGATTGCGTACATTGTCCAGCACTCGGGCGCGTCTGTGCTGCTGATTGATCCAGAGCTTGAGCATGCGCTCGCGGACATTCCCTGCAAGCACAGAGCGATTCTGGGTCCACAGTCCGATGCGCTGCTCAGTCGTCCGGGAGTCACTCCGAAGCCGTGGCTGCGCGATGAACATGCGACGGCAACGATCAACTACACCAGCGGCACCACAGCGCGTCCCAAAGGTGTTCAGCTTACGCACCGGAGTCTGTGGCTCAACTCCACGATCTTCGGTCTGCACAGCAGCGTGACCGATCGCGATGTGTATCTGCACACGCTTCCGACCTTTCACTGCAATGGCTGGGGAATGCCGTTTGTCCTCGCTGGACTGGGCGCAAAACAGATCGTTCTGCGAAAGATCTCAGGGCCAGAGATCTTGCGACGTGTGGAAGTCCACGGCGTCACGCTGATGTGCGCAGCACCAGCGGTGATCAATGCAGTCCTCGATGCAGCGCAGCACAGTGGGAAGCCCGCACCGGGACGAGGGAAAGTGCGAATTGTCGTCGCGGGAGCACCGCCTCCGACCCGCACGATCGAGCGAGTGGAAACAGAGCTGGGTTGGGAGTTTTTGCAGATCTACGGACTGACAGAGACGTCTCCAGTTTTGACAGTGAATCGCGGACGTGCAGAGTGGGATTCTCTGTCTGCATCAGAGCGCGCACAGAAGCTCAGTCGCGCAGGAACCCCCGCACTGGGAGTCACCGTTTCCGTCGATCCACAAGGCGAAGTGCTGGCGCAGAGCAACGTGGTATTGGAAGGATACTGGGAACAACCACAGGCCACGGCAGATGCCCTGTCCGGTGGATGGTTTCACACGGGCGACGGTGGAGTGATGGATGAGGAAGGCTATCTGACCATCTCGGATCGCAAAAAGGATGTGATCATCTCGGGTGGTGAAAACATCTCTTCCATTGAAGTAGAAGACGCGCTGTTTTCACATCCGTCCGTCGCAGAAGTCGCTGTCATCGGCGTTCCTGATGACAAGTGGGGAGAGACAGTCAAAGCGCTGGTCGTACTGGCACAAGGGAAGCAAGCATCCGAGCGCGAGCTGATCAACCACTGCCGCGCACGCCTGGCGCACTACAAGTGTCCGACGAGCGTAGAGTTCCGAAGTGAGCTTGCACGCACCGCGACCGGAAAGCTCCAAAAGTTCAAGCTGCGCGCGCCGTACTGGGAAGGACGAACCCGCCAGGTCAACTGAGTGCGTCCTGTGCCGAGCGAGATGCTGTTGACCAAGCCGGTGTGACTGTGGTCTGTTCCGAAAAAGGCGAGCCATGTCCTTCCGTCTCAAACAGTCAGCGACGAAGCGCGGCTGCATCACGAAGAAGGACAATCCATCCGCTCGCCACATCGAGATCATCACCCCATGAAACAGATTACGAACAGCTGGACCCTTCCATGTACCCCAGAACAGTACTGGGATCTGTACCTTGATCCGGAATACTCGCGCGCGCTGTATATGGAAGCGCTGGGATTTGCGGCCTATCAAGTGCTGCACAGCGACGACACAAGCCGCAAGCTACGACTACAGCCGAAGCTGAGTCTGCCGGGTCCGCTTGTGAAGATCGTAGGCGATGCATTTTCCTACGAACAGCATGCCACCGTCGATCGCAAAGGCGGAGTCTGGACCTGGAAGATGGTGCAGCCTGGTGACAAAAAGGGAATCGTTTCATCCAACGGAACGATTCGGATCACCGATGCCGGAGCCGGACAGTGCGTGCGTCGTGACGAAGTGTTTGCGACGGGAAACATCTTCGGAATCGGCAGCCTCCTAGAGTCCACGGTGGAAAAGGAAGTTCGCGCAACGTGGGACAAAGAGATCGCGTTCTTCAAGCGACGAATCGCGGCCCGCTAGCGCTCACGCGGAAGCAGCAGACAGCACAGCCGTTCGATGAAAGGCACACGCAATCATGTGCTGTAGGAGTCGACGGTGGCCAAACGGAATGCTGCTGACGCTGAAGTCGGCGCTGCCGTACGAGTTTTCAGGATAAAAGAGTCCGGGCGGAACGTTGCAGTCGAGCAGATACAGCCGACCCTCGTCATCCATCCGAATGTCGCAGCGACAGTAGCCGACCCCTTCCATCGCCACCATCAAGCGCTGAACCATGCGCTGTAGCTCTGCATTCAGCGCTGGGTCGGACACCACGCGACTGCCAAGCTGTTCGTAATCCTGCCACTTCAAGTCGAAGTGCTTGAACGTCTCACCAGGCGGAAACACGATCTCGATCGGTGGAAAGACCAGCGGCGAATCACCCGAACGGACGGGCTCAGCGACGAAGACGGTAAACTCTCGGCCTTCGATAAACTCCTCCAGCAAGACCCCGCCAAAGCGCGCCAGCGTACGCTCACACGCCGCTTGCAGCTCTCGCTCTGTCGTCACGCGCGACGTTCGCTCGATCCCGATGCTCGCGTAACCGCTCGGTGGCTTCACAATCAGCGGCCTTCGCAGTGGCACATGCAGCGGACCCTCGCCATCCCAAAACACATATCGCGGCGTGCCAACCCCTGCGGAAAGACAGGTCTGCTTGAGCAGCTGCCGCGACGAACCCAGACGATACATTCGCGAGCGCGGACCCGTAAACGGAACGCCATGCCACTCCAGACGCTCGATGACCGCAATCCCAGCCAGATCTTCGTCGGGTTCTCCGTCGCACAGGTTTACAAATAGGTCGAAGCCTTGCGCGACCATCTCGTCGACCGCCTCCGTCGCTGTGGCTTTGTCCACAAGCCGAGTCGTCCACTGATGTTCGGGCAGCCAGCGCGCCGCATCGGGATAGGGATCGATGTCACGAAATGGCGAGGAAGACTGCTGATACGAGGAAAGAAGCTGGCAAATCCGCATGTTACGTTCGACATCTTAGCCGACCAGCGCTGTAATCAGGTCACTGCTTTTCATCAAGAAATGCAGTCCTACCTGATAGCTGATGTATCAGCGCATCTCACGCATAACCACACGCTCACACCGCATCAAGTCGCCCTTCCACTTATCGATGCTCGCTTGATACCATTTGGAAATAGTATTGCAACCAACACAAGGATGAGAAGGACATTGAACTCCACTCCGTTTCTTCCACCACCGACGACATACCAGCCTTCTTTGGCATGAATCATTACGATTCCCATCGTCAGAACAAACAAAGTCATCAGCACAGCCCACTTGACATAGCGCTCCGTTAATAAACAAATCGCCGCGACAACATGAGAGATCTTGATGATCCATGCCAGCGGCACGCCCAGCGGCGAAAATCCGATCTCATCGAGATACATCTTACCAAAAGCATGGACCCCGCCATTTAGCATGCCTGGCACACTGTGCATAAAGAGAGTTAGCGCTACACCAAAGCGCAGAACGAAGGTGCTATTGCTGATATTCACGGCGGCTCCTTGATTTGCTGATTTTGTAATGATCGTATCACGTTCTTGCGGATCTGTGCGCATGCGGTGCGTGTGAAAACGAAGTGGACTGCTCGACACAAGGCGGTCTCGCACAGCGTCGAAGTGAGCTGTCGGATGTCCTCGCACCACGGCTGCCGACGCTGGCGGCTGTCGTGTGGTAACATCGCGGCTGTGCTGGAACATGCTGCTCCCTGGTTTGATGCGCTGCGGGAACTCCTGCGACTGCAAGCTGTGGTCGCAGTCTTGGTGCTGGGACTCCTCGCGGGGAGCGGGCTCCGCTTGCTGCTTCTGTTGTGGCTGGACAAACAGCAGAGTCGGCCTCGCGCGGGGCTGCGCTTGGTTTTTGCCTCGGGCTATGTAGGACTGCTGCTTGGCTACTTTTCCCTCGTGAGGCCGATGTTGCAGTGGGACATGCGGCGCCTCCTCACTGCGTGCGGGGCGACGCTGTTGCCGGTGATTGGGCTTGTGCTGTGGCGCGTAGTCCGAGGTACGCTGCCACAACCCTCGCTGATGTCCTTCTTGCTCCGCGTGATCCTCGTGCTGCTGGTCGTCGTGCTGACCCTCGTGTCCGTGATGCGCGCGGGATTTCTGAACCTGACCACCGATCGTCCCCTCTTGCTGCTGGAGCTGAGCGGAGAGACGCGGCCTCAAACCGTACGCTGGGCAGCGCCGGATCAGCCACTACAGGAACAGACGCTGCGCGCACACCGCATCCGATTCCTCACGCCGGAAGGAGTCCTGTTTTCCGAGGAATGGCTCTACGGAGACCAAGTGGCCGTCAAAGGGCGAAGCTTGCGGTTTCATCCGTTTCTACAAGCAGCGGGAGTGACCAACCTGTTTGATCTTCAGTTCGTTCACAATGGCTACTTCACCGCCGAGCGGCATAGCACAAACCCTCATCAGGCGCGGCCTCTCAAACCCACTGGTACGCTGAGTGCGCCGCCGAAGCTTGTTCCCTTGCGCGATGGACTGCTGCACTGGCTGGCCTCGCGTCCCGAAAACAGTCGCTGGGCAGTGCGGACGGTGACCAGTGAGTCGACCTATTTTCCGCTGGTCGATTCCCAAGGACAGCCCGTAAAGCACACGTTCGAGCTGGTGCTCACCCCTGGTGGACTGACGGCCCGCTGACCCTCGCGTAGACGACAGAACAGACGAGGGAAGCACCGTGCAAGTCGACGGAACAGATGCGAGGGAAGGACGAAGCGAGACCTTCCTATCGATACGATACACGAGGCAATCATGGACGAAGTGTGGGAAGCCATCGAGGAGTCCGTTCGCTGGGCGGTCGCGCAAGAGGATGCTTGGCTGGATCTGGTCTCGGAGTCCCATCGCTTCGTAGACAGCTGGACGTTCTGGAACTACGCATTTGATGTGGCGATCGAGCGACGCAAGCTGTTTCTGGCAGACCAGATCATGCGTGATCGCATCCAGCTCGATGACGACTTCAGTGCCCAGCCTTGGCTGATGTCAGACTACGCGAGGGTTCTGGAAGAGCTGAGCCGGTATGACGAGGCGCTGACAGCGATTCGCTCTGCGATTGAAGATCTGCCGCACGATGAGGAGCTACAACTCGTCGAGCAACGACTCTTGCACAAGCGCGCAGCGTCCTCGTAAGTTGAACAGAGCCGCGAGCAGGCGGTGCGGAAGGAATCCGCGAGGGACTCCTTCCGCTGCGTGATGAGGGAATGAGAAAGGGAGTGACTACGGAGTAAACAGACGGAGGCTGTCGATCGACGGAGACAGCGGGAACTGACGCGCAGGATCAGAGTCCGTGATGCCCGCCAGCTCTCTCAGCGCTTTCTGAATGTGCTCGGGATTGATTCGGACTCCGCTTGGGTCTTCAGCCAGCGTCGATGGATTGAACTTCTTGGCCTTGAATCCAGCATCCGTAGAACCAATCACCCGCCCACCCGCAATCCCCGCTCCCATAAACAGCATGCTGGTGATGTTCCCAAGGAATCAGTAGCAGCGACGGAAGTAACACGCAAAAATCGCGCTGTCATCCCATTTTTTATCCCAGGATGGGATGTGGTAGGGTCTGCGCAGACCTCGCCAATCAGAACGGAAACCGGAGAAAAACACATGACGTTTCGGAAACGCACAGGGCGACAGCGAGCCATCGGACTCATGTTCCGCGTCCTTGGTCGCATGATGGTGGGTCTTCTGCGCGTTCGTGTAGTGCGTCTACTGCTGCTTGGCGCGATGCTGCTCTTCGGCTTGCGCAGCTGCTCTGCACCGGACCTTCGCATCGGTACCTTCAACATCCGCACGTTCGGACACAAGACCGATCGTGTCCGGCTCACAGAGATCCTTGCGGAGCTGGATGCCGATGTCATCGCGATCCAAGAGATCAGCGATGTGCAAGCGCTGCGTGCGCTCGCAGCCGAGCTGTCAGCGAAGACGTCCCGTTCCTACCAAGCTGTGAGCTCTGACTGTGGTGGAAAGCAGCGGCTCCATCTCGGCTTTCTGTTCGATACGAGTCGCGTTTCGCTGGATTCTGTCCGTGAGTTTCCAGAGCTGCGCGAAGACCGCTCCGGCAGCTGTTTTGATGGCGATCGTACAGGTCTACTCGGCTCCTTTTCCAGTCGGGGCCGACTCTCTTTCCGCAGCACCAAGACACACCTGCTGACGGTCCACTTCCCCGCTGGTGCAGATTTTGAACAAGCACAGAATCGCCAGCTGTCTCTCCAGCGAGCACTGCGGATTCTTGCATCGCTCCTTCAAAGCGGAGCGGATCGGTTGGTACTGCTCGGTGACCTCAACACCACCGGCTATGTCGATGACCAATACGGAGAGCGCAGCGCAGTGCATCGGAAGCTTGAGCAAGCCGGAATCAAGCCCCTCACCGATGACCTCTCCTGTTCAGCCTACTGGAAGCCGACCTGGCGTTCTCCGTACCTGCCAGGGAAACTCGATCACATATTCGCCACCGGTAGTCTCAAAACAGCAGCCGCGCCATCGGTGCAAGGATTCTGCGCCACACTTGGGTGCCAGCCGTCAACGCGCGTGCCACCGGACTTTGACGCCGTGTCGGATCATTGCCCAGTGGTTGTCACAGTACACTGACAAGAGCCCTGTACAACGCAGACATCACCAGCGCCAGAAGTGGCGACCGTCGGCGCTCCCCAACTCGCGATGGATCCACGACGTTCTCCTTTGCGATCCACAGGCCGTTGCAGATCAACCGATCTCAGTCACATAGGACGAAAGGCCGGGCAGAAGCGCTCGTTCGCTACGTACCAGTCTTTCCACTGGGTGCCGCGGGCTTCACAGGCTTCCCCGGAACTGAAGGAGTGCTGCTGGTGCCCTCACCTGTGGCTGGAGCATCCTGTCTCGCTGGTGACGCCGCAGGTGCCAGGTGCAGCGTCCCAGAAAACGTCATCGAACCGCCGCGCCCGTCTGACTTCACAACAGGACTGGCCGGGACGGGCCCAGACCGGACTGGTCCAGACAGTGGTTTCTGTTCGCGCTGTTTGTTCCGCAAAGAGGACAGCTCGAACTCTAGCCGATTGGCCCGTTCCTTTTCTTTATAATAATCTTCGCGACAACTATGTTCTTTCTCATTGAGAGCCTTTTCCTTGTCCGCCTGCCGATTGATTTCCTGCTGCCATTTTTCCCCATTTTGCTTCGATAGGCCCATATTTATCTCTCTATTTATTGACAACATCCACCACACGGCAAGAGAAGCCAAAACAAACGGCAGAACATACATAAATAATTTCTCTGTGCTTATCCATTTTACTTCGAACGAAGGACCCTTAATCGTCGCATTCAACTTTTCGTCGAGTCTATTCTCAACACCGCTACCAAAATTCATCATGTCACTTTTCAAAGCAGAAATTACTTTCGCAATATTTCCGCACGAATCGACAACATTTGCATTCATTCTTTCCACGACACCAGCTAGTTCACGATGGACAATTGTATCTACGTCAGCCCTCAGTTTCGATATACTGGATTGGATCGTTGTGTCCAAAGCAGTAATTTTAACAGGCAAATCAGAAAGCTGGTCCGATATCACTGCAACAGGATTGATTGTCTGTTGTAATTGATTCAGCCGATCTCTGGTTTCACGATGACTGGATTCATTCTGTTGTGTCGATTGATCCAATCCGCGGGACATCGCGCTCATTGCCTCATGGAACTGCAGTATCGAAGCGCTCTGCTGTTCGAAGCGCTGCAGAGCGTCGCGTTGCAGTTCCGTAAGCAAGCTGCGCGTCAGCTCGGCTTGTTTTTCAATATCATCTATTTCATGATGAAAAGTCTCATGTTCTTTGCGCAGAAGTTCCTTGACAGCGGCAACCTCTGCCGCCACCGACCGGCTGGAGCTATCTATCAACCGAAGCGCATGCTCATTTTCTGTGTGCTTGGCCTGGCTGTTGGCTTTCCATTGTTCAAAACTAGCACCCAGATCCTTTAGCCTTGTATCCAGAAGTGCGAGCGACTGGATCTGCTTTTCATGTAGTTGATTCTCGGCGCTCAGCGACTTCGATATATTGAGCGCATCTGTACTCAATCGTTCTATTTTGACTTTAATATCTGCATACTCATTTGGCCAGTTGCCGAGCTTCCGCACGATCGCCAGAGTTTCAGCAGAATGTTCCGGGATCTGCAATAGCGAATTGAGTCGAGGCTGTGCAATCAGAAGCCAGTCTTGATCCAAGTGACTAATCACATCGTAGAGATTCTGACACTTCTCTCTGATCAAAATAAGACTTTCGTTGATTTGCGAGACCTGTGTATCTGTGATACATGTCGTCTCGCTTTGTTGTTCCTGCGTGTTTTCAGCCATCGCACATCTCCTTATCTGAGATTAAATTTCCTCGATTCGCTTAAGCAATTGAGGTGCCATCGTCTTTTCCGGCCTGCACACATGCCATTCGCTTGGCAAGTAGCGTCAGAGATGGCAAACGGCGCACATTGGCTGGACAA
>ERZ724526.211-NODE-211-length-33863-cov-6.539665_pt1 | contig 33863 bp, 26 predicted proteins | sample MGYA00376059_ERZ724526 | MGnify/ENA primary metagenome ERZ724526 (study PRJEB28724, sample SAMN07190883) | activated sludge metagenome | isolation source: activated sludge of sewage treatment plant in Hong Hong | place: Hong Kong | collected 2016-03-17 ...
ACAGCTAAGATATTTATAATTGCGTTTTATTAAACAACTTCAATTAGCCGCCGAAAACGCACGACGCAGATTCAATGGAGTAGAATCAACGGCTAAAGCCGTCGGTACCTAGCCGTCGGTACCTTGCCGTCGGTGCCACCCTCTTTTCCAGGCCATCAGGACCACTAAACCGCAGACGCCCGCCTGCAGGATGGCTATTTTGGGCAAAATACTGACCAATAATGCGCTTGCCAGTGCAATCGTCGCCCAATGGCCGGCAAAATCGAGTTTTTTGCGGGTGAACAGCACTGCCAGGAAAAGGATTACCAGCAAAAGCAATAACACACCTGAAGCAGGGTTGAGTGGAAATGCATGCCGGGCAAGCAACCCCAGCGCAGCAGTAGAGGCAAGGCCGATATACAACCAGCGGTAGAACAGGTTCACATCCGGTGCGCAATCGAAGCCTGTGTCGGGCGCCTTGCTGCCTGCGATGATGCGGCGGTTGTAGGTAATGATTTGATAGAGTTGATACAGGATGGCCCGAAAAAAACGATTCCGGAACAAGGGCCGTAAAAAGGGCATACGTTCGCCCAGAATCAGGAACAAGGCATTCAGGCCGTATGCGACTTCTCCGGTTTGGGTGTCCAGCAGAGGGATTTCGTGGCGGGCACGATCAAGGTCTATTTGCCCGAGTATTTCCGGAGCAGCCGCAGCAAAGCCGGTTCGATGTTTTAGCCACCCCATTTTGATGAAACCTGCCGTATAGGCCTTGCACATGGGGCAAACGTCGTCGTAAATAATGACCTTGTTTTCCAGTTCTGACATGGCACAATAGTTTTATGCTATTGTAACGCCGCGCATATTATTATGTTTTCAGAAATTTCTGAAAATAAAGAAAGATTTTTTACCATTATTTTATTTAGTGTTCGACGATATGCATAGAAACGGGGTCATCGGGCGAAACCTGCCCAATGACCCCGCGATAAAATTTCTTAATCGTCTACAATACAGCAATGAGGCAATAATGGCAATGCCCCTCTCCACTATTTTCCGTGACAATGTTTGTACTTCTTCCCGCTGCCGCATGGGCACGGGTCGTTTCTGCCGATGACCTTTTCTTTCACGATCGGTTGAACCCGCTGAACGGGACCGCCGTTGCCGGCCGACTGAGCGGCGCGCTGGGCAGCCTGCTGCGATTCGGTCATCTGCTGCTGGTTGTTGGTGCGCAGGCGGTTTGATTGTGCCCTGCGCTGGGCTTCGGCCTGCGACTGCGCCGCCTGGGCTTTACGCAATTCGTCTTCCGAGGGCAGGGTAAGCGAACCTTTCAGCAGGAAGGAGGTCACGTTGGCATTAATGTGGCCAATCAGCCCTTCAAAGAGGTTGTAGGCTTCCATTTTATAAATGACCAGCGGGTCTTTCTGCTCGAACGAGGCGCCCTGAACGGACTCCTTCAGGTCGTCGACATTGCGGAGGTGCTCTTTCCAGGCGTCGTCGATGAGCGCCAGGGTAGCCACTTTTTCCACATCGCCCATGATAGATTTTCCTTCCGTTTTGATGGCGAGTTCCATATCTGCGCTGATATTGAGGCCAAGGCCACCATCGGTGAACGGCACTACGATGCGTTTGTAGCGGTGTCCTTCCCGCGCGTATACATCTTTGATGATGGGCAAGAGCCGGTCGCCCACCTGTTTTTCTTTCAGATGGTAGATACCGAGCACCTGCTGCTGGAAGGCCTCCGTGACGGCGTTCAGGTTTGCACTTTTGAACCAATCGGGGTCCATTTCCGGGTCGACTCCGATCAGGCGAAGGCTGTCCAGACGGAAGGTCTCGAAGTCGCCGCCTTCGCGGTGCACCTGTACCAGTTCGGAAGTGATGGCCGTAAAAGCGTTGTTGATATCAACAGCGAGGCGGTCGCCAAACAGCGCGTTGCGGCGCTTTTTATAAATCGCCTCACGCTGGATGTTCATCACATCATCGTATTCGAGCAGGCGCTTGCGAATGCCGAAGTTGTTCTCCTCTACTTTTTTCTGTGCGCGTTCGATACTGTTCGTCACCATACTGTGCTGGATGACATCGCCCTCCTTGTGCCCCATCTTGTCCATAAGGCCCGCAATGCGGTCGCTCTGGAACAGGCGCATGAGCTGGTCTTCCAGCGATATGTAGAACTGCGAAGAGCCCGGGTCGCCCTGACGGCCGGCACGGCCGCGCAACTGACGGTCGACACGACGGCTTTCATGTCGCTCGGTACCGATGATGGCCAGACCGCCTGCCTCTTTTACACCCGGACCGAGTTTGATATCGGTACCCCGGCCGGCCATGTTGGTGGCGAGGGTGACCTTGCCTGCCTGGCCGGCTTCTGCCACGATCTCGGCCTCGCGCTGGTGTTGCTTGGCGTTCAGTACGTTGTGGTCGATACCCCGCATCTTGAGCATACGCGAGAGCAACTCGGAAATCTCTACCGAGGTTGTACCGACGAGGATCGGGCGGCCCTTGTCGCGCAGCTCGATGATATCGTCAATAACGGCGTTGTATTTCTCCCGGGCGGTTTTGTAGACAAGGTCTTCATGGTCTTGTCTGGAAATCGGACGATTGGTGGGTATCACCACCACGTCTAGTTTGTAGATATCCCACAATTCCTTGGCTTCCGTTTCAGCGGTACCGGTCATACCGGCAAGCTTGTGGTACATCCGGAAGTAGTTCTGCAGTGTAACGGTGGCGTATGTTTGTGTAATCTCGCCCACCTTCACATTTTCCTTGGCCTCGATAGCCTGGTGCAGACCGTCGGAGTAGCGCCGGCCTTCCATGACACGCCCGGTTTGCTCGTCGACGATCTTGACCTCGCCATCCAGGACAATGTATTCGTTGTCTTTTTCAAACAACGCGTATGCTTTCAGCAGCTGCTGAATAGCGTGGATGCGCCGGCTTTTTACACCGTAATCCTGTGAAAGCAGTTCCTTCGCCTCGATTTTTTCTTCGTGGCTGAGCGCCTCGTCCTTGTCGATCTTGACCAGTTCCAGCCCAATATCGGGCATGATAAAAAAGGAAGAGTCGTTGCTGAAGTTGGAAAGGAAATCGACCCCTTTGTCGGTCAGTTCCACCGAACGGTTTTTTTCATCGATCGTGAACAGCAACTGGCGGTCGACCTCAGGCATCCGCTTGCTGTTTTCCTGGAGGTATACGTTCTCCGATTTTTGCAGCAGAACCTTTGCGCCTTCTTCGCTGAGGAACTTTACGAGTGCGCGGTTTTTGGGAAGCGCGCGGTGCGCGCGCAGGAGCGCAAGTCCGGCCTGGCCTTCTTCAGCGCCGAGTTTGCCTTCGGCGAACAACTTTTTAGCCTCCGTCAAAAACTGGCTGGCCAGTTTGGCCTGCTCGTCGATGAGCCGCTTGACGGTGGGGTTCAGTTCCACAAATTCCTGGTCTTCAGCGCCGCGTGTCACGGGACCCGAAATAATGAGCGGTGTACGGGCATCATCGATCAAAACCGAATCCACCTCGTCGACGATGGCGTAGTGGTGTTTGCGCTGCACGAGTTCATCCACATTGATGACCATATTATCGCGCAGGTAATCGAAGCCGAACTCCGAGTTGGTGCCGAATATGATGTCGCAATGGTACGCGTCGATGCGTTCTTTCGAGTGGGGGCGATATTTGTCGATGCAATCCACCGTGAGCATCAGGAACTCATAGATAGGGCCCACCCACTCGGAGTCGCGTCGGGCGAGGTAGTCGTTTACCGTTACAATATGCACACCCTCGCCGGCAACGCCGTTGAGGTAGGCGGGCAATGTAGCCACAAGGGTTTTACCCTCACCGGTAGCCATTTCCGCGATCTTGCCGTCGTGCAAAACCATGCCGCCGATGAGCTGCACATCGTAATGCACCATATTCCAGGTGATCTCGCCACCTGCGGCCATCCAGTTGTTTTTCCAGACAGCGTTGTCGCCTTCTATGGAAATATAGGTTTTACCCTGTTTTGCAGCCAGCGCACGGTCGTGGTCGGTAGCAGTGACTGTCAGGGTCTCATTTTTCGAAAACCGGCGACTGGTCTCTTTCACCACGGCAAACGCTTCGGGCTGGATCGACAACAAAATGTCTTCCAGTGCCTTATCGCGGGTTTTGCGCAGTTCATCTACCTCCTTGAAAAGGGCTTCCTTTTCATTGAAGTCGGCAGCCCCGATGGCCTGTTCGTTCACCGACATGATTTCGGCGTCAATATCCTGCAGGTATTCCTTGATGCGCTTGCGGAAGTCGAGGGTTTTGGCGCGCAGTTCATCATTGGAAAGGGCCTGGTATGCCTCGAAATAGTTATTGATCTCGGCGACCGTCGACTGGTATTGTTTCATGTCGCGGTCCTGCTTTGTGCCGATAATTTTTTTTATAAATCCAAACACGATATGGGAGTGTTAAGTGATAAATGTTGGGTGAAGTACAGGGTCTGATTTCCCGGAATGGCAACGCTCTTTTTTAAGCGGGTGCAAAGATACGCTTTCACGATTGCGGGAAAGGTGATCGCATCACATTTCATTCCATGTAGAGAAATCGCCGGTATTTTGACAAAATGGCAGTATGATGCCGGCAACGCATACGGTGACCCGTAGCTCAGGGGCCCTTGGTGAGGCAGTATTTCATCCAGGTTGAATTGCCTTCTGCGCAGGCATCCAAAGCGACGCAGGCGCCATGTGGCGGGCGTTGCACACTGGTCGGGGGGTGTTGGTACTCTTTGGTCAGGAGGAAGTTGCTGTCCATACCGGGGACAGGCAGGTACTGAAACAGGTGCCCCGACGAAACCATAGATTTTTTCCGCTCGGAACGGACCTTCAACAGCAAACGGATCGCCTTGGAGAGGTCTGTCTTTACCCTGCGCAGCTGATTAAAGACACCTTCATCGCGCCGCCCGGACGAAGCGAGTTCATTGCCGGAACAGTCTGCCGCAACCTGACCGGCATATGACTGGAATGCCGTTTCCGGCAGGTCATACCCCTGCACGTTGCACGCGGAAACGCAGTACAACGTACAGGCATGGAGCAGTGTGGCGACAATTTTTTTATTCTTCATCCGAACCCGCTTGCAGGCAGAGCAATAACGCAGCCTTTTGGCGATTGTTTTTGCGGTTGATGCAAAAGATGCGTGCAAAGTTCGCACTGGTGGGCGGCATACTCAAATTTTTTACGAAAAATCGGAAATTCAGCCTCGGGAGTCTTTTACCCACTTGCCTGAACTGACAAGGTCGCCGTCTTCCACCCGGGTTTGCGTCCGCTGGAAAAAATTTGACCCGAACGTATTCTCATGACGGTATTCCAGTCGCCCGTCCCTGTCGTAATTGTTTTCGATCTCGATATGCCGCACGGTATCGTACTCGAAGGTCAGTTTTCCCCGCATCTCTCCGTTTTTGTCATATGAGGTAAAGGACGCCGTTCGTCCGTTCGGGCCTATCACCTGTACATGCCGGACGGAATTGATCACCGAATCCCCGTCGAACGCGCGTGCTGTCACGATGCATTGATAGTATCCAAGCCGGGCAATAAGGGTATCGGGACTGTCGGTTTGGGCCGCTGCTGTGGTGAAAAAGGTAACCATAACCAGCACGGGAGCCAGGAAGCGTATCGGTTGAAGTTGAATCATCGGGATCAGGCAATTTCAGGCAAATGCAGTACAGGACATCCTATTATAAAGGTACCGGGAAATGCCAGGCCACCACAGGGGCAATTTGTCCATGTTGAAACGGCATCCGTCCATTTTCGGGCCGGGCGTGTTGCCCCACCTTTGCAGCATCAATTATTCAACATCATTTTTCACAAAAAATAACAACAACATGTCTGCAATCAATGTCCCCGCCCGCGCTGAAGTATCGCCCGAGTCACAGCTCATCTTCGATGCCCTGAACAGCAAACTAGGCTTCGTACCCAACGGTTACGCCCTTATCGGCCACTCCGCCAATGCGCTGTCTGCCTATCTCGATTTTCAGGGCAAACTCAGCAAAGGCTCCTTCTCCAACCGCGAGATCCAGGCGATTTTCCTGGCCGTTTCACAAGCCAACAATTGCGACTACTGCCTGGCCGCACACACCACAATAGGCAAAATGAACGGCTTCACAGAAGCGGAAACACTCCAACTCCGTGCCGGTGAGCACCCGGATGCCAAACTCCGTATCATCACCCGTCTGGCTTCCAACCTCGTGCTGACACGGGGGCGCGCCGATGCCAATCTGGTTCAGGCCTTCTTCGATCTCGGGTATGGACAAAAAGAACTGGTCGACCTGGTAGCGCTCGTGGCGGACAAATTGTTCATGAACCTGCTGAACAACCTCTCGCTACCCGCCATTGATTTTCCGGTTGCGCCTGTTTTGGAAGGCGAAATGGTCGGCGCTAACTGATTTCCCGACTGCAAAATAAATGGCAACAACGTTGATCCGGTATCGGGCAGGGCTTACCTTCAGGTCTTTGTCCGGTACCGGAGATGCACAACAACAAACAAAAGCATGGAAGATAAACGATTGCCCTTGCCTCCGTTTACCCTGGAAACGGCAAAACAAAAAATCCAGATGGCCGAAGATGCCTGGAACAGCCAGGACCCGGAGCGGGTTGCGAAAGCCTACACGATCGACAGCGAATGGCGCAACAGGAGCCAGTTCATCAATGGAAGGGAGGAGATTATGGCCTTTCTGACCCAAAAATGGCAAAAAGAGAAAAATTACAAACTCAGGAAAGAATATTGGGCACATACCGGCAACCGCATTGCCGTTCGGTTTGAATATGAATATCAGAATGCAGAAGGCCAGTGGTTTCGGGCTTATGGCAACGAAAACTGGGAGTTCGACGACAACGGCTATATGCAAAAACGGTTTGCCAGCATAAACGACCTGCCCATTGATGCGTTAGAACGCAAGCTATAATGATTATCAATGAACAAAGACGTGGATAGTGTATTCATGGCAAGGTGTTTCGAGTTGGCAAACCTGGCGCAGGCCAATGGTGAAAGCCCGGTCGGCTCAGTGATTACCGACAGTGACGGCAATATCCTTGCTGAATCTGCCGAGGCATGCAAGGCAAAAAATGACATTACCTGTCATGCCGAAGTGGAGGCAATCAGAGCCGCCCTGGGAAAATTGAACACCAACAACCTCTCCGGGGCCATACTTTACTCCAGCCACGAACCCTGCATACTTTGTTCTTACGCGATCAGGCACTACGGCATTTCCCGGGTCGTTTATGCGCATACTGCCGGAGAAACAGGAGGAATCACTTCAGTCTTTCCGGTCCTTTCTACAAGCCTAATTCCGAAATGGGGGCCGCCACCCGAAATCAACCGATGGGGCGGCTAATTGAATTTCAGTGTTTTATTTTGCAGTATTACAGGATAATTACATGAACATCTTATGATTTTTGAAGAGCAATCGGTACAACTCATCAACCCGGCGCACGACAACCAGTTGGCACTGATGGTGGAGCCTCTGGAACGAAACGAGCATTTTACAGCGGTGCGCCGCAACCCGTTTTACTCCGCGATATGGATAAAGAAAGGGGAGGGCAGGTTTCGGGTCGACCTGGCAGATTGGGCCTTTAGCGACAACTCCATGCTTTTTTTCACGCCTTATCAGCCGTTCAGCCTTCATCCGGAAAGCGTGGTCGAAGGCGTGGCGCTCCATTTTCATTCCGATTTTTTCTGTATCGAGAAACACAAAAAAGAGGTGGCCTGTAACGGCGTTTTGTTCAACAACCTGTACGAACCGCCGTCTGTATTTGTGGACGATGGTACCCGGAATGAGTTTGAGAGCATCCTGAACAGCATGGTTGTTGAAATGAAGGCGGGTGAATTCGCCCAGACGGAGATGCTCGTGACCTGGCTCAAGCTATTTTTGATCAAAGCCAGTCGCCTTAAAGTGCAGCAATCGCCCCAGGCACTGGCCGACGTCGCCGGCGACAAGGAGCCTTTCCTGCTCGCCCGGCTCAAGGATCATATCGAGGCCTATTATCGATCCAAACACACACCTGCCGATTACGCCGAATTGCTGCACATCACGCCCAAATCGCTCGGCAAACTGGTCAAGACCCACTGGAACCGGACGCCCACGGCCATTATTCAGGAACGCATACTCGTCGAGGCGAAACGCGAATTATACCTGACCAACAAATCGGTAAAGGAAATTGCCTGGGAACTGGGCTTTGGCGATGAGTTTTATTTCAGTCGCCTGTTCAAAAAGAATGTACAGGTGTCGCCGCAGGTGTACCGGGAAACGGTAGGCATGGGGCGGGGTTGAAAAATATACCCTATGCGTGCTGAAAAACAGCCTTGTTAAAATGACAGTAGTTGCGGTGGCCGCATAACGCCAACCCGCAACTACCGTCCACTTCAGAACCTTGTCAGGTTCACACTTTCTTCCGCCACCACTCCGACAACTGCCATCCTTTCAGGTACATGACCGGCAAAATGATCAGTGTGATAAAAGTGGCGAAGCCAAGACCGAATACGATCGTCCACGACAGCGGGCCCCAGAACGCTACGGAGTCACCGCCGAAGTATATTTTAGGGTCTCCGTGCGCGAACAGGTTCTCAAAATCGATATTGAAGCCCACGGCCAGCGGAATCAGGCCGAGAATGGCCGCCGTGGCCGTCAGCAACACCGGCGTCATACGGATACGCCCGGCTTCGACGATGGCGTCGTGCACATTCATGCCCTTGGCCCTGAGTACGTCGGTAAATTCGACAAGCAGGATACCGTTCCGCACCACAATACCCGCCAGGGCCACGATGCCTACCCCCATCATGATCACGGAAAAGTCCATGTTGAAAATAGCCATGCCCAGCAACACGCCAATGATCGAAAACACAACCTCGGTGAGGATGATGAGCGTTTTGCCAAAGGAGTTAAACTGTGTGACAAGGATCAACAGGATGATGAACAGCGAAATGATGAGCGAGCGGCCAAGGAAGGTCATGGCGTCCATCAGTTCGGCATCTTCGCCGGCAAAGCCTACGGTTACACCTTCATAAGGCGGTAGGGCCGCCAGTGCCGCTTTTACGGCATTAACAACTTCGGTCTGCTTGGGCTGGTATTGAGCGGTGATATTTGACGACAGGGTAACCATGCGCTCCTGGTCCTTGCGACGGATACCGCCGAACGTATTGGTATACTTCACGTCGGCCAGCGCAGCCATCGGTACCGAGCGCAACACCCCGCCCATGTTCATATCCCGGAAGGTGATGTTCAGGTTTTCAACGGCATTTATGTTCTCACGCTGGTCTTTCTGAAGCCGTATGTTGATCGGTATTTCGTCTTCTCCATCGCGGTACTTGCTGGCTTCCTTGCCCAGAATGGCCGTACGGAATTCCATACCGATTTGCGCAGTGCTGATGCCTTCACGACTGGCACGGTCGCGGTCGATGCGGACATTAATCTCCGGTTTCGACAGGATAAGGTCGCTGCGCAATTCTTCCACACCGGGGATAGCCAGTGAATCGAGGTAGCGCTTTACCGCAACGGATGCGCGGGCCAACTGGGTAAAGTCGTCGCCGCGAATCTCTACGGAGATAGGTTTAGGCGAGGGCGGACCGCCCTGCTCCTGGTCGACGGTGATTTCGGCGCCGGGAATGATGCCTTTGGTCGCCTCCCGGATCTTGTCCATATAGGCGTTTGTACTGACACCATTGCGCTTGCCGTATTCCACGAAGGCCACACCGACCTTGCCTTTATTGGAAGTCGCCGAGCGGTCGAACTGATCTTCGGAGGCGTTCAGGGCCACGTTGGCGATAACAGACTCTACAATTGGGTTGTTCTCGCCAAGCGTCTCGACGACTTTGCGTTCGACAATTCTGGTGAGCGAGTCGGTCACGTTTACGTCGGTGCCTACCGGCATGTTGAGGTACACGTAAATAAAATTCGGGTCGGCTTTGGGAAACAGGACAATATTGGCCTGCCGCGATGCCGTGATGCCACAAGAGCCCATCAGCAATACGAACATCCCGACCAGCATAGTCCAGGGCCTGCGCAGGGCAAATTCCAGGAAGCTGGCGTAAACGCCCTGAACGGCGGGCCACAATTTTGTCTGGAATCGCGTGACAAGGCCTTCGAGCACGTAGCGGTACAACACGATCAGCAGCGCAAGCGTGACCAGCATATTGCCCATAAACATGTTGCCGTTGACGTAAAAATAAAGTGTAGCCAATCCGTAGATCACATATCCGGCGATGGTGCGGCGACGCGCTTTTTTCGGGTCAGTCTTTACCGAGTGGTCGCCATCGCGGCGCATAAACCACACGGCAAATACCGGGTTGATGATATAAGCCACGACCAGTGATGCGGTCAGTGTTATGATGATCGTCACGGGTAGAAAGTGCATGAACTTTCCGAATATGCCTCCCCAGAACACCAGCGGGAAAAACGGCGCCAGCGTGGTGGCGGTACCCGACAATACAGGTAAAAACACCTCCCCGGCTGCTTTTTTGGCCGCTGTAACAATATCGAGATGCTCGTCGTGGTAGATCCGGTGCGTGTTTTCGATGACCACAATGGCATCGTCGACAACAATGCCAAGCCCCAACAGGAAGGCGAACAACACGATCATGTTGAGGGTGAAATCAAAACTGGGCAACACCAGGAAGGCGATGCACATGGAAAGGGGCACCGACATGGCTACGAAAATGGCGTTGGTGCCGCCCATGAAAAACATCAGGATCACCGTTACGAGGATAAAGCCGATGATAATGGTGTTGATCAGGTCGTGCAGGGTAACGCGGGTGGCACGGCTCTGGTCGCCGGTGATGACGACATCCAGGTTGGGCGGAAAATCCGACGCTTTCATTTCTTCTACCGTCTCCTTGATCTTGTCGGATGCGTTGATGAGGTTTTCACCACTGCGCTTGATGACGTTGAGCGCAATAACGTTTTTACCGTTAAGCCGGCTGAAACTCTCCTGCTCCTCGTAACCCATTTTTACTTCCGCCACATCCTTGAGGTACATCATGGCGCCGGACTGGGAGCCAACAATGATGTTTTTGATCTGCTCTACATCGGTAAAATCGCCACGTATCGAAACCGAGCGCGTCATGCCGCCGATGTCAACATTGCCCGCGGAGATGGTGAGGTTTTCACCCGAAATGGCGTTTTCTATATCGCGGAAGGTGAGTTTGGCCGCGGTCATTTTGTATTTGTCCACGTTGATCTGCACCTCCTTGTCAAGGGCGCCGACCATATCTACCCGCGTGATCTCGCGCATTTCCTCGATGCGATCCTTCAGTTTTTCAGCATAGTCTTTCAACTTGTCCAGACTGAAATCGCCCGAAATATTGACGTTCATAATGGGAATTTCGGAGATGTCGAATTCCGAAACCGTGGGGTCTTCAAGCAGGTCGGTAGGCAGGTCGCGTTTGGCTTTGTCCACCGCATCCTTCACTTTTTGCTTGCAAAGCACCACGTCGAGATTGGTATTGAACTCTACGATTACGTTCGAGAAGTCCTGTACGGACGACGAGGTTACCTTTTTCACCCCGTTGATACCCTTTAACTGCTTCTCAATCGGCTTGGTAACGAGTTGTTCCATATCCGAGGGCGAAGCGCCGGGATAAATGGTGGAAACGAAAATCGTCGGTACAACAACATCGGGAAACTGCTCTTTGGGCAGTGAATTGTACGACAATATGCCGGCCAGTGTAATGATCACCGTAATGATGAAAATACTCGTACGGTTGTCGATGGACCAACTGGTGAGTTTGAACTCTTTCATGGAAGTTTCTTTTGAATTGTCTTTGTTTGGGCATCCGGGGGTAAGGATAGGCACCTGCAATCACTGCCTGTACAATTGCCGCATGTACTCGCCAATACTTTTCGCCGCTCCTTCTGTCGCGTGTTCCAGGTGTGCCATTACATTTTCCCGGTCGCGGGCTGTTTTGTTCTGGCTGAGTTTATGCTTTGCCTCCACTTTATCCGCTTTCATTCTGAACGCCGCAATACCTTTAACCAGCGCGTTTTTATAATCGGCCGACAGCCTGGCCCATTGTGCCAGGTATTCGGCTTCGAATGTCTGCATCTGTTTTTCGAGCAAGTCGAACGCCGCTTTTTCATCGGTAATCAATTCCGCCGTGCCGTAAACATGCACGGCCATGTAGTTCCAGGTCGGCACATTTTGCTCCTTTTCATACAGGGAGGGAGAGATGTACGCGTGCGGTTCGTTAAAGATTACCAGTGCCGTCTGGGTCTCCAGGTTTTTCCATTGCGGATTGGCTTTGGCAAAGTGCGCCAGCAGCCAGATATCCCCATCGGTTGTTTCCTCGACTACAAAGGGCAGGTGTGTCGCAAACGGCAGTCCGTCCACCTGCGACACGATGGCCGCAAAGTTGAAGCGCTGCATGAAAGCCAATATCCCGGTGCGTTCGGTCAAGGAAAAGTGGGACGGTATATACATGACAATGGGCAGTTGGTACGCTGAAAACGAGCGCAATGAAGGTTGCTACTGCTACTAGAATGCTACCGTTTCACCGTTGTTGACATCCTGAAAGCCGGTGGAAATCACATAATCGCCGGCTTTCAGTCCGGACGCTATTTCCACCATGCCGCTGTAGTTGCCGCCTTGTTTTACCGGCACCTTGCGTGCAATCGCCTGTTTGTCGTCTTTTTTATCGGCAACCATCACAAATTCACCGTCTTCAGCCGTCTGGATCAGGTTGACCGGAACCACGATGGCTTTGGGATTCTGGTAGTCGATGATCTTGATAACAGCCACCATATTGGCCCGGTAGTCGCTGCCGGAAGGCATATTGCACTCGACGGTGAAGGTGCGGGTATTTGGGTTGATGGTTTTGCCAACATAGTTGACCCTTACGCTGATCTCCTTGTTCAGATCGGGGAAAAATACATTTGCCACATCTCCCTTGCGCACTTTCGAGGCATAGGCTTCCGTGACCTCGCCCACTATTTTCAACTGACTGAGGTTGACGATGTTGCACAGAGGGATGCCGGGAGAAATGGCCTGACCTGTTTTTAGTTGAACCATATCTACCGAGCCTCCGATCGGAGCGTAAATGCGTGTCTGGTTCAGGTTTTCCTTGAGCGTGGCAATGCTGCGCTCAAGACCTTCTTTTTGCGATTTGGCCTGAATGAATTGCACTTCCGTTCCGATTTTCTGATCCCAGAGACTTTTCTGGCGGTTGTAAATATCTTCGGCAGTAGCCAACTGGTGCTCGAGTTCGGCCATGCTTTTCATCAGCACGCCGTCGTCGATCTGGGCGAGCAGTTGTCCCTTCTTGACGATATCGCCATTTTTAACCAGAATACGGGTAAGGGTACCGGGCATCTTCGCCGTTACAGAAACGTTTTCTTCAGCGTCCACCCTGCCCTGAAGGTCGATATAGTGGCGGAAAACTCCCGTAGACACTTCCGTCAGGCCCACCGTTTTGATGCGTTGTGCATTGCCGTCGGCGCCACCGACTTCTTTTTCCAGGGTAGCAATTTCTGCTTCCAGTTTTGCTTTCTGGTCTTTCAGCGCCGCTAGTTGCGCCGCTTTATCGAGCGATTTGCTGCCGCAGGCGGAGAGCATTACCACTGCACATCCGAGCGCCAGCACTTGAAGGAGGTTTTTATTTTTCATTTCAATGATGTTTTAAAAATTGATAGCCAATTAATTAGTTGCCGCCCAGTGCTTTTTTAACTGCTGTTTTGGAGGTGAGCAGGTCGTATTGCGCCTGCATCAGCGATTGCTGAGCGGAGTATAGTTGTTGTTCTGCCTGGGTGATCTCGAAACTGGATCCCACACCTGCCTTGTATTTCTTTTGGGTCGTGTCGTAGATGCGCTGCGCGAGATCGAGGTTTTTTTGCTGACTCTGTACCCGTTCCCTGGCGTTGGCAAACTGCTTGCGTGCGCTTTCTACCTCAAGGGTAATCGCATTTTCAAGCATCTGCCTTTGCGCGTCTATGGTTTGCACGCCGATAATGGCACGCTCGCGACGCGATTTGGACGCGCCGCCATCCCAAATCGGTACATTCACCGATACCCCTGCTACGGCAGAGGGAATGAAATACCAGGACTTGAAATTGGCGTCGTTTTTATTGCCGAAGCCACCCTGCCAGCCCGGCTGGTATTGAATAAATCCAGACACAGTGGGCATCCAGGTTTTGCTGTTCAGATCAATATCCAGGGTGCTGAGCTCCCGACCCTTCAGCAGTTCGACGTATTCGGCGCGGTTCATAAAGTTGAGTTCGGCGCTGATTTCGACATCTGCATAGGTGTCGAGGAGTTTAGGGAGGTCGTCGGAAAGAACGATTTCCTGCTTTACCGGCATTCCCATGCTCAGTTTGAGCGCATCCACGACGATTTCACGCTGGCGGGTCAGGTTATCGCTTTCGGTGCGAAGTGTAGAGAGGGAAAGTTCAATACGATCTACATCGAGTTGTTCGGCAAAGCCGGCCTGGTTGATTGCCCTGGTTTCGCTGAGCAGTTTTTCGAGGTTGGAGATATTTTTATTGAGAATGAGCAGGTTTTCCGATAACAACAGCGCCGGCAGGTACGCATCGGTTACCTGGTTACGGATCGTCTGCCGGGTAACGGCGAGCTGCTGGCTTACATAATCCCGGTAGTACTCCGATGCTTTCAGGGCAAGGCGGTAACTGTTGCTGAAAAACATCTGGTTGTACGAAAGGGAAGGCGTAAGGGAATGCACCGCACTGAAGGCAAGTTTTTCATCGCTGGTGCCTCCGAATATACTGGCCGGGATTCCCGGGCGCTGGATAAAATACTGGTAGTTCAATCCGCCGGAAAACTGCGGCAACCCTATGGCTTTGTTTTCTTTTATCTGCCATTCGGCATCCCGAACCTGGAGCTGCGCGACCTTAATACTGGGGTGGTTGTCGAGCGCATAGCCGATGCAATCGGACAAGTTCATGGCCGTTGATTGCCCCGACACACTCCCGGAAAGAAGGAGCAATGCGAGGAATGCGGGTAGTTTGTGTGCATGAATTGGGTACATATCAGGAGAGTTTTGCTTTCAGTTTTTGTAATCCTTTTTCAGAAACGATGCCGTGGAGGTAGTACAACAGGAATTCGCGAAACAAAGCCCCGAGGGGATAGTTTGCCCTGGGAAACAAGATTTCATCAAACAGCATAATAGACTCCGCCACGTGAATTTTAGCTACAACATCTATGTTGAAATTATCGCGATACAACCCTTCCCTTATTCCCCGTTCCAGGTTTTGCCGCACGATGGAATACAAAAAACCATGCTGATACTCCTGTACTTTTTCCCAGGCCTCCCGGTGGTATTTTTGCATATCGTACACAATGTTGGACTTCATTTGCCCCATTTCCTCATTCACGTGCTGGATCACGTCGAACATTTCCTCCAGTGCATCTTCCGCATCATCGCGCATACAGGCGCTGTTGGTTTTTTCTTCCTCGATGTGGCGTTCTATGACTTTCAGCACCAGGTCGTTTTTGTTTTCCACAAACTGGTACAGTGTTTTTTTGGAAATACCCAACTCGCGCGACACGTCATCCATTGTCACGCTTTTAATGCCATAGCGGAAAAACATTTCTTCCACCCGCTTGAGCCATTTACCCTGCTGTTCAGTAAACATGACGCAAATGTAAACGCAGGAAACGTTTTTTGCACAAATCGTTTCCGCAGTACACAGCGCTTTTCGACAAACGTCAAACAATATTCCACGATTGGCATAAAAAAATAGTACAAACCAAATAAAAATAGCCGCCGCACGATCGAACACCGTGCGGCGGCTATTAGTTCGCTTCCCGCTAAAAATTTAGCGCATGATGGAAAATTTCATTTTGTAGTCGGTATGTACCTTTCCAATCCGGATATCTTCCAGTTTTCGCTGGATCAGGCGCTTTTTGAGTGGCTTGAGCCTTTCGGTAAAAAGGATGCCCTCTATGTGGTCGTATTCATGCTGAATCACACGCGCATTGACGCTGTCGAAAGTTTCTTCGTGCTCGACAAAATTTTCGTCCATATAGTGCAGACGGATGGTATCCGGCCGTTCCACATCGCCCCGGATCTTGGGAATGCTCAGGCAGCCTTCTTCATAAGCCCAGGGTTTGCCGGTCTCTTCTACCTTCCGGGCATTGATGAATACCTTTTTGAAGCCCGTTCCTTTGGAGCCCTCATCTTCCTCGCTTTCGATCTGAAGGGTGTCTATTACAAAAAGGCGTATGGGCAAACCTACCTGTGGTGCGGCAAGGCCGACCCCGTCGGCATGGTACATGGTCTCCCACATATCATCGATCAGCCGCTTCAGTTCCGGATAGTCGGGCGTTATAACCGACGCTACTTTTTTTAAAACGGGCTGACCGTATGCGTAAATTGGCAATATCATGCTGGATTGAAGTTTTTAGTTTTGGAGCCTGGTGTGTAGATGTAACATGCAACATCTATTACCAATGGTGCTCCATCATATACTGTTCCAGGATAAGGGCAGCCGCAATTTTGTCTACCAGTGCCTTATCTCTTCGTTTTTGTTTTTTAACCCCGCTGGCGAGGATGATCCTTTTGGCATCGGACGATGTATACCGTTCATCCTGTCTGAAAACCGGCTTTCCGGGAAAAAGTTCGCCGAGTTTCCGGGCAAAATCATCCGCCTGCGACGCGATCTGTGCCGGGTTTCCGTCCGGATGCAGGGGCAACCCTACCACAAAACTCTCTACCTCCTCCTGTACGCAGTATTGTTGCAAAAAACGGAGCACTTCTGCAGTAGGAACAGTCGAAAGCCCCGAAGCGATGATCTTCAGCGGGTCGGTAACGGCAATTCCGGTGCGTTTCAGTCCAAAGTCGATGGCAACAATACGTCCCATATTTCGGCGCAAATGTACGCAGAGTTGCAGGATTCTTCAGCCGGTTGCATTTTGACACAGGCTCCCGCTATTTATTGCTGAAGCAGCATATCGCTATAGGAATCGGCCATAATGTCTTCCGGCCGGATCATGAATGCCTGCATATAATGCCGGCATTGCGACTCCAGGTATTCCACCGGCATTTCCACGTTGGTTGCAATGGCTTCTATTTCAACAAAATATCCCAATCCTTCCAGTTCGTCGAGGTGGAATTTCACGTTTTCGATATAGTATATCTCCCGTTTTTTAAGCACCTCCACTTTGACACCCAAGGCACGGGTCAACAGGTTTTTCAATGCGCCGGTGTCCGTAACGGGCGACAACGCCACGTCCGACACCCGCGCTTCCGCGTTATCCGAACGGTGGTAGTGGATCAGGTTGTGTTCGATATTGCCCTGTCGCAGTTTGAGGCGGCCGCGGTCTTCCGGCAGGTTGAAATAGGTATCTGTTTGCACGTCGATACCACGCATGTCTGCGCCGTTGTCCATCAGCCATTTCCGGATTACTGCATGATTGTTCGTGCGGGCTTTTACTTCAAAATTGAGGTGTTGCATAACGTGCATAAAAAAGGGTTTCCCTTATGAGAGAAACCCTTGTATGATTGATGATTGTCTGTTTACTGCGGCAGTTCCTCCATGCCGGGCAATGCCGGCGCCTGAGGTCTGGTGGGCAAATAAGCGCCAAGAATCTGATCCAGGTCCTTTGACAGGCTGTCGTCTTTCAGATCGGCGGCCATGCGCATCAGCACCTGGGCGGTGTTCATGGCAAAATCGCGATCCTGCCGGTAGCCGCGCTGAAAATCGGGCGACAGTGAATCGTAATAACGCAACTGCTCTGCAACGGTTTTGGCAATTTCCCTGGCCTTCTGGGCGGCTTTGTCATTGGCGCCCGAACGGAAATAAATATCGGCCAGGAAGGCCGAAAACTGATCGTAGGGGAAGTTGTATTGAGGGAATACCTCGAAATACTTGTCGACAAGCGAGATAGCCTTATCCTTCTTGCCTTCGACAACCAATTGTCGAGCAATACGGATAATGGAGACGCGCATGGTTTGCAGGCTCGGCATATAGGAGCGGTCTACAAACAGGCGTTTTTGGTCAAAATTGCCCCAGCGCCATTTCTCCATGATATTGTTGTACGCCGCGTCGGTGTCGACACCGCCACTGCCAATGATCCCGTAGGCATCGGTGCTGCTCGGCGTACGCCGCGGCACCAGGCGCAGCCCAAGGCCCTCCAGTTGCAGGTAGTCCTGCAGTCCCAATATCTTGTCTTCCCGACAAGTAACGGCCCAGTAGATCGGACGTTTCCAGATGTTTGAGTTGACGATATCGAGAATAGCCAGCTCGTCTTTGATCAGGTAATCCTTGTCTTCACCCAGGTCAAAGCGAATGGTATCCACGATACCGGAGTCGGCCGGGCTGATGATCTTGTTGGCCAGTGCGGCCTGTTTGTCCACCGGAATAACAATTTTGTGTGTGGGCAGGTAACTTTCCAAGTCGCGGCCGCCTTGTGTTTGCAGGCGGTGGTCTTCTCCGATAAACTGAATCACCTGCTGCAGGGTCATTTCCCGCTCGCCATTCGGCGCGTAGTAAGGTATCTGCACGCGTTTGTAGCCGCGTATTTTATCTTCCGGGATGCTCATTTCAATAGCCGGCGAATCGTTCACTGCACGGCGCAACTGGTTGATATACCAGTCTACAGCGATCAGGGAAAGGTTCACCACACGCACATCCGTCCGGATGCCCTCTACTTCCTGACAGTACCAGAGCGGGTAGGTGTCGTTGTCGCCATAGGTGAAAATGATCGCGTTTGGCGCGCAGGAGTTCAGGAAATTGCTGGCATAGTCGCGGCTGGCATAGTGGTCGGAGCGACTGTGATCGTCCCAGTTTTGGGTTACCATCAGCAGGGGAGCGCTCAGCGCAAGCAGGGTGGATACCGCGCCGCCGGCTACTCCGGGCAGCCGCAATTTACTGGTAAAGAGGTCGTACAATACCAGCACACTCATGCCGATCCAGATAGCATAGGTAAAGAAGGAAGCAGCGAGCACATAGTCGCGTTCGCGCGGCTCGTTGGGTGGCTGGTTGGAATATACGATAATCCCGATACCGGTAATGATGAAAAGCGCCATGATCGCCGAAAACTCCCGGGGTCGCATACGGTAGTGGAAAAACAGTCCGAACAGTCCGAGCAGGAAGGGGATCATGTAGTACTTGTTCCGCGCCTGGTTGTATTTTTGGAACTCGGGCAGATCCGCCTGGTTGCCCAGCCTGCGCTGGTCGATAAAGTCGAATCCGGTGATCCAGTTGCCTGCAGTCGGATCGGAGGCGAAATACCCCTGATCGCCGTTTTGGCGTCCGGAGAAGTTCCACATAAAATACCTCCAGTACATCCAGCCCAACTGGTATTTCCAGAAAAACTCAATATTGTCGCCAAGCGTCGGCGCGCCGGAAGGCTTGTCGATCCAGCGCCGGTATAATGCCGGGCGCCCCTGCGAAGGATCGCCCATGCGGGGAAACAGTGTCTGGTCGGAAGAAGCGTATTCGTAATCTACCTTTTCGTCCACCACCTCATAGTGGTCGCCTACACGACCGTACCGTTCTTCCGATTTGATCCCTGCCGGTTTGGCGTCGAAGTTCGGGCCGCGCAACAAGGGCCGTTCGCCATATTGCTCCCGGTTGAGGTACGGCAACAGGCGTACCGGGTCGGAAGGATCGTTCATATTGATCGGCGTATTCGCCTGGGCCCTGATGATCACAATACCGTATGAAAAGTAGGCAATGACCACTACGCCCATGGCTACTACCAGGCGTTGCAGCAAGCCGTTCCCGGTTCGCTGCGCGTGGCGCAGCCCGAACCATATCGCCCCGCCGAAGATCAGCAGTACCGGAATGATGCCGGTATAAAACGGCATACCGAAACTATTGACCAGCATTTTGTCAAAAAACGCCCAGAAGGTCGGAATACCGGCTATGATCAGTTTCTGGATGGCAACAATAAACACCACCCCGATCATAGCCGCTACCAGCGTACCGCTCACTGTCGGTTGTTTGGCCTTTTTGAAATAGTAGAACATGGCCAGCGCAGGCAGCGTGAGCAGACTGAGCAGGTGGACGCCGATTGACAAGGCAATTGAATAAAACGCGAACACCAGCCAGCGGTCGGCCTCTGCCGTATCAGGCAGGTTGTACCATTTGAGCGTAGCCCACAACGTCATGGCGGTAAAAAAAGTAGACATGGCGTACACCTCGCCTTCGACTGCCGAAAACCAGACGGAGGTCGTGAAGGCCGTTACCAGACCGGCTACCAGACCGGCGCCGGCAATGGCAATCGCCTGACCGCCTTCCGGCTCGCCACCCCGACCCAACAGGGCCAGTCGACCCAGTATGGTCGTACTCCAGCAGATAAACATGGCCGCGCCTGCCGTACACAGGGCAGACAAGAGGTTGACCGAGTAGGCAATATTGGCCGGATCGCTCGACACCATGCCGGCGACCCAGGTGAACAGGCGCCCGACCAGCAAAAATATCGGTGCGCCCGGAGGGTGCACCACCTGAAGTTTGTAGGCGCCGGATATAAACTCGCCGCAGTCCCAGAGGCTGCCCGTCGGCTCGGCCGCTGCGCCAAGCACTACCGCAGCCACACCAAATACCAGCCATCCGGTAATATTATTGATCGTCTTGAAAGAGGAATTCATTTTCGTTGTGTATAAGTCAAGGTCAAAAGGAAGCGCAAAACTAATAAATATCGCCATTCGTCATTCGTCAATAGCGTCATTATCGTCATTCGTCATTATCGTCATTCGTCGTTATCGACCGGGGGAATGCGATAAAAACGGGGTCATCAGGCGGTTTCCACCCGATGACCCCGTACCAAATTCCCCCAAAAGGCATCGCCAATGACGAATGACGCTATTGACGAACAACGCCTTACAGCCCCAGTTTTTTCTTCACCAGCGCCACCACATCATCGGTCTCGTTAGCGAAAAGCATCGCACCCGAGCTGGTGTCGAAAATCATAAGATAGCCATTTTCTTTGGCGACAGCCTTTACAGCATCTTCAACTTTTGTCAGAATAGGCTTCAGCAGTTCTTCGCGCTTGGCGGCGACGGATTGCTGGGCCTCCTGCTCGAATTTTTGAATATCTTCCTGTTGCTTTTGGAGTTCGGCTTGCCGCTGCTGAGCCTGTACAGGGGTAAGTTGCCCGGCGTTATATTCCTTTTCGAGCTGGGCATAAGCCTCCTGAAATGCCTTTGTCATAGCCTCGTCTTTTGCCGAGAGCGAATCGGCAAAAACCTTCAGCATTTCGTTGGCTTTCTTGGTTTCGGGCATGGATTCCAGCAGGTTGCCGAGATTCATGTGTCCGTATTTAGGCTGTGCCTGGGCTGAAGCCGCTGTGATGCCGATCAACAGCGCCAGTAAAAGACAGAGTGGTGTTTTGCGAAACATCGTGTGTAGAGAAGTGTTTTTTTTAAACTAAAACGAAAAATGGCCGCAAAAGTAACAATTTACGGCAGACCATAGATGGCAAACGGCAACCGAGTGTCTTTTTTTAAACCCGGACTGTTAAACTTGCGTTAACCTGAATGACCCTGCCCGGACGAAATGGCTGCATGAAACGTTTCTCCGGCGTATCTTTGTCCAACAGCCGGCTTGCTTGCCGGAAGATGTATTTTGCCAGCATTAAACAGCTCAACGCGTGAAACAAACTTTTGTATTGATCATATTTTCCTTCCTGTGGCTCGCAGCAGGCGCACAACAAGACCAGGAAAAGAAGGCGGAAAAACCCAAATCGCTGCTCATCCAGTTCTCAGGCATGTTGCTCACCGAGGAAAATGGCAACCTGCGGCCCGTACCTTATGCAACGGTGTACCTGCCCAACAAAAACAGGGGAACCTACTCCGACTACCGCGGCTTTTTTACGCTGGTGGTGGAGAAGGGCGACAAGGTGCGCTTTACCTGTATCGGCCTGGAAAATGTCACCATCACTGTGCCTGATACGCTTACCCAGGACCAGTATTCTATTGTGCAACTCATGACCCAGGACACGATCAACCTGCCCGAGACGGTCATTTTCCCCTGGCCGTCCAAGGAACATTTCAAGATCGAGTTCCTGAAAATGGATGTTACCCCCGAACTCCAACGCCGCGCGGCTGAAAACCTCGCCAACGAATACCTCACCGAGGCGCGCAAGAATCCCGATATCGTACCCTATGGCGGACGCGAAAGCGCCAACTTCTACCTGCGTCAGCAATCCCGCGAATACGTGTACATCGGTCAGACACCCCCTATGAATATTTTCAGCCCTCTGGCCTGGGGACAGTTTTTCAAGGCCTGGAAGGACGGAAAGTTCAAGAAGCAGAAAAAGGATGAATAATCCCGGCCTTTGAAGTACCACAGTACCTCAAACGGACTTACTTTTTCAGCACATACCAGAAATACACCAGGGCCCCCGAGCGCAGATCCTTGTCGATCTGCGAGCCTTTCACGCCGCCGAATTCTTCGATAAACTTGACATAACGCGCCGGCACCTGCTTGCGGATTCGTGCGCGCTTCATGTCGTCTTCGAGTTCGATGGCCCGCACGACGTTGGGAGAAATCACCTTTTGCGACACGAGCGACATACCGGCCGATAGCAGCGTTTCTTCAAAACCGGGTATGTTCTTGGGGTCGCGCATATCGGTAATGAGAAAATAGCCGCCGGGGCGCAGCACACGCTTTACTTCCGCAAAAAAGTTGGCCACCGAGCCGTAGGCATGGCTCGACTCGACATTGATGACGACGTCGAACTGCTCATCGCCGAACGGTATTTTTTCGGCGTTTCCGGTAACGTAGCGCAGGTTCGGGCTGTTGTGGCGTTTGCTGGCAAACGCCACCGCATTGTCTGCAATGTCCATACCCACGATCTCCTTTGGTTTCAGGTAACGGGCGATGCTGGAAGCGCCGCCGCCGCGACCGCTGCCGACTTCAAGCATGGATTTACCCTCCACGTCGACCTGGCTGGCGAGGAAATAGTACAGTTGAAGCGGATAGCGGTCGGGCTCGTCGGCTTCCGACAGTTCGGGGCGCATCGAAGGCTCGTCGGGCTCGAAACCGTAGTTCATGAACACCCAGTTATCGAAAGGAAAACGTTTGGCGAGGTGGTTGTAAATGGGTTTCCAGGCCAGGCGGCGGAACCACGGGTATTCGGTGAGTTCAAGGAAAATTTTGGCTAGCATTCGTTGTGTCTCTGCTGTAAAAGCGCACAAGAACGGACATTTCCGGCAGTTGAAAAGCAAAAGAATTCCTAACGCGGGCCGTTATTAAAACCCCTGCAACAGATTGTTGTTTGGTTGGCTTTCCGGTAGCAGTGCCGTACCTTTGCGGCACATACCGAATGCGGCGTTTTTTCCAAATATCATTATTCCCTCTCGATGAGCGACCCGATCAAGCATGAATGTGGCATCGCGTTAGTGCGATTGCTCAAACCGCTCGATTTTTACCACAAAAAATACGGCACAGCCTTCTACGGGCTGCAAAAACTGCAACTCCTGATGCTTAAAATGCGCAACCGCGGTCAGGACGGCGCAGGCATCGCCACGATCAAACTAAACCCCGAGCCGGGCACCCGCTACATCAGCCGGAAACGAAGCAACGCCACGAATTACCTCGACGATCTTTTTTCCATGGTTTGGGCGCGGCTGAACAACGTCACGCCGGAGCAGCGCAACGACCCGGCCTGGCTGCGCGCCAATATGCCCTACATGGGCGAGGTGCTGATGGGCCACCTGCGCTACGGCACACACGGCGACAACAGTATCGAACGCGTACACCCTTTCCACCGCCGCAACAACTGGATCAACCGCAACCTGCTCCTTGCCGGCAACTTCAACATGACCAACGTCGACGAACTGTTCCGCGAATTAATCGATCTGGGCCAGTACCCCAAGGAAAAAAGCGATACGGTAACAGTACTGGAAAAAATGGGCCATTTCCTCGACGATGAGGTGCAGCGCCTGCATACCTGGTTCAAGCCGGACGGCTACTCCAACCAGGATATCAACCAACTCATTTTCGACAACCTCGATATACAGCGGCTGCTCAAAAGGGCGACCCGCAAGTTCGACGGCGGCTATGTGCTCGGTGGCCTGATCGGTCACGGCGACGCGTTCCTGATCCGCGACCCCAACGGTATCCGGCCTGCATATTGGTACCAGGACGACGAGATCGTCGTAGCGGCCTCGGAACGGCCCGCCATCCAGTCGGTCTTTAATATCCGGTACAAAAATGTAAAGGAGGTGAAACCCGGCCATGCGCTTGTGATCAAGTACAACGGCAAGGTAGATGAACTCCAGATCAGCGAACCCAGCGAACGGCGCGCCTGCTCTTTCGAACGCATCTATTTCAGCCGCGGCAACGACCGCGAAATTTACATGGAGCGGAAAAAACTCGGCGAACAACTCGCCCGCCCGGTGCTGGAAGCGGTCAATTTCGATCTGAAAAACACGGTATTTTCCTACATTCCCAATACAGCCGAAGCGGCCTTTTACGGACTGGCGGAAGGCCTGGAAAAGGAACTGAACCTGTGGAAACAGGAGCAGATTCTGAAAGCGGGCAAAAAAATCACACCGGAGAAAATAGCCGAAATACTTGCCGTCCGCCCGCGGGTGGAAAAACTTGTACACAAAGACGAAAAGCAACGCACCTTCATCGCCGATACCAAAGCCCGCAACAATATGGTCGGCTATGTGTACGACGTGACCTACGGACTCGTCCACGACGACAAAGACACCCTCGTGCTGCTCGACGACTCCATTGTGCGCGGCACCACCCTGCGCGACAGCATTGTGAGCATCACCGCCCGCCTGCGCCCGAAAAAGATCATCGTGCTGTCCAGCGCACCCCAGATACGTTATCCGGATTGCTACGGCATCGACATGTCGAAGATGAAGGACTTCGCAGCCTTTGCGGCGCTCATCGAATTATTGAAGGAAACGGGACAGGAACATTTGCTGAAAGAAGCCTACGACCGCTGCAAGGCATCCGAACACCTGCCGGTGGAAATGGTCAGGAACGAGGTGATTCCGCTGTACGACCGGTTCGAATACTGCCAGGTCAGTCGCAAGATCGCCGAAATCGTGCGGCCCAAAGACATCAAGCCCGATCTGCAGGTGATGTTCCAGCCCCTTGAAGGGTTGCACCAGGCATGTCCGCACAATTCGGGTGACTGGTATTTTTCCGGGCGTTATCCTACCCACGGCGGCAACCGGGTGGTCAATCGAGCCTTCATGAATTTTATGGAAAACAGCGACGAACGGGCGTATTGATCCGCAATCAACACTTCGGCGCTTCACTTTACGGATAAAACCCGGCATAACATGAGTCATCCCGAATTTTTAAAATGACTTCGGAGAAGTCAAATGTTTGTAGATCAATGGCCTGGGGAGACGTAACGACCTCGGAGAGGTCGAATGTTAACCTTTGTAATTACCGCTGGTGCGACCTCTCCGAGGTCGTAAAACCCGTATCTGATCATTTCTACAAACATTTGACCTCTCCGAGGTCATTCACTCAGGAAAATTCGGGATGACTCATGTTATGCCGGGTTTTGAATTCACCGACGTTCCGACCTTTTAGCCGCCAATATCCTTTCCGATATCCTTCCTGAAATACTTGCCTTCGAAGTCAATTGCCCTGGCATTTCGTTTTGATTTGCGTACTGCTGACAAGATGTCCTTTCCGTAACTGGTCACGGCGATCACCCTGCCGCCGTTTGTAACAACCGCTCCGCCGTTTTCCGTTGTGCCGGCATGAAACGCAATACTGCCCTTTACCTTTTCCAGTCCGCTGATGGCTTTTCCCTTGTCGTAATCACCGGGATAGCCGCCGCTCACCAGAAAAACCGTGGCCGCTGCGCGTTGGTCGGCGCGGATGCGCACGCGACCCAGGGTGCCTTTGGCGCAGTTTTCCATCAACATCACGAGGTCGTTCTTCAGGCGCGGGAAAACCACCTCCGTTTCAGGATCGCCCATACGGCAGTTGTACTCGATCACGTATGGCTCACCGCCTACGCTGATCAGGCCGAAAAATATAAAGCCCTTGTAGATGATCTTTTCTTTGCGCAACCCCTTCACGGTCGGTTCAATAATGCGCGTCTCCACCTTTTTCCACATGCCCTCGTCGACAAAAGGTACGGGGCTGACGGCGCCCATACCGCCGGTATTCGGTCCGGTATCGCCCTCACCGATCCGCTTGTAATCTTTTGCTTCGGGCAGTATTTTCCAGGTTTTGCCGTCGGTCAGCACAAACACGCTGAATTCTATCCCCGTTAAAAATTCCTCCACGACGACGCGCGCGCTGGCGGCGCCAAATTTTCCGCCCAGCATGTCGCGCAATTCCGCCGCCGCTTCCCTGTGGCTCTGACAGATCACCACCCCTTTGCCGGCGGCGAGCCCGTCGGCCTTCAGCACGATGGGCAGGGGCTGTGCGGCGAGGTATTGCAAACCCGTCTCCAGTTCCGCTCCTGAAAACTCGCGATAACCGGCCGTAGGTATCTTGTGGCGCTGCATAAACTGTTTCGACCAGGCCTTGCTTCCTTCCAGCACTGCGCCGGCTTTGGAGGGACCGATAACTGGGATGTGCCGCAGGGTTTCCTGCTCCTGAAAATAATCCCAGATGCCGCGTACCAACGGTTCTTCGGGACCGACCACAAGCATATCGATACGGTTATCGAGACAAAATTTTCCGACAGCCCCAAAATCGAGCGGGTTAAGCGCCACGTTCTGGCCGCAGGCCGACGTGCCGGCATTGCCCGGCGCGATGTACAGCCGGGTGCATCGTTTGCTTTTTGCAATTTTCCAGGCAAAGGCATGCTCGCGCCCGCCGGAGCCCAGTAACAGGATATTCATCAAATAAATGTTTTGTGTTGTAAAGCCGTGGTTTCGCGCGAAGGTAAGGACAGGAATAAATTTTTGTTAAAAAGGGACCATGTATGGGTCAATTCTGGTGATTCGGTTTTCATTTGTATCCGCAAATACCGCATGGACAAACTGCTTTCCATACTCTTTTCGATCGTCTTGCTGATGGCGACGGCGCCTCCCCGCACGTCGGGCGGATCGTGCGCAGGTATGTTCAATTGCAGTAAACAGGAAGTCGCACACTTGCCCTGCGGGCCGACCGATGGAGCGAATAAAAGCAAAAACAGGTCTTGCCCACTGCCAGTTTGCTGCGTGTGCGGTCCATGTTGCTGCCTGTGTGTCGTACCAGAGCCTCCTGTGTTGCACCAAACACCTTCCGTGCCGGAGGGAGAACACATAAAGCCGGTTTTCTGCCAGACATTCTGTCCCCAGCAGGTATGGCTTACCATCTGGAAGCCACCTTCCTTTTCCGTTTAATGACCGGAAGCCCCGGAGGCCTTCAACATATTTCATTCAAACCGGCGTCTCCTGATTTTAATGGCGGCGCATCTGCTACCCCCATCTTCGAAAACTTGAAGATGGAGATACAGCTGTGCCACAACTATGGAGTTGCCTTTCTTAAACGGACATTTTATCATGAAAAATAAAGTATTGGCGCTGAGCGCCGCTGTTCTGCTTTCTGCAGGTATCGCTTTTTCCTTTGCATCATCTGCCGGCATGGCCTGCGCATCCTCTGAATCCTGCGCCGCCGCAACAGAATCCTGCTGCGACTTACCGTGCCCGATCGAGGACTGCCCGATTCCCTGCTGTCAGGCAAGCGAAGCGTGCTGCAACAAATAAATTCAGGCCGTTCTGACGGCTAAAAACGCAGGGAGGCGAGGGTCGTATCGACCTTCGCCTCCCGTTTTTTATGAAGGGGGACCTGACAGGAATTACTGCCCGAACACGTATTGCACGATGTTGGCGCCCATTTGCAGGGCTTTCATGCGAATGTCCTGCGGATCATTGTGCACATCATCCCAGCCGTCGCCAAGGTCGGTTTCAAAATCGTAGAAACACACCAGGCGCCCCTGGTAGATGAGCCCGAAGCCTTGCGGCGCCTTTCCGTCGTGTTCGTGAATTTTGGGCAGGCCGTTTTTGAATTCGTATTTCTGGTGGTAAATCGGATGGCTGAAGGGCAGTTCCACAAAATCCAGTTCGGGAAACACTTTTTTCATGGCCGGTCGCACGAAAGGATCGAGCCCGAAGTCGTCGTTGAGGATCAGAAAGCCGCCGCCTTCGAGGTAGGTGCGCATATTTTTAGCCTCCAGGTCGCTAAACAACATGTTGCCGTGGCCCGTAGCGTATACGATCGGATAATTGAAAATATCGGCGCTGCCCGATTCCACCGTGGCGTATTCCAGATCGAAGTTCGTTTTCAGGTTGTCGTTGCAAAAACGCGCGAGGTTCTTTAGCGAGTTCACGTCGTTGTACCAGTCGCCGCCGCCCGCGTATTTGAGCAGGGCGAGTTTGAGCGTCGGTGGCGTGTTTTGTGCCGGCACAAATGCCATACATGCCATAATGCAGGCCACCATTAATAAAAGATGTGATCGCGATGAATTTAACACTGCTTTGCTCGATTTACACAGATGAAAAAATGTATTGCCTGTTTTAAAAACCTGAATCATCCACCCCGTCCAGGTATTTCCTGATCTCGCCGACCACACTCTCCACGCAACCGTCGTCGAAAGGGGAGCGCAGGTCGGCCAGTTTTACCAGTTCAAGGAACGATTTGCTGCCGCCTGCCTTGCAGAGTCGTACATAGTCGCGCCAGGCCCTGGCATGGTGCTGCCGGTCTTTCATCCAAAACTGGAAAGCGCAAATCTGCGCCAGGGTATAGTCGATATAATAAAACGGCGAGTTGAAGATGTGGCTTTGTTTCAGCCAGAAACGCCCTTCTTCCAGGAAGGTATTGCCGTCGTAATTGCGGTGCGGGAGATAAACCTGCTCCAGTTTACGCCATGCGGTGTTGCGCTCTGCCGGGGTCATATCCGGGTTTTCGTAGATGATGTGCTGAAACTCGTCGACCGCCACGCCATACGGCAAAAACTGTATGCCGCCGCCAAGGTGCATGTAGCGGTATTTCTCCGTATCCGGGCCAAAGAACAGGTGCATCCAGGGCCAGGTGAAGAATTCCATGCTCATGGAATGTATTTCGGCAGCATCGCTCGTCGGCCAGTGGTATTCATCGAAAGGGAACCGGCTGCTGCTCCAGACCTGGAAAGCGTGGCCGGCTTCATGGGTCAGCACATCGATGTCGCCGCTGGTACCGTTAAAATTGGAGAAAATAAACGGCGCGCCGAACTTGCTCATGTAGGTACAATAGCCGCCAGTGGCCTTGCCTTCCCGATTGACCAGGTCCATCAATTGCGCTTCCTGCATGTGCTGGAAAAAGCGACCCGTATCCGGGCTGAGTTCGCGGTACATCACCGCAGCATTGGCTACGATTTCGGCAGGCGTACCGATGGGTTTGGGATTGCCTGAAGGAAACTTGTACTCTTCGTCGTAATACTTCAGGTTGTCAATTTTCAGGCGCTGACGCTGGCGTTCGTAGAGCTGCGACGCGAGCGGCACCAGAATTTCGCGCACCTGCCGCCGAAAATTGGCCACCATTTCAGGGGTGTAATCGGAGCGGCGCATGCGGGCATAACCGACTTCAACAAAATTGCGATAGCCGAGTTCGCGGGCGATGCGGTGCCGAACCTTTACCATTTTATCAAAAATCTCCTCCATGCTCCGGGCATTATCCTCAAAAAACTGCCATTTGGCTTCAGTTGCCCGGCGGCGGGTATGGCGGTCGTCCGACAGTTCCAGCGGATGGATGCTGCTCAGGTTGTACGATGCACCGTCAAATTCAACTTTTGCACGCGCCTTGATCTTGACATATTCGGTGCTCAGGGCATTCTCCTGCTGCAGGTCTTCCAGAATGGAGGGCTTGAAAGTTTTCAGGGAGAGTTCGGCCAGCGTAAAGAGTTGTTTACCAAACTTTTGCTCCAGCACATCGCGGAAAGGCGACGTGAGCAATGCCTGAAAGAAACGGTTGTTCAGCGCCTCAAATGCAGGCAGGTTCTCGTCGAAGTACTCGTTTTCCCTTTCATAAAAAGGGTCGGCGGTATTGGAGGTATGGCGTACATAGCAAAGGTTGTACATCGTCCAGAACTCTTCGCGAAGCGCATTGAGCCGGCTTAATCGCCGACTTTGGGCTTCCGGCGTTTTAGCCGATTGAAATCTGAGCAGTTGCTTTTCAAAACTCAACGATACTTCCGCCATATCGGGGCGGGTATAGGGAAAGGATTCAAAAGTCATAGTTTCTCGTCAGGATACTTTAAAGTGCGGTACAAAATTAGGGTTTTGAACGGTGTGCGGGGCAGAATTCAGGATAGCGCGGAAATATTCAGGCAAATGAAACCCGCATCCGGCATTCAGGTTTCAAACAGTCCCTTATTTTCGCCCCCAAAACGATGAAAATGACGCGTTTTGTATTTGTGCTCCTGTCGCTGACAGGATTTTTCGGACGAATGGCCGCTCAATCGACGGCGTACGTCATAAATGCAGGCCCTTCGGTTGGTTTTCAAAAATGGGACAACGGCGGCGATCGCCAGTTGTTGTTCAAGTACCACGCCAGCCTGGCAGTAGAGTCGGTTGATAACGAAGACGACCGCGGTTCGCTGCTTGCCCAGTTCGGATACCATGTCAAGGGGAGCGCTAACCGGTACCGTTTCCTGTTTCAGGGCGGCGGCATCAGTTCGTTCAGCGAAGAGTTTCGCTACAACAACCTTTCCCTGCTGCTCGCCGCCAAACAAAAGTTTCCGATGGGCGCTTCCGGGCGCGGCCGGTACTTCTATTTTGGCGGTATACGGGGCGATTATACCCTAAGCACCAATATCGATGAACTGTCGGGCCAGAATCCCATCGCCGCAGCATATTACCCTTTGGTCGGCGCTATGAACCGCTGGATCGTGGGCGTTACGGTTGGCGGCGGACTTCAGTTTGAGTTCGGCGAACTCGTTGGCGGCCAGGTCTCGCTGTCTGTTAACCCCGATCTGACCAGCCAAGTCAATCAGCCGCCGGGACTCGTCAGCGACCCGTTCAACCCCGGTCAAACCATTTCCATTCCGGCCCGCAGGGTGCGCAACACAACCATCGAACTTTCTTTCGGGCTCCGGTTGCTGAAGAAAGTGGTGTATGAGGATTGAGGAGGTTGACGGGTTGCGGGTTGCGGGTTGACGGGTTACGGGTTACGCAGGTTTCTCGGGGTTTAGGAATTACCGGTATTAGAGTATCACCAACCCGAAACCTGCGTAACCCGAAACCTGCGCAACCCGAAACCCCTTAAACCTGATCCGGGTACAAGGGGAAGTTTTTCATAAACCCGTTCACCGCTGCCTTGACACTGGCATGATGTGCGCTGTCGTCGGGACGGGTAAGCACTGCATCGATCCAGTCCACGACCTTGACGCAATCGGCTTCTGTGAAGCCCCGCGAGGTAATGGCCGCCGATCCCACGCGGATGCCCGATGTCGTCATCGGGGGTTGCGGATCGAAGGGGATCACGTTCTTTCTGACGGTGATGTCTGCCTCGCCAAGAGCGTTTTCCGCTACTTTTCCGGTCACATTTTTGGAACGCAGGTCGATCAGCATCAGGTGATTGTCGGTGCCGCCGGAAATGATATTGTAACCGCGGGCCACAAATTCCTGAGCCATGGCATGCGCGTTGCTGATTACCTGTTTGCTGTAGGTTTTGAACGCCGGCTGCAGTGATTCGCCAAACGCCACGGCCTTGGCGGCAATGACGTGCTCCAGCGGGCCGCCCTGCATACCGGGAAATACGCCGCTGTCGAGTATGCTCGACATTTTGATCGGCGTGCCTTTTTTGGTCGTACGCCCCCAGGGGTTGTCAAAATCCTGGCCCATGAGGATGATGCCGCCACGCGGTCCGCGCAGGGTTTTGTGCGTGGTGCTGGTCACGATATGGCAATGCGGGATGGGATCATTCAGCAGTTTGGAGGCAATGAGGCCGGCGGGGTGGGCAATATCAGCCAGCAATAACGCACCGACTGAATCGGCGATCTTGCGGAAGCGCGCATAGTCCCAGTCGCGCGCGTATGCGGAAGCCCCGCAGATGATGAGTTTGGGCTTTTGCTCCAGCGCTATGGCTTCCACCTTGTCCATATCGATACGTCCGGTATCCTCTTCTACGCCGTAAAAAACGGGGTCGTACACCTTGCCCGAGTAGTTGACCGGCGAACCATGCGACAGGTGTCCACCGTGCGCAAGGTTGAAGCCGAGTATCTTGTCGCCGGGCTTAAGGCATGCGAGAAAAACGGCAGCGTTGGCCTGTGCGCCGGAATGCGGCTGCACGTTGGCCCATGCAGCGCCGAACAGTTCCTTGATTCGGTCGATGGCCAGTTGCTCCACTTCGTCTACCACCTCGCAGCCGCCGTAGTATCGGCGTCCGGGATAGCCTTCGGCGTATTTATTGGTCAGGCAGGTACCCATGGCGTCGAGGACAGCCTGGCTGGTGAAGTTTTCGGAAGCAATAAGTTCCAGTCCTCGGCGCTGGCGGTCGAGTTCTTTTTGGATAAGGGAAAAAACGATGTCGGACATGCTGGATATGTGATGTTGGATGCGGGTTGTGGACAATAGCGCGGCAAAAGTAGAAAACCCTGGGTTTATAGCCTCTGTTGTCGGGTAATCATAAGTCGTTTTGCTTTTTGTCACCCCAAATATAGTTTGGGAAACTGGATACCAAGTGGTGGCACATGTGTAATACATGCCCGCTTTCCCCGGAAAACCGACAGGTATTACACATGTGCCACCAAGAAGCTTCCCTCCGGAAATACAACCTCACCATCCCGCCCGTACCGTCACAAAAAAATTCCTCCCCGGCCCGTTGATCCCGGATGCGAATGCGCGGTATTGCATATCGAGCAAGTTATCGATGCCCACCTGCAGGGCAAACGCTTTTCCGAAGCGGTAGCCCCCGCGCAAGTTGACCGTAAACCAGGCCGGCATACCGCCGGATGGAGCGTATTGTTCGTTGTCTTCACCGTTCAGGAAGTAGTCACGGATGTCTTTTTTCCCGTTGAACACGCAAAAACTTTCAACAGAAGCCTTTGATGTGTGCCAGCGGAAGCCCAGGCGCCCGTATAGCGGCGGGATATGATCGAGCGGCAGGTCGCCGCCTTCATCCTGTTGAATGCGCCCGCGGGTATAACTCAGCGAGCCGTATAGCGCCAGATCGTCGTAAACATCGGCTTCAAGACCCGAAGTAAAGCCCCAAAGCGTCGCATTTCGTTTATTCTGGTTGGCCAATACCCGGCTCATTTCTCCGTCGTACAGTATGGAATCCTGCCCGTTGAATTGAAAGGCGTCGGTCACAATTGCATCGCGGAAAGCGGTCACCCACAGGGTGTTTTCCCAGCGCAGCCGATCTGCCAGGCTTCTTGTCACGCTCAGGTCGAGGTTGAGCGTTTTTTCCGGTTTGACATCGGGGTTGGGCACCACCACGCTTCCGGGTTGGGACTCAAATACTTTCCCGAGGTCGTCGACATTCGGCACACGAAAGCCGGTGGAGGCATTTACGGCAACGCGCCAGCCCGTCGGTCCGTTCCACACGGCGCCCAGGCTACCCGATACCACAGGGCTGTTCTGCGTGGTCTCGTCGAAAGGGAAAGGGAAAAAGTCCTTGTTCAGGAAGGTGGCCTTCAATGCCGTATAACCGGCGCGAATACCTTCACTGAAGGTCCAGTACTCATTTTCCGGCTGCCAGGAATGGGTTGCAAAGGCCGCCACCGTCCACATCGTACTGCCGCCGTCGGGGTAACGGGTGTCGAGTGGGGTGGTGGTGCCGTCGTTGATGTTTTGACGGGAGGCTTCCGACTGCACATCGTTGTACTGGGCATCGACGCCAAGTCGCAGGATTTGACGTCCCCAGTTCCGCTGAGCCTCCGTTTCCAGTCCCCAAACGCCGACTTTTTCCACACGGTCATTCCGGAATACGCTGCCGAAGCGGCGGTCGTGCCGGCTTTCTTCGATATTTTGATAACTCACGGTGGCCCGCAAACCGCTGTTGAACCACCCCAGGCTGTTTTTAGCGTATTTGTAGGCAGCGAGCAGACGTT
>ERZ724526.213-NODE-213-length-33752-cov-8.596522_pt1 | contig 33752 bp, 43 predicted proteins | sample MGYA00376059_ERZ724526 | MGnify/ENA primary metagenome ERZ724526 (study PRJEB28724, sample SAMN07190883) | activated sludge metagenome | isolation source: activated sludge of sewage treatment plant in Hong Hong | place: Hong Kong | collected 2016-03-17 ...
GGAAGCGCGGAATCTGCGAGCGGATGAAACCGCCCGCCTTCGCCTCGCCGTCGTAAACCGTGACGTCATAGCCAAGCGGCGCCAGATCGCGCGCCACGGTGAGCGACGCCGGGCCAGCGCCGATGCAGGCAACTCGCTTGCCGTTCTTCGCAGCGACTGATGGCATGCGCGCTTGCACACCATTCTTCATGTCCGCCGCCACGCGCTTCAGGCGACAGATGGCGACCGGTTCGGGCTGGGCGCCGTTGTTCTCCTCCACCCGCCCGCGCCGGCACGCCGGCTCGCAGGGGCGGTCGCAGGTGCGGCCAAGAATTCCGGGGAACACATTGGACGCCCAGTTGATCATGTAGGCGTCGTCGTAACGACCCTGCGCAATCAAGCGAATGTATTCAGGAACGGGGGTGTGGGCGGGACATGCCCATTGACAATCAACGACCTTGTGAAACCAGGCCGGATTAGCGGTATCCGTGCGTTGCAAGCTGCCTCCTTTTCGCTGAAGGCCGCTGCCGTCCGACTAACAACAACTACAGGAACGAGTGAACTCGGGCGTGCAGGGTCTTCGTCGGCCCCGGCCCTGCACGCTGTCAAGCTATGCCGCAGTGCACAAAGCAGGAGTCGTGAGTGAGTCTATGCCAACGCGAAAGGGTTTGCTTGAGGGGCGTCAAATTTGACGTGTGTCGTGGCGGCGATGCGTGCAGTCAGCGTACTGCGGCGGAGTGCACACCAAATGTCGGCCATAGCCGCGATGCAGCGCAGCGGAATCGAGGCCGTTGTCATCAAGCCAACGTTGGTCCGGATTCCGCGCACCAGCCAAACCGACCCGGTCGCCGACTCTGACGCGCGAACGGTAGGCGTGGGCTCGCCCTCGCTCCCGCGTGTTGAAGGCAACACCACATTTGCAGAAATTCTGCAATGCAGTTATTCTTCACACATGAGCACCACCCTGACCATTAGCAACCGAGGCGTCATCAGCCTGCCCGCAGCGTTGCGAAAAGCGATCGGCCTCAAACCCAACGATCAACTGATCGCCGAGGCCACTGCGGAGGGTATCTTGCTGCGTCCCGCTGTCACAGTGCCGCTCGAGATATACACCGACGTCCGCATTGCAGAGTTCGATGTAGCCGAGGCTGATCTCGCCGCCGTTCTCGCGAAACGGGCGGCTACGCGAAGCAAGGTGAACGCAGGGCAAAAGAAGCGCAACGCCAGCCGCAAAGCCTGAGCACCACGATGCGCATTTTTCTGGATGCGAACATCCTGTTTTCTGCTGCGCGTTCGGCGGGCGCTATGCACACGCTACTTGAACTGCTTCGTGGCAGTGGGCATCAACTCGTCGCCAGTCCGAGCGTATTGATTGAAGCAAGCCGAAACCTGGAGCGCAAAGCCAGACCCGAGGCGCAAACTGCGCTCGGCGAACTTCAGTCCCGAATTGAAATCTCAGGCGGTGACGTCGCCGACCGTGACGGCGCGCTCACTCAATGGCTCCCCGAGAAAGACCGGCATGTCCTAGCGGCTGCCATCGCACTCAAATGCAATGCGCTGATTACTGGCGACAAGACGCACTTTGGAAGCGGCTACGGCAAGCAGTTCGGAGGCGTGCTGATTCTGTCGCCGCGGATGGCAGCGGAGCAGTTGCTCTGATCTACAGACAAACAGGTCGCTTCCGCCGTTGAGCGAACGCACAAACGCTCGCATTCAGCCCGTCCAACCACGAACAACCTTCCTGCAAAGCCTTGCGAGATCAAGAGGTTGGTTATGGATTTTGAACGTCACTTGTGGGCATAAGATGGCTCTGGCATCGTTGACGTGTCAATTCGACTCCTCACAACCACCACGAAAGACGACGATGACGATCTATCAATCTCACGAGAAATGTCCCGTTTGCACAGAACCGGCTACGGTCGCTCGCGTCGACGGCGACTCGAAATCACATGTCCGGTGCAGCTCGGGGGCCGAATATTGCATCGGCGACACCATGTTCGGGAAACTGCGAGCGCATGTCAGTGAAATGCAGCGTTACCACGAAGCCGCCAAAGAACGGCGTGCAGACAAGATGTTCGCGATGCTCCTTGCCGGTGATAACGCAAATCGCACCCAAACCACGGGGTTCGTGCCACGCGAATCGCTACTCAGGTGACACGCTCTTGCCTGCGTTACGGCGATTTGGTGACGAACGAATCAGAGGCCATATTGATGACATTCGCTCGCCACCAAGCCCCCTTGATTCCACGTAGCTGCGTCGGGGCTACGGACCGGGCCTAGCCCCTCTCTAAAACCTCAACTCCCCCGGCAAATACTTGGCCAGCAAATCCTCGTAGTACGGCTTCACCTCAGCCAGACTCGGGCGGTTCGGGTTCTTTGAGTAGAGGTCGTACGGGTTGAAGCGTTGCACCCAGGGCTTCATGGCGTCGTCCTGCGCGTTGCAGAGGTGCTGGTATTCGTTCTCGCGGTGCCACGCGTAGAAGCTGTGGTAGCGGATCATGTAGAGCCCTTCCAGCGGCAGGTAGGGCTTGAGCATGTGATAGAGGTACTCGTCATGCCCCCAGCTCATTTGCACGGCGTCGAGCCCGCAACCGTGCTCGTACATGCCGTACTTCGTCTGCAGCTCAGGGCGCTTGATGTCGGGGTTGAGGGCGAAGAATTCGCTCCACACCACTTTGTTGGAATAGGCGCAGCCAGTGGGGAAGGTGTCGCCCACCACGGCCCATTGCGGCTCGCCGAACAGGCAGAGCACTTTGCCAAGATCGTGCACAAAACCGGTTAGCACCATCCACTCCGGCTCGCCGTTGGCGCGCATGGCCTCGCCGGTCTGGATGAGGTGATCAATCTGCGGCAGCGCGATGTCGGGGTCGCTGTCGTCGACCAGGGTGTTGAGGTAATCAAGCGCGTCCCATGGTGTCATGGTGCGGCGGTTGAACTGCAGGAACTCGGCCTTCTTCGCACGCACAAAGTCGTAGGTCTGGTTCATGTGGTTCAGACGGTAGAACTCACGCACAGTGTCGAACCCGTCGACGCGCTGCGGCGCCGCGTAGTCGCGATAGGCGGATTGCTTTTCTTCGGTGGCCAACAAGGTTTCACTCATCACGATGCCTCTGCAAGTTTCTTGAGATTTTTCAGGCCGGCTTCGAAATCGGGGCCGACCATCTTGTCCATGAACAGGCCGAACCAGCGAAAGATCGGGTTCATGCCGGCGTTGCCGTTCATCGTCCACACCACTTTGGTTCCATTACCTTCGGCGGCGAAGGTCAGCTCACCGGTGGCCGGCGTCATGTCTTCCATGCGCAGAATAAACCCGACACGCTTGTTGGCGTCGAGCGCGGACCATTCCATGCCGCCATTGCCCTCGCTCTTGCTCGTCCAGGTCCATTTGGAGCCGACGGCGGCCTCGGGGCCAGCGTAAGTCATCGTCATGTTTGGGTCACGCTGGTTCCACACGCTCCAGCGTTTCCATTCCTTCTGGTTGGCAACCAGCGGGAACACCTTGTCGACCGGGGCGTTGATGGTGACGCTGCGCTGCGCCGAATATTCAGCCGGCAGCAGAAAACCTGCCGCCAGCAACACAACGATCAGGCCGACCAGATACTTCAGAACTTTCAGAGCCAGTTTCATGGCAAGCCCTTCAAATCATATGGATGAGTGACCGGCAATTGTCGCGCAGAACGCACACGATGCGCTACATTGCTGCGGCGCCGCACGCGCGATGAATCGTTGTGTAAACCGTGCGGCGACATCCGCGTTATCGACGCGCCCGACCGGCAGGTGCCGGCGGCAGTGGCCTACCGGCCAATTACTGAGGACAGACCATGAAACGCACCCTGCTTGCCATCACGCTTTCTGCTCTCGCCGCCAGCGCGGCGATAGCGCAATCCACCATCAAGATCGGCGAGATCAACAGCTACAAGGCGCAGCCGGCCTTCCTGGAACCGTACAAGAAGGGCTGGGAGCTGGCGCAAGACGAGATCAACAAGGCGGGCGGCGTCAATGGCAAGAAGCTTGAGACTGTGTTCCGTGACGACAACGCCAACCCCGGCGACGCCGTGCGCGTGGCAGAGGAGCTGGTCTCGCGCGAGAAGGTGGCCGTGCTGTCGGGCACCTTCCTCTCCAACATCGGTCTGGCGGTGGGCGATTTCGCCAAGCAGCGCAAGGTGTTGTTCGTCGCCAGCGAGCCGCTGTCGGACAAAGTGACGTGGGGAAACGGCAACGCCTACACGTACCGCCTGCGCGCTTCCACCTACATGCAGACGACCATGCTGGTGCCCGAAGCCGCCAAACTGAACAAGAAGCGCTGGGGCATCGTCTACCCGAACTACGAATACGGCCAATCCGCTGCCAATTCGTTCAAGAAGCTGCTGATCGCGGCGCAACCGGCCGGCGGCGTGGAGTTTGTCGAGCAGGCAGCGCCGCTTGGCAAGATTGATGCTGGCGCGGTGACGCAGGCGCTGCTGGATGCAAAGGTGGATGCCATCTTCAACGTGACCTTCGGCACCGATCTACAGAAGTTCGTGCGCGAAGGCAATACGCGCGGCCTGTTCAAGGATCGCCCGGTGGTGAGCCTGCTCTCGGGCGAGCCGGAGTATCTGGACACGCTGAAGGACGAAACGCCGAACGGCTGGCTGGTGACCGGCTACCCGTGGCAGGACATCAATACGCCGGAGCACAAGGCGTTCCGCGAGGCGTATCTGGCGAAGTACAAGGATCACCCACGTCTGGGCTCGGTAGTTGGCTACGCAACGATGAAGTCAATCGCCGCCATGCTGAAAAAGTCGAACTCGACCGACGTGGCGAAGATGCAGGCCGCAATGAAGAACCTGACGGTCGAAAGCCCGTTCGGCAAGATCACCTGGCGCGCGCAGGACAACCAGTCGACGATGGGTGCCTACGTTGGCCGCCTGGCGCAAAAGGACGGCAAGGGTGTGATGGTCAACTGGCGCTACGTGGACGGCAAGGACGTACAGCCGACCGACGAGGAAGTGAAGCGGCTGCGCTCGGGACAGTAGCACGTTCCCAGACGCCCAGCCGGACCGCGAAGAAGTGCGTCCGGCTGCGAGCGTGCAGCGGCGCGGATCCCGGCTCCCTTGGGCCGGGATCGTCCCGGCCTTCGTAAAATTGCAGGATGACCGCGCCGTCCTTTGTCCATCTGCGCCTGCACAGCGAGTATTCGATCGTCGATTCGACGCTGCGTATCGCCGATGCGGTGAAGCTGGCGGCAGCCGATGAGCAGGTCGCTCTGGCGATCACCGATCTCAACAACCTGTTCGGCTTCGTAAAGTTTTACAAGGCCGCTCGCGCCAAGGGCATCAAGCCCGTTTGTGGCGTTGATGCCTGGATTGAGGCAGTTGATCCGGCACACGAGCCGGCGCGATTGCTCTTTCTTGCGGAGACACATGCTGGCTATCTGAAGCTCTGCGACTGGTTGACCCGTGCCTTCCGCGAAAACCAGCATCGCGGGCGCGCCCTGATCCGGCGCGAGTGGATTGCCGACGCTGCCGCGACTGAAGGAGTGTTCTGCCTGAGCGGTGGCTGGTATGGCGAAATCGGCATCGCGCTGCGCAACGGGCAGCTGGCGACGGCCCAGCGGGCAGCAGCTTTCTGGTCGCAGGCGTTCCCGAACCGCTTCGCGATGGAAATTCACCGGGCCGGCTTCGAGAACGAACATCATCTGAACGAGCACAGTGTTCGTCTGGCAACGGAGGCGGGCCTGCCAGTGGTCGCAACGCACCCGATGCAGTTTGCGACGGTAGAAGACTACAAGGCGCATGAAGCGCGTGTCTGCATCGCCGAGGGCTATACGCTGGGCGATGGCCGTCGACCCCGGCAGTTCACCGAGCAGCAGCGATTTCTCACGCAGGCGGAGATGGTCGAGAAATTCGCCGATTATCCGCAGGCACTGGCGAATACGTTGCTGATCGCAAAACGCTGCAACCTGGAGATGACACTCGGCACGAACTACCTGCCGAATTTCCCGTTGCCGGAAGGCGTCACCATCGAGACGCACCTGCACAACGAGGTGATGGCTGGGCTCGAAAAGCGCCTGGCAGTGCTTTACCCTGACGTAGCCCAACGTGATGCCGAGCGCCCGCGTTATGTGGCGCGCTGCGAGTTCGAGATCGGCGTCATCATCAAGATGGGCTTTCCGGGTTACTTCCTGATCGTGGCGGACTTCATTGGCTGGGCCAAGAACAACGGCGTGCCCGTCGGGCCGGGACGTGGCTCAGGTGCGGGCTCGCTGGTGGCGTACAGCTTGGGAATTACCGATCTTGACCCCCTCAAGTACAACCTGCTGTTCGAGCGCTTCCTGAACCCGGAACGGGTATCGATGCCTGACTTCGACATCGATTTCTGCCAGGATGGTCGCGATCGCGTGATCGACTACGTGCGCAAGAAGTACGGCGAGGAAAGTGTCGGCCAGATCGCCACCTTTGGCACCATGGCAGCCAAGGCGGCGGTGCGCGACTGCGGCCGTGTGCTTGACATGCCCTACACCTTTGTCGACGGCGTCGCCAAGCTGATCCCGTTCGCGCCGGGCAAGTGGACGACACTGGCGCCGGCGCCGGACGACCCGAAGAAGAGAGAAGCCAACACCATCTACGCCAAGGAGGCGGAGCCACTGCTCGTGGACCGCGAGCGCAACGAGGAGGAAGTGGCCGAGCTGCTTGACCTCGCGGCGCAAGTGGAGGGGTTACCCCGCAACGTCGGCATGCACGCGGGTGGTGTGCTGATCGCACCGGGAAAGCTCACCGATTTCTGCCCGCTCTACTCGCAGGACGAAGGTTCTGCGATGGTGAGCCAGTACGACAAGGATGATGTTGAAGCGGTCGGTCTGGTCAAGTTCGACTTCCTCGGCCTCACCACGCTGACCATCCTTGACTGGACGATCCGCTTCTGCAAGCGGCTCGATCCGACGTTCGAGATCGACCTGCAGACTTTGCCGCTCGACGATCAGTCGGTCTACCAGATCTTCCGCGACACCAATACCGTCGCCATCTTCCAGTTTGAATCGACAGGCATGAAGGACCTGCTCGCGAAGGCCAAGCCGTCGCGGCTGGAAGACCTGACCGCGCTCAACGCGCTGTACCGTCCGGGTCCGATGGATCTGATCCCGGACTACATCGCGCGCAAGAACGGCACCCAGACGGCGGAGTATTACGACGACCGCCTGAAGCCGATGCTGGAAGAGACCTTCGGCATCATGGTGTACCAGGAACAGGTGATGCAGGCTGCGCAGATCATCGGCGGTTATTCGCTCGGTGGCGCCGATCTGCTGCGCCGCGCAATGGGCAAGAAGAAGCCCGAGGAGATGGCGAAGCACCGCGTCATCTTTAACGAAGGCGCCAGCAAGAACGGGCTCACAGAAAAACAGTCGACCGTGTTGTTCGACGACATGGAGAAGTTCGCGGGCTACGGCTTCAACAAGTCGCACTCGGCCGCCTACGCCCTGCTCGCCTATCAGACGGCGTACTTCAAGCGCCACCACACGGCAGCGTTCATGGCCGCCAATATGAGCGCGGTGATGAACGACACCGACAAGGTGCGGCAACTGCTGGAGGACTCATTCGCCAACGGGCTCAAGTTCGAAGCGCCGGACGTGAACCTCGGTGAATACCGCTTCGTGCCGATTGATCGCAAGACCATCCGCTACGGTCTCGGCGGCGTCAAGGGCACTGGCGAGGGCGCGGTGATCGAGATCCTGCGCGCGCGCAGCGAAGGCGGTCCGTTCAGGGATCTGTTCGACTTCTGTCGTCGCGTCAATACGCAGACGGTCAACCGTCGCACCGTTGAAGCGCTGATCAAGGCCGGTGCGTTCGACAAGCTGCATCCGAACCGCGCCAGCGCATTCGCCTCCGTGGCGGCAGCGCTGTCGGAGGCCGAGCGCGCGCAGGCCAATGCGTCGCAGAACAGCCTGTTCGGCGACGAGCCGAGTGTGCAGGACGTACCGCTGGTCGACGCCCGACCGTGGGAATTGCTGGAATCGCTCGCCTACGAGAAGACCGCGCTGGGGTTGTACCTCAGCGGGCACCCCTACGAGGCTTATCGCAGCCATCTGCAGCCAGTGACCACCATGCGGCTGGACAACGTCGCGCCGAGCGACAACAAGCAGCGCCTCGCCGGCATTGTCAACGCGGTACGCGTGATCAACGGCAAGAATGGCCGCATGTGCTTCCTCGCCATAGACGACCGTACGGCCGTCTATGAAATCATGCTGCCGGCGACGGTGTTCGAGATGCACCGGCACTGGTTAAAGGAAGACATCCCGGTGGTGATCGAAGCGCGGGTCACCAGCAACCGCGATGGCGGCACCCGCGTGATTGCCGATGCCATCTACGACATCGAAAAGGCGCGCGAACAGTTCGCCCGGCGCCTGGTGGTGCCGCTCAATGGCAGCAGTGCGGCTGGCGAGGCCAGCGCAGTACTGGCGACGCTGAAAGCCTATCGCCCCGGACCGATCCCGGTGTACATCAAAGTGCTGAAAAAGGGCTACCGCGGTGATGTGGCGCTCGGCGACGAGTGGCGCGTCCGACCGCACTCTGACCTGCTTGCCAAGCTGAAGGCGGAACTGGAGTTCTAGCCAGCCGTGGAAGCCTGATTCGACTTACGCGCGCGGTAGCGCCCCATCATCGCCAGCGCCGGCCTCTCGACAAGCAGATAGGACGCACTAGCCACCAAAAGCGTGGCAGTCATGGCGAGTGCAATGTACGTCCAAAGTTCAGTGCCCTGCAGTGGCGTCACGCGGGACGCTGGCGCGAGCCAGTCGAATATCGGCAGATGCCAGAGATAAAGGCTGTAGCTGATCAGGCCCAGCCAGCGGCTAATCGGGTTGGCAAGCAGCGCGCGGGCCATTGCGCCACCTCGTTCACAAGCAAGAATGATCAGCGCGCAGCCCGTTGCGACCGCTGGCTGTAGCAGGTAATACATCAACGACCCGCGCCAGTAAGTAGCTGCTGTGAGATGGGCAGCCACGATGGCTGCCACCGCAATGACGATGCCCAAAAGGAAAAGTCCGTTGGCAGCGATGCCGCGAGAGTCGCCGCGTGCTGTCGTAGCTTGGTGCAGACGGGTCGCGATGCCAATGGCAAAGCAGGACAGAACACCCGGCAATTGACCAGCAACGGCAACCAGATCGGCGACACGCTGCGGATCAATGACCTTGAGCCAGTGTTGGCGCCAGGCGATCTCGACGGCGACTGCGATCAGCAGTATCCACATCGCTGCCATACGGGGGCGGCGCGCCAGATGAGGGCCGACGATTGCAAAGAGCAATGGCAGCAGCAGGTAGAAGTCGAACTCGACTGGCAGTGTCCACCACACTGCGTTGGCAGCAGGAGCTGACAATGGCAGTACGAGATTCTGAACGAGCAAGGCGTATGGCAGCATCTCCTTGAGACGAATCAGCATCTGCCCATCTGCCCAACCAGCCACGATCGACAGCACCAATATCTGCACCCATAGGGGTGGAAGAATGCGCCACAGCCGACGGAGCAGGTAGCGACGAATGTGTGGCACTTGACGCGAGTTTTCGCGCGTAACGAATGGGCCCGCCAGCAGGTATCCGCAAAGCGTGTAGAGCACCCAGACGCCGGCGCCGCCCGACGTGAGCAGCCAGTGCAACTCGATCGAGGTGCCCGGAACAAACAGCGCGCGCGGTCCAACCACCCCGAACAGGTGGAACAGCAACACCCAGCTTGCCGCCAGCCCGCGCAGCCCGGTCAGCGCATCGTCCCAGGACCTGTTGTCGATCACGTGCGATACGGGTGGATGCGACAGGCTGATACGTCGGAGATGATCGCCAGTTTCGATGCAGTCATGAGGCTGCTGCGGTGCGCCGCGATGCCAGCCGCGAAATGGTGGCCTGAAGGCCACGCAGGATAAAACGGATCAGGAAGACCAACGCCACGACAACCACGAGCAACACCACCAGAAAGACCAGCGGATTGGCGATTGCCAGCGCAAGACCGCCCGCAACCGCGGCGTCTTCGGCGACCGACACGCCAATGTTGGTAAAGGGCTCCGGCGACGTGTTAACCGCCGCTCGTGTGCCAGCCTTGCCAAAGTGAGTGCCCGCTGTCAGCGTGCCTCCGATGATTGCAGCCGCCATTGCCACGCCTTCGCCGCTATCACCGAGCATTCCGGCAGCCAGCGCGGCACCCGCGGGGATGCGCAGGAACGTGTGTACCGCATCCCACAGACTATCCAGCCACGGGATCTTGTCCGCGAAGAATTCGATGAACGACATAAATCCGGCGGCGCCAAGGACGATCGGATTGGTGAGAATTTTCAACGTCTCGGGCAGCGGAACGTAGCCAAATTTGCCGAGCATGCCAACAACGAACACCACGAGGTAGAGGCGAAGCCCGGCGCCCCAAGCCATCGCAGCAGACATCGCAAGTTCCGGCAAGTGACTTTGCAGCCAGTCCATCTCTGGTTCTCCTTATGCCTTGGGGCCGCTGCGTCAGCCCGCGACCGATCCCCGCTGTGCGGGCCCCTCTCTGCGCTGCGCGCAGTCGCCGGCTTCCTTGCCCAAGCCATCGCAGCAGACATCGCAAGTTCCGGCAAGTGACTTTGCAGCCAGTCCATCTCTGGTTCTCCTTATGCCTTGGGGCCGCTGCGTCAGCCCGCGACCGATCCCCGCTGTGCGGGCCCCTCTCTGCGCTGCGCGCAGTCGCCGGCTTCCTTGCCCAAGCCATCGCAGCAGACATCGCAAGTTCCGGCAAGTGACTTTGCAGCCAGCCCATCCCAAGTTCTCCTCTATGCGGACAGCCGCAAAATTTCCAGACCGTTCTGGCAACGCGGGATAACCCCTATTGGTGTACAGTTCGCGCTGTTCCACAAGGAGGTTGCATGGATTACATCATTTTGGCACTGGTTGGTCTGGTCGTCGGCGCCATTGCAAAGTTCATCGTCCCCGGCAAGCAGGGAGGCGGCATTATCGTGACCGCCATCCTCGGCGTCATCGGGTCACTGCTTGGCACCATTGGCGGCCAGCAGCTTGGCATTGTCTCGAAGGCGGCGGGCACGCACTGGATCGCGTCAGTCGTCGGCGCAATCGTAGTGGTGTTTGTGTACAGCCTGATCACCAAAAAATCGGACGCGAGCTGATAGCAGCCTTGTCGATCAAATGGCGTCTAGACTGGGCTTCGATGGCGAAATGAGGCCAAGTCGACTGTCCGCTCATTTATGAGTTGAGCCCATATCGTATGCGGCTTTCAGCGAAAAGCCAGTACTTCGACAGCAACAAAAAAGCCGGGAAATCCCGGCTTTTTTGTTTTCCAGTGAACTGGATTATTCTGCTTTTGCTTCCTCAGCGGCAGGCGCCTCAGCGGCAACTTCCGGGCGATCCATCAGTTGCACGAGTGCCATCGGAGCATTGTCGCCCTGACGGAAGCCGTACTTGAGGATGCGCACGTAGCCGCCGTTGCGGTTGGCGTAGCGCGGGCCCAGTTCGTTGAACACCTTGCCGACGATATCGCGATCGCGAATGCGATCGAATGCCAGGCGGCGGTTGGCCAGCGTGGGCTTCTTGCCGAGCGTGATGAGCGGTTCGACAACGCGGCGCAGCTCTTTGGCCTTCGGCAGCGTGGTGCGAATCACTTCATAACGAAGCAATGCGGTTGAGAGGTTGCGCAGCATCGCTTGACGATGCTCGCTGGTGCGGTTGAGTTTGCGCAGTCCGTGACCGTGACGCATGATTCTTCTCCTGTCTCTCGGTTAACCGCGATCAAGACCAGCCGGCGGCCAGTTGTCGATCTTGGTGCCCAGCGCGAGTCCGCGCTGCGAGAGAACTTCCTTGATTTCGTTGAGCGATTTGCGGCCGAGGTTCGGAGTCTTGAGCAACTCGGTCTCGGTGCGTTGCACGAGATCGCCGATGTAGTGAATGTTTTCTGCCTTCAGGCAGTTGGCCGAGCGGACGGTCAGTTCGAGATCGTCCACCGGTTTCAGCAACACCGGGTCAAACGACGCCGTGGCGCGTTCGAGGGCCGGCATGTCGGTACCCTTGAGGTCGGCGAACGCCGAGAGCTGATCCACGAGGATGCTCGCTGCGTAGCGAACGGCGCCTTCCGGCTCGATCGCGCCATTGGTCTCGATGTCGAGCACCAGCTTGTCGAGGTCGGTGCGCTGTTCAACGCGGGCCGATTCGACCAGATAGCTGACACGCTTGACCGGGCTGAACGATGCGTCGAGCAGGATCGAGCCGACCTTGCGGTTGCCAGTCTGGCCAGCCGCCGTACGCACCGTTGCCGGCACATAACCACGGCCACGTTCGACCTTGATCTCGAGCTCGAGCTTGCCACCCTGCGTGAGGTTGGCGATGACGTGCTCCGGATTGACGATCTCAACCTCGTGCGACGACTCGATGTCACCTGCGGTGACCGGGCCGGCGCCTTCTTTCTTCAGCGTCAGCACGGCGTTGTCGCGGTTGTGCAGCTTGATGACCACGCCCTTGAGATTGAGCAGCAGGTCAACCACGTCTTCCTGCACGCCTTCCAGCGTGGAGTACTCGTGCACGACACCGGTGATCGACACCTCGGTTGGGGCATAACCCGGCATCGACGACAGCAGCACGCGACGAAGCGCGTTGCCCAGCGTGTGGCCGTAGCCACGCTCGAACGGCTCCATCACCACGCGAGCGGACGACGGGCTGGTCGCTTGAACCTCAATGTTGCGCGGTTTCAAAAAAGCAGTACTTTGCATACGCGTCCTTTACAGTGAGGGATGGGATTACTTCGAGTACAACTCGACGACCAGGCTCTCGTTGATGTCGGAGGCGAACTCACTGCGATCAGGGGCGTGCTTGAACGTGCCCTTCATCTCTTTGGTGTTCACGTCAACCCAGCCAGGGAAGCCAATACGCTCGGCCAGCGCAACGGCGTCGATGATGCGCGCTTGCGCCTTCGACTTGTCGCAGACGCTGATCACCGCGTTCGGCGCAATGATGGCCGAGGGAATGTTGCACATCTTGCCGTCGACCAGAATCGCCTTGTGGCTCACCAGCTGGCGGGCTTCGGCGCGCGTGGAGCCGAAGCCCATGCGGTAGACGACGTTATCAAGACGCGACTCAAGCAACTTGAGCAGGTTTTCACCCGTCGAGCCCTTGCGACGTGCTGCCTCGGCAAACGTGCGGCGGAACTGACGTTCGAGGATGCCGTAGATACGACGCAGCTTCTGCTTTTCGCGCAGTTGCAGGCCGTAGTTCGACATGCGTTGACCCGACTTGGCGCCGTGCTGGCCCGGCGCTGCGGCCAGTTTGCACTTGCTGTCGAGCGAGCGACGTGCGCTCTTCAGGAATAGATCGGTGCCCTCACGACGGGAGAGCTTGCACTTGGGGCCGGTATAACGTGCCATGTGTTTTCTCCAGTGTGATTACATGCGACGACGTTTCGGCGGACGGCAACCGTTGTGCGGTACCGGCGTCACGTCGGAAATGCTGGTGACCTTGATGCCCAGCGCGTTCAGTGCGCGCACGGCGCTCTCGCGGCCAGGACCGGGGCCCTTGATCTGCACTTCGATGTTTTTCACACCACATTCCACGGCCACCTTGCCAGCGGCTTCGGCAGCAACCTGAGCGGCAAACGGCGTCGACTTGCGCGAGCCCTTGAAGCCAGCGCCGCCCGACGTCGCCCACGACAGGGCATTGCCCTGACGGTCGGTGATGGTGATGATCGTGTTGTTGAAAGAAGCGTGTACGTGGCAGATGGCCTCGGAAACGTTCTTTTTGACTTTTTTGCGGGCGCGGGCAGCGGCCGCATTCTTTGCTGATGCTTGTGCCATGTCTTAACCCTTAGCCTTTCTTGCCTGCAATCGCCTTGCGCGGACCTTTGCGCGTGCGGGCGTTGGTGCGCGTGCGCTGGCCGCGGGCCGGCAGGCCCTTGCGATGGCGGGTGCCGCGGTAGCAGCCGAGGTCGATGAGGCGCTTGATGCTCATCGTGACTTCACGGCGCAGGTCGCCCTCGACCGTGAACTTGCCAACCTGCTCACGCAGTTTGTCAAGTTCGGCGTCGGTGAGATCCTTGACTTTCTTGGTCTGGGCGACACCTGCGTCGTCACAGATCTTGCGGGCGCGGGTGTTGCCGATGCCGAAGATTGCAGTCATCGCAACCCAGGCATGTTTGTGGTTGGGGATATTGACCCCGGCGATACGTGCCATATCTGGTCTCCTTCCCGATTAACCCTGGCGCTGCTTGTGACGCGGATCAGTACAGATCACGCGGACCACGCCTTTACGGCGAATGATCTTGCAGTTACGGCAAATCTTCTTTACCGAAGCATTGACTTTCATTGTCGTTTCCTGTTTCTGGTTATTTGGCGCGGAATGTGATCCGTGCCCGTGTCAAGTCATACGGCGTCATATCCACCGTTACCTTGTCACCCGGCAATATCTTTATGTAGTTCATGCGCATCTTGCCGGAGATGTGCCCTAGGACAACGTGCCCGTTTTCCAACTTAACCCGGAATGTCGCGTTCGGCAACATTTCGAGAATCTCGCCCTGCATCTGGATGGTGTCTTCTTTCGCCATGCGCTTTAGACTTTTAATCCACCCTTCAGATTGGCCTTCCTGAGTAGTGAGTCGTATTGCTGCGACATCATGTAGGCCTGAACCTGGGTCATGAAGTCCATCGTTACTACCACCACGATCAGCAGCGAGGTGCCGCCAAAGTAGAACTGGACGTTCCACGCGCTGATCAGGAATTCCGGAATCAGACACACGACCGTGATGTAGATCGCTCCAATGAGCGTCAGTCGCGTGGTGATCTTTTCGATATATTTCGCCGTCTGGTCGCCCGGACGATACCCGGGGATGAACGCGCCGCCCTTCTTCAGGTTCTCTGCTGTTTCCTTCGGGTTGTACTGAATCGCCGTGTAGAAGAAGCAGAAAAAGATGATCAGCGCCGCATAGACAATCATGTGCACCGGCTGCCCGGGACCGAGTGCATTGGCCACATCACGCAGCCAGTTCGGACCGGCGCCTGGCCCCATGAAGCCGAGGATGGTCGGCACGAACAGGATAAGGCTCGATGCGAAGATCGGCGGGATGACACCGGCCATGTTCAGTTTCAAGGGCAGATGTGAGCTTTGGCCACCGTACACCTTGTTGCCAACCTGCCGCTTGGCATAGTTCACCAGGACTTTGCGCAGTGCACGCTCGAAGAACACTACCGCAGCAGTAACCACGATCACCAGGGCGATCAGGAACAGGAGTTTCAGGATACTCAGATTGCCCGACGACTGCAGTTCAAGTGTGTTCTTCAACGCAGCTGGCAACCCTGCGGCGATACCGGCAAAGATCAACAGCGAAATACCATTACCAAGACCACGTTCGGTAATCTGCTCGCCAAGCCACATCAGGAACATCGTGCCCGTCACCAGCGTAATCGCCGTGATGAGACGGAATGCGATGCCTGGATCCATGACCAAACCCGGCTGACTTTCCAATGCAATGGCGATACCCATAGCCTGGAAAAACGCCAGTACCAGTGTGCCGTACCGCGTGTACTGGGTGATCTTGCGACGACCGGCTTCGCCCTCCTTCTTCAATGCCTCCAGCGACGGTACGACGACCGATGCCAACTGCATGATGATGGATGCCGAGATGTACGGCATGATGCCCAGCGCGAGGATTGAGAAGCGCTGTAGCGCGCCGCCCGAGAACACGTTGAACAAACCAAGAATGCCGCCCTGCTGCGACTTGAAAATCTCTTCAAGTACGGATGCATTGATGCCTGGCACCGGCACATGGGTGCCGATGCGGTAAACGATCAATGCGCCCAACAAGAAGAAAAGGCGACGCTTGAGGTCGCCATACTTGTCGCCGGTTTTCTGTGCTGGATTCAGCGCCACGCGTACTTCCTGAAAGGGTCAGTCAAGCGGTCGTTACTTGGCCTTGGCCGGGGTCTTCGGCTTCAGCTTGCCCTTGGGGGCTTCCGGCGCCTCAACCACTTTGCCGCCAGCGGCCTCAATAGCCTTGCGGGCCATCGCGGTTGCACCAACGCCATTCAGCGTGACAGCCGATTTGATCTCGCCGCCGCCGATGATCTTCACCGTCTTGGCGTCATTTGCGATCGCTTTGGCTGCTTTCAACGCCAGCAGGTCAACTTCGACAAGACCGAGCTTGGCCAGAGTGCCAACGGTGATTTCGGCGCGGAAGTCGCGCATCAGCGAGGTGAAGCCACGCTTCGGCAAACGACGTTGCAGCGGCATTTGGCCGCCTTCGAAGCCAACCTTCTGGGCATACCCCGAACGCGACTTCTGGCCATTCATGCCACGGCCGCCGGTCTTGCCGAGGCCGCTGCCGATGCCGCGACCGACGCGACGGCGATTTTTTTTGGAGCCCTCAGCGGGCTTGATCGTATTGAGTTGCATATCGATAAACCTTTGATCAGGCAACTGCAACGACGAGGTGGCGAACGGCATTCACCATGCCACGCGTCGACGGCGTGTCGACGAGCTCGCGGATTTGCCCCATACGTTTCAGGCCGAGACCCTTGACGGTTGCGACGTGTTCAGCCTTGGCGCCGATCGGCGACTTGACCAGTTTTACTTTGAACATCTTGGCTGCCATGATCAGGCCTCCGACAGCTGCTCGACGCTGAGTCCGCGCTTCGCGGCAATTTCAGCAGGTGTCGATACACGCTCAAGCGCATTGAGCGTAGCGCGGACGACGTTGTACGGGTTGGTCGGGCCGAAGCACTTGGCGAGCACATTGGTCACGCCAACGACTTCAAACACAGCGCGCATCGCGCCACCGGCGATCACGCCGGTACCTTCCGACGCGGGCTGGATCAGCACCGTCGTCGCGCCGTGTTTGCCGGTAACGGCGTGGTGCACCGTGCCCGACTTGAGGCTGACCTTGATCATTTGACGACGAGCTTGCTCCATCGCTTTCTGGACACCAACCGGCACCTCTTTCGATTTGCCTTTGCCCATGCCGACGCGGCCATCGCCGTCGCCAACAACGGTCAGCGCCGCGAACGCCATGATGCGACCGCCCTTCACCACTTTGGTGACGCGGTTCACGCTGATCATCTTTTCGCGAAGGCCGTCACCCGGCTCTTCGGTCTTTTGTACTTGGGGGCGTGCCATCCGAGTACTCCTTTAGAACTTGAGACCGCCGGCGCGGGCTGCTTCTGCAAGCGCCTTCACACGGCCGTGATATTGGTAACCCGAACGGTCGAACGCAACGACGTCGATGCCGGCGGCTTTCGCCTTCTCCGCGATGCGTGCGCCAACAGCTTCTGCGGCAGCCTTGTTGCCGCCATTCTTCAACTGCGCGCGCACTTCCTTCTCGGCGGTAGAGGCGCTGGCAAGCACCTTGCTGCCGTCGCCAGAAATGACCTGCGCGTAGATGTGCAAGTTGGTGCGGAACACCGCCAGGCGCGTCGCGCCAAGTGCGGTCAGACGCAGACGCGTCTGCCGAGCGCGGCGGGTACGGGAGGCTTCTTTGCTTTTGTTCATCGCTGAGCCCTGCCTTATTTCTTCTTGGTTTCTTTGAGGGTGACCACCTCGTCGGCGTAGCGCACACCCTTGCCCTTGTAGGGCTCCGGCGGACGGTAAGCGCGGACTTCTGCAGCCACCTGACCAACCTGCTGGCGATCAGCACCGGAAATCAGGATTTCCGTTTGCGTCGGCGTCACCACTTTCACTCCAGCCGGCATCTTGTGTGCGACTGGATGCGAAAAACCGAGTGACAGGTTCAGCGTGTCACCGGCTGCCTGCGCGCGGAAACCCACGCCAACCAGCGTCAGCTTCTTGGAGAAGCCTTCGGACACACCGCGAACCATGTTGTTGACCAGAGCGCGGCAAGTACCAGACATTGCGCGGCTGTGCTGGTCGCCATTGGCGGCGCTGAACAGAATCTGATTGTCTTTGCGCTCGATCTTGACTGAACCACCAAAATCGCGCGAGAGGGAGCCGAGCGGGCCCTTGACTTCGATTAGGCCACCCTTGAGGGCAACCTCGACCTTGGCCGGAATATCAACGGGGTATTTAGCAATACGTGACATCTTGCTTCCCCTTACGCGACGGTGCAAAGCACTTCGCCGCCCATACCCAGGCTGCGCGCTTTGCGATCGGTCATGACACCCTTCGGCGTCGAAACGATAGCTACGCCAAGACCATTCATCACGCTGGGCAGCTCATCCTTGCCGCGATAGATGCGCAGGCCAGGCTTGCTGACGCGGGCGATCGACTCGATCACTGGACGGCCAGCATAGTACTTGAGGCCGATTTCGAGCTCCGCGACCTTGGTGACGTCACCAGCGATCTTGAAGTCTTCGATATAGCCTTCGTCTTTCAACACGCGCGCAATAGCGGTCTTGACCTTGGAAGCCGGCATCGTCACCGACGTCTTCTCCATGGCCTGCGCATTGCGAATGCGGGTCAACATATCTGCGATGGGATCGGACATGCTCATTGCCGAATCTCCTTACCAGCTTGCTTTGGTGAGACCAGGGATCTCACCGCGGAATGCGAGCTCGCGCACCTTGTGGCGGGCGAGACCGAATTTGCTGAACACACCGCGCGGACGACCGGTCAGTTCGCAACGATTGCGCAGACGGGTCGGGTTCGAGTTGCGGGGCAGCGCCTGGAGCTTGGCGCGTGCATCTGCATGCGCTTCTTCACCGGCCTTGCTGTCAGCGATGATGGCCTCGAGGGCGGCACGCTTCTTGGCGTACTTGGCGACGAGGTCACGACGTTTTTGTTCGCGATTGATAGTGGCGAGTTTTGCCATTTTTGTTCTCGCAGTCCCTGTTAAGCGCGGAAGGGGAAACGGAACGCGGCCAGCAGGGCCTTCGCTTCGTCATCGGTCTTCGCGGTGGTCGTGAACGTGATGTTCATGCCGCGCAGCGCGTCAATCTTGTCGTACTCGATCTCGGGAAAAATAATCTGCTCTTTCACACCGAGATTGAAGTTGCCGCGACCGTCAAAACCACGCGGCGAAATGCCACGGAAATCACGCACGCGCGGCAGCGCGACGTTGACGAAACGGTCGAGGAATTCGTACATCTGCTTGTTGCGCAGCGTTACCATCGTGCCAACCGGGTAGCCTTCACGAATCTTGTAGTTCGCGATAGCTTTCTTGGCCTTGGTGATGACCGGCTTCTGACCGACGATCGCCGTCAGATCCTTGGTGGCGTGCTCAAGAATCTTCTTGTCGCCAACCGCTTCGCCCACACCCATGTTGACCACGATCTTGGTCAGACGCGGCACCTGCATGACAGACTTGTAACCGAACTGCTTGACCAGCGCGGGAACGATTTCTTTTTGATATTGCTCTTTTAGACGAGCCATGTGTTCTCTCCCGCCTAGACCGCTTGACCGGTCGACTTGAACACGCGCTGCTTGCGACCGTCGACGACCTTGATCGCCACGGCATCGGCCTTTTGCGTGCTTGCGTTGTAGATTGCAACGTTGGCCGCCGAGATGGCCGCTTCCTTCGTCACGATGCCACCCACTTCGTTCTTCATGGGGTTCGGACGCACATTGCGTTTGACCTGATTGATGCCGGCGACGAGCACGGAGCCCTCAAGGACGCGAACCACTTCACCGCGCTTGCCCTTGTCGCGACCAGTCGTCACAATGACCGTATCGCCTTTGCGAATCTTCTGCATGATTGCCTCGACCTCGCCTAGAGCACTTCGGGCGCAAGCGACACGATCTTCATGAACTTTTCGGTACGCAATTCACGCGTGACCGGTCCGAAGATGCGCGTGCCGATCGGCTCGAGCTTTGCATTGAGAATGACAACGGCGTTGTTGTCGAACTTGACCAGCGAGCCGTCATTGCGACGAATACCCTTTGCTGTCCGCACGACCACGGCGTTGTAGACCTCGCCTTTTTTAACGCGACCACGCGGCTGCGCATCCTTGATGCTTACCTTGATCACGTCACCGATACTGGCGTAACGGCGCTTCGACCCGCCGAGCACCTTGAAACACATGACGCGGCGAGCGCCCGTGTTGTCGGCGACGTCGAGCATCGACTGCATTTGAATCATTTTTCTCTTTCTCCAACTTGCCTCGAAACCTGATTCATTTAGGTCCCGAGAAGTCTTGGGGCCCCGCCAAGTACAACGTTCAGCGGCAAAAGGCGTTTGGGCACTTCGTATTTAGCATTGCTTTCGAATGACCGAACACAATGCGAAGCCAATTATTATTACACCACTTTTTGTGTGTGTCAACTACCTGAGAACATCTTTTGGCATGTGCTCCGTGGAAAACCGTCTTCTGCCTCACCTGCGCAGCCACTGCGCTGGAAGCCAAAAACGACTACCAGCATGCCAGCGGCTCTTAACTTTTTGCGGAAATCCCTGTGCATGCGGCTCGGGAAAGAGAAAGTTTGAAAGGCGACATTCGTAATTTTACGGCGCGAGCCCCTAGTAGATGGGCTTTTCGGCGAAAAGTTATTGCCCATATTGCGCGTCGCAAGCGTCGCTTCGCCTGCGCTGTCTCTGGGTTCCGCTGCGTCGAAACAAAAAAGGGCAGCCAAAGCCGCCCCTTTTTGTTCGATAGGCCGCAATCAGGCTTTCTCGATCACTTTCGATACAGCCCAAGACTTTGTCTTGGAAAGGGGACGACAGGCCTTGATTTCGACCAGATCGCCCATCTTTGCGGTGCTGCTTTCGTCGTGAGCATGGTACTTCTGCGACTTGGTAACCACCTTGCCATAAAGCGGGTGCTTGACGCGACGCTCAACCAGGACGGTTACCGTCTTGATCATCTTGTCGCTGACGACACGACCGGTTTCGGTGGCGATCAGCGGTTGCTTTGCTGCGGTTGCTGCTGCATCACTCATTTGCTTGCTGCCTTCTGTGCGAGCACAGTCTTCACGCGCGCGATGTCGCGGCGGACGTTGCCGAGCTGGCTCGTGTTGGTGAGCTGCTGGGTCGCCTTCTGCATGCGCAGGCTGAAGTGTGTCTTGTAGAGTTCACCGAGCTCTTTATTGAGGTCGGCTTCCGACTTCGCGGAGAGTTCTTTTGCTTTCATGATTAGCCCACCAGACGTTGCACGAACGTGGTTGCGATGGGGAGCTTGGCTGCCGCGAGCACGAATGCCTCGCGCGCCAGTGTCTCTTCCACGCCGTCCATTTCGTAGAGCACCTTGCCGGGCTGGATCTCGGCAACGTAGTACTCCGGGTTACCCTTGCCGTTACCCATACGGACTTCAGCCGGTTTCTTCGAGATCGGCTTGTCCGGGAAGATGCGGATCCAGATGCGACCGCCGCGCTTGATGTGACGACTGATCGCTCGACGAGCAGCTTCGATCTGGCGCGCGGTCAAGCGGCCGCGGCTGGTTGCCTTAAGGCCGAATTCGCCAAAGCTCACCTTGTTGCCACGGGTAGCGAGGCCCTTGTTGCGGCCTTTTTGTTCCTTGCGGTACTTTCTTCTAGCCGGCTGTAGCATTTTTCACTCCTGCGGGGCGACGCGGACGGCGCGGTTGCGACGGCTCTTCGGCCGGCGCACCTGCTGCATTGTCAGCAGCAGCCAAGCCGAGGTTCTCACCCTTGAATACCCAAACTTTGATTCCGATAATGCCGTAGCTCGTCTTGGCTTCCGAGAAGCCATAGTCGATATCAGCACGCAGCGTGTGAAGTGGCACGCGGCCTTCGCGATACCACTCGGTGCGCGCGATTTCGGCACCGTTCAGACGGCCCGAGCTCATGATCTTGATGCCCTGCGCACCGAGACGCATGGCGTTCTGCATCGCACGCTTCATGGCACGGCGGAACATGATGCGCTTTTCGAGCTGTTGGGCGATCGAGTCGCCAATCAACTGCGCGTCGATTTCCGGCTTGCGCACTTCCTCGATGTTGAGTGCGATTTCGCAGTTCATCATCTTGCGAAGTTGCGCGCGCAGTGCTTCGATATCCTCGCCCTTCTTGCCGATCACAACACCCGGACGGGCGCTGTGAATGGTGATGCGGGCGTTCTTCGCCGGACGCTCGATGGTGACCTTGCTGACGTTCGCGTTCTTCAGCTTCTTCAGAAGGAAGGTGCGAACCTTGTAGTCTTCGTTCAGCTTGTCCGCGAAGTTCTTGCTGTTGGCGTACCACTTCGAGGTCCAGGCGCGGGACACCGCAAGGCGGAATCCGGTCGGATTGATTTTTTGACCCATACGAACCTCTAGTTCCCGACGGTCACGTGAATGTGACAGGTTTGCTTGAGCAGGCGTGCACCGCGGCCCTTGGCGCGTGCAGCGAAACGACGCATGACGACGGCTTTGTCGACGTAAATCGACTTGACCTTCAGTTCGTCGATGTCGGCGCCGTCGTTGTGCTCGGCGTTGGCGATAGCCGACTCAAGCACTTTCTTGATCAGCACCGCAGATTTCTTCGGGCTGAACGCGAGCAGGTTAAGCGCCTTGCCGACTGGCAGGCCGCGGACCTGGTCTGCAACCAGACGGGCCTTTTGATCGGATACTGGCGCGGCTTTCATGATGGCAACAGTTTGCATGACAGCCCCTTACTTCTTCGCGACTTTTTTGTCGGCCGGATGCCCTTTGAACACGCGGGTCAGCGCGAATTCGCCAAGCTTGTGACCGACCATCTGGTCCGACACGTAGACCGGAACATGCGCCTTGCCGTTGTGAACGGCGATCGTCAGCCCGACGAAGTCAGGCGTAACGGTAGACCGGCGCGACCAGGTCTTGATCGGCTTCTTGTCATTTTTTGCGAGGGCCACTTCGACCTTTTTCGCCAGATGCCCGTCGACGAACGGGCCTTTCTTAACGGAACGTGCCATTGTGATTAACCCTTCTTGGCCGCATGACGGGTGCGGACAATCATGCTGTCAGTGCGCTTGTTGGTGCGCGTCTTGAGACCCTTGGCCTTCTGACCCCACGGCGATACCGGGTGATGACGTCCGCCACCGCCGTTGGTACGACCACCCATCGGGTGGTCCACCGGGTTCATCGAGATGGCGCGCACCGTCGGGCGAATACCACGCCAGCGATTGGCACCAGCCTTGCCGATGACACGGAGCGAGTGCTCACCGTTGCCGACTTCACCGATCGTGGCTCGGCAGTCAACGTGCACCTTGCGAACTTCACCTGAGCGCAAACGGATCTGCGCATAGATACCTTCACGAGCCATCAGCTGCACCGAAGCACCAGCCGATCGGGCAATTTGGGCTCCCTTGCCAGGTTGCAGTTCGATCGCATGAATCGTCGTGCCCACCGGGATATTGCGGATCGGCAGGGCATTACCTACCTTAATCGCTGCCTCGGCGCCGCTCTGGATCGAATCGCCTGCAGTCAGGCCTTTCGGGGCCAGCACATAACGACGTTCGCCATCAGCGTAAAGAACCAGGGCGATGAAGGCGCTGCGGTTCGGATCATATTCCAGCCGCTCCACCTTGGCCGGGATGCCGTCCTTGTTGCGACGGAAGTCGACGATGCGGTAGTGATGCTTGTGACCGCCGCCCTTGTGACGGGTAGTGATGTGGCCGTTGTTGTTGCGGCCAGAACCACGTTTCTGTGGAACCAGCAAAGGCGCATAGGGCTCGCCCTTGTGCAGGTCCGGATTGACAACCTTGATCAGCGAGCGACGGCCCGGAGAGGTCGGTTTGACTTTAATGAGTGCCATGATGGATTACGCCTCCCCGCCGAAGTTGATCTCTTGACCGGGTTTGAGCGACACATAGGCGCGACGGCTATCGCTGCGACGCCCCATGGTGCGGCCGAAGCGCTTCACCTTACCAGGGCGGTTGAGCATCTGCACGCTCTCGACCTGAACCTTGAAGAGCAGTTCGACGGCTGCCTTGACTTCGGGTTTTGTTGCATCTTGCAACACTTCGAAAACGACTTGTTCGTTCTTTTCGGCGACAAAGGTGCTCTTCTCGGAGATCACCGGGGCGCGGAGAACGGTCATCAAACGATTTTGATTCATTTGTATGACTCCTCAATCTTGGCGATAGCGGCCTTGGTGAGCAGCACGCGGTTGAACGCGAGCAAGCTGACCGGGTCGACATTGTGTGCCGCGACAACAGCGAGATGCGGCAGATTGCGTGCCGCCAGGAACAGGTTGTTGTCCACGGAATCGGTCACGATCAGCGCGTCGCTGACGCCCATGCCCTTGAGAGCGCCGGCAACCAGTTTGGTCTTTGGAGCATCAACTGCGAACGACTCGACGACATGCAGACGGTCTTCGCGAACCAGTTGCGAGAAGATCGCAGCAATACCGGCGCGATACATCTTGCGATTGACCTTGTGCGAGAAATTCTCGTCCGGCTTGTTCGGGAACGCACGACCGCCGCCACGCCAGATCGGACTGGACGTCATACCGGCACGAGCATTACCTGTACCCTTTTGCTTCCAGGGCTTCTTGGTCGAGTGGCGAACTTCGGCACGCGTCTTCTGCGCACGGTTGGCGCTACGGCCATTGGCCTGATACGCGACCACAACCTGATGAACGAGAGCCTCGTTGTATTCGCGACCGAATACGTCGTCCGACGCCGATACGGTCGACGCCGATTTGCCCTGCGCGTCAATAACTTGCAATTCCATTATCAGCTCCTCACCGTCGGTTTGACGATGACGTGACCGCCAGCCGTACCGGGTACCGCGCCTTTGATCATCAGCAGACCGCGAGCAGCATCGACGCGAACGACGGTCAGTGCCTGCACGGTACGCTGTGCGTTACCGTATTGGCCAGCCATGCGCTTGCCCGGGAAAACGCGACCCGGATCCTGCGCCATACCGATCGAACCCGGTGCGCGGGTGGTCACCGAGTTACCGTGCGACGCGCGATTCGAGCTGAAGTTGTGACGACGGATGACACCAGTGAAGCCGCGGCCCTTGGTGGTACCAGTGACGTCCACTTCCTGGCCGACGGTGAAGGTTTCGGCGCCGACAACGGCTCCTGCCTTCAACTCGCCCGCTTCGGTGCGGAACTCACGTGTGATCGCACCGGCCTGTACACCAGCCTTCGCGAAATGCCCTGCTTGTGACTTGTTGACGCGGCTTGCGCGCTTGTCGCCGAAGGTTACCTGCACACCCGCATAGCCATCGTTATCGGCAGATTTGACCTGCGATACGCGATTATTGCTGACGTCGATAACCGTGACAGCAGTCGCGGATCCGTCATCATTGAAGACGCGTGTCATGCCGACTTTGCGTCCGATGAGTCCCAGACTCATGGTTTACCTCTTCTTTCTTTCCGTGCTACCCGTGCTTGCACACTGGAGGGCTCGGTGCCGGTTTCAATTGACCGGCATCGCTTGGGTTTGGCTCAGTTGTTACTGAACCTTGATTTCGACATCGACACCGGCCGGCAAATCCAGCTTCATCAGTTGATCGACAGTCTTGTCATTCGGCTCCACGATATCCATCAGGCGCTGATGGGTGCGGATTTCAAATTGGTCGCGCGACGTTTTGTTGACGTGCGGTGAACGCAGCACGTCGAATCGTTCTATACGGGTCGGCAGCGGCACTGGGCCACGAACGATTGCACCGGAGCGCTTGGCGGTCTCAACGATTTCCGACGCCGATTGATCGATCAGCTTGTAGTCGAAAGCTTTGAGACGAATACGGATTTTCTGGTTTTGCACGGTGGAGTCCTAAACCAGTTACTTAATAATTTTGGATACGACGCCGGCGCCGACGGTGCGACCGCCTTCACGGATCGCAAAGCGCAGCTTCTCTTCCATCGCGATCGGCGCAATCAGCGCCACCGTCATCTTCACGTTGTCGCCTGGCATCACCATCTCGGTGCCCGCCGGCAGCGTGACCGAACCAGTCACGTCCGTCGTGCGGAAGTAGAACTGCGGACGGTAGTTGTTGAAGAACGGGGTGTGACGACCGCCTTCGTCTTTGCTCAGCACGTAGACTTCGCATTCGAAGTCGGTGTGCGGCGTGATTGAACCCGGCTTGGCCAGCACTTGGCCACGCTCAACTTCTTCACGCTTGGTGCCGCGCAGCAGGATGCCGACGTTGTCACCGGCTTGACCTTGATCCAGCAGTTTGCGGAACATTTCCACGCCCGTGCAGGTGGTCTTCAAGGTGGGCTTGATGCCAACGATTTCGATTTCTTCGCCGACTTTGATGATGCCGCGCTCAACGCGACCGGTCACCACGGTGCCACGACCGGAGATCGAGAAGACGTCTTCCACCGGCATCAGGAAGGCGCCGTCAACTGCGCGCTCCGGCGTCGGGATGTAGGTGTCGAGCGCTTCGGCCAGACGGTCGATGCAGGGCTCGCCCAGATCCGATTTGTCACCTTCGAGAGCAAGCTTGGCGCTGCCCTTGACGATTGGGATGTCGTCGCCCGGGAAGTCGTATTTGCTCAGGAGCTCGCGAACTTCCATTTCGACCAGTTCGAGCAGTTCGGCGTCGTCCACCATGTCACATTTGTTCAGGAAGACGATGATGTACGGTACACCAACCTGACGCGACAAGAGGATGTGTTCGCGCGTTTGCGGCATCGGGCCGTCAGCAGCGGACACCACGAGGATGGCGCCGTCCATCTGGGCGGCACCGGTGATCATGTTCTTGACGTAGTCAGCATGGCCCGGGCAGTCAACGTGGGCGTAGTGACGGTTGGCCGTTTCGTATTCAACGTGCGCGGTGTTGATGGTGATGCCGCGCGCCTTTTCTTCCGGTGCCGCGTCAATCTGGTCGTAGGCCTTCGCCTCGCCGCCAAACTTGCGCGACAACACCGTGGTGATCGCTGCCGTCAACGTCGTCTTGCCGTGATCCACGTGCCCAATCGTGCCTACGTTCACGTGCGGCTTCGTACGCTCAAACTTGCCTTTTGCCATGATCTTGTTTCCTTAATTTACTGTTCAAAACGGCCACTACGATCGGTGGCCATCGGGGTTACAAATTAGCCAGCCTTTGCCTTGGTAACGGCTTCGGCAACGTTCTTCGGTGCTTCCGAGTAGTGCTTGAACTCCATCGAATACGTTGCGCGGCCTTGCGTAGCTGAACGCAGCGTCGTGGAATAGCCGAACATTTCGGACAGCGGAACCTCTGCCTTGATGATCTTGCCGCCCAGCACGTCGTCCATGCCCTGCACCATGCCGCGACGGGACGACAGGTCGCCCATCACTGTACCAGCGTAGTCTTCCGGGGTTTCGACTTCGACAGCCATCATCGGCTCAAGCAGAACCGGGTTGGCCTTGCGCATACCGTCCTTGAACGCGATTGAAGCGGCCATCTTGAAGGCGTTTTCGTTCGAGTCCACTTCATGGTACGAACCGTCGAACAGCGTGACCTTGACATCAACGACCGGGAAACCAGCGACCACACCGCTCGTCAGCGTTTCGACGACGCCCTTGTTGACGGCCGGGATGTATTCACGCGGAACCACGCCGCCCTTGATGGCATCGACAAATTCGAAGCCCTTGCCGGCTTCGTTCGGCTCCAGCTTGAGCCAGACGTGACCGTACTGACCACGACCACCCGATTGCTTGACGAACTTGCCTTCGATTTCCGAGCCCTTGCGGATCGTTTCACGATAAGCCACCTGTGGCTTGCCGACGCTTGCTTCGACACCGAATTCGCGCTTCATACGATCGACGATGATTTCGAGGTGCAACTCGCCCATACCGGCGATGATGGTCTGACCGGACTCTTCGTCCGTGCGAACGCGGAATGACGGATCTTCCTGGGCCAGACGGCTCAGAGCGATACCCATCTTTTCCTGGTCTGCCTTGGTCTTCGGCTCGACAGCCTGCGAGATCACCGGCTCCGGGAACACCATGCGCTCGAGCGTGATGATCGAAGCGGGGTCGCACAGCGTGTCGCCCGTCGTGGCTTCCTTCAGGCCGACCGCGGCGGCGATGTCGCCAGCGCGGACTTCCTTGATTTCTTCACGCTCATTGGCGTGCATCTGCAGCAGGCGACCGATGCGCTCGCGCTTGCCCTTGACCGGGTTGTAGATCGTGTCGCCCGATTGCACGACGCCCGAATACACACGGAAGAAGATCAGCTGGCCGACGTAGGGGTCGGTCATGATCTTGAACGCGAGTGCCGAGAATTTTTCTTCGTCGGATGCCTTGCGCTCGACGGGTTTGTCGTCGTCATCCATACCCGAGACCGGGGGGATGTCCGTCGGAGCCGGCATGTATTCGATAACGGCGTCGAGCATGGCTTGCACGCCCTTGTTCTTGAACGCGGAGCCGCAGAACATCGGGACGATTTCGCTGGCGATCGTGCGCAGGCGAATGCCCTGCTTGATGTCAGCAGCGTCCAGATCCCCGTTTTCGAGGTACTTGTTCATGAGCTCTTCGTTGGCTTCAGCAGCGCTTTCAACCATCTTCGAGCGCCACTCTTCGGCCTTGGCCTTGAGGTCGTCCGGAATATCACGGGCTTCGTACTTCATGCCCTGCGAAGCCTCGTCCCAGAAGATCGCCTTCATGCGGACGAGATCGATCACGCCCAGGAAGTTTTCTTCAGCGCCGATTGGCACCTGCATCGGCACCGGGTTCGCCTTGAGGCGAGCCTTCATCTGGTCATAGACCTTGAAGAAATCGGCGCCCGTGCGGTCCATCTTGTTGACGAACGCGAGACGCGGCACCTTGTATTTGTTGGCCTGGCGCCACACGGTCTCGGACTGCGGCTGAACGCCACCCACGGCGCAATAGACCATGCAGGCACCGTCAAGCACGCGCATGGAACGCTCGACTTCGATCGTAAAGTCGACGTGCCCCGGGGTGTCGATGATGTTGATGCGATGCTCGGGGAAGTTTTTGTCCATCCCCTTCCAGAAGCAGGTCGTCGCGGCAGACGTAATGGTGATGCCGCGCTCACGCTCCTGTTCCATCCAGTCCATCGTCGCGGCGCCGTCATGCACCTCGCCGATCTTGTGCGAAACGCCCGTGTAGAACAGGATGCGCTCGGTGGTCGTGGTCTTGCCCGCGTCAATGTGCGCGGAAATGCCAATGTTGCGATAGCGTTCGATGGGAGTAGTACGGGGCATAACGGTCACCAATACTCGGACATCGCTTGTGACGACGCCGAAGGGTAAAAACTAAAAACGGAAGTGGGAGAACGCCTTGTTGGCTTCGGCCATGCGATGCACTTCTTCACGCTTTTTCACGGCGCCACCACGACCTTCGGAAGCCTCGAGCAGCTCGTTTGCGAGACGCGCGCCCATCGACTTTTCACCACGCTTGCGAGCAGCGTCACGGATCCAGCGCATCGAGAGCGCCGAACGGCGCGACGGACGCACCTCAACAGGCACCTGGAAGTTGGCGCCGCCAACACGGCGGCTCTTCACTTCAACCATCGGCTTGGCGTTGCCGAGCGCGGTGGAGAATACTTCCAGCGGGTCCTTGCCGCCTTTTTTGCTGATGATGTCCAGCGCGCCATACACGATGCGTTCCGCAACAGCCTTCTTGCCGGCGGTCATGATGACGTTCATGAATTTGGAGATTTCGACATTGCCAAACTTCGGATCCGGCAGGATGTCGCGTTTGGGTACTTCACGACGGCGAGGCATTTAAACCATCCTAAAAATGAGTGAAGCGCCTCGACAATCGGGCGCTTGAACCGGGACACCCGGGCTGAACTTAAGCTTTTTTCGGTGCTTTGGCGCCGTACTTCGAGCGCGACTGCTTGCGGTCTTTGACGCCAGCAGTATCCAGCGAACCACGAACCATGTGATAGCGCACACCTGGCAAGTCTTTGACACGACCGCCGCGGATCAGGACCACCGAGTGCTCCTGCAGATTGTGCCCTTCGCCACCGATGTACGAGATGACCTCGAAACCATTGGTCAATCGCACTTTAGCCACTTTTCGCAGCGCCGAGTTCGGTTTTTTCGGGGTCGTCGTGTACACGCGAGTACACACGCCGCGTTTTTGCGGGCCTTTTTCAAGCGCCGGACTCTTGCTCTTGGCAACGACCGGTGTACGCCCTTGGCGTACGAGCTGATTGATGGTTGGCATATTTAGCCTTCGTTTTTGTTGAACTTGGCCGCTACTGTTGGCAACCAAGCTTGGAAAAGACCGCGATTATAGCCTGCAGTCTCGATTTTCGTCAATAGGGTGGCCGCTCAAGCGTCAAGCGGCTCCTGATCTCGTGCTCCGACCAATCGGCAGGGCACGAGGAGTTCATCAAGCAGCGCTTTCGCTCGTCTCTGCCGCTTCATCGCTCGCTTCAGCCAAAGCCGACGTGTCGATGAGATCAGCTGCAAGATTTGCCTTGCGCAGGCGGTGATATGCCAGACCAGTACCAGCGGGAATCAATCGGCCCACGATGACGTTCTCTTTCAGGCCTCGCAAGTCATCCTTTTTGCCCATGATCGCTGCTTCGGTCAGCACCCGGGTCGTTTCCTGGAACGAGGCTGCTGAGATGAACGAATCGGTAGACAACGACGCCTTGGTAATACCCAGGAGCATGTGATCGAACTGGGCGGGCGCCTTGCCATCGGCCTTGACACGGTCGTTCTCGGCCAGCAGTTCTGCGCGCTCCACTTGTTCGCCGGTAATGAACTTGCTGTCACCGGGATGAGAGATAGTTACACGGCGCAACATCTGACGAACAATCACTTCAATATGTTTGTCGTTGATCTTCACGCCCTGCAGTCGATAGACTTCCTGGACCTCGTCGATGATGTACTTGGTAAGTGCTTCCACACCAAGCAAGCGAAGAATATCGTGGGGGTCGGCTGGGCCGTCGACGATCGGTTCGCCCTTGTTCACGACCTGACCGTCGATGGCCATCACGGCCTTTTCCTTCGGGATCAGATACTCATGCGAGACGCCGTCCATGTCCTTGATGACCAGACGCTGCTTGCCTTTTGTGTCCTTGCCGAACGACACGGTACCGGTGACCTCTGCGAGCATGCCGGCGTCCTTGGGCGAACGCGCTTCGAACAGTTCGGCAACCCGCGGCAGACCGCCGGTGATGTCGCGCGTCTTCGAGGTTTCCATCGGCATACGCGCCAGCATGTCGCCCGGCGCTACTTCCTGACCGTCCTTCACCAGGATGATGGAGCCGATCTGGAAGGTGATCGTCAATGGCGTGTCTGAACCGGCGGGCTTGATTTCGTTGCCCTTGGCGTCTACCAGCTTCAACTGCGGACGGACGCCCTTGGACTGCGAGCCGGCGCGGCGCTTGGCGTCGATCACGACGAGCGTGGAAATGCCGGTCACGTCGTCGGTCTGCTTGGCGACCGTGACGCCTTCCTGCACGTTCTCGAACTTCACTCGGCCCTGGAACTCGGTGAGAATCGGACGCGAAGTCGCATCCCATTCGGCGAGCACCTGGCCAGCCTTGACCGTCTTGCCGTCTTCGACGAGCAGTTTGGCGCCGTACGGAACCTTGTGGCGCTCGCGCTCACGGTTGCCGTCCGAGATGACCACTTCTGCCGAACGCGCGATCACGATCTTGTCGCCCGCCGCGTTTTTCACGTAGCGCATGGCGCCAGCGAAATTCGCCGTACCCGCCGACTTCGTCTCAACAGTGCTTGCCGCCGCGGTACGGGATGCTGCGCCACCGATGTGGAACGTACGCATCGTGAGCTGGGTGCCCGGCTCACCAATTGACTGTGCTGCGATGACACCGACGGCCTCACCCGCGTTGACCAGTTGGCCACGACCGAGGTCGCGTCCGTAGCACTTCGCGCACAGGCCGTGGCGAGTCGCGCAGGTCAACGGCGAGCGCGTGCGCACTTCGTCGATGCCGAGGCTGTCGATCAAGTCGACTTCGTCTTCGGTCAACAAAGTGCCGTTGCTGACGACCAGCTTGCCGGTCTCCGGATGCACGACATCGGCCGCGGCCGTACGGCCGAGGATGCGGTCGCGCAGCGATTCAATGACTTCGCCACCAGACACGACGGCCTTCATCACCAAGCCTTCCAGCGTGCCGCAATCGTCTTCGGTCACCACCAGATCTTGGGTCACGTCGACCAGGCGACGCGTCAGGTAACCCGAGTTCGCGGTCTTCAGCGCCGTGTCGGCCAGCCCCTTACGGGCGCCGTGCGTCGAGATGAAGTACTGCAGAACATTGAGACCTTCGCGGAAGTTCGCGGTAATCGGCGTCTCGATGATCGAGCCGTCCGGCTTCGCCATCAGGCCGCGCATGCCCGCCAGCTGGCGAATCTGCGCTGCGGAACCGCGGGCGCCCGAGTCGGCCATCATGAAGATCGAGTTGAACGAATCCTGGCGCACCTGCTTGCCTTCGCGGTCGGTGACCATTTGCGAGCCAAGCTGCGTCATCATGGCGCGAGCGATCTCGTCGCCGGCGGCGCCCCAGATGTCCACGACCTTGTTGTAGCGTTCGCCCGAGGTGACGAGACCCGAGGCGTACTGCTGCTGGATCTCTTTCACCTGCGCTTCCGCGTTGGCGATGATGCCGTGCTTTTCTTTCGGCACCAGCATATCGTCGGCTGCGAACGAGAAGCCAGCGCGAGTCGCCAGACGGAAGCCCGATTGCATCAGCTTGTCGGCGAACACGACCGTCGCGCGGAGGCCGCAGCGGCGGAAGCTCGCGTTGATGAGCTTCGAGATTTCCTTCTTTTTGAGCGGCTTGTTGATGACCGAGAACGGCAAGCCCTCGGGCAGGATGTCAGATAGCAGCGCGCGACCAACTGTCGTCTCTTCACGCTTGACCTGATCAATCTTCTCGCCGTTCGGACCGAAAGTCACCTGCCGAATACGGACTTTGACCTTGGCGTGCAGGTCGACCATGCGCGTCTCGTAGGCGCGCGACACTTCGAGCACGTCGGCGAAGACCATGCCTTCGCCGCGCGCGTTGATACGCTCACGGGTAGCGTAGTACAGGCCCAGCACGATGTCTTGCGACGGGACGATACAGGGATCGCCGTTCGACGGCAGAAGCACGTTGTTCGAGGCCAGCATCAGTGTGCGGGCTTCTGCTTGCGCTTCGAGCGACAGCGGCACGTGAACGGCCATCTGGTCGCCGTCAAAGTCAGCGTTGAACGCCGTACAGACGAGCGGATGCAGCTGGATCGCCTTGCCTTCGATCAGTACCGGCTCGAACGCCTGGATGCCCAGACGGTGCAGCGTCGGAGCGCGGTTCAGCAGCACCGGGTGCTCGCGAATCACTTCTTCGAGCAGATCCCAGACTAGCGGCTCTTCGCTCTCGACGCGGCGCTTGGCTTCCTTGATGGTCTTTGCTTCGCCCAGTTGTTCGAGGCGATTGAAGATGAACGGTTTGAACAGTTCGAGCGCCATCTTTTTTGGCAGACCACACTGATGCAGCTTGAGTTGCGGCCCCACCACGATGACCGAACGGCCCGAGTAGTCGACGCGCTTGCCGAGCAGGTTCTGACGGAAACGGCCCGACTTGCCCTTGATCATGTCGGCGAGCGACTTGAGCGGGCGCTTGTTGGCGCCCGTCATCGCCTTGCCGCGGCGGCCATTGTCGAGCAGTGAATCGACTGACTCCTGCAGCATGCGCTTCTCATTGCGGACGATGATGTCCGGCGCCTTCAGTTCGAGGAGACGCTTGAGACGGTTGTTGCGGTTGATGACGCGGCGGTACAGATCATTCAGATCCGACGTCGCGAACCGTCCGCCGTCCAGAGGAACCAGCGGGCGCAATTCGGGCGGCAGCACCGGCAACACTTCGAGCACCATCCAGTCGGGCTTGATGCCTGACTTCAGGAACGCTTCAAGCACTTTGAGGCGCTTTGAAATCTTCTTGATTTTTGCTTCTGACGAAGTTGCACCGAGTTCGCCGCGCAGCCGCTCAGCCTCCTCAGTGACATGGATCGACGACAGCAGCTCGCGAACGGCTTCTGCGCCCATCAGCGCCTTGAAGTCATCGCCATACTCTTCGGTTTTGGCGATGTAGTCGTC
>ERZ724526.215-NODE-215-length-33503-cov-6.789972_pt1 | contig 33503 bp, 21 predicted proteins | sample MGYA00376059_ERZ724526 | MGnify/ENA primary metagenome ERZ724526 (study PRJEB28724, sample SAMN07190883) | activated sludge metagenome | isolation source: activated sludge of sewage treatment plant in Hong Hong | place: Hong Kong | collected 2016-03-17 ...
CTGGATGTGGGTCTGATCGATGGCAACGACAGTCCAGATATCTCTGTCTCATTGCCAAATATTCTCACTGCGTACTTGAACCAAGCGCCGTAGCGGGGGCGACGGCTCGGCTTCGGCTAGCGCAGCTCGAACTCTTTGCAGAACAGGATGTCGGGCGTGGGCTGTTCGTAGTCGCTGCGGCGATGCTCTTGGGTGGGCCACTCGTGGGCGCAGGCGCTGCGCGCGACGTTAAACAGGCCGCAGTCTTCGCAGCAGTGACGAAGGGCAAAGCGCTGGCGCTCTTCGTCGAAGATGTGGTCGCGAGCGACGCGCATGCTACCGGCCTTTCCGTGAGTGCGGGCGCGGCGTCATGCGATCGAGGAACCAGCGCGCGACCGTCGGGAAGTAGCGCAAGATGGCGTACATTCGCGGATAGATGACGCGATCGCGGCGAAGGTCAACGGCCTCGCGGATGCGACGAGCCAGCTCACTGGGAATGCCTTCGGGAAGGATCTGAAGCGCGGGATTTTCCGGGTACGCGGCGTAGCCAGCGCGAGCCATCGGTGTATCGACGGGTCCGGGATAGACGGTGACGACGTGAACGCCGGTTCCGCGTAGCTCTCCGCGTAGGCTTTCCGAGGCGGCACCAAAGCCCGCTTTGCTGGCGTTATAGCCCCACATGCCTGGGGTGGGCGCAAGTCCAGCGACCGACGCGATGTCGACGATGGTTCCTTCTTTGCGCGCGAGCATGCTGGGTAGGATTGCGCGGGTGATGTGCAGCGGCACGAGCAGGTTCAGTCGTAGCATCGCTTGGAGCGCTTGCGGATCGTGCTCTTCGGCGGGCTCGACGAGCTGAACCCCGGCGTTGTGGATGAGGACATCGATGGGACCAAACTGCGCTTCGGCGGGAGCGATCCAGTCGAGCGAGGTGTCGAGTTGGCTCAGATCCGAGACGAAGATCTGGGTCTGTCCGCCTGCCTCGTTGGCGATGGCCTGCATCTCGGCTTGTCGTCGGGCAACGAGTGTGACGCGCGCGCCGACCCGGACAAACTCTGCGACGAGCGCCGCACCAATTCCCGAAGAGGCACCTGTGACCACTACGTGTTTCATCTCGTCTGTCTTTCTTTACGAATCGACGGAATCTGCCACTTGTAGGAGCAGCTTTCCGTGGTTTGTCCCGTCGAATAGCATGTTCACGGCGGCGGGCGCTTGGGTCAGTCCCAGCACAATGTGCTGACGGTACTTGAGCGATCCACTGCGTACGAGCGGGGCCAGCTCTGCCAGCGCTTCGGGAAAGCGACTGGCAAAGTCACTGACGATGAAGCCTGTGAGCGTGGCTCGCTTGTGCAGCAGCATGTCGAAGTTACGCGGTCCGCGAGGCTGCGAGTCGTTGTAGGACGAAATCAGCCCGCACAGCACGACGCGCGCATGCACCTTCAGTCGCGACAGCGCTGCTTCCAGCTGATCACCACCGACGTTTTCAAACAGCACCGAGATTCCGTCGGGACAGAGCCGATCGAGCGCGGTGCCCACGTCGTCTTGGCTGTAGTTGATGCAGCCGTCAAAGCCCAGCTCCTCGGTGACGTACTGACACTTGTGGGCGGACCCGGCGATGCCGATGACGCGAGCACCGGCGCGCTTGGCAAGCTGTCCGGCGAGCGATCCCACCGATCCAGCGGCAGCGGAGACGAGCACGGTGTCACCGGGCTTCGGCTGTCCAATCGCCAGCATGCCAAAGTAGGCCGTCAGTCCGCCCGTGACGCCGAGTGTGCCAAGAAACGCCGTCGGATGAACGTCGAGGTGACGCGGTAGCTTTTGCAGCGGACGCAGCGACCCAGACTCCCACAGCGCGTACTGCTGCCAGCCGAGCAGCCCCGACACCCAGTCTCCCGGCGCATAGTCGGGATGACGCGACTCGATGACTTGCCCGATTCCGAAGCCGCGCATCACGTCGCCGATCGCAACCGGAGGCATGTACTGCGGACATCCAGACGCGATTGGTGGGATCGATGGAAAGATAGTGCGTTTCGATCAGCACTTGTCCGTCGCGTAGTGGCTCTAGCGGCTGCTGACGAAGCTCGAAGTGCTCGAGTGAGACGCGCGCCGGTGGTCGTGCTTTGAGAATCAGCTGCTGATTGGTTCGCACAGGGATCTACTCCAGCGTCGCGATGCCCGTCTGCGCGTGGCTTGCCAAAAAGCGCGTCCAGTCATGTCGCGCTGCCCACAGATCGAAGATCACAAAGTGTCCGTCGTCTTTCGGCGGTGCCACGTACTGCTTCAGCACGCCGGTTGCGGTTCCATTTCCGACGTTCTTCGTCACCGATCCGCGCGTCCATTTCAGTCCGGTTTGGTTCAGATACGGCAGCTCATAGAGCCGAGGCTCGACAGGCTGCACGCCCATCGACAGCGCAAACGCCGCAATGTTTGGCACCGGCGTGAAGTGATCCCACAGCCCGAGCGACTGAAAGATGCTCTTGGGCGGCATTCCCTTCGGTGGCTCCTGAAAATACAGGCGTCCGTAGTTGTTCGGATCGGCGGACTCGAAGAACGCTTGCAGCAAGTTGAGCAGCGGATGATCGACGAGCGGTGTCTCTTGCAGCAGGCTCTCGACAAGCTCCGCGATGTTGTTCGGCTCTGTTTTGTTGAGTAGTGACAAGATCAGCACCGAGCCCGCGCCCGACAAAATCGCTGCCGGAATCTTCGGCTCAGCGGCGAGAAACAGCGGTCCGGTCAGGCCTCCTTGGGAGTGCCCCATAAAGTAGATTCGCTTTTTGTCAAAGCGCAGCGGACGACTGGTCACCGGCGCCTTGGCAACGTTCATGTCCTCGACGAGCCGCAAGAGCTGAAAGTCATCGGTCGCACCTTGCTTGACGTTGTCGCGCGCTGCATCGAGGTTTTGTAGGTTAAAAAACGTGATCTCTGGATTCGAGCCCGACGGATCGCGCGGTCCGTGCAGCACTTGATCGATGCCGATCATCGCCATCTGCACCGGCGGCTTTCCTTTGCGCTCAATCAGCGACGCACGCAGATCCAGCATCTCTCGCACAAACGTCAGATAATCGCCGCCGGTTCCGTGCGCATACAGAATCACCGGCCAGCCGTCGGGAGGCATCTGCGTATTGGGCACCGCGAGCGCAAACCGCAGGTTTTCCGTCCGAACGACCTTGGGAATGCCTTTGCTGTCTAGCTCAATCGCGCCCCCTTCGGACCAGTACGGAGGCATCCCCGTCTGAAAGTTCGGCGATGGAAACGTGCCCGTATACAGATCGGTCATTCCATCGTGGCTGCGCAGATAACCCAGATCTTGCGGCTGCGGAGACGGCGCTGTGTCGTACACCGCTTGCCGCAGCTTGTGCATCACCGACGTCACATCTTGCGTGGTAAACACCGTCGCTGCCGCAAGTTCCTGCTGTAGGCTGACACTGCCGAGCCACGCGCGCAGCGGCGCATAACGGAGCCACGCACTGCGCTGGGGTTCACTCGGCGGCTGCGAAGCTGCAAGCAGCGCAATCAAGTCAGCGTCCGCGCGAATGGGACCGCCATCTTTTGCCTTGATTCCCGTCGTCAAGATCGCCGCATAGGTTGTCTTTTCCCGCAGCGGCAGACCCGGAATCGGACGCAGCGACAGCCAGTTGTCCCCGATGTAGCGATTCCCTTCGCGATGGAACGTCGCCAGGACCGGCGTGCGCTGTCCATACGTCGGAGATCCTTTGGTGACATCGACGACAAACGCTGGCGAAGAAGACTCTGCACTGCGATCTGCCGTCGGTAAGGACGCTTCATCGAGCGGCGCATCAAAGCGGAAATACATCGCTGCGCCTGGGCCTGCGCCTTGGATTTTTCCGTTCAGAAACGCAACGTACTTTCCTGGCTGACCCGCTGGCAGCGGCAGTCCCGACAGATCGTATCCCGAACGAAGCTCGGATTCTCCGACGGGATTTGTGCTGCTCGGCTGCTGCTTGAGTCGTACATCGTTTGGAAACGGCAGCGCAAAGTAGTCCGACTGCGCCACGTCGCTGCGACCCGGCAAGACATGGATCGCGAGCGCGCCCGGTCCGGTCTGAATGTCCGCTTCATCACAGCTGGCAAGTGACAACAGCGACGCGGCCCCACACAGCAGCAGCGACAGCGTGTGACGACGAGCGCTTCGACCAGTCGGATTCTCAGGCGACGAGGTGTGCAGCATGCGCGGACAATAGCCACAGGTGCTGCGAGTCTCAAGCGACTTGTCCGGTCGGTCGGACGAGATCCGTATTGCGGACGCAGGGATCGCAAGTCGGTCACTCGTTCCGTCGGAGATACCCTGGCATCGTCCGTGCATTGGGTCGCTGCGGAACGGGAAACCTCCGAAAGGGATACCGATGTCGATGCAGAGTCGCTTGTTTTCGCTGCTCGTGGCCGTGCTGAGTCTGTTTGTGCTGGGCTGTCGACAGACAGAGCCGATGTTTCGACCGCCGATGCTTGATGACTCGCAGCTTGCGCGTGCGCAGGCCGAGGCGGAAGTGGACTTGCGGCGTAGCTTTGGCGGTCGTTTGCGCTATCACTCTGAGCTACGGACCGTCGCTGTGGCCGATTCCTTAACGGTTGCGCTGCCGTCCAACCTGACACCAGGCGCGGCGCTCGAAAAGGTCCTGCTGCGCTATCCGACCCTGTTTGGGAGCGAGAGCAGCACACAGCTTGAGCTGATCGAGGTCGTCACGGACAGAGACGGAGCCCGACACATTGCGCTGCGCCAAGTGCAAAACGACATCATCGTGTGGGGCAGCGTGGTGGCCGGACACGCCGATGCGGAAGGGAATCTGCGACGGATTGTGGCGCATACCGTTCCGCTCATGAGCTGGCCAACAGATGCCAAGACACCCAAGTATTCCGCTGAGCAAGCGCGTCAAGAAGCGCTGCGCATCTTGGTTCAGGAACTTCCGCAGGTGAGCGCTTCGACCTCGACGCCCAAGCTGTACTATCTGGCTGCGGGTCGTCGGCTGTCGCTGGTGTATCGAATCGAGCTGTCAGGACAAGACGGAGAGCTTCCGATTCGCCAAGCGCTGTGTCTGTCCGCCCTGGATTTGTCGCTGCGCTGCCGAGAAGAGCTGGTTGTTGCCACCGATGTTCCGATGGCTGTGATGGGACGCGGAGTCGATGTGCTGGGAGCGCTGCGCGAGCTATCGATTACGCAGCGTGGGGACTCCTATTCACTCGAAGATCTCCGTCGCGGATCGCAGCGCACCACGCTGGTCAAGCCGCAGGAACGAATCCCGGGACGAACCATTGTCAGCAGCAAACCTGATGAGTGGGAACAAGCGTACGGAGTCTCTGTGTTCGCCAATCTGTCGCTGGTCTGGGACTACTTTGCGAAGACACATCAGCGCTTTGGTTGGGATGGAGAAGGTCATGGAATCGTCGCTGTGATTCACGGAGAACAGAGAAATCCACCGCTTCCGATTGCACTGTTTGATGGTCAGCGGATCTTGCTTGGTGCCAGCGCTCCACCTGAGTTTTTGCCGATTGGCGCTGCGCTGGATGTGGTTGCACATGAATACGGACACGCACTGATTCGCGCGACCGCAAGCCTGGCTGCCGAGGGTGAAAGCGGTGCAATCGATGAAGGTCTGTCCAATCTGTGGGCTTGCTTGATGGAACAGTCGATCACTCCGCTTCGCGCAAACTGGACCGTGGGAGAGTCAATCTATCGACCAGTTCAAGGAGTGGCCGCGCTGGCGGATCTGGAAGATCCAGCGCGCACGCAGCAGACCCGACTTCGGAGTGAACAGATGATTCCTTCCGAAGGTAGCGCGGCGCGATCTCCGCTGTCTTTGCTCGAGCGGTCACTTCGTCGCTACAACGCCGGCTTTGTCGGTCATGCAGGATTCCTCCTTGCGGCAAAGATTGGCAGCGAGAAGACCGCAGCGATTGTGTATCGCGCACTGACAACGTATCTGCATCGCTACTCCGATGCAGATGACCTGGCCGATGCCATGATGGCTGCTGCGCAGGACTTGTATGGAGCGAGCGATGCGTCTCTGTCTGCGATCCGAGCTGCGTGGGAATCGGTGGGTGTGAATCGATTTCTGCGCTCATGAAAGGCTGCGCGCGCAGTAGATCAGATGTGTGAATCAGGGACCGCTTGGGAGCTGTAAGGGCAGGGCACGACCGATGCTTGGATCGTCGCTGGAAAGCCGCGCAAACGCGACTGGATCGGACTTCTTGAGCGCTCCTTCTGTCTTGTCATCTCCGAGCAGCTGACGCAGTCCGCGCTGCGATCCGTAGTAGTTTGACAGATGATGATCCGCTTCTGTGATGCAGCTCCGAACCAGGGATCTCGAGATGCTCGGTAGGTTGAGGAGCTTGAGCGCCATGCTCCACAGACCATCGATGAAGTTCTGATCGGCAGGGAACTCTAGGAGCCCGGCCAGCGCAAGCAGAACGGCACCTCTTTGCGCGAGCTGCGATGCCAGTCCACCAATGGGAGGAAGGATTCCTAAGTCCAGTGCGCGGCGCAGTGCTTCTGCCGCACAGAGTAGCCGCTTGAGCTCCGGTGCTGCATGGGAAAGGAAGCTATGGAACATCACATCGACAGACAGTCCAGGGCCTTCACTGCTTGGTTCCGACTTTTCGATGTAGCGACACACCGCAGGAAGTCTTCCCAGCTCTTCTTTGGGAGCATCTTTTCCGACGGAAACATCTTGTGGCGGTTCCTGATGGGAATAGAAGCCACCGGAAGAGAAAATGTAAAACAGCTCGCTGTCTCCGGGCAGTCCGCGCCACAGATCGGAATACTGTGTGACACGGTTCAGACTTCCTGCTGCCCAGTTGAGTCCCATCGCTGCTTCGCCGCCAACTTGCGACGCAGCCATCTGTGGATCACGCGGCGTGGCCGATGCTTGCAGATCGACCTGAATGTTTTGAATCGTGAAGTCCAGGAAGCCATCGTAGAAGTCTGCTTTGCCATCCTGATTCACATCGGAATAGCGCGACACAACGAGCGGATGCGCGGGACCGACGAACTGCACGAATCCTTCACGCTGGGTTTGCTCGTGATGCCACTGCTCTTTTTGGATGCGATCACTCAGCGCGCTGTGTGGCTCTGCTTTGCTCATTCCTTCGAGCACAGCGACGAAGCAGTCGAGTCCTTCGGATGCGATCACCTTTCCCGACTTGCTGTCTGTCCGAAAGTACGTCGAATCCCACGACGAATAGATATCGGCATCGGGAAACATCTTTGCGATGGCAAAGCGCGTGGTCAGTCCGGCGCACTGCGAGTTCATCATCAGCTTGTAGCCGACCTGACGCACCGTCGAAGCGCTCGCTTGCATGTCAAAGGAACCAAGCTGCGCATGTCGGTTGATCAGGATTCCTACAAACGCGTCGCTTCCCATCTCTGCGTTTTCATCCTTCGGAGACGCGGTGCGCGCAAACAGCTGAATGCGCTCTCCTTTGGGACCGACAAACGGCGCTTGCAGGATGTGATAGCGATCCAGCGAAAACGGCAGGTTGGGAATCTGCTCGGTCGGCGTGACTTCTTTGAAGCCGAAGCGAGACTTGAGCAGATCGACTTCTCCCTCGTGAAAATCCCAAGCCGAGCACATCGCAAAGCGCCAGATCGATGGCAGCTCGGCATACGGAGGTGCTTGCCGAATCAGTCCACGCAGAAGCTCTTCTGCTTTGTGTTTGTGCGCGGGACAGAGCGCGGGGGCTCGCATTTGCAACAGCTGAATCGCATGGCTGCGCAGCGCGGGACGTGCGCTCGGATCGTCTTGTTCGTCATCAATCAGCGCAAAGATCTGCTCTGCCGCTTGATCCGCGACGGAGCGGAAGCTGCCATCTTTGGTCACGGTCGCGAGAAGGTGCGACAAGATCGTCAGCGCAGCGGAGCGAAGCTGGACCGCGCGCAGCGGATCATCGACGGCTCCTTCACCACCGACAGCCGCAGAGAGGAGTCCATCCCGAACCTGCGACAGCAGTCCTTCGGCTTGTACTGCGCTCAGTCTCTCCGTTCGTGGCGTCACATCGGGATGGAACGCGCTCGGTGGAAACAGACACTCAAAGGTCGATTTTCGACGCGACGAAATCCAGCGCGCGGCTGCCACAAACACCTCACACAGATCGAGGCTGGTGGGAGCCGCTTCCGTCGCACTTTGGCTCAGCTTTCCATCGGGAAGCAGGTACAGCGGCCTCGCTCCGTAGATGCCTTCAAGCAAGTTCAGTGGCTGACTCGGATCGCTCGTCCCGTTCGCTTGGCGACTTGGTTGCTGATCTGTTTCGCGCTGTGTATCGCTCAGCTTGGTCTCGAACAGCTGCGCAAGCCTGCGACGGACTTCCGGGCGTCCGACAAATGCCGCCGAGATGCTCTTGCCAACCTGCGCCCGCAGTCGAGCTTGCGTGCCTTCATCCATAAGCTGCGTGATGGCGATGTAGTAGTCACGATCGCCGCTCAGCCACAGATGGATGCCTGGACTCTCTTTGTGCGATGTGAACACCCGCTGCGCCTCTTTTCCGACGGCAATGAGCGTTCCGGGGATACTGACCGGCGGCCCACCTTCTGCGTCAGAGATTCGAAGAACAACCGGGGTGGCGAGCTCTGGCATGGGGCACTCCCTTCACAAAGATGGATGAATGAACAGGAATCAGCGTCACAGAAACATAAAGTAGCGCTCAGGGATGTCATCAAACGTCATCGCGACGCCACAGCGCACACAGCCGAACGAGGGAGGCCGACGCTCAATCGTGCCCGCGAGGCTGTAGAGATCGCGGCGGACATCGATGAGCTGTTCTTCATCCAAGCCGCAGCGCGAGCAGACGTAGGGCGCGTAGAACGAGACGACCTCGGTGTCATCGAGCAGGTTGCTGATGGCGCTGGCCTGCTGGACAAACTGAATCGGACACTCGAACAGGCGAATCTTGGCGACGCCACGCAGCGCACGAACCAGATCCAGCCACGCTTGAATGCTGTCGGAGCTTATGCGACGAAACTCCTTGAGGTGAAAGTCGATCTCGCCCCGCAGGTGCTTGAGCGGCGACAGATCCACATCGGCACTGAGCACGCCCGACAGCTTGACGATCTGACGCTGTCCTTCGCGGATGATCTTCCAGCGACAGGTGCGACCACTCGCCGACTTGAAGAACTCTTGCAGCGCTTGCTTGGCTTCATCGCTTGGCGACTCGAAGACCATGGCAACTGCTGCATCGGGCGCGTGTGTCTTGATGTCAATTCGGACGACTCGTCCTGTCAGGTTGACCGCTTGCGGACGGCTCGGCAGCGTAAAGCGAATGGCGAGCCGATCTCCAACGTGGATCGGGCGATTGGTTCGCAGCAGGATTCCATCGAGGCTGATATCGATCGAAAGTCCGACAAACGCTTCGGGATGATTGGCCGCAACGGATCCCGAATAGACATGAAGCTTGAGCGGCAGACGGTCACTTGCGCGAGCCGGGACTCCCAAATAACGAGCCAGGATCTGCGGCAGCAGTGCTTGCTGCGCTGGCCACTCAATCACTTCATCGAACAAGCTCGGAGGCAGCGAGACGGCGTGCGCGGCTCCGGTGTGAATCAAGATGATGGGAATGGGCTGGCCGCGACGATGACTGCGCAGTGCTTGGCTCGCGCTGGCTGCTCCGCAATCGGCAAGCTGTGGACCCAGCAGACACAGGTCGGCTCCCTTGGACAAGCGATCGGTCAGCTCTGGCAAGCTGCTGGCCGTCAGCAGGCGCAGATCATGGCGATGCAGAAGCCCTTGATACAGCTCGCTTGGGGACGAGGGATGGAATGCGGCGACGATGGTCTTCACAGACGCATCTTAGCATTACCAAGCAGGGAAAAATTGTGTGTTGAGCGACAGAATGGGCGGACTTGGCGAGACGAGCGCTTAGCCGCGAACGGCCACGTACTCTTTCTTGATGAGATCGACCAGGGCTTGCGCAGCGTCGCAGTCAGCCAGCCGACTCTTATCGAGCACGCCTTGGGTGGTGGCGCCGTTCAGCACAACCTGGAAGACATCCAGCTGGTCTTTGGACAGCTCGGCAATCGGTGGCACCAGCGGCTTGGGAATCATCAGCACAGCCGACCGCTGCGGAAGCTCGGGATCGAGGCGCTGCATCTCATCGACGATGCGCATCGCTTCCATCAGCAGACCTTCGGTCGAGTCTTTGATTTCCTCGAGGAACGTCTTTTCTTCGGTCGAGTCCAGCTCGAACGTGCCTTTTTCCCACGTCAGGATTCGGTACGCCGCCTTGTCCGGCTTCATCTCGTACGAATCGTCGATGGTCGCGTAGTAGAGCTGACCTTTGCGCAGATAGATTTGACCCGTCGTGCCATTCGGTCCGTTGACGGTCAGCACACCCGTTCGCTTCGACGTCGAAAAGAGCTGCAGCAGGTCAGGCAGCGGAATCTCTTCGATGTTGCCGGTCATTGCGCGCGTCGATGCCGAGGTCTTCTGCATCTGCTGCTGGCCGCGCTTTTCAAGCTGGCTCTTGGCTTCTGCTTCGGTCAGGTTGTTGCTCGGATCGACGGTGACGACCTTCATGATCGAGGTGCCAATCAGGATGCGGTCGCCTTCTTTCAGACGGGCACGCTTGATCTTTTCCCCGTTAACGAAGGTTCCGTTCGTCGAGCCAACGTCCGCGATCGTCAGCTCTTCACCGTTGACAGTGATGGCTGCATGCCGGCGCGAAACCATGTCCTCGATGAGGACCATTTCTAGTTCGCTTGACCGACCGATAACGATCTCGCGGCCCTTGTGTAGCGGAAACTCGCCACCTTGATACTTGCCCGAGATGAACCGGAGCGCATAGCTAACACTTGGCACAGGAATCTTCTCCCCAGGGTCTAGTCACTTTTGCAGCACGACTATATCACAGCCTGGCGGTCATTTGACTTGGATAACTAGCTGCGCAGTTGCGACGTTGTCTGCTGCATCGCTGGCACGCAGCAACAAGGTGTGGGGCCCAGCAAGCAGTTTGGTGACCTTGTGCTGCACGTCTTCGCTGGAACTGTCCAGTACGCCATCTTTGGATGTCATGGGCTGAAAGTCCCCGCCATCCACGGAGATCGCAAGGTCACTGACCACAGATGCTGCATCCGAGATCTTGGCGCTGACAACCTGGGCTACGGGATCAAAGCGAACGTCTTGCCAATCGGGTCGGCGGTTATCGATCAAGAACGGCGCAGACTGAAGCTCGTGGGTGAGCGCAAGCTCGGTCGGGTTGCTTCGCTCATCGCTGACCGTGACTTTTAGTTCATAGAGTCCGTCGCTGAGCGTCTCCGTATTAAAGTCCAGCTCCGTTCGCGTGATCGGATCCGCTCCGGTGAGCCTCAGCCAGCTTGGATCTCCGCCGAGTCCCGCCTGTGCCCGGCGAATGAACACGCGATAGTTCAGCTCATCTTCGTCGGGATTTTCTACTTTCCAGCGCAGCTTTACGAGCGGCGACTTGGGACGGTAGATGCTTGGCTTGGTTCCCTTGGCCAGTCGCGAGAGTGGATCCTCTCCGACGGTGACCTCCGTGATGCGTGGACGCAGATTGACGGGCTGATAGTACGTCGTGAAGTCGTGAAGGATGCCTTGCTCGGCAAACAGAAAGCGCGCTTGCAGGTATCGCCCCGGCGGGGACGCAACTTCTCCGGTCAGTTCTCCCGTCGCTGCAATCTTGGTCGGCTTACCGAGCGGCTGCCATGGGCTCCAGGCGGCGTCGGGTTTTTGGACGTTGCCACTGCGCGTCTCGACCTTGATCCCTTCACCCAGGAATCGGAGCGTTCCAAAGCGTGAAACAGCCTGCGTATCAAACACTTTGCTCTGATACGACGCACCCGTCGCAGCCTTTGTACGAACTTGGTACACGCCAGCGGCGCTGCCTGTTCCGACGAGCCGCTCCTCGCCACCGATGGACAGCGCGAGCACATCGCTCTCTTTGAACTCGAGCGCGGTCATCACCGTTCGGTCTGCCAGCGCGCGAAAGACACGACCTCGGCCACCTGGCGTCGACGATGCCGCGAGCACACTGCCATCCGTATCGATCGCGAGATCATTCCAGAATGCATCCGTAATGGCGTGAAGCTGCTCGACGCGGCCCGCTTCATCGATTCGAAACAGCGCACCTTTGCCTTTCTTTTCGACGGGACTTGTGGACGGAGTCGGCGTACTGCTCGTCGGTGGCGTTGGTTTTACCCCAGGGACTGAGCCTGCGGCTGGAACCGCAATCTTGGCGCCTCGAACGATTGGTTCGCCGCGCTGCATGTCGTTGACCGCGACGAAGACCTTTCCCTCTTTGGCGACGATCGCGCGGACTTCGTTGCCCGCAAAGTCGTGGACGGCTCGCGTGCTGGCCCGACCGTCCTTGTCGATTGTGATTCGATACAGGATCGCTTCGTCGCTGGTTCCCACATAAAACGAGCCATCGTCCGCGCGAGTCAGCGACAGAAAGTGCTTGGCTGGGCTTTCAAACAGCGTTCGTGAGCGAGTCTTTCCGTTGACTGGTGTTGCCGTCGCACAGTCTCGATCAGAAACGGCCAGCAGCTTCCCCGGTGCCGTTGCGATCAGCGTGGTCTGTCCGTCGCGAGCCAATCCCCAAATGTGCTCGGCTTCGACGTTTGCCCACAGCTCGACTTTTCCATCGGGAGCCACATCGAAGACTCGACCATCAGCGACCGTTGCGGCGAGAACATGATTTCCCGTCGGTGTCGGTCGAACTGCGAGCGCACTAACCCACGTCGAAGTCGGTAGCTTCGCGAGCTTCCGCAGCTTGCCGTTTTGATAGACATGGATGCTGGGCGACTCTCCCCCGGTGCCGACGAACACGGAGCGATCCGGCGCGACGACCATGACCCGAACGGCATCGTCGTCCGGCTGCGGAAGCTCCATTCTTGTCGTCGACCAGCCGCTCTGTACGTCGCCTTGCGAAGTGATGAGAACACCCTGGTCTTGTCCTTCGGCCAGCTCTGAATAGGTGGTGACGCGAATGCTGCGTGTGCCGCCTGCCGACGCTGATTGTTGCAGCGCAAGCAGTCCGAATAGCGCACAGCCAAGCCGAGCAATGACGTGATGATTCATGACGGTCACGGTGTGGTAATGCTCCGACTGTCGTCGCGGAGATCTTTGATTTGTACGGTCAGCTCTTGCTTGCCTTGCATGACCCAGTCCACGTCGTGGACCGTGCGATACAGACGCTTTTGTACTTCACCTCGGCGACTGCTCGCACCGGGGCGCAGCGTCGCCAAAACAGAGGCTGGCAAGCTCGGGACGGTTCGTCCTCGTAGGTTGGCACCTTCGTCGCTGGTTGTAATGGTTGCGACGACAGACTTGCCGGAATAGCCCTTGCGTAAATTGTCGACGAAATCGGCCAGGCTGTCCGGCGCTGCGAACTCTGGCTTTACCTGCGCACCGGCTTGGACTTCAAGCTTCACTGTCTGTCCGGCCAGCGCCCGAGGAACTTCGACGGGAACGGTTACATATTCCAGCGACTGACCAAATGGCCGCAGTGCGACGCGAACCATCGCCGTTTTGCCTGGCTCAAGCTCATCGGAAGGCAGCGACATCGACACCACATCGGCCACCTGGCTGCGATACAGAAGCTCCACTTTTAAATCCAGGCTCTCGACGTGAATCGGGCCGAACGGATTGCTGAGCAGCTCTTGAAGCTGACGAGATCCCGTCGAGTTTGCGAGCATCTTTCCCGAGTAGCCGTCACTCGAGAACAGATAGTCGGTCTGACGAAGCGGTGGATAGCCCGTGACCTTTAGCGTGGAATCGACTTGTACCGTGACGTCCGCGACGTCAGATGCCACCACGGAAACCGCTTGAACCGCGACGACGCTGACCAGCACTGGCGTCAGAAGCTTGTGGCGTGCAAGCTCTGTTTTGAGCACTCTGCTCGGCTGACCGACGGGAAAGATCGAGATCGTCATCGGCAGCGTCTGCGCCGCTTGGGTGGTGTCGGCAATGATTCCGGCGGAGCGATCTTGAATCAGCACGCCCGCTGGAAGCAGCGAGTGCCCAAACTTGAAGCTTGAAACCAGCGACGGCATAAACGTCGTCACTTCCGCTGTCGAGACGGGAAAATACGTCTCTCCCGCGTTTAGCATGGGATGTCCGAACGCGAGCACTCGATTTCCATCGATCGCCGTGACGGTGCCGATCGACTGCATCGTCACATCGCCACGCACCAGATCGACGGCGATGGCACTTCCTGGCTCAAACGCGCGCTGCGCCACAGGATTCGGACTGCTGCCTCCGCCGGACATCACCGCAATTCCGTAAGGCGACAGCGCATTTCGCAGGATCGCCAGCGGCTCATCGGACAGCCCTGATACCAGCAGCGGCATTGAAGCGCGCTGAAGCTGTCCCGTCTGTGTCGAAATCCCGAGAGACGGAGCCGGCAAGCGCTTATGTAGCTCTTCGACGGGTGACTTGAGCGATTCCGTCGAGCGCGTATTGATTGCCAGGTGGTTGAAGTCGCGGCCTCGCAGCGGACGCTTCAGATCCGCGGCCATGTACTCGATCGGCGTGACGCCTCCGAGTGCATCTTTGGAAAAAGCCCAACCCAGCGACAGCGCACCGACGAGCTTTCCATCAATATAAATTGGCGAACCCGACATTCCAGCGACGATGCCAGCGTGCTTCAGCCGTGGCTCATCGGTATCGACCAAGATGATGTCCATCAGCGACGCATGCCTGGGCAGCACCCCGACGACACGAACGGGAAAGCGCTCTGGCTTTTGTCCTGAAAACACGGTCAGTCCATAGCCAACCATGCCGGGACGGATGTCCTTGACGGGCAGTGTTGGCCACGGTAGCTCCGTGTCAGCGGGCTTTGCGACGGCGCTTTCGACGGGTCGTGCGCCAGCCAGCAGCGCAAGGAGTGTGGCAGCCACTCCCGCTGCGCCGAATTTGCCAATAGATCCAAGCGCCTGTCTGCGCACGTACATAGGACCTCTGAGGGTAGCAACGCGCAGTCGGTTCCGTCAACGCGACTTGAGTCCGTGCGACCGCGATCTGCGACTCGGCAACCGGCTGAACCTGCGGCGACATCGGGCGCTGTATGTGCGTTCTTGACACCTTCTTGCGAGGCGGAATATACGGCCTCATGACGCGCTCTTGGTGGTGTAGCTGGGCCCAACGAAGCTGGTTCTGTCTCGCGCTATCGACGGCGCTTGGTGTAGGGGCTGGCTGCAGCAGCGACGATGGTTATCTCGGTCCGAGCGTGCGACTCAGCGGCAGCTTCAACGGCTGGGTTCGCGGTGAGATTGCTCCCGAGCTGACCTGGGACGGACATGAGTATCGCGGCGTGGTGACCCTGCCGGGCGAGACCGTCGAGCTTCAGGTCGTTGTGCCGCAGCTTTCGACATCGTATGGCAGCACCAGCTTGGATCGCACGATGGCGGTTCCGACGCTGCAGCCGGTGGCTCGCGAAGACGAGCCGAATCCTCAGACGCGCGGTCCGCTCAAGTGGGCGCTGCCGATGCCAGCCCGCTATGAGATCGTGTTTTCGCCGCAGCAGCGAACCATTCATATCGACTTTGCCGACGACGCCCAAGCGGGTCAAAGTCCTGAGGCTGCACTCGTCATTGATGCGCTGCGTGGCAGTGATCGGCTCTCTGTGTCGGAACAGCACACGCGCGGACTGGCTTTGATTGAATCGCTCCGTCAGCGCTCCGTCGAGATGCCGCTCGCGCTCCGCTTTGGCGATCAGCAAGGCTTTTTGTTCCTGCATCTCGGGTTGGTGGACTGGCAGTCGCTGTCGCTCATCGGAGACTTCAACGGCTGGCGCGCCGGGGTCGATCCGCTCTCGTTTGTGCTCGACGGAACCGTTGCGTATTTGGGCAAGCGCACGACCGGTTCGCGCATTGAGTATCGCTTCGATCTACACGGGCAGCGCTATGCCGATCCGCTCAATCCCGAGGTGATGTGGGACGGCGCGTATCTACCGCCGAACCCGAGCAATCTCCTCGGCGGCAATGCTGGTGAGCTGAACTCCGTCGCGATGGCACCGGGATATCAAGAGCCGGGCTCGCGACTGCGACGGATGCCAGGACCGGATACGCCAGAAGGACAGGCTCGTCCCGAGGTCTTGATTTATTTGCCGCCCGGGTATGCGCAAGCGACGACCACACGCTATCCATCGCTCTATGTTTTCGACGGAAAGGATGCAGTGGTCCGAGGCGGCTATACCCGGCTACTCGATCGGCTTCAGCAAGCAGGAAAAGTATCGCCGGTCGTCGGTGTCTTTGTGTCTTCGCCATCTTCGCCATCGATGCGGCTGTCTGCGCTGACCAGCTATCGCGATCCGACCTTTGCGGAGATTGAGCCCAAAGGAGACGCATTTTCGCGCTGGCTCGTCGATTCGCTGGTGCCGCAGGTCGAAAAGAGCTATCGCGTCTCGACGGCGCGTGCGCTGCTTGGCATCGATATGGCGGGCCCGATGGTGATGAGCTTGGCCTGGAAGGACTCGCGCTTTCCACGCGCGCTCAGTCAGTCGGGACGCTTCGGCTGGGGAGATCCTCAGTTTGTGGCGTCGCCCTATATCAAGCTGCTTCAGACCGATGTGAGCGCGCGTATCGCGCGAATTGCCTTCGACTATTCCGACGCGGACTGCCCACAGGCCCAGGTTCATGACTCCTCGGTTCGTTCGGCGCTGAGCGCTGCTGGCTATGCCGGAAAAGTGCAGCTTTATCGATCGACGACCAGCAATGCAGACCCTTGGGAATCGCTGCGACTGCGCGCGGAACAGAGCCTGCCGTTTCTTCTGCGTGATCTCAGTCCCGTCGTCGTCGTCAAGTAGCGCAGCGTTGCCGTCTGGCTGGGGCAAACAGTCCGCGCTTCGCACCGTCTCCTGTTCCATCGTGGCTCCAAAACTTGACGAGCTGACCAATTGGGAAGAAATCTGCTCAGCGTCGGCATAGGCTGGAAAATCCCTGCTCTGCGAATAACCCCTTGAAATGAAAGGTGGTTGTATGCTTTCATAGCCGCAGATCGGGCGCTTCTGTGCTCAATCCTCGCGGCGCTTCCTAGGAAGCGGCTGCAATACCGACATTGTGATGGAAGGTACCCAGACCGTGTGGCAGATGAACTCACAGCCTCAACGGACTGGTCGCTTAGCACAACTGCACTAGGAGGAACGTATGATCCGCTTCCAAGTCGGCGACAAGGCGGTCTACCCGGCTCAGGGCGTCGCAGAGATCGTCGGCATCGACGAAAAAGAAATCTCTGGGAAGATCCATCGCTTCTACTGCCTGCGTATCCTGGATACGGATATGCGAATCCTGGTTCCCGTCGACAAAGCGGACCAGGTAGGCCTGCGAGAGGTGGTCCAGCAGGACCAAATCCAAGAGGTCTATGACATCCTTCGCGAAAAAGAGGTCCACATCGACAAACAGACGTGGAACCGTCGCTATCGCGGCTTCATGGAGAAGATCAAGACGGGCTCTCTGTTCGAGGTCGCCGAAGTCTTCCGTGATTTGTACCGTCTGAAAAATCAGAAGACGCTGTCGTTTGGCGAGCGTCGCATGCTCGACACCGCACGGACGCTGATCGTGAAAGAGCTCTCGGTTGCCAAAGGCACCACGGAGAGCAAGGTCGAGCGCGAGATCGAAAAGCTGTTCTCGGCGTAATCGCCGGTCCGCGAAGCGACGCTGCTGCAAAGGCTCCCACATCGGGAGCCTTTGTTGTTTTTACACATCCTGTTCCGAAAGAGATGACTGCGCCGGCTGGGGCCACTGCGTCGCATCGTCCGCATGTTCCTGCCTGAACCAGGAATTGTAGAATTCTGAGTCTTTGCTGAATTAGTAATTTTCGTTACTAAATATTATTTGTTAATAAGTGCCTGTTCCTCAATAATTCGGGGCCGTGACTACCCGAAATGACTGTGCTTTTGGGGGACTGGCTCTGCTTATGTGGGTGAGCGGTTGCGGTGGTGCTGTACCGACGTGTCCGACGGAGCATTGTCTGGCTTTGTCGGTGAACCTTCCGCCTGATGTGACGGCGAACACGGTTGAAGTCATGCTTCGAGACGGCGAGCGCCTGACACGGCATCGCATGGTCGGTCAGTCTGCGACGGCAGGCTCGTGGCTTTTGCCATTGTCTGACGATGCGTCCTCGAATCATCGACGTGCTGTGTATGTCCGCGCGGTGGTAGAAGCGGGCGTACAGCAGCGAGAGCTTGTGGGGTCTTCCTCGCAGTTTCCAGTCGATGGCGCTGTGACGGTTCCGCTCGATGGCTGCGAGCAAGCGCCCTGTGCTCATCCGAGTGCTCGACGGTCCGCCGCGATGACCTACGTGCCGTCGACGCGAACGCTGCTCATGCACGGCGGCTTTGGGGAATCGGGGGCTCCGCTTGACGATCTATGGGCGTGGAACGGGCTTGCGTGGCTGCGTCTGCCTTCGTCGCCAGGTCCGGTTGCGCGAGGTCAGCACGGGCTTGCGTTTGATCCAGTGAGCGGCAAGGTGCTGCTGTTCGGCGGTCTGGGCTCCCAGGGCGTACTGGATGATACGTGGCTGCTGGATGTCTCGTCTTTGGCATGGGAACGGGCTCAGGTAGCTTCTCCGGGGGCTCGTCGGTTGTTTGCCATGGCGGAAGCGCCGGTGGGCTCTATGAGCGGTTTGATGCTGTTTGGCGGCCAAGATGAAAGCGGTGCCGTCCTGGGCGAAACCTGGCTGTGGAACGGTCAGCGCTGGCTTCCGGGTCCGTCGTCGCTCTGTCCGGTGCGAGCGCTGCTGCCGAGTCCCGTGCCGCGCTGTCGTGTGGGTTCGACGCTGCTGCCATGGTCGCAAGGACGTGAGTCGATTTTGCTCGGAGGCTGGCTGGGTCCGCAGCCTGCGACTGCGCTAGAATCCGACGAGTCGCTGTGGCGCTGGGACGGTGCAAGCTGGTCGCTGGCGCCTTTGTATCGACCGACCTACGTGCTCAGCCGCTATCTGCATGCGGCGGTGCCGATGGCTAGCTCGACGGGATTTCATGGTGCGTGGGTTGGCTTTGGCGATGACTCGACGGGACTTCGTCAAGACAGCTATCTGCTGAGCGCTGCCGACGGGGCGTTTCAGCCACTGTGGAGTGATGCTCCGTCGCCACGGGCGGAAGTCGCGAGCGCCTTCGATGTAGAGCGTGAAGAAGTGGTGATCTTCGGTGGCCGATCTGCGACGAGACTTGAGTCAGAGACGCTGACCTTTTCGTCGGAAATTGGCTATCAGCGGCACGGCAACTGATCGTCAGTGCTCGATGCAGATGACGGCGTCGCCGCTGGTGAGGATGTCGCCGTGACGAAGTGGCGCTGGACCCAGCACCGTCGAGCGATCGTGTCGCTGCCAAGCCACCGTCGCATGACCGCTCCACCATAGCTCGCGCTGCGACACCCAGACTTGTCCCAGACGCAGGGCTCCGCCCAGTCGCGCAATCGCCGATCCGCTGAGATCCAGTCCGCCCCATAGCATCAGCGTCGGTGGCGTGCCCACCGCAAAGCGATCGCGACGAAGCAGCAGCGCTCCCGTCGAGTCTCCGTCATCACCCACCAGTGGTGTTCCCGGTCGCGAGCCAAAGCGAACCAGATGAACCTGGACCAGCAGATGCTCGCCGAGACGAACGATCGCTCCGTCGGGAAGCTGGGTCAGTCGCGGTCCAATTCGCTTGTCGTTGACGAAGGTTCCATTGCTGCTTTGATCGAGGACGCTCAGTCGATTGTCGAGCCAGATCATCACGGCGTGCTCTCGACTGATGGCAGCGGTCAGCGAGTCATATTCCGGCGACGGTAGCGCCTGACAGACCATGTCGCACTCGGACTGCTTGCCGAGCACTGCGCGCGGTCCGACGATGACATCCAGCGTCTTGTCGGGCTGACCTTGTCGCGACAGTCGATACCAACGTGGTGAGCGACGACGTTCGCTGTCTCGAATCGGACGCTTGGGACGCTGATAGATCGCTTCGTGGAACTCTTCGATCATGGCCATTGCCGACGGAAAGCGAGACTCCGGCTGCTTGGCCAGCGCGCGCACAAAAAACGTATCCAGCGCTTCCGCATTCTTCAGTCGAGGCGCAATCGTTCGCAGCGGCGGAACTGGCGCGGTCAGATGCAGCTGCATCAGCTTGGTTGGATCGGTTGCGACAAACGGTGGTCGACCCGCGATCGCTTCATAGAGAATCGTCGCCAAGCCATAGCGATCGGACGCTGCAATCGCGGCTTGTCCGTCGCGACACTGCTCGGGACTGCGATATGCGACGCTTCCTGGCGGCATCGGCAGCTCGAGCAGATCGCTCGACTGCACTTTGGCGACCCCAAGATCGACCAGCACCAGACGCGGAGGCTGATCGCGCTCTTCGACGAGAAGCAGGTTTTGTGGCAGCAGCTCACCGTGGCTGAGTCCAAGTGCAGCCGCTTGATCGAGCGCATCGGCCAGCGGCATCAGCAGCGACAAGAGCGTCTCGGGCGAGATGCCATCGCTCAAGTAGCTACGAAGATCGACACCGTCGATTGGATCGGTTGCAATCCACGGAATGCCTTGTCCACTGGGCGACAGCGTGCGCAGACCCAGCTCGGCGCCCAGACCTTGCGCTACGCCTCGATCTGCGTCGGTGCCCGTCGAAAGCACGCCGAACGCATGGACCGATGCGAGGTTGCGATGACTGAGCAGCATCGCTCTCTCGGCAGTGTGACGGAAGCGTTCCAGATAGGCGGGCGTTCGACACGCCTCGGCATGCAAGATCTTGACGACGACGCTGCGGCCTTGCGGACGCTGCTCGGCCAAGAAGCTCTCGCCGTATAGCTCCTCGCCCAGCCACGAAAGCAGCTGCATTTGAGCATTTAGCCAGCGTCCCGGTCCAAGCCTCATCTTTCCTCGGTGATCGAGCTAGATCAGATCCTTGCGAGCCAGTGCGCGACGGAGCCGATTGAGTGCTTGTTCTTGAATCTGACGGATTCTCTCTCGAGACAGGCGATATTTGTTGGCGATTTCCTGAAACGTCAGCTCCTGGTCACTGTCGAAGCCGAAGCGCAGCCGCAAGATGTCAGCCTCGGTGCCATTGAGCCCGTGAAGCAAGTGCTGCACTTCTCTCAGCATGCCTTCGCTGATGAGTCGCTCGCTCATGCTCAGCTCGGCGCTCTCGTCTTCCAGGAAATCAACAAACGATCGCCCATCTTTTGCCGAGATCTCACGATCAAGCGACACCGCATCTTCGACCAGCGACAGATCCATCTTCGAAATCTTGTCCGCTTTGAGTCCGGTCGCTTGCGCCAGCTCTTCGTCCGTCGGTGCGCGTCCCTGCTCGCGAGTGAGCCGTCGCTTGTGACGAAGCAGCGTGTGCATTTCCGCCATCATGTGAACCGGCAGACGGACGACGCGCGACTTGTCGGCAACTCCGCGAGAGATCGCATGCCGAATCCACCACGAAGCATAGGTCGAAAAGCGAAATCCTCGACGGTAATCAAAGCGCTCGACCGCTTTGATAAGACCCATGTTTCCTTCTTGGATCAGGTCCGACAGCGGCAGCCGTCCGTAGTTAAAGCGTCGTGCAATCGACACCACCAGACGGAGATTGGCTTTCACAAAGTCATCTTTGGCGCGCTGGATAAGCTGCGAGATGACGCCGATTCCTTGCACGTAAATGCGCCAGTTGTCGGCGCTGACAGCTGATGCGATCGACGGAAGACCTTCTTTGCAGGCATGGTCAAGCAGGCGAATCTCGTCGAGAATCAGGCCCACATAGACGCGATCGATGTCGAGCTGTCGCAGCTTGGCCGAAAGCGGTCCGGCTGCCTGTGACAGCGGCTTTCCCGACGACTGGCTGCTCTGCGTCAGATCGCTTGCGATCTTTTCCATCGTCGCAAACTCTGGTGGCGCTTTGCCCAGCACATCGGTCAAGATCGCGAGCAGATGCTGCACCAGTGGTGCCAGCGACAGGATCTGCACCCACAGCACCTCTTCCATGATGCCGATCCGTCGCGCCAGCTCATACTCGGCTGCCGACGACAGCACCGGAAGGCGGTTGATGTCTTTGAAGTAGCTCTGCATCAGGTCCGGGCCGGCCTTTTCCTGCGCTTCTTTCGCTACTTCGAGATCGCGTTCCGACGGAGGACTGGCTTCTCCGGTGCTCGCTTTGGGCTTGCGGGGCTTTTTGGGCAGCCTCACCGCTGTGCCTCGCGTTCTTCGCGGCTTCGGCACCGGAGTCGTTAGGCTGTCCGTCGGCTCCATACCAAACTCTGCGGGCTCAGCCTCGGGTTCAGCACCCAGATCGGGCGCTGGAAGGTCTGCTTTGGGCTCACTGCTCGTCGAAGATGCTTTACTCTTTGCGCGCTTGGCCATGCTTCACTCGCGAAAACCACTCTTCGTCACAGATTACGGCAAAGCGAAGCGCGACATCGCTAAAGAGCGCGTCGTCGCCTCAAATCAGGCCTGCCAGGAAGCGGGTTAGATCGCTGGGCAGGTCCGCAGAAAACGTAACCGATTGGCCGCTTCTCGGGTGCGGAAAGGAAATTCCGGCGGCATGCAGTGCGTGTCGAGGCAGCGCAACCTGATCGGCGATCGCTTCGTCGCCTTCTTCTGCCCAGCGAATGAACAGATCTTCGTCGGGATACAGCTTGTCGCCAACGATCGGATAGCCCAAGTGCCATAAGTGAACGCGGATCTGATGCTGCCTGCCGGTGTGTGGTCGGCACTCGACGAGCGTATGGCCCGGAAAGCGCTGGAGCACGCGCACGACGGTCTGCGACGGAAGTCCACCTTCGGACACGGGCACCACCGCGACGCGGACGCGAACGGTGGTCTGCGCGGGTCCAAGCGGCTGATCGATGAGCAGCTCTTGTCCGTCGGCAATCGGCAGATCGCCGTGAACGATCGCCAGGTAGCGCTTGTGAACGAGCCGTCGCTGAAACGCGGACTTGAGCTTCGATCCAGCCTCGCTACTGCGCGCCACCAGCATCAGACCCGAGGTCTCGCGATCGAGTCGATGTGCGACTTGCAGCGGCTCACCAGGAAAGCGCTCGCGCAGGACCGCAGTCAGCGTCGAGTAGTGATAGCGCGCCGTCGGATGGATGGGCAGACCGGCGGGCTTTTCGATGACGTAAAAGTCGGGATCCGTGTGGATGATTCCGATGTTGCGGGGAACCTCGGGTTCCGACGGGGCAGGGCGACGGAAGCTGACGCGCTGACCGGGATAGACGCGCATGTTGGGACGCGCGGAGCGTCCTTCAACGTCGCAGTCGCCGTGGATGATGCGCTGGATGCGAGCGCGCGACAGTCGACGAATCTTTTTTTGCAAGAAGCGATCGAGCCGGTAGCCGTGGCACTCGGGCTCGACGAAAAAGATCTGCTCGATGATGCTGGGACGCTCGCTCGTCGCTGGAAGGACGACGGTCTGAATGCGACGCGATGAGCCTTGTGCGACGGAGCCATCGTCATCGGCAAAGTCATCATCAGATTCTTCGTCGGTATCGTCTACTTCTTCGACGGACTGCATGGCTAATGAACCGAGCACAAGATGAACTTGAGGTAGCGACCTTCTGAAAAGGCTGGCAGCGTCGGGTGATCGGCTGGTTGGCCTCTGATTTCAAGGAGCTGAATCGCGCGTTTTTTGGTCACTGCTGCATCGGAGATTGTCGATAGAAACGCTTTTTCGTCGATGTGACTGCTGCACGAGGCTGCTGCAAGCAGGCTTCCCGGGGCGACCAGATCGATCGCCATTTCGTGCAGTCGTCGATAGGCAGCGAGCGCTCCGACGACAGCTTGCTGGGTGGGCGCAAAGCTGGGCGGATCGACGATGACCAGATCGAACAGCTCTCCTTGGCTCTTGGATCGCTGAAGCGCCAAAAAAGCATCTTCGGCGAGAAATGCGTGCGGTTCGACGGCAAGTCCAGCGAGCTGAAAGTTGCGTCGCGCAGTCTCGATGGCAGCGGGGGCGCGATCGACGGAGACGACTCGAGTGGCTCCACCAAGCGCTGCTGCGACGGAAAATCCGCCTGTATACGAAAAGCCGTTCCAGACCCGAAGTCCGCGTGAGATGTCGCGAACCAAGCGACGATTTTCGCGCTGATCGAGAAACATGCCGGTCTTTTGGCCGTTTTCAATGTCGACGAGCAGCTTCATGCCGTGCTCGCGAATGACCAGCTCCAAGGGATGCAGGCCGCGCTCGCCAGCGGGGAGATCGGGAAGTGTGCCAAAGAGCAGTCCGCCGCCGTGTCCTTGTCGTCGCTGGTGGCGTTCGTAAATGGTGGTGATCTGAAGCTCGCTGGCGTAATGAGCCAGCGTATCGACGACGGCAGGGATCAGGGAACGTGCAGCTTCTCCGTCGGTGATGACGACTGCGACGGGTCCGTAGACATCGATGACGATGCCGGGCAAGCGATCGCCTTCGCCGTGACAGAGTCGAAAGCCGGTGGTCTCGCGTCCGAGCCCGGGAAGGGTCCATCTGCGAACCGCCAGCGCAGCCAAGATCCGTCGCTTTACCAGGTGCGCATCGACGGGCTCACTTGGATCGAGCGTATAGGCTCTGACGGCCAGCGGGGATGTGCGATCATAGAGCCCTCGTGCCACAAAGCCGTCGCGGTCGCAGACATCTACGACAGTGCCAGAGGGCAAGTCCGGCGGGGCTTTTAGCGCTTGCCGATAGATCCACGGATGTCCGCGCTCGATCGATTCACGCAAGGGGCGGGCCAGCTGAAGCGCTGGATGTACCGCATGGTGCGGCGAGGTACGGACAGGTGGCAGCGGGTGAGGCAAGCGGCTCATGACAAGAAACCGGGTTGATAAGTCCTCGTCGAAAAAAACGCAAGCGCTTGCGATGGTCGAGTGCGTGCTTATCAAGAGTTTTGTCAGCCGAGCGATTCCCAGGACGGCTGAACTTCAATAAGGAGCTATGTATCCATGCGCGTCGATAAGTTCACGAACAAGACCCGCGAGGCGCTTCAGTCCGCTCAGCAGCTGGCCGCTGAAAAGGGACAGTCCGAGCTGACGCCTGAGCATCTTTTGTGGGCACTTTTGACCCAAGAGGGCGGCGTGGCACCGGCACTGCTCGGCAAGCTGACGGCTCGCGAGGGCGGAATGTTCGATGCGGAGCGCTTGGTGGAAGAGCTGGATCGGTACATTGATCTTCAGCCTCGGGCTTCGGGGGCGCTGGAAGTCGGTCTGTCTCGGCGGACGCGCGATCTGCTGGAGACGGCGGAAAAAGAAGCGGCCAAGATCAAAGACGAGTACACCTCGACGGAGCACTTGCTGCTGGCGCTGGTGAGCAAGGACTTTGGTCAGGCGTCGAAGCTGCTGCGGGATGCGGGGATTTCGTCGGACAAGCTGATGGTTGCGCTGTCGGAAGTGCGCGGCTCGCAGCGGGTGACGGACCAAGATCCCGAGGGCAAGTATCAAGCGCTGGAGCGCTACACCCGTGATGTGACGGACCTGGCGCGCAAAGGCAAGCTGGACCCGGTGATTGGTCGCGACGAAGAGATTCGTCGAGCGATTCAAGTTTTGTCGCGGCGCACGAAGAACAACCCGGTGCTGATCGGTGAACCTGGCGTCGGTAAGACGGCGATTGTCGAAGGGATTGCGCAGCGTATCGTCGCGGGCGATGTGCCAGAGAGCCTGCGCAACAAGCGGATTCTGTCGCTGGACTTGGGGTCGCTCGTCGCGGGAACGAAGTATCGGGGCGAGTTCGAGGATCGTCTGAAAGCGCTGCTCAAAGAAGTGACGCAAGCGGCGGGGCAGGTGATCCTGTTTATCGACGAGCTTCACACGCTGGTCGGTGCGGGTGCTGCCGAGGGTGCGCAAGATGCGGCGAACATGCTCAAGCCGGCGCTGGCGCGTGGTGAGCTGCGCTGCGTGGGCGCGACGACGCTTGACGAGTATCGCAAGCACATCGAAAAGGACAAAGCGCTGGAGCGTCGGTTCCAGCCTGTCTTCGTCGGTGAGCCGTCGGTGGAAGATACAGTGTCGATCCTGCGCGGCATCAAGGAAAAGTACGAAGTGCATCACGGCATTCGGATTCGCGACGCGGCGCTGCTCGCGGCGGCTCGGCTGTCGGATCGCTACATCGCGGATCGATTTTTGCCAGACAAGGCGATTGATCTCATCGACGAGGCGGCGGCGCGGCTGAAGATGGAGATCGACTCGATGCCGGCTCCGATTGACAAGCTGGAGCGACGGATCGTGAGCCTTCAGATTGAGCAGCAAGCGCTGGCGAAGGAAAAGGACGACGCGTCGAAAGAGCGGCTTGAGGAAGTGGCCGACGAGATCGCGAACCTGCGAGAGCAAGCGTCGGCGATGAAGGTGCGCTGGCAGCAAGAGCGCGACGTGATCATGAAGCTGCGGAGCCTGACCGCTGAGATTGACAAGAACAAGACCGAGAGTGAGCTGGCTCAGCGTCGGGGAGATCTCAACCGAGCGGCGGAGCTGCGTTACGGAAAGCTGCCCGAGCTTGAGCGACAGGTGGCGACGGAAAACAAGCGACTCTCGGAGCTTCAGAAAGCGGGCGCGTATCTGCGCGAGGAAGTGACCGAGGAAGACATCGCGAGCATCATCGCGAAGTGGACGGGAATTCCCGTCGAAAAGATGCTCGAAGGCGAGATGGATCGGCTGGTTCACATGGAAGACCGGCTGGCAGGGCGCGTCATCGGTCAAGCGCAGGCGATTTCTGCGGTGTCGAGTGCAGTCCGTCGAGCGCGCGCCGGTCTGCAAGATCCGAATCGTCCGATTGGCTCGTTTATCTTCTTGGGTCCGACGGGCGTGGGCAAGACCGAGCTGGCGCGGGCGCTGGCTGAGTTTCTGTTCGACGACGAGACCAACATGGTTCGGCTCGATATGAGCGAGTACATGGAAAAGCACACGGTGGCTCGTCTGATTGGCGCGCCTCCGGGCTATGTGGGTTACGACGAAGGCGGACAGCTTACCGAGGCGGTGCGTCGACGTCCGTACAGTGTGGTGCTGTTTGACGAGATCGAAAAAGCGCATCCCGATGTGTTCAACGTGCTGCTGCAGATCCTCGATGACGGACGGCTGACCGACGGACAAGGTCGCGTGGTGAGCTTCCGCAACACGGTGATCCTGATGACGTCGAACCTGGGCTCGCAGTACATCCAGCTGGCAGACGATCTGGAGTCGCCGGAGGTGAAGCGCAACATCGACGCAGCGCTGCGCGGTCACTTTAAGCCAGAGTTTCTGAATCGGATCGACGACATCATCGTGTTTCACCGTCTGGGACGGGAACACCTGGGCTCGATTGTCAAGATTCAGCTTCGTCGGCTGTCGAAGCTGCTCGCGGATCAGAAGCTGTCGCTGGAGCTGTCCGACGCAGCGATGGATCTGCTGTGCGAGGAAGGCTACGACCCGACGTTTGGTGCGCGGCCTCTGAAGCGAGCGATTCAGCGACTGCTGCAAGATCCGCTGGCACAGAAGATTCTGTCGGGACAGGTAAAGCCGGGTGATACCATCTACGTGGATCGCGACGGAGACAAGCTGAGCGTTGGCAACGTCGAGTTCTCTTCGGGCAAACAGTCCGAAAAGCTGTCGTAGCGACGGCGCGCTTAGGTTGGCTCAAGGGAAGGAAAACAGGTAACAGACGATGGCGCAGCTCGATCACTACAAGACCCTCGGCGTTGCGGAGGGTGCGAGTGCCGACGAGATCAAGAAGGTCTATCGGAAGCTCGCGAAGAAGTATCACCCTGATGCCACCGGCGGAGACAAGGTCAAAGAGGCCAAGTTCAAGGAAATCACCGAGGCGTACGAGGTTCTTTCCGACGAACAAAAGCGCAAAGAGTACGACGAGCTGCGCAAAAATCCGTTCGGTGGCGGCATGCCGGGCGGCGGATTTCCGGGCGGCTTCCCCGGCGGATTTCCCGGTGGCTTCGGTGGGGGACGCGGCGCGGGTCGGGTTCGGACGGGCGGCGTCGACATCAACCTGGAAGACATCTTGGGACAAGGCGGCTTCGGCGACTTGTTCGGTGGTGGCGGCGGTGGTCGGCGCTCGCGCGAGCCTGTTCGTGGATCGGACATTCAGACAAACCTGACGCTGACGCTGGCGGAAGCGGCGCTGGGGGCGGAAAAGAGCTTCACGCTCGGGCCAGGCACTTCCGACGAGCGCAAGCTGACGGTGCGGATTCCTGCCGGTGTCGATGACGGTGAGACGATCCGTCTGTCGGGGCAAGGTCGTCCGGGTCCGGGCGGTGGTCCGGCGGGCAATCTGCTCATCAAGGTGACGGTGCTGGCGGAGGCGGGGACTCGTCGCAAAGGCGCGGATCTGGAGAGCGATGTTCACATCCCAATCGACAAAGCGGTGCTCGGTGGATCGATCGAAGTGCCGGTGATCGATGGCTCGGTCAAAGAGATCCGTCTGCCGCCGGGTACGAGCTCGGGGCAGAAGCTGCGACTGCGTGGCTTTGGTGCGTCGGACAGAAAAGGTGGGCGAGGGGATCTGTATGTGGTGGTGCAGATTGACGTGCCCAAGGACATCTCCGCCGAGGCCAAGGGTCTGATCGAGCGTTTCGCACAGCTTACCCGTCGATAAATCCCGTTCGGATTCGGCCAATTCGGCCAAGATCGCGCCCCGCAGGTTGTTGTACGATCGAGCGGATGACAACTGCCCGCATCCTGATCCTCGATGACCAGCGCGCGGCACGAAGAGTTCTTCGACAGATGCTTGAAGGGCTCGATGACGCCGAGTTTTCCGAGGCAGGTACGGTCGAGCAAGCCCTGCTGTTGTGTCGTGAGCAGCGCTTCGATGCGTACTTGGTGGACATTCACTTAAGCGAAAACCGACTCGAGCGTGGCGGCATCGAGTTCATCAAGCAGGTTCGCAACATCCAAGCCGCCCCGAGTGTGGTCGTCACCGCTTCCGTCGAGATGCAGGATCTGCGCGAGGCGATGAAAGCGGGCGCGGTGGACTATGTGCTCAAGGATCAGCTCTCGCCGGAGCTGATCGTGCCGATTCTGCGCGAGATCTTGGAAAAGCGAGACCTGCGCGAGCGGGTTCAGCTTCTTGGACAGCGACTCGATCAGAGCTACGGACTCGGTGCGATTGTTGGTTCCTCGGCGCGGATCGAAAACGTGCGGGCGCTGGTTCGTCGGCTGGCTGACGCGGACGCGACGGTGCTTTTGCGCGGGGAAAGTGGCACGGGAAAAGAGCTGGTGGCGCAGGCGCTGCATCAGTGTGGCAAGCGGGCCAGTCAGCCGCTCGTGACGGTAAACTGTGCGGCGATTGCTCCGACGCTGATTGAGTCCGAGCTGTTCGGTCACGAGCGAGGTGCGTTCACCAGTGCGCTGTCGCGACGGATTGGCTGTCTGGAAGAAGCGGGCGCGGGCACGGTGTTTCTCGACGAGATTGCCGAGCTGACGCCGGATCTTCAGGCGAAGCTGCTGCGTGTGCTCGAAGCGCGTCGGTTTACGCGCGTCGGTGGCAACGAGCTGATTTCATTTCGAGCCCGCGTGGTCGCAGCGACGCATCAAGACCTGGAAGCGCGGATGCGAGAAGGCAAGCTGCGCGTCGATTTGTATTATCGGCTGAACGTGGTGACGATTGATGTTCCGTCGCTGGCGGAGCGTCGCGAAGACATCTCGGTGCTGTGCAATCACTTCGTGTCGCAGTTCGGGCGTCCGCTGCGATTTACCAAAGAAGCGCTGGGCAGCCTGGAGCAGCGTCCGTGGCCGGGCAACGTCCGAGAGCTGCGCAACACGATCGAGCGTCTGGCGCTGCTGTGTGAGTCGGACATTGTGACGGAGACTGCGCTGACCAAAGTGGTGCCACTGCGTCCGGCGCTGCCAGGTGACAGCGACGAAGTAGAGCGGCTGGCGCGACAGTTTTTGGCGCGAGACAACACGGGTGAAAACAAGCTCGATTTAATGGAGCGCACGATGGTTCGGATCGCGATGGAAGTCGCCGGTCACAACCAGTCGCGGGCGGCGAGAATCTTGGGTCTGGAACGCAAAGCGCTGGAGCGTCGGGTTCGTCGGCAGAACCAAGAGACGAGCGGAGATCTTCGTCCGAGTCGCTCGTCAATGTCAGCGGGAGACTCGGACGAGCACCTGACGTGAGTCGGCGCGGCCTTGTTCATCGACGACGCGCACCAGATACTGACCGGCCTGCGGACGCCACAGAAGCGGCACGTTGGCGCGTGACTTGCCGAGCAGCTTGTCGTTGGCAAACCAGAACACGTCATGGACATCGGCGTCGGTGGTTGCCAAAAGTCCAATGGTGTCGTGTTGATCGATGCCGGGCCGAATCGTGTAGGTCACGCCTCGCAGCGGAGACGTAATGTGCGGCGCGGTTCCCTGACTGCCAACCTGCGCGAGCTTGCAGCCTGGCACATACGGCGGTGGAGTCCGTCGAGGCAGGCCCGCAACCCGAAACAGACGCAGCAGATCCGATGGCCAAAACTCGTAGACTTCGCTGCGCAGCGCGCCGGCTTGACCTGGACAAGCACGCAGCCCGGTTTTCTGGTCGATCTCGACGGGACGATGCACATCGCAGGTATCGATCGGCGACTGTCCGGGCACAAACCAGGTCTGCTTGGTCTGCTTGCAGTAGCGCGTCGGCATCTGACCGGACACTGCACAGACGGGCACTCGACGAAGGTTTTGGTGCGTAGAGTGCGGGACTTCATGCAGATCGGGCAGCCGCTCGCGCAGCGCATCGACCATCGAAAAAAACAGCGGTGCCGCAGCGGTGACACCGACGAACGCTGGGTTGCTTTCTCCGTCGAAGTTGCCGATCCAGACGATGAGCACGTACGGACCCAGCACGCCCGCCGTCCATGCGTCGTGAAAGCCGTAAGATGTGCCGGTCTTCCACGCCACCTTGCCAATGCCGAGCAGCGACCGCGTCAGCAGCGTGTCTTCGGGCCGAGGATTGTCCTTGAGCATCTCCAGCGTGATGAAGCTGGCTTCGTCGGACAGCACCCGCGTCCCGGCGCGCGGTGGATCGCTCTTGAGCGCTCGCAGCGGACGCAGCAGACCTTGGCCCGGCAGCACCGCGTAGAGCATCGCCAGCTCTTCCATCGTCACTTCCGCACCACCGAGCACCAGCGCCAGCCCGTAGTGACTTTCGCTCTTGAGCCGCGACACGCCGGTTGAGCGCAGAAAGTCATAAAAGCTGGGGTTCGTCAGCTTGCTGGCCACCCACAGCGCCGGGACATTGCGTGAGCGCACCAGCGCCTGCTGCGCCGACAGCGGACCCGCGAACTTTCCATCGAAGTTTTCCGGGCTGTACGTTCCAAACGCAAGCTGACTGTCTTTGAGCATCGTCTGCGGATGCAGCACGCCTTGATCAATCGCCAGCGCGTAGATAAACGGCTTCAGCGTCGATCCCGGCGACCGCTTGGCCTGCGTTCCGTTCACTTGGCCCAAGATGCGCTGATCGTAGAAGTTGTTGCTACCGACGGCGGCGCGAATGGACATATCGCGACCATCGACGAGCATCGCCGCTGCGTTGCGAATGCCGAAGCGCTTCTGCCGCTCGATGTAGCTGTGGATCTGTCGTTCCAGCACGTTCTGAAGCGGCAAATCGAGCGTGGTCACAACGTGTCCGCTTGCTCGACCGGACTGAAGCACGCTGTCGACGAAGTGCGGGGCGCGAAACGGCAGCTCGTGCGGACTACGCAGCGTCAGCTTGAGCTTCATCAGCTCGGCATCTTGCTGCGCCGACGGATGCTGTTGCACCCACTTTTGAAACAGCGCTTGCCGTGCGCGCTGGAGCGCTTGGGTGTCTTCGCCGCTCGGTGCTCGACGGGCTGGGCTCTGCGGAATCACCGCCAGCGTCAGTGCCTCAGGAAGCTGGAGCTTTCCGACTGGTTTGGCGAAGTAGACAAAGCTGGCTGCACCGACTCCTTGGATGTTCTTTCCGACGGGAACAAGGTTCAGATACGCTTCCAAGATCTCGGCTTTGCTGTAGCGAAGCTCCAGCCACATCGCGCGCACAATCTGACGAAGCTTGCCTGACGCACTGCGCGAGTGTAGGTGATACCGCATCCGCGCTACTTGCATCGAGATCGTCGAGCCTCCGACGCGACGTTCCCGACTGACATAGGTCATCCAGATCGCACGACAGAGCGCGACGGGATTGACCGCGAAGTGACGATAAAAGTGACGATCTTCGTGCAGCAACACCGCTTCGACGAGCAGCGGCGAGATCTCGGACAGCGGCACCCACAAGCGATATTGCTCGTCGTCGGCCAGCGTCAGCCGTAGGAGCCTGCGATCTTTGTCGTACACCGCCGTCGATAGCGACACGCCTGCCGACAGGGGACGCTTTGGCACAATGCGCAGCACCGCGACGCCCATCGCAAAAAGCGTACAGGCAGCAAGCAGCCAGCGCACAAAGCGAGGCAGGCGAGGCAGGCGAGGCAGACGCACCGCCTCATGGTAGCAAGACTTTGGGGACGGTTACTTGCGATACAGCAGCGTGGTGCCCGCTTCCAGGCGACGATTCACCGACGTGGACTGAACATACACAGAGAAGCCCGCGTGATCGCCGGGACGAACCTTGATGCGCGCGGCAATCGGCAGCCCAAGCAGCGTACGCGCATCGTCGCCCACGTAGATCTTGCCGGTGGCTTTCTCGACGATCGCGACTTCCTTGTATTCCTGAATCAGCTCGGGCTTGGTCAGCTCGTAGTAGCCACTGCCTTTTTGGTAGCGACTGCCCGGCTGCGCACGCTCGACGAAGGTGCGAATGTCGCTATCGGCTGCGATCGGCAGCACGACAAAGCTGGCGGTTGCGTCGGTCAGCGTCGTCTTCACTTCCGTCGTCGATACGGTCGATAGATCGGTTGTAAACACACCGACGACAGACTTCTGACCTTTGCTGCGCGCTTGGTAGAAGTTCTGAAGTCCCTGCTGCATCGTCTGACCGAGCTGCTCGATGCCGGTCTGCGACGTTTCCCACGCCCGGATGTTGCCAGCGGGAATGCCAAAGCGCTTGAGCGCGGACTCTCCGTCGGGAGGAACCAAGAACGCGAGCGTCCAGCGACCCGTCGCCTGCACGCTGTGAATCATCGACTTCAGCTTCTGCTTGTACTTGCGCGAGCTGTTTTCTTCACCGTCGGTCAGCACCAAGATCAGGAACGAGACATTTTCCAGCTCGGCACCGGGAATCGACGACAGATCGACAATCGCTTGGCCAGTTCCGTCGAGCAGCGCCGTGCTTCCAGTACACTCAAGCCTCGACAGCGGCGCGACCTCGAGGATCGGCTTGGCAAAAAAGCGCGGCTTGTCGACGACAGACTGAAACGTATAGAACGACACGAACGTCTGCTGCGCGAGCGACTCGCTGTTCTTGCGAATCTCAGCGAGCTGCGCATTAAAGACCGAGATGACCTTGTCGCGGATGCTCGACATCGAGCCCGAGCGATCGACCACCAGCGCGATGTGATTGACGATCGCTCCGGTCTTGGCGATGTCCGACGAAGCCTGCGCAGCCTTCCCCAGGTTCGGAGCCGCCGCCTTCTTAGGAGCCGCCGCCTTCTTGGGAGCCGCCGCCTTCTTGGGAGCCGCCGCCTTCTTGGGAGCCGCGGCCTTCTTGGGAGCCGCGGCCTTCTTGGGAGCCGCGGCCTTCTTGGGAGCCGCGGCCTTCTTGGGAGCCGC
>ERZ724526.219-NODE-219-length-33420-cov-5.944882_pt1 | contig 33420 bp, 18 predicted proteins | sample MGYA00376059_ERZ724526 | MGnify/ENA primary metagenome ERZ724526 (study PRJEB28724, sample SAMN07190883) | activated sludge metagenome | isolation source: activated sludge of sewage treatment plant in Hong Hong | place: Hong Kong | collected 2016-03-17 ...
CGGATGCCCGGAATGCCGTTCCGGGGTACTTCGCCGGATGGCGTATATCAGTTCGTCGAGGTACTCGCCGTTTTTGAACAGCGTTTTTTCAAAGCGGCCTTCCAGCACAAAACCCGCTTTTTCAAGCGCTTTTTGGGAACCGGTATTGGTACCGAAGGGCCTTGCAAAGATGCGATCGATATCCCAGGTTTTAAATCCGTAATCGACCATTTGCCTTATGGCCCGGGATATAATGCCTTTACCCCAGTGGGGCTGGGCCAGCCAGTAGCCCAGTTCCGCGTTTTTGCGGTAAATATCCGTCTGCGCATGCAGGCCGATACCGCCTGCTGCCTTGCCGCCGACTTCAATTGCCATGATTCGATACGGCGTTTCGCTTGTTGCAAACGCGATAAACTGCCGGCCTTTTTCCGGGGTGTAGGGGAACGGAAACTGATCCGTCATGTTTTTGGCGATCTCGATATTATTGGCTGCCTCGACCAGGTCGTCGAGATCGCCGGGGGTCCAGGGCCGAATGTTGAAATCCACCATCGATATTACGATTTATTCGTGTCGTTTTATCCAGTCGTCGAGCAGGGAGACGCAACGGAACTTCACTTTTTTGTACGTACTGGGCTCGTTCAGGGCTGCGCGCACCTGCCGCACTGCGGGAAGGTAATCGACGCCCATACCCTGAAACTTTTCTACACTCGTCAGCATGCGTTCCACATCCCAAACAAACTGATCGGCATAAAAGTGCGATTCATGGGAAGCATTCCGGATGGTTTCTCTGATCCAGTCCGCTACATGCAAAATACCTGCGTTGACCGGCCCGACAAACAGTTGTTTATCGTCTACTTCATTGGACGCCAGAAACGTGAACGCTTCCAGCGATGCGTTGCCTTCGAGCATTTTCACCATTTCCTGTTGCCACCCGGGGTTCGATTTTATTTTCGCCAGCGCTTTTTCCCGCACTTCGGGGTGGTGGTTGCGGTCGGTAAACACCAGTATACCGGTAAAATCCTGCATCGGATCGCAGGCAGCGATTTGGTCCAGATAGCCTTGATGGTAGCGCGCCTCGTCGTCCTGCATCTGTTGTGCCCGGCGTTCGGCGTTTTGGCCGGATTCGCTTATCCATCCGCCGATTGCACTGAGGATGCCCAGGGCGCTGAGGGAAAAGATGCCGATCAGCGGCAGTTTGTAGGCCAGACTATTTACCGAGGTGCGCAGGCCGTCGTTGAGCAGGATGGCGCCGACGGCGATCAGCACGAGGGGAAACAGGGCCGGCACAAATGCCGAGTAGATACGCAGGAGAAAGGGTACCGGTCCGTTTTCGTATTTAAAAAGACCGCTCAGCGCATTGACGATCACGATGCCCAACAAGCCGAATATAACCAGGGTATACCGGGAGGCCTTGTCCGCTGCGACCCATTCCAGACCGCCCTTCCAGGCAATAATGCCTGTAGTGAGGGCCATGAAGGCCAAAAACGCGAGATTTAGCAGGACCACTCCTATCGGATAGCCCATGGCCGCATCGCCGCTCTGCGATGGTTTCGCACCGAAAATGCTCGATAGCATGACGAGGTAGATCAGGGTGGAGAGGGCGAGGAAAATATTGCCGAGGGTGGTCATGGTGCCGGGCGCCGGGTTGGTTTCAGAAGAATGTATGGGCTGTGCGTATGATTCAATTGCAGGCAGTAGTCCGGTGATTGGGAATATTTCAATAGTATGTTTGTAATGTGATGGTCTTCTTTATTTTATAGACATATTGTTAGGAACAATCTCATTGAGAAACACTATGTACATTATTATTACCAGCAATAATAATGTACATTCTATCTTCCATTTTTAAGATTCTAATCAGTTTATTCTGTTATCAGTATTGGATTCAAGTTGAAATCTTCAAAGTTATATATATCTAACTTATCATAATGATCAGCAAAAAACTCTCCTTTATATGACTTTTGGGTTGAATCCAAATGTGGAAATTTTTCATAAATTTTATACCCGCCTGCTACGATCCAAACCTGTGGCTGCGGTTTCTTATCAACATTATGATTTAGAAAATCTAAGAAATTTTCAACACGTTTTTGATAGTTATTGGTGTGAAAAAGTCTTTTCCCAGATAAATCATATGCTTCTGCACCAGCCATCATAATCAGAGTATCATTCTTTCTTAATAGACGTTTAAACAAATCATCTGAACCAGTAAAAGTATAACGGATCTTATTTTTTTTACTATCATTTAGCTCAAAACGAAGCATTCTAGTATCGAGCATTTCCTTATTAAATTCCTTCATAACAAAAACTTTAATTTCTTTTTTTATAATGGCATCTTGATTCATCAATAATGCATTTCGTACTATTTTAGAGTATCCAAATATAAATAAATAAACATTGCCATCTAAGCTGCGTTGGATACTTTCAATTTGTTTCCCAAAGTTTATTGCAATCTTATTCATAGCCTTACTATATTTTTTTACCATATCCTCCCGCATATGTTTAAGTAGTGATTTTGTTTGAGTAGTAATCACTTCATTGCTATTATGTTTAATATCAAATAAAATCTTTGGAATCTTCTCCTTTTCACTATAATTTTTATTATAAAAGTTTTCTAATGTTATAAGCAGGTCGAAGCCATAATGTGCTTTACTTCTATGGAGCAGTGACCTAAATGGCTCGTAAACATATTTTTCATTATAAATATTATTTTCATAACCGGGATTGTCGATTAATTCAGACAAACCTCTTATGAATACTTTTAAAGACTGCGAAGTAGATGTTACACTAGCCAGACCTATAATATACCCATGTGTTTTTTCAAATGTAGATATTTGAAACAATGACCGCTTCCGACGCAATTCAATATCATCAATAATAGATGATATCTCATGCAATGTTTCTTTAAAGCTGAAATAGTTGTCTTTTAAAGCAAAATCTCCGCTTTCTAATAAGTAGATGAGGGATTCTGAAGAATGAATTAGAGCATTCAATCTAGCTTCAAATATTGACGGCGAAAACTTTAATATATGGTGACAGAATTCAACAGGAAGGATGTTTAATTTTAATACCGCTTCATTCTTTAGCGCTTTTGCATTTTCTATTTTCTTATATTTATTCGCTTTGTACGTTATGGCAAAAGAGTTAAGACTTTTAAAAGATTCAATCCATTTTGCCTTATCGTAATTTTCAAAAACTTTGGAAAACGCCTCTTCATTGTTAGCATTTACTAGCGCTTTAATATCACTAGCTATTACTATTTTTTTAATAAACTTATTACACATCTCCCAACACTCTATCGCAACAAAAGTAAGCACTTCACTTTGATTCAAATTACTTAAGCTTAGGCTCGCATAGGTGTCCGAAGGCAAATAATCTATTATCCTTTTTAGTAAAACAGGAGTAAGTAATATTGTAAAAAATGGAGGAATAAGTATTACGATTCCAAGTACAATCAATAGAGAAAGATCCCACTCCTCTACACAATAAAGTGCGATTGAAAATATAATCGAATATATAGTTAAGGCTAAAGCAAAAACAGTTCCAGCATGAGACCATAAGGTAGCAACGACACTATTTACCCTCGCTCTATTTATCTGATTGACCCTAATGGACTTTGCTTGTTTACTTTTGTAGACTTCCGTCAAATTATTCTCAAAATCAGGGTTTAACGGGTAATACATTAAATATACCTTTCTAATAAAAAGAGAGAATAGTTGGCCAAGCGGAATGATTATTTTTTTAAGCACTCTAAAAATTGTCTTCATGTTGGTCATGTTAATTCAGTGAGGCAATCTGATGCGAATTATAACATGAAAGTAACGCTAGTCTAATATATTAATTATAAAACTTACTGAAGAGTAAACTTAAGGTTTCTTACAAGTAGTGATAGTCTGGCAGGCAGCAGCCTATCACTACTTGCTAATATACAATTATCCTTACTCACCGCACCAACTCGAAATCCGCCTCCTTGACATCCCTCGAGTTGCCGCCCACAAATACCTTGAACTTGCCTGGATCGGCTTTGAATTTCAGTTCGTTGTTCCAGTACGACAGGTCATTTTCCGTCAGTTTAAACGTCACGGTCCGGCTTTCGGCGGGATTGAGTTTGATTTTTTCAAAACCTTTCAACTCCTTCACCGGCCGCGCGATATCTGCGGACAGGTCGTGTATGTAAAGTTGAACGACCTCTTCGCCGGCCACGCTGCCGGTATTGGTCACGTTGACGGATACTTCCACCGTTTCGCCCACTTTGGCCTGTGCTTTACTCACGCGCAGGTTGGAGTACGAGAAAGAAGTGTAACTCAGTCCGTAGCCGAAAGGAAACGCGGGATCGGCCGGCGAATCGAGGTAACCGCTCGTCCACATCTGGCCCTGTTGGGTCTGCGGGCGACCCGTGTTCTGGTGGTTGTAGTACAGCGGCACCTGTCCGACGTTGCGCGGAAAGGTGACGGGAAGTTTGCCGGAGGGGTTCACCGCGCCGGTGATGACGTCGGCCAGGGCATTGCCGGTTTCGAAGCCGGGTTGCCAGGCCACGAGGATGCCCTGAACATTATCATAGGCCCAGGGGAACACGAGCGGCCGGCTGTTGAACAGCACCATGACGGTCGGTTTGTTGCCGCGGGCTGCAATGCGCAGGATGGTCTCCTGATTGCCCCTCAGGGTAAGATCGCTCACACAGCGGCTTTCGCCGCAGTCGATGCCGCGCTCACCCAGGCACACGATGGTCAGATCGGACGAGGTGGTGGCTTTCATCGCCACCGACAGGTCCTTCTCATTACAGGCTGCATCGAGGCATATCTCGGTGATGGTCACTTCAAAACCCATTTCTTCCAGTTTGGATTTGAGCGTCATGGCGGGCGTGACCACCTTGGTCGTGTCATATTCCTCGACGCTACCGAGACCCAGTGTCCAGAAACTCATGTAGTCTTTATGGCTGCGGCTGTCGGTATAGGGGCCGACGATGGTGATCTTTTTGAAAGGGCTGGAGGGCGTCAGCGGCAGGATACCGCCGTCGTTTTTGAGCAGCACCATACTTTTCGCGGCAGCATCGCGGGCGGCAAGGCGGTATTCGGGTTTTTCGAGGGTGGCATCGCGGTGTTTGGGATCGAGGTAACGGAAGGGATCGTCGAAGAGGCCGAGCATGAATTTCAGGCGCAGCACGCGGCGCACGGCCTCGTCGATCTGCGCCTGGGTCACGCGCCCTGCTTCAAGCGCCTTTTGCAGTCCACGCTGAAAGGTTCCGCCGACCATATCCATATCGCTGCCTGCCGAGAGGCATTTGGCGGAGGCGTCCGTATCGTCGGCCGCAGCACCGTGGATGATCGTTTCACCAAAGGAGTTCCAGTCGCTCACGACCATTCCTTTCCAGCCCCATTCACCGCGCAGGATATCGGTTACCAGGTGTTTGTTCATACTGGCCGGCACCCCGTTGAGCGTGTTGAAGGCATTCATAAAGGTCGCACTGCCTGCTTTGGCCGCGGCCTCGAAAGGCGGCAAGACCATTTCGCGGAGGCGTTGTTCGCTCATATCGACCGTGTTGTAGTCGCGTCCTCCTTCCGTGAATCCGTAAGCGGCATAATGCTTTGCACAGGCGGCGAGTGTATTGTTTTTGCCCAGGTCGTCGCCCTGGATACCCCGCACGCGGGCTTCCGCAACGCGGCTGCCGAGAAAAGGGTCTTCACCGGCGCCTTCCATGATACGGCCCCAGCGGGGGTCGTGCGTCACGTCGACCATGGGTGAAAAGGTCCAGTTCTGTCCGTCGGCAGCGGCTTCTTCGGCGGCAATGCGCTCGATGTTCTGGATCAGTGTCATATCCCAACTGGCAGCCTGGGCGAGCGGGATGGGGAAAATCGTTTTATAGCCGTGTATGACGTCAAATCCGAAAATAAGCGGAATACCGAGGCGGGTGCCCACCGCAGCGCGCTGCATCACGATCTTGTTGTTGAAATTGGTATGGCTCAGTACGCTCCCGACCTTACCGGCCTTGATCTGGCTGAACAAATCGTCTTTGGCTACGTCCGTCCCGGTGCTGATGTCGCCGGGCAACTGGGTCAACTGACCGATCTTTTCGTCGAGGGTCATTTTGGCAAGCAATTCTTCCACACGCCGGTCTATATCTTTGACGGAGGTTTTCTGCGAAAAGAGCGCAGTAGTTGAGGACAGCATAACAGCACAGAGCAACAGAGGTAACAGCTGTATTTTTTTCATGAACTATTTTTTGGGCAAATTTAGTCGACCCCGCCGGGATAGCAAGCACCGGGCCGCTGAACTTGCAGTTTAAATGCCGCATAGATGATGTAAGCAAGAAAAGCGCTGCTTGCCGGCAGGTACAAGTCGAACGCGGGCGTCTCCTCATTGAGGAAACATCTGCGACATGGCGTAGGCAAAAATGGCAAAGGCTATGCTGCCGATCAGGATACCGAGGGCCAGGGGGCGGTCGTCGCCGGTTTTAAGCATGAACGCGCCTGCGGCGATGCCGCCGAACGAGAGCAAATAATAGGGAATGAGGTATTGTAGTCCGCCAAAAACGGCGAAGACAATAACGGCACGAACAAGGGTGGGTACCAATAGTTTCATTTCAAGGTAGTTTGTCGGACGGCGAAATTCCGACAGCAGCGGCGGATTTCCAAGCAGGCGGGAAATTACTTGGTGGGTGTATCATATGTGGTTTTGCGCTTTGTCAATATACCAAGTGGTGGCACATGGGTAATACCTGCCGGTTTTCTGCGGAAAACCGGCAGGTATTACCCATGTGCCACCACTAAGATTTGGCAAATTGCCCGGGTGCATCACTTGTGGCACCGTCGCCTTTCAAACCTGTTCCCCGACCAGCCACTTCTTAAACTCCGCCGAGCGCTCGGTGCTGACAATGGTTTCCAGGTCGATGGAAGGATCGAGTTCTACCTTTACCCGGCTTTTGGAATAGGGATGCATTTCCTTTATCGCGTTCACATTGACAATAAACTGCCGGTTGATGCGGAAAAAGATACTCGTATCGAGCATGCCCTCCAGTTTGTCCAGGGGGTAATCGACGGGGTAACGCTTGCCGGTGCTGCGGGTAACGAGAAAGGTGATCTTGTCTTTGGTATAGAAATACGCGGCATCCGACATCTCGACCAGTTTGATGCTGTTGCTGAACCGGATGAGCATGCGGCGCAGGAAGTTGTTGCCCTCCTGGCGGCGCAGGGTTTCGAGCAGCCCGCTGTAATCGGGCGCGGTGTGGGCAAACACCTTTTTGTATTTGTCGATCGCGGCAGCCAACTCGTTGGTTTTGATGGGCTTGAGCAGGTAATCCACCGCATTTACCTTGAATGCCTGCAGGGCATACTCGTCGTAGGCGGTGGTGAAAATGATCGGACAGGTGATGGTGATATGCTCAAAAATCTCAAAACTCGCTCCGTCGGCCAGGTGGATATCGAGCAGGATCAGATCGGGTTGCGGGTTGTCTTTCAACCAAAGCACGGATGCTTCCACGCTGTCGAGGCGCTGCACCACCTCTGCTTCGGGCTCCACTTCGGAAAGCAGTTTTTCCAGGCGGCGCGCAGCGGCATTCTCGTCTTCAATGATCAAAACTTTCATAGCAAAAATATTTGAGTGTCAGTTGTTGCGGCATTCCGGTCGCCGGACTTGACGCCCTCGGCGGATTGGCGGCGGATCGGAACTTTTACGGTAAAAAACGCGGCGTTGTCTTCCACCATTACCGGGCGTTCGCCCAGCAGCCTGTAGCGGTGTACCAGACTTTGCAGGCCAAAATGGGTGCTGGGTTCGGGTTTTATTTTGGGTTGAATATTATTGCGCACCACGACATAGTTGTCGTTTTCAGCAAAAATTTCCACGGTAAGGGGCCGCGATGCGGAAATGACGTTGTGCTTGACGGCGTTTTCCACCAGCATCTGCAAGGCCAGGGGCATGATCAGACCTGCATGCCCGTTCAGCCGGTCTACCAGGCGGAATCCGTCCTCATAGCGTTTCTTCAGCAGAAAGTCGAAACTGCGCACCAGTTCCATTTCCTCCTGCAGGGTAATAAAATCGCGTTCCCGGTAGGCAATGATGCTGCGGTAAAAATCGGACAAATGCTCGACGTATTCCACGGCTACTTTCGGGTTTTCCTCGATAATGGTGATGAGGGTATTGAAACTGTTGAACAAAAAGTGCGGATTTATCTGGCTTTTCAGCGCAGCAAACTGCGACTCGACCTTTTCGCGTTTCAATTGGGCCACGCGCTGCAGCCGCCCCTCCCGGGCCCTGATGAACAGATAGATCAGGCCTGCGGTAGCAGCCATACACAACAACACAAACCACCACTGCGACCAGAAGGGCGGGCGAATGGTAAACGACCACGACGCTTCCGGTACGTTCTCGAAATTGCCGTGTTCGCTTGTCTGTACACGAAAGGTGTAATCGCCGGGCGGCAGACTCGGATAGGAAGCGAGATGGTCTTTCGATATTTTCCAGTCGGGCTCCAGGCCCTCCAGCCGGTAGCGGTAGCGCACCGATTCAGGGTCCGTGTACCACAAGCCGGTAAAGTTGAAAATAAAGTAGTTCTGATCGTGGGGGAAGACGCTGTTCGCCATAAAATCGATCGGCTGCGGAAACACGGAAACCGAGGTAATGCCGGGCCGCGGGTCGTCGATAAACACTTCGTCGAAGGCGGCGATCCGGATAACACCCTGCCGGGCGCCCAGCCATATATTCCCCTGCGGGTCGCGGCACAGGGCATTCAGGTTGACTTCCGCTGCGGGCGCGCCGATGGCTGCATTGCAAAACGTTACATGGTCGGTTCGCTCGGGATTCAGGATATCCATGCCGTCTTCATAGGCAATGATGATATGGCCGTTGCCGGATGCGGCGACGCCCGTAATATTCAGGCTGTGGAGGTGGTTGTCGGTCGTGTAGCGGCGGAACTGCTTGCCGTCGAAACTGAAGAGGCCGTCTTTATCGGTACTGAACCAGATGTTGCCGCCCCGATCTTCCGTGATGCTGTAAATGGTTTTGAGTTCCACGCCGTTTGCCTTGTCGTAATGCCTGAAACGGCCGTTTTCGAGCACGGCAAGCCCTTTGCCGTCGGTACCGAACCATACCCGTGCGCGACTGTCGAGAAAAACCTTGTATATGTAACCGGTACCCAGTTCGCTTTGTTGCGAGAGGCTTTTGTACCGCCCGGGTTCGCGTATATCCATGGCTGTCACACCGCCGAGCGTAGCGATCCAGACCTTTTCCCTGTTGCCGTCGATAGACAGGACACTGCCGTTGAAAAGGCCGTTTCGCTCGGTCAGTATGCGCAGTATCTTACCCGAGGCATCAACCACAAACACCCCTTCGCCAAAGGTGCCCGCCCAGATGCTGCCGTCGGCAGGCGACTCCCACAACGTGATCACGTTGTGCTTTGCGGGTAAAATTTGACGGAAAACACCGTTTTCATTCAAAAAAAGGCCATCCTCGGTACCGACCCAAAGGCGATTGCGGTGATCGATCTGTACTGCCTGAATATTGCCAAGAGGAGTAGATATGATGCCGAAACGCACATTGGCCGAATAGACGGAGCCTTTGTCGCACACCACCCACAGCAGCCCTTCACGGTCTTTGCACAGCGAGCGGATCTTTACATGGCCGAGCGGACTGGCGTCGGGCATGGGCAGCGTTTCGCCGGAGACAAGGTTGAGCCTGAACAGGCCATTGGTCGAAGTGCCGATCCAGAGTTCGTTGCTGCCGAAAGCAGCCATGCTCACCACAGGGCCCTGCATCCAGCCCGTTGTGCGCAGATCGATGGCCTGTTTTTCCACATTATACCTGGAGGCGCCTTTTTCGTGTGTGCCGAGCCAAATGTTCCCATGATTGTCTGCCAGCAGGGCAGTAATGATCTCGTCGGGCAGGCCGTCTGAAGTAGTCAGGTTACGTACCTGCTTTTTCCCTTGTTCCGACAAACTGCACACGCTCACTCCGGCATCCGTTCCTGCCCAGATATTACCCGTCGCGTCGCAGGCCAGCGCATAAATTTCGTCGCCGGCAAGTCCGTCGTCGTCGGCACTGAATTGATACAGGCGTTCTTTTTTCAGGCAATACAACCCCTCTCCGTAGGTCGCGATCCAAAGACCACCCGTGTTGTCGGCTGAAAAAGCCGTGATCGGTTTATGGGGGGTACCCTCTTCAGGCTCCCATGCCTGTAAGGTTGCCAGGTATTTCTTGCCCGGACTGCTTGCCTCCGACGGGAATACGCTGTTAAGAGGGATGAAGCCGATCGATCCCTGCTCAAACCCGACCCAAATACGACCGCCCCATTCGTACATGGCGCTAACGGAACCCGCCGGGAAACTATCGGGCAGGCCAATAGCCTGGTAAGTAAGTCCGTCGTAACGGTACAGGCCATTGCGGGAGCCAAACCACATCCAGCCGTGGCTGTCCTGAAAAGCCACTGTCATCTGAACATTCCAGATCCCCTTGGCCTCGCGGAGGCGAAAAACCGGGGTCTGTGCCTGCGCAAGGCTGCAGGCGAACAGGAGCAGTATGGCGCTTAATTTGTTCAAGGCAAGGGTGTTATTAGTTTTTTTGCAGTTCGGCGTCTACCGTAACCTCTATTACTTCGGCAATTTTCTGGTATACAATTTTTGGAATGGTAATGTTGTGATCGCTCAGTGGTACGGTAAACGATGACTGGACGCGTATTTTATCGCCATTAATTTCCATCTCGCCCTTGATGATCCGCTCCTGTTCCACGCCGTGTATCGTCAGTTTGCCTTTAGCCCTGATGGAATATGTACCGTTTTTCTGAAAATCTACATCTTCGATAATCTTGCCTGTAAAGCTGGCCTTGGGGTATGATTTGCTTTCCATGTAATTCTCGTTGAAATGTTCGCGTTGCAGCGGGCTGTTGAACCCCTCGAACGATTTCACTTCTACCGTCCACGCAAAGGTTTGTTTTTCCGGATCGATCAGGCCGCGCAATTTCTTGCTTTTCGCCTGAATGAGTTCCAGCGGTGCGTCCGACTTGAAACTTACCTTGCCGTTTTCACACTTGTACAAATCCGCTTCCCCTGCCGGCAGGTGATATGCCTCCAGACTGCGAACCACCCATTCGGGCGATACAAAACCGGGGAGCCAGCCCCCCACTGCCAGCATCAAAACTACAGCTGTCGTTTTCATAGTTAATTCCGATTAGATGTGGGGTGAAAATACGGAATTATTGGCGACCATCACGGCAGAATACTGACTGAATGGGCAAAAAAGGGTGGTGAAACCGGTATTTCACCACCCCTTCGCTATTGTTTCACAAATCTTTGTCCCGACCGTCCGGATTCGTTTTCCAGCAACAGGTAATACATGCCGGGTGGCAGGCTTTCTACCCGCAATTCCCATATTCCACCGGTTGCTGCTGCCGGAGCACTTCCGGCAAGGGCTGCCCTGCCGGTTGCGTCGAAAATACGCCATTGTGTATCTGTCTGAGTATATCCGCTCCATACCGCCCGGAGCGTTTCACCGGCAGGGTTGGGGTATAGTTTCAGGAAAGATAGCCCGCCGTTATGCTGCCCGCTCGTAGTCGACACCACGTTATCGGGCACAAAGGCCACATCGATCTCTTCGTATTGCCCCTGAACCATGTTGAACACAGCCGTTTGTCCCTCAGCATCCAATCCATAGCCAGGGTGCACGGGTATGGCACTGAACGAGTGCAGAAAAACAAGAAAATACTGCCCCGGAGAGACCAGCGAAAACCCGTACCTGCCGTCGGAGGCAGTCATTTTGGCGCCAACCAGCGTAGTATCGGCGCGGTAGAGCAGCACGGTAATATCGCCAAGTAAGGGTTCCGTCACGCCCTGCAGATCGTCAGCGTTTTCGTCGAGCCATACGTCGCCACCCAAAGCGATGGATAATACGGTCCAGGCTACGTCAAGTTTCTTGTGTTCGCCGTCGGTGAGCACCAGGGTCGGCGTCAGACCATCGCCGTCGACATTCTGGACGGGCGTAAATACATCGGAGGTAGGCGGCAGACTGACGCGCAGGTAATATATCCCTGGTGGCAGATCGGCAAACAGATAGTACCCGTTTGCCACCGTTGTGGTGCTCGCGAGCAGACTGTCGGTCACCGCATCGTAGAGTCGGACCGTTGCACCGGTAAAGGTCGGTTCGCCCTGTTCCCAAAATCCGTTGTTATTGCCGTCGATCCCCGCAGAACCCTCAATAGAACCCGAAAAGATATTTTGCGGAGGATACAACTGGCGTTTGGGCACGATTTGCTGCACCTGGTGGGCGCTGCTCCACGAGAGTTGTACGAGTGCCCCGCCGCCGATTTCCAGGAATTCGAGCCTGAAGCGGTATTTTTTCCCGGCCTCCAGGGTTATGCTGCCCGCGTTGTTCATTGGCGGTTGAGGCTGCCACTTGTCTATGATAAGCGAATCGTTAACCCAAAGCCGGCAGCCGTCGTCGCTGAAAACGGTAAAGGTGTATGTTTCGGAAAACAGGGGCTCCACAAAACCTGTCCAGCGGGCGGTGAAATAGTTGGCGGGCACACTCATGTCCGGAGAGCCGTCGCCCCAGTTGAAGTTAATCGTTGTATCCATCCGGGTCAGAACAGGCGGCTCATCCAGGTCGCCGTCGGGGTCGATGAAATATTGCCCCAGCAGCCCCGTTCCGGCGCCCAGGGTATAGGAATTGAAAAAGGCTTCCATTTCCACCGGCGTTTCCGGCGTGGCAAAAGTGATCAAGGGGCCGGTGCTGCCGTCGTTCCAATGGTCAAACAGGTACACCGTATTCCCCAGTTGCTGTATTTCAGGCGCCTGGATCGTCCTTACCATCCCCACAACGCTCTCAAAGGAGGCCGGCAGCGGGCGGATCTGACCGTCGACATTCAGGGCAATGCCCGCCGGACCGGCTACGGAGACGTCCGTTTTCACGGGCTGCACATCGCGCCAAACCGTTTTTTCAAACCCCTGCGTATCGCGGGCCGTGAGGTATATCCGGAAAAAAACATCGGTCGAGGTCTCCCCGACAACCGGCACGACAAACGCTCCCGATGCCGTGCCGGGAGTATAGGGCAGGGCAGGGTGCGCATGCGTTCCGTGGTGGAGATCGATGCGCCACGACAGGCGGCCGGCGGGCAAAAGGCCTTCTTCGGGGTCGGATGCCTGCCCGGAAAAATGAAGGGTGTCGCCACCCCGGTATTTCATATCCGTGAGCGGGAGCAGTATTTCCGGTACCGGCCGCTTGTTGGACGACACTCCTGTCAGGGCAGTCTCGCTGGTGTCGGCGCCAAAGGAATTTTCAGCGATGCAGTACACCAGACCGCCGCTGTCTGCCAGCGAAAGGTTGTCGAGCAGCAGGAGTGGCCCGTCGGCTCCGGGGACTGCCGCACCGTTTCGGTACCACTGGTAGGTGATCGGCTGCGTCCCGAATGCCTGCGCCTGAAAGGTCGCCGACTCTCCCTCGGCCACCAGTACCGACTGCGGGTGTGCGGTAAACAAAGGCGGCCCCTCCCCTGCCCAGAACACCCGCCAGAGCGTCCCTTCGGTGCTGGCGGTATTGTCCGTTTCAGAGCCTCCGCCCAGTCCTGCGCGGGCGAGGTAGTAAAGCGCGCCGTCGGGTGCGGGCAACAGGCTGACCGGCCGGTCGATGCCGGTGGCAAAAGGACCGGAAAGCGTGCCCGTTGCCGGGTCGAGCATCCTGATCCAGCCCTGGCAGTAATCGGCGAAGAAAAACTTTCCGCGGTATTGTTCGGGTATCAGGTCGTTGTCGTGAAAAGCAAAGGCGGCGCCCACGATAGCGCAACCCTCGCTGTGGTTGTAGGCATATTTTGGATCGGTAAAGGCGGGGTTGCCCGAAGCGCCCTGGTAGAGTTTCCAGCCGTAGTTTGCGCCGGGCGTCAGTTCATTTACTTCTTCCCAGGCTTCGGCGCCTACATCGCAGAAATATATCTTTCCGGTAGCGGGGTCGCAGGCCATGGAAAAGGGGTTGCGCACGCCGTATGCGTAAATCGCGCGATTATTGCCCGACAACAGGCTGAAAAAGGGATTGTCGGCAGGAATCGAGCCGTCGGTCTCCAGGCGCAGGATTTTTCCCAGTACGGTGTTCAGGTTCTGGGCGTTGTCTGATTTGGCCCCGTCGCCAACGCCGATGTACAACATATTGTCGGGCCCGAACACCATGGAACCGGCGTTGTGGATGCTGCCGCTGAGCGGGTCGAGGTCCATCAATACCTGCTCGCTGCCCGGCACGGCAAAGTCGCCGTTGGCCATGACCCGGCTGATTCGGTTGTGTTGTGCGCCCTTTACGGTGTAATACAGGTACACCCAGGGGTTGTTTTCAAAGTCGGGGTCTATGGCTATCCCGTTCAATCCCTTTTCGTTGTAATCGTCGACCTGGAGCGTAAGGAAGGGCTGGCTGTGCAAAACCCCGTCGTGGAACAGCAATACCCGACCGTCTTTTTGGGCAAGGAAAATACTGCCCCCGGGCGCATAGGCCATGCAGGTGGGATTCAGTCCTTCAGTAGCCAGTATCTGGGCAAAACCGGCGGGAAGGGCGGTTTGTGCCGGAAGGTTTTGAAGAACCAGGAAAAGGAGGCAGAATGTATAGCCGGACAGTTTCATAAAACGCTGTTTTTCAATTTTTTGAATGATCGAACAACACGGCATGGTGTTCATCAAAGTCCCCCGGCAACGCACAGGGCGAAACCGGGGGTATAGGAAGTAACCGAAGGCGGAGCGTTGCGCAGGTTTTTCAGAAGTGGAATCCGTATCCGAAAAACACTGCTTTCATCCCGAAGACACTAAATCCCGACAGCAGCACGCCCAGCATGATAAGGACAAACGGCACGTACACCAGGCTCCTGACAAAGCGGTTCTCCCATTTCAGGTGGTGCATGATCGGAAGCAGCAGGAATGCCAGGCACAGCCCCATGAACGATATTTGAAACATCATCAGCGATGCTATGCCGAAAATCAATCCGGTCAGTATTTCAAAACCCTGCACCAGGCGCGTATCGGGATGGCTTTTCGAGAGAAACTGCTGCCATCCGGCGCCGATATTTTTCAGGAAACTTTTGGACGGTTTTTGTCCCAGGTGTTCCGCCTGGTTCTGATCGCCGGTAACGAGGAAAAACGCCTTTCCGGAGATCATGTAGGCCAGTACACCCATGCTGGAAAGCGGCGTGAGGGCCGCATACATGGCGGTACTGTGGCTGAGAAAGCGGAATAACTTGAGCGGCTGGGAAGCCAACGCAACCACAAACGAGAGTACCGGGGCAAAGAAGGTCAATATGGTGATGAGATAAAAATCCCAACTGTAGATGACCTGGAAGCCGCCGTCGAGCGCGATGATAGGCAGGCGAATCTCGTTGTTGCCGAGTACAAACGTCACATCCTGATGATGTCCGAAAAAATAGGGCATGGCGATGTTGGCGTTCAGCATAAACACAAAATACAACAGCGTCAGCGGAAGATTAAGCGTGGGAAAGAGGATGTCCAGTTTTTCCGTCCAGGAGATATTTTTGGCGCGAACAAGCCATTTCATTTTTTTGCTCAGGAACTCGGAAGTGCCGCGTGTCCATTTCATATGGCGGATACGAAATGCGCGTACCGAATCGGGAAAATCTTCGTAGCAGATCACATCTTCGAGAAAGCGGCCGCGGTAACCCAGTTCGCGGGCATGGATGGCGAACCCAAGGTCTTCGCTGACAATATCCGGGAAGCCGCCAATTTTTTCCCATACATCGCGACGCAGCAATGCACCGTGGCCGAGGAACATGACAAAACCGTAGTCGTTGCGCAGCGGCTGGTACCATTTCCAGTGGATGTCGATGCCTACGCCCAGCGATTTGGACAAAGGCGACGTCGAGTCGGGATTGGCGCGGTGGTTGGCCTGAACGAAACCGCAGGTCTCGTCGGTTTCCAGAACGGTCACTGTTTTTGTCAGAAAATCCGTCGGCAGAATTTCGTCGGCGTCGGCAATCGCGAAGTAGGGTTCGTGTGCAAAGTTGGCCAGGCCGTAATTCATGTTGCCGGCCTTGAAGGCCTTGCGGTCGGGGCGCCGTACCACCTGTACCAGACCGGGATACTGCGCGGCAAAGGCATCGATCCGGTCCTTGAACTCCTGGCGCGACGAATCGTCGAGGATATATACCGTATAGTTCGGGTAGTCCTGCTGTACACAGGACACGACGCTTTCCTCCACAAAATCATTACAAGTGGTGTACAAAATAGCGACCGGAGGCTGGGCCGTTTTTACATTCGGCGTCAGCGCGAGGGGACTTTTTTTGCCCAGCAACCCGTACAGGGTAGCAAAAGACACTACGCCTAAATTGTACATTCCGTACAGCCACGCGAAGTCGATAAAGAAGATAAATGTCCAGATCGCTATGCGGCTGGGGATGTTATAGGTCATATCGAGCAGCATCAGCAGGCGCGGCTGGAACCAAATGAGCGAGGCGATCCATGCTGTGAAAATGGCGATGTACATCGCGGGACTGGGCGCGGCTGCCATTTGGCGTACGGACGTATCCGATGCCTTAAGCGCCTGCGGACGAACTGTTTTTAAAGGGATAGACATGGCTTGAGCAGCAATGGATCGGGTTGTATTTTTGGATGACATGATGATTAGTGTTTGATCCGCAGCGGATGGTTTACGAATAGATTTGGCAGAGCGAGGAGGTATGTTTTTATTTCTCCAGTCGCAGTTTTACACCCGCCGCCAGGGCGGTCAGTTCGTCGAACGGCGCTTTTTCCCAGCGTATGGACAAATGACCCCATACCGTCTGGCTGAAGGGCAGGATGACCGTCGCATAGCCGCCGAATATGTTGTCTTTCTCCACGTCGCTACCCACGCCGGCCTTGCCGAACAAAGCCCCCAGGTTGAGTTCGTAGCCCTTGTCCGTGCGAAACTGGTTGTTCAGCAAAAAGCGATTCTCCGGGCGCGGCGCATTTTCCACCCTTGAGTAGAAGTAGTAGGGCTCTATGGCATACCCTTTTGCTACCGGGATACGGATACTTGCATAGGCCAGCCATTCATCGGGCATTTTGTTGCTGACACCCAGAAAACCGCCGCCTTTGATGCTGAGGTTAGACAGGAAATACACCTGTTCTGTGCTGAACACCTGCTGGGTAACGTTGTCGGGCAGGATGCGGGTACCGTATTCGAAGCGGCTTGTCAGGCGATTGTTCCAGGGTGTGATCGCGCCGATGGAAAATGCCTGCGCTTCCTGATTCGTGCGCACCAGCGAGGCGAGATCAAGCGTGAGGGAGTTGTCGTACTTCAGGAACATGCGCAGTTTGCGGGCCACCTGTCCGGTGAGTTGCACCGTGCGCAGGTTGAAACTGCCCATGCCGCCGGTCCGGGAATAGCCGGTCCAGACATCCAGTTCGAGCGGTGCGGCAATACCGTAGGTGTTTTCCAGCAACTGATTGGCGACGCGGCTGGTCGAGTCGATCTGCAGGGCCGAGCGCAACGCGACGCGCGCCTTTTTGATCTCGCTTTCGATCAGGTACGATTGTGCCAGCGCGATATAGTACTCGATCTCGCCCGGGTACTCCAGGATCAATTTTTCAAAATAATCAATGGCCACCAGTCCGTTACCCTGCCAGAGGTAGACGTAGCCCAGGCCTTTCCGCGCCTCGGCGTTGCCGGGCTGAAGGCGTTCGAGCGCCAGGAAGGGATATTTGGCGGCGGCAAACTGCCCCGACCACGCGAGGTTGTAGCCTTTACCGACCAGGGCGTCTGCATTGTCGGGATTGATGGCCAGCACGGCTTCAAACTTGTCGCGCGCCTGGTCGTGTTGTTTGTTCCACGAATAATTGTACCCTGCGCCAATCAGCGCCTGGAGGTTATCCGGATTTTTTTCCAGCGCGGCATTGTAAATTTTTTCGGCTTCAAAATGCCGGCCCGCTTCGGCCAGGCGCTTGGCTTCGGCCAGGTCCTGCGCCCGCAGCGCCATACCCGTAAGGCAAAAAAGAAAGATGAGGAATAATGACTTCTTGTTCATACCGTGTGTTTTTGATTACCACAGCACAAACATTCCCCGGAATTTTTCTGTAAAAAAATGAAATGACCTGAATCGGTACGATCCCGCGCTGAACAGGCAGGAAGGCAGGCTCGCTCAGAAACCGTCTGAAGCCCCGACTTGCTGTTTTCAGAACAATACCTCCACGCCCTGGGCCTCTATGGGAAAGATCGCCCAGTACCGGATGGTCTTTTCCGGAAAAGCCCGGCGCAGCAGCACCCTGCTCCAGCCCATCGCCGGCGCGAGGGTCTGAGCCTGTTGCCGCCATTTCTTCATGCCCTCTGCAAAACCGGCAAACATCAGCACGATCACCTGCTCCCTGTTTTCGAGGAAAAGGTCGGCTTCGAGGCGCAGTTGTCGTTCCCAGCCCTGTCTGTCCGGGCCTGAACCGGGGTCGTACCACCCTTCGAGCGGGTAGTGTGCCAGCGTGCTGGCCGGGGCAAACCGGCGCTGTATGAATTGCCGGAAAGCATCGGAATGTCGCAGCAGGGCATCCGGCGCCAGCGCCTCCGCTGCTCCGCGTATCTGCAGTTGTTTTTGAGCAATGGCCATACGTTCCGCCTGCGGCAGGCCGGCAGCATCGGCCATCAAAAAGGTCTGAATAGCCTTGAGAAGCGCAGGCGTAAAATCACCTTTAAACTCCAGCCACGACGACCAGGCAAACGGTTCGCCGTATTTCGGGTCAAAACCCGGCGGCGTTTCCTGGATGGGATCAATGGCGAGCGACAGCCGCGGCACGGGGTGCCTGCCCGACCGCTCCGGATGGAAAGGTACCGGTGAGGTATCGGGCGGACTTTCCGGGAAATCCCTGGGTTTGTACAGGGCTTCCGTATCGCAAAGCAGGGGCAGGCCGTCGCGATAAAAAGGCGTCTCTTCCGAATCGGGATCAAGGGTGGGGGTGCTTTCGTCGCCCTGGTTGAACACGCGATTGAGCCATTTGGTGCCTTGTGCGTTCGTCGGGAATACCAGGTAGTCGCGGGCCCGCGTCAGGCCGACATACAGCAAACGGGCCTCTTCGTCGAGGGCAGTGCGGGTCGCTTGCGCCCATTCGGGCGTTTGCTGCAGCGTTTCCTCCAGCCGGGTGCCGCGCAACTGGTCGGCATAAGGGTTGATCCAGAAGCGCAGCCATCGGTTGCCGAGGATGTCGTCGAGGTCGGGTGCATCGGTTTCCGCCACCAGATTTATGCCCCATATCTGTTCTTTCAGATTCTGGTTGAGGTTGTGACAGATCGCCACCGGGTATTCCAGCCCCTTGCTGCGGTGGTAGGTGAGCACTTTTACGGCATCGTCGCTTTCGCCGGAACCCTGTTCGTCGCCTTCCCCTGCCGCCAGGTCGTTGAGCCAGAGCAGGAAGCCGCCCAGCGAGGCCGCAGAGTGCAGGCGCTGACAGGCAGATTCGTAATCGAGGGCATACTTGCGCAGGCGGTCGAGGTTGTCGAGCCTTTGAGCGGGGTTACCCAGGCGCACCGCGATCCGGCGCAGGTCGAGTTCATCGAGCACCAGGTTGAGTATCTCGGATGCCGAAAGGTCGGCCGTCCGGGGGCGCAATTCGGCGAGATGGCGCAGTACACCTTCATTTTCCCAGTTGTGGTAGCGCGTTTGCTCGTTGCGCACGGCATCGAGAAACGCCATGCGGCTGTCCACGATCGCTTCGAGATCCATGGCGCCGGTGAGCAGCAGTATTTCCGCAATACTGAGCGCATCGGAGGGCGTGAGGAGATATTTCAGGCAGGCCAGTGCGAGCTTTGCCTCCGGCGTTTCGAGCAGGCCTGCGCGACTTATCGCCGCTTTTAGCCCAGTGCGGTGCAGGGCATCGGCCATATCACGACAACCTTTGTTGCTGCGGCACAAAACCGCGATATCGCCGGGGCGAACGGGGCGCGTCTCCGTTCTTTTTTTATTGTAAATCAGCATCTTGCGCTCGAGCATTACGCTGATCTGATCGGCAATGCAATTGTCGAACCACGGCTGTCCGGGTACCTTCCGCTCGTCGAGTTCGGAGCGGAAATGCCAGTGAATGAGGCTCAACCCCACCCCCGACCCCTCCCCCGATGGGAGGGGAGACCCGACGCGTAATGCGTCGGGTAGCGCGTCTCCCCTCCCATCGGGGGAGGGGTCGGGGGCGAACGCCGGCTCCAGCACCACCTGTTCGGGCGGCATATTGCTGAAGGCCCTGGTAAATATGGCGTTTACGGCATAGACGATATCGGGTCGGCTGCGCCATGATTTTTTCAGGATGTTTTCGGCTTTTATACCGCCCGTGGCATCAATGATGGCCTGCATGAGTGCGGGCTCGGCGCCGCGGAATCCATATATGCTCTGCTTCGGGTCGCCGACCCATATCGAATGCCTGGCCAGGCGGCTGATGCGCAGGAAGATATCGAGTTGAATGGGCGAGGTATCCTGGAACTCGTCGACCAGCAGCAGATCGAGTTCGCGGGCAAGTGTTTCGCGGACGGTATCCACGCGCAACAGACGGCTGACATAGGTTTCCATGTCGGTATAGTCGATCAGGCCACGCTTCTTTTTATACTGCTCGTATTCATCGAGCGCGTCGGTGGCGATATCGAAGACGAGGTCGATGAAACCCTTCACATCTTCGCGATACTGCCGGTGTTCGTCGTGGCTGAGTGCCAGTGCGTGCAGGTCTTCCACCAGGTCGCGGCTTTTTGCTCCGGGATTGGTTTTGGCAATTTTCACCCATTCGTGCCAGTACAATTCGCCGCGGTATTTGAGTTGGTTCTGGAAATTGCGCAGCACCTCGGCGGCATCGCGGGTGACCTTTGTACCATCGGCCTCGTTGGCGTCGAGGGCAGCCACAGCCTGGTCAATGGCAGCCAGGAGCCGGTTGTTCCAGGTAACGGCGTCGGTGTTTTGCACAGGCGGCAGGAGTCGCTCGAAACTTTCCCAGGAGCGCTGTTTGCTTGCCTGCAGCACTGCCTTTGAAAAATTATTCGCCCGCGCCACATCCGTCAGTTCACGGATGACGCGCCGCCAGTCGTACGTTCCGTTTTGCGTTTTTTTGGTCAACCCGAGGCGGTCGGCAAGTACGTTCATGCGCTCGATGCGCTGCGTGGTCAGCACCTGCGAAAGCGATTCGTTGAACAGGCGCTGGCCGTCGTTTTCGGCGATGATCTCCACGAGGGGCGACACACCGGCTTCGAAGGCAAATCGTTGCAGCAGCCGCGTTCCGATGCTGTGCACTGTACCGATCAGCGCCTCGCCGAGTTCGTTGGCGGCCTCGGTCATGCCCGCTTCGAGCAGGCGCACGCGCACGCGATCCTGCAACTCCGCTGCGGCCTTCTGGGTGAAGGTGGTTGCCATGATGCCGGCGGGCCGAACGCCGCCTTTGAGCAGTTCCACCATGCGCCCGGTCAGCGTATAGGTCTTGCCCGAACCTGCGCCGGCGGAAAGCACTTCAATATTCAGCCTGTCAGACGGCGGATGGTGAGCGGAAGTCGGTGGCACGGTATGGGTAGTTTTGGGCTAAGGTCGAAAAATGTTGGATAATTTTTCATTGCCCAACAAATAGTTGTAAATTTCAGGCTTGAATTTTCTGTAAGAAACCGTCTTTAAGACATGGAAACATCTTATAAAAACTGCCAGAGCTGCGGCATGCCCATGCGCCGCGACCAGGAAGGCGGCGGCACCAATGCCGATGGCTCCAAAAACCTGATGTACTGTTCACATTGTTACCGCGACGGGAAATTCACCCGACCCGACATCACCCTGGATGAGATGAAGGGCATCGTCAAACAAAAAATTCAGTCTTTCGGCTTCCCCGGATTTCTTGCCGGCTTTTTTACCCGCAACCTCTCAAAACTCGAACGCTGGAAATGAGTACGCCCGAACTGCAGGAACTTGCCGCACAGATCATCCTCCGCATGGAGGAAAATACGCCCCGCATCGAAAAATGCCTGGCAGAACTCAGTGAAACGGAAATCTGGCAACGTCCCAACGCCGCATCGAACAGCATCGGCGTCCTGATCCTTCACCTTTGCGGAAACATCACCCAGTACGTGATCTCCTCGCTTGGTAACAATACCGACACGCGCAACCGCGACGCGGAGTTTGCAACAGAAGGCGGTTTTACAAAAGCCGAACTCCTGAAAAAACTCAGCGATACAGTCCGGCAGGCCGTCGACATCATCAGGCAAACAGATCGGGAAGCCTTTTTGCAGGTACGTTCGGTACAGGGTTTCCAAATGAGCGGTATCGGCATAGTTGTGCATGTGTGCGAGCACTATTCCTACCATACCGGCCAGATCGCGTTCTGGACCAAACTGCTGAAAGACAAAGACCTGGGCTTTTATGCGGATCTGGATCTGAATGTGAAAAATGCATAAATGCCGACCCTCCGCTTCCGATATTTCCCCCGCCCTGTCGTTATTCGGAGTGCAGAAATGCAAATATTTGACGTAACCTCCGATACTGTCTCTTCATAATAAAAGGGCTGCTAATTTCGCACCGGATTTCCGCCTTTGCGGTATTCGCTTTGCCATCCGTCGTGTATATATTCCTGACTATCAGGATTTTACTTATTTAACATAACATCAATACACGACCTGCATGCCCTCCCGTAACTTTAATTCTCCTGAACAGCACAACTCCCGAAAACCTTACCTTATCATTTTCCTGCTTGGGTGCCTGTCCATGCTTTTATTGCTTTATGGCAAGCGGGCGTGGTCGGCGCAATATGCCAAACCCGCCCTTGCAGTTAAGAACGGAGGCAAAGACGCTCAGGACTACACGATCAATCGTGTCGGAGGATTTAACAACACCCGGCCTATACTATCGATTGATCAACTCCGGGAAAGCCCCGCCTTTTCCCCGATAAAGGATGACCTGACGTTGCTGATCGACAGCCTTAAGCAAGCCGGTATCGTTAGCCAGGCGTCGGTATATTTCCGGGAATTCGAACACGGCGCATGGATGGGCGTAAATCAGGAAGTACAATATCACCCGGCCTCTCTGATGAAGGTCGCCTTGTTGATGTGCTACCTGAAAATAGCGGAAAGCGATCCGTCCATTTTGAAAAAGCAAATCCTGTTCAATATCCCGGACAGCGTGCACATCAATCCGCAGTTTTATGCCGGGCCGACTATTCAAAAGGGCAAACGATACAGTATTCATGAATTGCTCTATTACATGATCGCCTACTCGGACAACGCAGCCACCTGGTTGCTGGCCAGCCATTTCGACAACAATCGTCTGAAGAAACTATTCGCCGATTTCGGATTGCCGGTACCCGTAGAGGACGACCTCAGATTTGTCATGACCGCCGGCGAATATTCTGTTTTTTTCAAGGCGATCTACAATTCGGCCCTCCTGAGCCCCGAGTTTTCGGAATACGCCGCCGACCTGTTGAGCAACTGCTCTTTTCAGGAAGGTTTCGGAAAAGGGTTTCCGAAAAACACCAAAATGTACCACAAATTCGGAGAGTGGCGAAGTGCCGGACACGCGTTTGAACTGCACGAATCCGGCGTATTTTTCATCAACGACCAGCCATACCTGCTCACCGTGATGACCCGGGGGAACAATACCCCGCAACTTGCGCAGGCAATTAGTGCGATTGCGGAAAAGGTGTACAGGAAGATTGCGCCGCCGTGATAGCCAATTGTGGGTGTCTCACGATATCCTGCTCCACACCCGGGCCTCTTTACCTTCCGTCGCCAGATGCTCCCGGAGCCGCACATGCTCCGGCGCTGCCAGGCCGGGGTCGGTTTCGAGGATACGCGTGGCGATTTCGCGTGCAGCGGCAAGTACCTGTCCGTCGCGCGCCAGATCGGCGAGCAGGAAGCGCAGCATACCGCTTTGCTGGGTACCTTCAATGTTGCCGGGGCCCCGCAGGCGAAGATCGGTCTCGGCGATTTCAAAGCCGTCGTTGGTGCGCACCATGGTCTGGATGCGCTCACGCCCCTCAGCGGTGAGTTTAAAAGAGGTCATGAGGATACAGAAAGACTGGTCGGCGCCGCGCCCCACGCGCCCGCGCAACTGGTGCAGTTGGGAAAGGCCGAAACGCTCGGCATTTTCGATAACCATCACCGAGGCATTGGGCACATTTACGCCGACTTCGATGACCGTAGTGGCTACCATGATCTGGGTTTCGCCATTGACGAAGCGCTGCATCTCGAAATCCTTGTCGGCGGCTTTCATTTTGCCATGAACAATGCTGATCTGGTATTGCGGCGGCGGAAAATCGCGGCTCAACGCTTCATAGCCCGACATGAGGTTTTGCAGGTCCATCGTCTCCGTTTCCTCAATCATGGGGTACACTACATACACCTGCCGCCCCTTGGCGATTTCGTCGCGCATAAAACCCTGCACGCGCAGACGGTGGTGCTCGTTTTTGTGCATGGTCGAGATCGGCTTGCGGCCCGGCGGCAGTTCGTCGATCACCGATACATCGAGGTCGCCATATAGGGTCATGGCCAGCGTGCGGGGAATGGGCGTGGCCGTCATGACCAGCACATGAGGCTGCCCGGCAGGATTCTTTTTCCACAGTGCGGCGCGCTGTTCCACACCGAACCGATGCTGCTCGTCGATGATGCTGATGCCCAGGTTTTTGAACTGCACCCAGTCCTCAATGAGCGCGTGGGTCCCGATCACGATATGCATTTCTCCCGATGCGAGTTGTTCGAGTATGGCCGCGCGCTTTTTGCCTTTGACGGAGCCCGAAAGGAAACCGATGTTCACGCCGAGGTCGCCGAGTAGTTCGGTGATGTTGATAAAATGCTGCTGGGCGAGTATCTCCGTAGGCGCCATCAGGGTGGCCTGGAAGCCGTTGTCGAGGGCCATGAGCATGGTCATCAGCGCCACAACGGTTTTGCCGGAGCCCACATCGCCCTGCACCAGCCGGTTCATTTGCTTGGAGGAGCCGAGGTCGGCGCGAATCTCTTTCAACACGCGCTTTTGAGCGCCGGTGAGTTCAAAGGGCAGTTTTTCCTGAAAAAAGGTGTTGAAATAGTCGCCGATCTTTTCAAAAACAAAACCTCGAACGGTGTCTTTACGGCGGGTGCGGATTTGTAGGAGCCGCAGTTGAAGAAAAAACAACTCCTCGAATTTCAGCCGCCGGGTAGCCGCATCGAGGTCCTGCTGGTTTTCCGGAAAGTGGATGCTGCTGAGCGCTTCCCAGCGAGAGGTGAGTTTGAACTGCCCCCTCAGGTAATCGGGCAGGGTTTCGGGCATATCGGCGGCAGAAAGACCGTCGAGCAGGGTGCGCAGGAGTTTGCGCAGCCCCCGGGCGTCCAGGCCTTTCTGGGTGAGTTTGTCTGTACTGGGGTAAACCGGATCGAAGGTGCGCGCTTTTTGGGTATTGTCGGCGCTCGCCTCTTCCATCTCCGGGTGAGTGATGTTGAAACGCCCGTTGAATTCGTTGACGCGACCAAAAACGATGTACTCTTTCCCGACAACCAGGCTCTTTTCCAGCCATTGTATGGCCTGGAACCACACCAGTTCCATCATGCCCGATTCGTCGCGCAAACTGCCCACCATACGCCGGGCGCGGCCTTCGCCGACGGTCTCCAGGCGACGCAGCGTACCGCGCAGTTGTACCTGTTCGCCCTCTTCATGGATGTCGCGAATGCGGTGAAACTTGGTCCGGTCAATATACCGGAACGGGAAATGGAACAGCAGATCGCGGCAGGTGAAAATGCCCAATTCCTTTTTCAGCACCTCCGCGCGTTGCGGACCGACGCCTTTGAGGTATTCAATGTTGGAATCGAGGGTAGGCATGGGTTTATTGCGTCATTATCGTCATTGGGCAAATGTAACATAGTTTGTTTTAAAAATAATGGGTTGAAGGGGTGAAATCTGTTCCAAAACATTGATCTCCGCTACCGGCCTACCCATCAAGCATATCGAGCAGCCAATCCTTTTCCGTCAGGATTTCCTCCTTTTCGATCTGCGCCCGTAAATCGGCTACGGCTTTGGTGTCGTTGAAATCCAGGGCCATCAATTGCTGCGTATAGCGCACCATGCGGCTGTAATTGGTGCGGTAGTGACCGGTGGCCGTGTGGCGCCTGATGAAGTTTTTCATACTGGCCAGGTGGCTGTCGAGCAGGTCGAACTCGGCGGTTTCGTAGTAAATTTTCAGTTGCAGCGTTTTGGCGATCAGGTTGTTGATCAGGTCTTTATAGTCGGAGCGCTGGAGGTTGAGCAGGGCGGTTTTGTAGTCGCGGCGGGCGTAGGCGATGCGGGCGAGGTTAAGACCGGCGGTGGCCTCCCGCCAATGGCGTTCGAGGCGGGGTTTGTATTGCAGCACGAACTGTTCCGCCCAGTCGAGTTCGCCCGTGCGCAGGGCAATGGCCGCGATATTGTTAAAGGCAAAGCGCGACAGCAAGCCGTTTTCCAGCAGCAGGTCGCGTTCCAGGGCGCCTTTGTAGAGATCGAGCGTCGCACTGAGCCAGCCCCGGGCTGATTCGTTGATTTTTTTCACCCCGAAATTGATCGCCAGCAAGTACAGCGCGCGCAGTTCCTCTTCCGGAAAAAGGGCGGCATGCCGGATGAGCATGTCGCGAAACACGTCAAAATAGGCGTCGGGCCGGGCGTCGGTCAGAAACCTGTAGCAATTGTAATACAGCCCGATGGCTGGCGTTGAAGTCAGTTGCCGCGCTTCTACATGGGCGAGTACCGGCGCCAGCAGGCCAATCTGATAGTCGGTGCTGAATACGGCCTGGTGCGACAGTGCCAGACAGGCCAGTTGCAATTTGCGGGCAATAAAGGCGGTGTCCATCAGGTCGGACACATTCTGCAGGTTGAGCGGCTGGTTGCGGTGTACGGTACTGTCGAAGCGATATTGCTCCCATTCGAGCAGGTAGAGGTCGTGGTAATAACCGGCATGACGCCAGGGCAGGCGCTCCCGGCTTGCGCGCGCCTCGCGTCGGGTAATCTGAAAATGTTTGCCGAGGTTCCGTTTGCGGTAGGCAGCGGCCAAGCGGATCTTGGCGCGCCCTGCATCCTCAAATTTTTCGCGGTACATCCAGAAGTGTTCGAGCAGGGCAAGCAGGGCGCTGTTGGCGAGGCGCAACCCCACCCCCGGCCCCTCCCCCGATGGGAGGGGAGACGCGCTACCCGACGCATTACGCGTTGAGTCTCCCCTCCCATCGGGGGAGGGTTTGACCGCAGGCCATGCACCTTTTGCCTTATTCGATGAGAAGGGGGGCACGTTACCCGAGGAGTTTGGTATCGCGTCTCCCCTCCCATCGGGGGAGGGTTTGTCCCGCACTTTAGTCGGGAGGTCGGGGGTGGGGTTGATGGCATACCACGCCCCCTCCTTTTCGGGCACCGCTCCCTTTTCCCGGCATTCCAGCAGGTACTCATACAGCGCTACCGCCTGCTGACTGGTATTAAAAAAGGGAGAGCGCACAAATTTGCCGAATTCGCGCAATTCGACCGGGGTTAACGTGGAGAACGCTTCATAGAGCAGTGTTTTTTCCATAAAATTTTCGGGAAGAACAAGATACCTGATACAAAGTAAATTACTTTTTTATTATAAAATACTGATCTATAGTATTTTCAAATTTTTTATAAAATATTACTTCTACAAATTTAAAAATTTGTCTTTGCACAGCCGGGCAGCAATGCGAATTTTTGCAGTATCAAAGTCTGCATAAAAACAACGATTCCTATGATACCCATTCGCTACTTCTTATCCGCGTTAATGCTCTGTTTACTCGCCGGCGCAGGGCACATCCAGGCCCAGTGCACTTCCGATGCCGGGACTATCACCCTGCCCCTGACGACTACCTGCGAGGGCGCCGATTTTTCTGTTACGCACAACGGCAACATGAACCTCGATGCCGATGATATTCTGGTTTATGTCGTCTTCAAGGGCATAACACCGAATGCCGGTAATGTACTGGCCACTTCCGCCAATGGAAACTTCCCCTACCAGGGTAGTTTTCTGGCCAATTCCCCCATACAGATTGCCGCTGTGGTGGGCAATGACCTCGGTGGTACCGTCGACTGGGACGACCCCTGCCTGTCTGTATCGCCGGCGTTTGATCTGGCCATTTCCGATACCCCGCCCCTGACTGTATCAGCATCCGGAATATTGACCTGCGTGGCGGCAACGGCAACCGTGACGGCATCGTCGCCGCAACAGGACCTGACTTATTTGTGGTCGAATAGTGCGACTACATCCGCCATCAACGTCTCTGCAGCAGGCGTGTACAGTGTAACCGTCACCAACCAGTTTGGCTGTTCAGCACAAGGAAATACAACGGTTTTTCAGGACTTTAATGTTACGCAACCCGATGCAGGACCCGATCAGGTGCTCACCTGCGCACAGCCGATTATCACGCTGACTGCTTCCAATCTTGGATTTCAGTATTCGTTTTTATGGTGGGGCCCAAATGGTTTTGCTTCCACGGTACTCAATCCCACCGTATCCCAGGCGGGGACCTATACATTGGTTGTAACCAATACGCTCACCGGCTGTACCGCCACAGACAATGTAACTGTGACTGCGGATGTGAGTGCCCCCCTGGCCAGCGCAGGGCCGGACAAGGGCATCCCTTGCGGTGGCGGCACGATTACCCTGGAGGGATCGGCGACGCCTGCAGGTTCATCCTTCATGTGGTCGGGCCCGGGCAACTACCTTTCGACTGCCCAGAACCCGATTGTATCCTTGCCGGGAACGTATACCCTCGTCGCAACAACGCCAAACGGCTGTACCGCTACGGATGTGGTGATTGTTTTCCCGGGGCCGGTTATTGATCCGCAAAATTTCAGTGTGACCCAGCCGGATTGCGGCGGCGGTAACGACGGGGCAATCGAATTGACGACCCTGCCTGCCGGCGGCCAGGCGCCGTTTGATTTCGTCTGGTCTGGCCCAAACAATTACACTTCAAATGCCGAAGATATTCAAGGAATAGTCGCCGGGACATATACGCTGGCGGCCACCGATGCAACCGGGTGTACTTTTTATGCCATGGTAATTGTTGCACAGCCCCAGCCGCTATCCCTGAACACCTCCAGTCTTGTCATACAAAACGTATCGTGCAACGGCGGTTCGAATGGCGCGATTTCCTTCAATGTAACGGGCGGCGCACAACCGTATGCCTATTCGTGGACACCCGTGTATCCTAACACGAATAACCTGACAAATTTGCCACCCGGCGTTTATTCCGTAACCGTCACAGACGCCAATAGTTGTACAGTGACATTACCGCCGTTTTCTATTACACAGCCGGCGCCATTAACCATCACCTTCACAAATGCGATTACCTCCTGCAACACGCTCGATGTAACGGCAACGGTGGGGGGCACCATTCAGCCTGTCCAGTTCAGCTGGAGCAGTGGAGCCGGCGCAGTTGCCTCCGGCAGTTACACGGCAGAGTTTACAGAAACAGGTACATATACCCTTACCATCACCACTGCTAACGGTTGTTCGCAGGTCAGTACCATCAATATTACCGTCGATCCAACCACTTGCGGTTACCTGAACGGCAGTATCGTGCACGACCTGTCCGAAAACTGTATTGCCGATAACGGAGAGCCGGCACTGTCCGGCTGGCTGGTGAAAGCGGAGGACATCTCGGGGAATACCTTCTATGGGACGACCGACAACACGGGACATTACCTGATCGGCGTACCGCTCGGCACATATGAAGTGTCGGCCATCGCACCGAACAACCTGTGGCTGTTGTGCGGCCCCGGCCCGTCTACACTCGTGCCGGTAGCCGGCGATACATTCTTTGCCGGAGATATCCCGGTCAAAAAACTGGCCGGTTGCCCGCAGTTGACCGTTTCCATTGGGACAGGAGCATTAAGACGCTGTTTTTCAAACAATTACTATTATGTCAACTACTGCAACGAAGGCACGGCCCTCGCCGAAGACGCCTTTATACTGATTACACTCGACCCATTTATGACCCCGCTGTCATCATCAAAGCCCTATACCAATCTGGGCAATAATGTATTTCGCTTTGAACTGGGTGATCTGGATATCGGCGATTGCGGCAACTTCTTCCTGCAGGTGCAGATCAGTTGCAGCGCCGTGCTGGGTCAGACGCACTGTACCGAGGCACACATTTACCCCGACAGTACCTGTCTGCCTCCCGACCCGTTGTGGTCGGGCGCCGAGCTCAAACTGGACAGCCAATGCGACGCCGACTCGGTGCGATTTATCCTGGAAAATATCGGCGCAAACGACATGAACGGCGCTGTGGATTACATCGTGATCGAAGAATCGGTAATGCTGATGCAGGGCGCCGTACAACTGGGCGCCGGCGAATCTCTCACCCTCGCCTTCCCGGCCAACGGCAGCACCTGGCGTGTGGAAGTGGACCAGGAACCCTTCTTCCCCGGTTTTTCGATTCCCGCACTGTCGGTAGAGGGTTGCACCCAAAACAGTGTGTTCTCCACGGACTTCCTCACCCAGTTCGCCGTTAACGATGCCGATCCCTGGCTTGACATCGACTGCACGCGAAACATCGGCTCCTATGATCCGAACGACAAACAGGCCTTCCCCACCGGTTATGGCGCAGCGCACTACATCCGTCCCGGCACGGAACTGGAATACCTGATCCGATTCCAGAATACCGGCACCGATACGGCCTTCACCGTGCGCATTGTGGATACGCTATCGACCTGGCTCGACCCGACCAGCATCAAGCCCGGCGCGAGCAGCCACCACTACCAGTTCGATCTCACAGGCCCTGGTATCGCCACGTTTTTATTTGAAAACATCCTGCTGCCCGACAGCAATGTGAATCAGGCCGGCTCCAACGGTTTCGTGCAATTCAGCATCCGTCCCCGCGCCGACGCGCCGCTGGAAACGGTTATCGAAAACAACGCGGCCATCTATTTCGATTTCAACGATCCGGTGATCACCAATACCGTCTTCCACCGGCTGGGTGAAAACTTTCTTGTCGATACCTGGCAACCACGCCTGCCGGGCGCGGAGATCAGTGTATCGCCCAATCCCTTCGGCGACCGGACCACCCTGGCCATCAAGGGCTTGAAAAAAGACGGCAGACTGCTGCTGCAGGTGTTCGACTTGCAGGGCATGCTCGTACGGGAACAGGCTACCTCTTCCGCAGTTTTCCAGTTGGAACGAGGCGACTGGCAGGCAGGAGTCTACCTGTTCAACATCACGCAAGACGGAAAGCCGGTGGGAAGCGGCAAATTAATCGTACATTGACGAGAACCAATGGTTAAAGGCAGTACCCAAACGCCCCGGCCGGATTTTTCCGGTTGGGGTGTTTTTGTACCGCGAACCTCCGGGTTCGCCACAGCCCGGCAGCGGATTTGGAAATCCGTTTTACAAGGCACATAAAAACCACACAAAAAGTTTTTAAATTGGAAAACAAATCCCGATTTTTGTGGGTTTACGATTCCTTATGGACTTTAAAATCACTTCCCAATACCAGCCCACCGGCGACCAGCCGCAGGCCATCCGGCAACTCGTCAACGGCGTGGAAAAAGGCGACCGCGCGCAGGTGCTGCTCGGGGTGACCGGCTCAGGCAAGACGTTCACCATGGCCAACGTGATCGCCCAACTCAACCGCCCCACGCTGGTCCTCACGCACAATAAAACGCTGACGGCTCAACTGTTCAGCGAACTGCAGACCTTCTTTCCGGACAATGCGGTGGAGTATTTCGTGTCGTATTACGACTACTACCAGCCCGAGGCCTACATTTCGGTGACGGACACCTACATCGAAAAAGACCTGCAAATCAACGAGTTGGTGGACAAGTTGCGCCTGAAAGCGACCTCTACCCTGCTGTCGGGACGCCGCGACATTATCATTGTGGCGTCGGTGTCGTGCATCTACGGTATGGGCAATCCGGAAGATTACAAGACCGGTATCATACGCCTGCAAAAAGGCATGAAACTGAGCAAAACACAGTTTCTCTACGGACTCGTCGACAGCCTGTACGCCCGCACCGAGACGGATTTTTCCCGCGCCACGTTCCGCGTCCGCGGCGACACGGTAGACATCAACCTGCCCTATGCCGACCGCGGTTGCCGCGTCATTTTCTGGGGCGACGAGATCGAGAGCATCGAGAGCATCGACGTCACCTCGGGCAAACGCATTGAAAGCATGGACACCGTGGCCATTTTCCCGGCCAACCTGTACGTAGCGCCCAAGGACCGCCTCAACGAAATCATCAACGACATTCAGGACGAGATGTCGGGGCAGGAAAAATATTTTATTTCGGAAGGCCGGATCGCGGAAGCGCGACGCATCAAGGAACGCACCACTTTCGATCTCGAAATGATCCGCGAACTGGGCTACTGCTCCGGTATCGAGAACTATTCCCGCTTCTTCGACCGCCGCGAGCCGGGCACGCGGCCCTTCTGCCTGCTCGACTATTTCCCCGACGATTACCTGATGATCGTGGACGAGAGCCACGTGACCCTGCCCCAGGTGCGCGGCATGTGGGGCGGCGACCGCGCCCGCAAACAATCGCTCGTCAACTGGGGCTTCCGGTTGCCCTCGGCAATGGACAACCGGCCGCTCAGTTTTGAGGAGTTCGAGGGACAGATCAACCAGGTGATCTTCGTGAGCGCCACACCCGCCGATTACGAACTGGAGCAAACGGAAGGCGTGGTAGTGGAGCAACTCGTGCGCCCCACGGGCCTGCTCGACCCGCCCATTGAAGTGCGACCCTCCCTGAACCAGATCGACGACCTGCTGGAAGAAATACAACAACGCACCGAAGCGGGCGAACGCGCGCTGGTGACCACCCTGACCAAGCGCATGGCCGAAGAACTGGCTACCTACATGGCCAAAGTCGGCATCAGATGCCGCTATATCCACTCCGAAGTAGAGACGCTGGAACGGGTGGAGATCCTGCGCGACCTGCGCCTCGGCGAATACGACGTGCTCATCGGCGTCAACCTGTTGCGCGAAGGCCTCGACCTGCCCGAGGTGTCGCTCGTCGCCATCCTCGACGCAGACAAGGAGGGCTTCCTGCGCAACGCCCGCTCGCTCACGCAGACGGCAGGCCGCGCCGCGCGTAACTCCAACGGCCTGGTCATTTTTTACGCCGACAAGATCACCGACTCCATGCGCAACACCATCGACGAGACCAACCGCCGCCGCCTGGTGCAAATCGCGTACAACGAAGCGCACGGCATTACCCCGACCACCGTCACCAAGACGCGCGAACAAATCCTCGCCCAGCGCACCATCCTGGATATACGCGGTGTGGAACAGACAAAATACTACGTCGACAAAACGGACGTCGATCTCGCCGCCGAGCCGGTGGTGGCCTATGCCACCCGCAGCCAGTTGGAGAAAATGGTTGCCGAAGCCGAAAACAATATGAAAAAAGCGGCAAAAGACCTCGATTTCATCACAGCAGCGCAATTCAGGGATGAAATGCTGGCGTTGAAGAAGATGATGGGGGAAAAGTTCGGGCACGAGTAGGGGTGTGATCCGGGTCTTCCCTCTGGCTAGTGGTGGCACATGGATAAACGCCTCCGGTTTTCCGCGGAAAACCGGAGG
>ERZ724526.222-NODE-222-length-33125-cov-6.041609_pt1 | contig 33125 bp, 30 predicted proteins | sample MGYA00376059_ERZ724526 | MGnify/ENA primary metagenome ERZ724526 (study PRJEB28724, sample SAMN07190883) | activated sludge metagenome | isolation source: activated sludge of sewage treatment plant in Hong Hong | place: Hong Kong | collected 2016-03-17 ...
AAATGTTTAGCCGATTGAAGTCGTTAAACCCCCACCCGACGACAGAGTTGGTTTATTCAACGCCATTCGAACTATTAGTCGCGGTCATTCTTTCGGCACAAGCAACAGATAAAAGTGTCAATCTTGCAACGCAAAAACTTTTTCCCGTGGCAAATACCCCAGCAAAAATTCTTGCACTGGGTGAAGTGCGATTAAGTGAAATGATCCAGCGGATTGGATTATATCGAACCAAGGCAAAAAATATCCTAGCGACGTGTAAGTTGTTAAATGAGTTACATGCGGGTCAAGTACCGCGAAATCGAGAAGACCTTGAGCAACTTCCTGGGGTTGGGCGTAAAACGGCGAATGTAGTGCTGAATACCGCATTTGGAGAACCAACCATTGCAGTAGATACTCATATTTTCAGGGTCGCGAACCGAACTGGACTAGCACCAGGAAAAAATGTGCTGGAAGTGGAAAATAAGTTACTGAAGCGAGTACCTGCAGCCTTCCAACACGATGCTCATCATTGGTTGATTTTACATGGGCGATATACGTGTAAGGCCAGGAAGCCTGCTTGCCAAGAATGCTGCATCAACGATTTATGCGAATTTGACGAGAAAAATTTATATTTAACGAAGCGTGACCTTGAATCGTAGCAATGTTTAATCCCACTCGAAATCAAGCCCGGCAATTATTCTTTGACACTTGGTATAAATATGGCCGGCATGAGCCATTATCCGGAATGGAAACAATTGCACTGGAAGTGATATTACAACACACAGAATATCATCCGATACTCGAAGATTACGATCAATTCATCGACAAAGACTATCTACCGGAGTTTGGAGAGACAAATCCGTTCTTGCACATGAGCATGCATATGGCAATCAAAGAACAGCTTTCTATCAATCAACCGGTTGGCATCCAGGAAAGATATCGCAGTCTGGTCGTGAAATTAGGCGATGAACATGCTGCAATCCATAACGTAATGGATTGCTTGGGTGAGATGCTTTGGCATGCGCAACGGGATCAGACGACCCCTAATGCACAAATTTATTTAGATTGCCTTGATAAAGCCATTAGATCTTAAGAAATATGGTACTAGTTCAACTATAGAACTAGATCAGCCACATGATTATTCAACAGTAACTGCTTTTGCTAAGTTCCTTGGTTTATCGACATCGGTCCCTTTCTGTAAAGCAACATGGTACGCTAATAGCTGTAGTGGAATGGTATGTAACAGGGGGCTTAACATGCCTGCATGCTCTGCGAGTCGGATAATATGAATCCCTTCACTTTCTTGAATATGCGAATCGCTATCGGCAAACACATAGAGTTCGCCACCGCGTGCGCGAACTTCTTGTAAGTTGGATTTAAGTTTTTCTAATAATGCATCATTGGGTGCGATGGCAATGACGGGCATTTCCTTATCAACTAACGCTAGCGGGCCATGTTTTAATTCACCAGCTGCATAAGCCTCTGCATGAATATAAGAAATTTCTTTTAATTTAAGTGCGCCTTCTAATGCAATGGGATAGTGAACGCCGCGACCCAAAAATAACGCATGTCGTTTTTGTGAAAAGTTGGCGGCCCATGCTTTAACTTGCGGTTCGACAGATAACGCGGATTGAATGGCAATCGGGAGGTGGCGTAATGAAGTAATGACTTCCTGCTCTAATTCTCCAGAAAACCGATTTCTAAGCTTTGCGAGTGTTACCGTTAATAGCATGAGTGCTGCTAACTGGGTTGTAAATGCTTTTGTAGAAGCCACACCAATTTCAGGACCGGCGCGTGTTAAAAAGCGTAAATTGGTTTGTCTGATCAAAGCGCTTTCTGGAACATTACAAATCGACAAGCTATGTTTATGTCCAAGGGCTTTTGCGTAATTGATCGCGGCAAGCGTGTCTGCCGTTTCCCCTGACTGGGAAATACCGATGACCAGGCAATCTGGGTTTGCAATGGGATCGCGATAACGGTACTCACTGGCAATTTCAACATTACAAGGTAACCCAGCGATCGTTTCTAGCCAGTATTTGGCAACTAAGCCCGCATGATAGCTCGTCCCGCAGGCAAGAATTAGAATCCCATTGGTTTTCTTGAAAATAGCTTCTGCTTCAGTCCCAAAGAGTTGAGGTGAAATAGAATGGGCGTTTAATACCATTTCCAGAGTATTAGCAACCGCAATCGGTTGCTCAAAAATTTCTTTTTGCATGTAATGGGCGTAAGGCCCTAATTCAACAGAATCACGCGTTAAATCGCTTTCTCGGACTAAGCGCGTTACTTCTTTATAGGCAGTGTTGCCAATACGGTTAAGAACGCGGTAACCATTGCTCTGTAATTCTGCTACATCGCCTTCTTCAAGGTAAATCATATGTTTAGTCACTTGAATGAGCGCAGAAGCGTCCGAAGCAACATAGTTTCCATTGTTACCGACACCTAATAATAGCGGTGCGCCATTTCTGGCTACGACGATGTGATCTGGTTGTGATTCTTCCACAACCGCAATTGCATACGCACCTTGTAGCTCGTTGATTGTCTTACATACCGCTTCAAGCAGATTTGGGGTTGTTTCGAGGTTGAATGATATGAGGTGAGCAATCACTTCAGTATCTGTATCGGATAGGAACTCGAAGCCTTCTTTTTCAAGGCGCTTGCGGATTTCCTCATGATTTTCGATGATACCGTTGTGCACAACCGCAATTTTTTTATCTTGCCCTGAAAAATGTGGGTGAGCATTTCTTTCTGAAGGTGCACCATGCGTCGCCCACCGTGTATGTGCAATTCCGGTAAATCCTTGGGTTTTTTTGGTTGCAACGAGCCTTCCAAGTTCTGAAACGCGTTCGGTGGTACGTAATCTTTGTAATTCTGCATTTGCAACGACAATGCCAGCCGAGTCATAGCCTCTATATTCGAGCCTAGAAAGACCTTCTAGCAGAATAGGAACCACATTATCTTTCGCGACTGCGCCTACAATTCCACACATGCTTTTCTCCTTCCAATTGCTTCGATTTACCAGGACAATGAGTATTATTAAACTTTAGTTTTACTTGGGCGCTTCCACCCTGCAACGCTGATTTGTTTAGCGCGAGACAGTGTGAGTTGTTCTTCAGGCGTGTCTCGCGTGATCGTGGAGCCCGCACCAATCGTAGAGCCTTTAGCAACTTTAACCGGTGCAATTAACTGCGTATCCGAGCCAACAAAAACATTATCTTCAATGATCGTCTGATGTTTATAAGCGCCATCGTAATTACAAGTAATTGTTCCCGCGCCAATATTTACTTTTTTGCCGATAGTCGCATCACCAATATAGCTAAGGTGATTCGCTTTACTGTCCATTGCAATGTAACTGTTTTTTATTTCGACAAAATTACCAATATGAACATTATCATCCAACCGAGTGCCTGGTCTTATTCGCGCATAGGGTCCAATATGGCAATTTTTTCCAATTTCAGCATTATCTATCAGGCTAAACGGAAGAACAGTTGTTCCTGAACTGATAATAGTATCTCTAATGATGCAGTTTGCATTGATTTTTATATTATCTCCTAATGTAACTGTACCTTCAAAGATACAGTTAACATCAATTTCAACATTATTACCACAAATTAGGTTGCCTCTAATATCAATACGAGACGGATCCATGAGTGTTACCCCAGCGTCTAATAGTTGTTGCGCTTGGAAATTTTGTGCTGCACGTTCAAGCTGGGCGAGTTGTACTTTACTATTGATACCGGATACTTCCCATTCATAGTGAGGTTGAGCGGTTTCAATCTTAATTCCAGAACTCGCAGCTAACTTAATGATATCCGTCAGATAGTATTCACCTTGAGCATTGCTATTACTAAGTTTGGGTAAGTAATCATGGAGATAGGCATTGGGAAGTACCATAATACCGGTATTGATTTCATTGATGCTACGCTGTATTTCGTTTGCATCCTTCTCTTCTACAATGGCTGAAACTTGATTGGTTCCATCTTCACGAATAATCCGCCCATAACCAAAAGGATTGGCTAAAGTGACTGTTAGTAATGCAAAATTGTTGGCACTTGCGCTTGCAACAAGCTGAGTTAATGAGTTTTCTTGTATCAAAGGAACGTCACCCAACAGAACCAACGTTTTACCTGATTTTGCTAAAAAAGGAAGCACTTGTAGCAAAGCATGGCCGGTGCCAAGCTGTGGTTCTTGCTTAACCCATGTGAGCTGATCATCGTTGATTTCAGTCAGAACCTGTTCGCCCCCATGGCCATATACGACATAAATTTTTCTAGGTGATAATGTTTGCGCTGTGTCGAGTGCATGCTTGAGTAAGGGTTTACCAGCCAATTTATGGAGCACCTTTGGAAGAGATGATCGCATGCGTTTGCCAACCCCGGCAGCTAATATGACTATGTCTAAATCACTCACAATCGTTTCCTTTTCATGATCCTAAATATGATATTGCAGCAATAACTAATCCCAAATCAAGAATAAGCGCTAAATTTCAATATGTTTTGTTTAAATTTGACTTGCATGCGACAGACAAAGGATGCATGAATTTGCAGCTATTCATTTAACTGATTAAGTGGTATCCAGTTTTCTGATTGCTTCAGCGTTACTCCATGAAAACACTTTTTCAGCGGCTTCGTGCCAGGGTAACCAGATCAATGAGAGGTGTTCGCGCGATGCAATCGAAATGGGCATAATTTCTGGTAATTTTAAACCAAAAACATGTTCGGTATTGTGAGTGACTCCGGGGGCATAACGCCAACGCCATTCTTGAAAAATTTCATACTGATTTTGGATGTGCCAATCGTTTAATTCAAATCGATTGGCAACTAACCCTGTCTCTTCTTTAATTTCTCGAACTGCTGTTTGCCAAAGTGACTCATCCGGATCTTGGCTTCCGGTAATCGATTGCCAATAACCGGGGTGATCTGCACGTTCCAGTAGAAGAACGTCACGATCGATTGTATAGACGACCACTAATACCGATATGGGAAGCTTATAAGCATGCACTGTAAGGATAAATTAAGAAATGCTAGCGCTTGGGTTACGGAGTCGTATGTGTAATTCCCGTAATTGTTTCTCGGTAACACTATTCGGTGCTTGAGTTAGCATACATTGTGCGCGTTGTGTTTTAGGGAAAGCGATCACATCACGAATGGAGTCGGTCCCGGTCATCATGGCGACAATGCGATCCAAACCAAATGCAATACCCCCATGTGGAGGTGCGCCGTATTGAAGTGCATTGAGTAGGAATCCAAATTTTTCTTGAGCTTCATGCTCTGTTATTCCGAGTGCGTGGAAAACTTTTGCTTGTACTTCTTGGCGATGAATCCGTACTGAACCGCCACCAATTTCGACTCCATTTAATACCATATCATAGGCTCTCGAGAGTGCTTTCTCAGGATCGGTAGTGAGGAGATTCTCATGTCCTTCAATGGGGGATGTGAACGGATGGTGTAGGGCTTTCCACCGTTTTTCTTCTTCATCCCATTCAAACATTGGGAAATCAATGACCCATAGGGGTTTCCAATTTTTCTCTGCTAATCCACGCTCATGCCCAATTTTCACGCGTAATGCGCCGAGTGCATCATTAACGGTTTTAGCTTTATCTGCGCCAAAGAAAATGAGATCCCCACTTTGTGCTTGCGTGCGTTCCAAAATTGCTTGAATGACTGTTTCTGGCAAGAATTTTAGAATCGGTGATTGCAAACCTTCTAGACCTTTGTTTCGATCGTTGACTTTGATATACGCTAAGCCTTTTGCACCATAAATCGCTACAAATTGTGTATAGTCATCGATTTCTTTACGTGATAATTCTCCGCCCTGTGGAATTCGAAGGGCCGCGACACGCCCACCTGATTTTTGGGCAGCATCGCGAAATACTTGAAAAGTGACTTCTTGCATCAGGTCCGTTAATTCGGTGAGCACAAGCGGTACGCGTAAATCAGGTTTATCGGAGCCATACTTATGCATCGCTTCTGCAAAAGTCATCCGTGGAAAAGGGTTCGGTAGGTCAATATCGATAGCATTCTGGAATAAGTGACGAATCATCTTTTCCATTAAATCCATAATCTCATTCTCTGAGAGAAACGAGGTCTCAATATCGACTTGTGTAAATTCGGGTTGGCGATCAGCACGTAAATCTTCATCACGAAAGCAACGGGTAATCTGATAATAGCGATCAAATCCCGATACCATTAGCAGTTGCTTAAATAACTGAGGTGATTGGGGTAAAGCAAAAAAGTGCCCATCATGGACGCGTGAAGGTACTAAATAATCACGTGCGCCTTCTGGGGTCGATTTGGTTAGGATGGGTGTTTCAACATCGATAAAACCAGCTTGATCCAGAAATGTGCGGATAGCCATTGAGACGCGATGCCTTAACCTTATATTCTGTTGCATCGATGGGCGTCGCAAGTCAAGGTAGCGATACTCAAGCCGAATGGCTTCACTGAGATTTTCTTCATCCATTTGGAAAGGGGGGGTGAGAGACGCATTGAGTATCTCGATTGCGCGCGCTAAAACTTCGATTTCACCCGAAAAAATTCCAGAATTGGTTGTGCCTGCTGGTCGATGCCTTACTAACCCTACGATCTTAAGGACATACTCGGTACGGATTTTCTCAGCGATTTGAAAATTTTCTTTGTGATCAGGATCGCATACGATTTGCACAATACCTTCGCGATCACGCAAATCGATGAAAATAACACCACCGTGATCACGACGGCGATGCACCCATCCATAAAGTGTAATTTCCTGATCTAGATAGATTTTATCGATGGCACCGCAATAGTTAGTCCGCATAGATTTTAATTAGGCTCGAATAGAAAAAAGGGGTACAGGATAATCGCGTGCAATTCTACAGAAATTTTGCGTGCTCAGACTGTATCGATATTAATGTCATGGATGCAATAAAAATTAAAACTGATTTAGGCGAGTTCTCGTTATAAACATCAGTTGTATTGTACTACTCTGCAGTTCCGGTAGAAGAAGTCGGGGTTGCAGTTTTTTCAGATGTGGTAGTAGTATTATCCCCAGCACTCGTATTGGGTTTTGTTTGAGTTTCGGATTTAGAAGTAGGCTTATTCCTAAAATCTGTAACATACCAGCCACTTCCTTTTAATTGGAACCCTGCTGCTGATACTAATTTAACGTATTCATGGCTACCACATTCTGGACATTGTGCAATTGGTACATCGCTCATTTTCTGTAAATGCTCTTTTTCAAAACCGCAGGAACGGCAAATATATTCATAAATTGGCATGACTGATCTCCATTACGCGACAGAATGAAATGGAAAAAAACGCATATTATACTTCAACCCATTTGTCCTTTCGTTCTTAAATCTGTAAATAAAATCGATTTGTAGATTTGAATTAGAAGAGCAGCATTTCTCTGTTTTTTTAGTTAGGTTTATAAGCTTCATTTCTACCATAAATGTCTTCGAACCGGACAATATCGTCCTCACCTAAGTAGGATCCTGATTGAACTTCAATCATTTCTAGTGGGAGTCGACCTGGATTTTCCAGACGATGGCGTGTTCCCAGCGGGATATACGTTGATTCGTTTTCACTTACTAAGTAACTTTTATCGTCCCGTGTTACCTTTGCCGTTCCACGGACAACGATCCAATGTTCTGCACGATGATGATGCATCTGAAGGGATAAGGCGGCGCCAGGCTTGACTACGATGCGCTTGACTTGAAAGCGTTCTCCAGCATCTACGGCATCATACCAACCCCAAGGCCGAAAAATTTTCCGGTGTAATATAACTTCTACGCGTTTCGTTAGTTTAAGCGAGTCGACAATTTTCTTGACGTCCTGTGTTCTATTTTTATGAACCACTAAGATTGCATCCGGTGTTTCGACGACAGTTAAGTTTTCAACACCTACGCAAGCCACTAAACGATTTTCTGAAATAGCGAGTGTATTTTTGCACTCGTGCAAAATAACATCTCCGCGTGAAACGTTGCCCGCTTCGTCTTTAGGAAGCACTTGCCAAAGGGAATCCCATGCCCCAACATCAGACCAACCTCCTGAGAATTCGATCACGACACCGGATGGTAATGAAGGGTGATTGCTTGATAGCTTTTCCATGACCGCATAATCGATGGAATCATTGGGACAAGCAGTAAATGCTGTTTCATTGACACGAATGAAGTTCCCTTCGTGAGAACCTTTATTCCATGCTGTTTGGCATGTTGAAAAGATATCTGGGCGACATTGATTAATCGCGGCTAACCAAACTGATGCGCGGACCATGAATATCCCGCTGTTCCATAGATAAGAACCATCGTCGATATAGGCTTGGGCTGTTTGTTGGTTTGGTTTTTCAACGAAGCGGGCAATTTGAGTTATTCCTACGTCTCCAAGCAACTCACCTGTTTGAATGTAGCCATAACCAGTTTCTGGGGCATCGGGAGCAATCCCAAACGTGACAATCGAATTTTGTAATGCAATAGATACGCCTTTGCTAATACATGCTTGAAACGCTGAAGCGTTAACGATGACATGATCGGATGGCATGACCAGTAAAATCGGATCTGCATTGTTTTGTGCAGCGACTAAAGCTGCGAGAGTGAGTGCTGGAGCAGTGTTTCGTCCAAATGGCTCTAGTAAAATTGAACATGCTTTTCCGATTAGCCTGAGTTGTTCAGCAATTACAAAACGGTACTCCTCATTGCAAACGATCAGTGGATTTTCAATGGTTATGCCTGTTAAACCATCTAAACGCTTGATGGTGGCTTGTAACAATGAGTCTTCATTGATCAAGGGCAATAATTGTTTTGGATACTTTTCGCGCGAGAGAGGCCACAGTCGAGTTCCAGAGCCACCAGATAAAATAACAGGAATCAATGAGTGCATAGTTTTTGTACAAAAAAATTATAAAAAATATTTTTACTGCAATGAATGTTCTTTTAGACCCGCTGCAAGAGCTTCTTCTCAAGAATCTCAACAATTCGTTCGGCAGCGTGACCATCCCATAGTTGAGGTCGACGACCTTGTTTACCTTTTCCTTGCAGAATGTTATCTACTTCTTGAATGATTCGCTCGGGATTGGTTCCAACTAAGGTATTCGTCCCTTCATCCACAGTAATAGGACGTTCCGTATTTTCACGAATGGTAATGCAAGGAATCCCTAGTGCAGTGGTTTCTTCTTGTAAGCCGCCGCTATCGGTTAGAACTACTGCAGCGTTTTTCCATAAATCAAGAAATGGCATATAGGCTTGAGGGCCTACTAACGTGATGTTGCTACCAAGGTCAATACCAAAATTTTTAATATTTTCTCGAGTTCTTGGATGAGTAGGAAAAATGAGTGGTAAATGGGTGGAAATTTCTTTTAGCGCTTTTCCGATTCGAGAGAAAACTTCTCTATCATCAACATTACTGGGCCGATGAAGCGTAATAACACCGTAACGCTGCTTATTCAGGGCCCGGTCTAGCTTAAATTTGCTTATTTCAGATTCTTCGAGATTGATATGCGCTAATTTATTGGCTTGGTATAGCAAATTATCCACCATCACATGGCCAACAAAGAAAATGGCGTCATCAGCTTTGCCTTCACGTTTTAGATGTTCTACCCCGCTGGGTTCAGTCACAAAAAACCAATCTGAGATGCTATCAGTAACGAGTCGATTGATTTCTTCTGGCATTGTTAAATCACCGCTACGAAGCCCGGCCTCGACATGTGCTACCGGGATATGTAATTTCTTGGCTACAATGGAGCAAGCAAGCGTAGAATTGACATCTCCCACCACAATGACCGCATCGGGTCTATCGTTAAGGCAATATTCTTCAAAAGCTAGCATTATTTTGGCTGTTTGCTGGGAATGACTGCCTCCTCCGGCGGCCATAAAAATATCGGGTTCTGGAATGCCGAGTTCTTCAAAGAATACTTCGTTCATTTCTCGATCATAATGTTGGCCAGTATGAACAATGCGGTAGGCTAAAGTCTCTTTCTCTTGGAGCGCGCGGATGATAGGTGCAATTTTCATGAAATTGGGCCGTGCACCGGCTACAAGATAAATTTTTTTTTGCATGATTGATTCTGCCTTAATGGAAATTGAGTATTGGGGATCGCATGGAAATAGCGTAAGTCGCATTCAGAGTATCAAAGAAGGCATGAACCATGCAGTAAACTATATTTCATTACGCTATGACCTGTTTAATCCTTCGATAAGGAAATCGAGATTAATTCTAAACTATCTCGCTATTTATGGTAGAGATGAATTGAAGTAGGTATTTTTAGTTAATCTTATTTCTGAATTTATAGATAGATGGCAAATCAGTTACTTGCACTATTTGAAATGGTGCAATATAATTACGAATCATTCTCATTAACAATTTTTGGTTTATAGGTTTAACTCATGTATATTTGTATCTGTAAGGGTGTTACGGACCATGCGATTCGCGAAGCTGTGCACCAAGGAGCGGAGCGTATGCGGGATTTAAAAACGTGTTTGGGCGTTACCGAACAGTGCGGAATTTGTGCATGCCATGCTAAAATGGTATTGGATCAGGCATTGATACAGCAGCAAATTGGCTCGGCCTCTTCCACCTAAATTGATGTGCTTTACAAGTTAAATGCTCTAGGAGGTAATAATGAGAGGTAATTCCGATATAATCACCTGGTTAAATCGCCAGCTGCAACATGAGTTAACAGCAATCAATCAATATTTTCTCCATGCGCGCATGTATAAGAACTGGGGCTTTAATAAGCTTGCTGAGCATGAATACAATGAATCGATTGAGGAAATGAAGCATGCAGATCAATTGATTGAGAGAATTTTATTTTTAGAAGGTCTTCCCAATTTACAAGAATTAGGAAAATTATTAATTGGTGAAAACGCGCAAGAATGTGTTTCGTGTGACTTGAAACTAGAACTTATTTCTCGTGAAACACTAGTCGCTGGGATCGCAGCCTGTGAAACAAGCCAAGATTATATTTCTCGAGAAATTTTTGAGAAAATCTTGGAAGATACTGAAGAGCATATTGACTGGCTTGAAACGCAATTGGATGTGATGCAAAAGGTTGGTATGCAGAACTGGTTACAAAGTCAAATCTAATTTTCTTACTTAATGCTGCTGGCCCTTCATGCTTTGTCAGCAGCATTTTCCTAAAGCTAGCTAAAAATTCTAACTATAAGCTTGGTTGTTATTATTAAAGCACTCTTAAATTGATCATTCTGCGTTGTTCGACATGTTCCAGGCATTAAGAAATTTTTTGGTTGAAAATTTAATTAAGAATGGTCAATTTACCTCTATAACTCGAACGATTCAAAAACAACTCAGCAAGTCGGGAATTGTTTTTTTTATTACCATTACTACCTTTTTTTCAAGCGCTGGGATCGTTCATTCGTCAGCGCTAAATGAATCAGCAGTTGTTAACCTAAATATTCCTGCGGCTTCATTAAACGAAGCACTTAATCAATTTTCAAAGCAGACTGGTATCAAGATTGCTTTTGATCCAGAGCAATTTCAGGGAAAAACAGCCAAAGCATTGATCGGCGAGTTCACTTTAAAAGAAGCGATAAATCAATTAATCAGTGGAAATAAACTGACAGCGGTGCCAGTTGGCTCGGGGTATACGTTACTAGAAATAGCCGATTCCTCCGTATCAAACCCAGTAGTTACAACGTTACCTTCGATACAGATAACGGCGAACAAAACAGCAAGTCGTTATTTGGCCACTAGTAGCATTACAGCAACCAAAACCAATACACTTCTTCGAGATGTTCCGCAATCAATTTCTGTTATTACGGAAGGAATAATAAAGGATCAAGCTATCCGGAGTTTGAGTGATGCAGTGCGATATATTCCGGGAATCGGGGTCTCGCAGGGTGAGGGTAATCGTGATGCGCTAATATTTAGGGGTAACCGATCAACAGGAGATTTTTTTGTCGATGGTATTCGTGATGATGTTCAGTATCTCCGTGATTTATATAATATTGAGCGTGTTGAAGTATTAAAAGGTGCTAACGGAATGATATTCGGACGCGGTGGTTCTGGCGGGGTTATTAATCGCGTTACCAAGCAAGCTGGGTGGGATCCTATTCGTGAATTTTCGTTCCAAGGTGGATCTTTTAATTTGAAAAGAATGACAATGGATGTTAATCAGGCAATTAACGAACATGTGGCATTTAGGGTAAATGGTTTATTTGAAGATGCGGGTAGCTTTCGAAATGGCGTTGAGTCACAGCGCCTTGGAATTTCGCCCACTGTAACAATTAAACCAACGGATCGCACTAAAATTGTTGTTAATATGGAACGGTTTCATGATGAGCGTGTTGCTGATCGTGGTATACCTTCTTTCCAGGGAAGACCAGCTGATGTTAAGAGTTCTCAATTTTTTGGTGATCCAAGAAGAAGTAATTCTAATATCGAGGTTTTGTCATTTAACTCGCTAATCGAGCATCGTTTTGAATCTGGAGTCATGCTGCGTAACCGAACAAACTATTCAGAATTTGACAAGTTCTATGAGAATGTTTTTGCTAATGGTCCAGTTTTTGGAAGTTTTGTACCTTTGAGTGCTTATAATAATGCAACAGATCGTCAAAATATTTTTAATCAGACAGATTTGTTGTATACCCTTGAAACAGGACCTATTACTCATACGTTGTTAGCAGGGGTCGAGGTTGGTCAGCAAATTACTAACAACAGAAGGGAAACTGGTTTTTTTAATAATGATTTATCACGGGGTCAAAGTATTCGAGTACCATTTGGTAATTCAATTACCAATGCGCCGATCACATTTGTGAATGCTGAAGGAGATGCTTTTAATCGCAGTAAGGTCGATATCACTTCCTTTTATTTTCAAGATCAGATTGAGTTATTGCCCCAACTGCAAGCCATTGCAGGGGTTCGTTACGATTTGTTTGAAGTTAATTTTCAGCAAAAGAATGGAAATCAAGATCGCTTGAATACTACCGATGGTTTGCTATCCCCTCGGTTTGGTTTGATTTATAAACCAATTGAACCAGTCTCAATTTATGTGAGCTTTAGTCAAGCTTTTGTTCCTCGTGCTGGAGAACAGTTAACTTCGTTAACTGTTACAACGGATACGCTGAAACCTGAAAAATTTACGAATCTTGAAGCGGGTTTTAAGTGGGATATCCGACCTGATTTATCGTTTACAGGTGCTGCATTTAGAATTGACAGAACAAATGTTATTACGATTGACCCAACTAATGCTGCTAGGTCCTTTCTAACAAAAGGACAGCGAACAGAAGGGGTTGAGCTAAGTTTAAGTGGGCAATTGCTACCAAATTGGAATGTGATGGGAGGGTATGCATACCAAATTGGTGAAGTAACGAGTGATCAAGCTGGAGCTCCCAAAGGAAATACAGTGGCTGAACTACCTCGTAATACATTTTCTGTTTGGAGTCGATATGATTTAACACCAAAATTCGGCGCAGCCATCGGTGTTATCTATCGTAGTAGTATGTTTGCATCAACATCAAATACAGTTATTATTCCAGATTTTACACGTGTTGACGCCGCATTATTTGCACAATTAACAACGCGGGTCCGAGCTCAATTGAATGTTGAGAATCTTTTTGATGCTAAATATTTTGCTTCAGTGCATAACGACAATAATATTACTCCTGGATCTCCAGTTGCAATTCGTGCCTCATTAATTGCAAATTTCTAAAGCCATACTTTTAATCTCTCCAAGTTTTGTTTTTCTCCCTCTAGTACATAAGCTATTGAAGCAATAAAATTTGCTACTGGTCTTGTTGAATTAATAGGGCTCGGGGAGAGTGGTACTGGCGATCTAGTTGCTTCTCTTGGCGCTATATCGCAGATTTCTTAGAGAATCTCTCTAAAGATAATTTTACAATATTTGATTTTATTAATAATAATCATTATCATTAACCTTCGTATTCAATATTAATTATCAAGGGGGATTTTGTAATGCTTTTAAGAAAGCAGTTATTCAATTTAATAGTTTCTTCATCATTGATAAGTTTATTGTCATTGGGTTTAGCGTTAAGTAGTGTGAGTGTAAGAGCAGCTTCAAGTGCTGAACTAATTCAATCGGGCGTGACAGCTTATCAAACGATTGGGACGTTACGCAGAGAGACACCAATTAATGGCGATGCCATTGCTGCAGCTTATACAGGTGATTTGCAAGCGCTGGTACAAGAAATTGATGAAGCGAATGTTTTAGAGCTACATAATGATATTCAAGGTGCAATTAACGATATTAAAAATGGGAAAGCGCCAAAGTTGGCTGCACAGGTTGTAGATAAAACCTTGCAGCGTGTTTTTTATCAAATTATCTGGAATCGAATTACAGCGATACGTAACGACTTTCAGTCGGGCGCATCATCTACCTTAGTTAGTATGTTGGATGAGGCAGAAGCAGCATTTAATGCAATCAAGGGAACTGTAGCCAGAGAGAATCGAGTGCTAACTGCTGATAGACAATCAATAGTAGCGGGAGATAATCCTGGATTAGATACTGAGGTTCTCGATCAATTTGCACGAGTAAGGGTAGCGCTGAATAAAACTAATGCTGAAGAAGATTTCATTGTGGTGCAAATTGCTCGTTACGCGATTCGTATGTCTTTGGCGCGGGCATACTATATCGGGGTTCTACGTGAAGTGGCTGCTGTGATCGAAAATAGAAATTCCGATGTAGAAGAAACCCTTGAAGTACTAAAAGAAGGAGAAATCTTTTATCGCATCATAGAGTCTCTGGTATCAAATGGAAATCCAGCAGGTAATTTAATCATCAAAAACCAATTGGTAGGTCATCCATCAAAAGTGGTTGCGGATGAGATTGTGAGTGAATTAGGTAAAGGATTTATTGGTCGAGTGCTTGCAGAAACAAGCGGGCAAGAAAGAGCCATTACAGAGGGAAATCGTCCACAGGCCGTAGCAGAAGCTGCTGGCGCTAAATATTTTGCTAGAGTCTTATTTCCAGATTTGGAATTAAGGTTGGGATCGACAGTGCGAAGTAATTTAGAAAATGAACTCGAAAATTTGCTAGCAGCGAGTAACGAGCTAAATGCAACAAACTCAAAAGCAGCACGCGATGCTATTGCAGGGATTCTGAATCAGTATGAGAGTGCGCTTAACCGTTCGAAATATACAGTAACAAAACCCACTGCGCTCATAGAGAATGCAGTAGCAGATTTTCAGGAAATTGGAGTTTTAAGAAACCAAAGCCCAGCAGATGCCGATGCCATTGCGCAAAAATATTCTGGTGATTTAAAAGGTTTGACACAAATCGTTGATCAAATTTATGGATTAACGATCGATCAGGATGTTTCAGCAGCGATCAATCGAGTAAAAAATGGCGATGATACTGCTCTAGCATTGCAAGTAATTGATAAATCATTACAAAGAATGTTTGCAATTGTGGTTTATAACCGTGTAATCCTGGCAGTTGAGCAATTTCCTAGTCTTTCGGCGGATGAATTACTGCTTGAATGGGATAGAGCATATAGTGCTTATTTAGCTATTGCCGGAACGGCAAATCGGGAAGAAAAAATTCTGACAACGGATAAGACAACGATCACGAGTGGCAGGAACCCGGATCTAGATTATCAAATTCTTACCGCGTTTGTTCAAGGTAAAGAAGCTTTAAGCAAAGCTAATGACGATGATAGGGCTTCAATTGCTTTGGCACAAGAAAATATCATTATTCCCTTAGTAAGAAGCTTTTTGATCGGTGTACTAAGAGAAGTAGAAGGAATTATTTCTGATCGTGATGGTAATGTCGATGAAGCTAGAGAAAAACAAATCGAGGGGGAATATTTTTACCGTGTTGTGGAAGGATTTATTTCACAAGATAACTTAGCTGGCAGCAATCTGATCAAGACACAACTAACTGGTAGTTTGGCCTCTGTTGAAGCTGATGCAATTGTTAGACAAATAAATAAAGGAATTCTGGGCCAACTTAAAAGAAATATCAGTCAAATCGAGGTTAATTTTGCAAGTGATAAGAGTAAGGCTTTGCTAGCCAGAGAGGGGCTTTTTTTACTTGCAGGGATATTTCTATCGGATCTAGAGTTACGCTTAGGTGCATTACAACGAGTGAGGTTAGAAAATGCAATTCGGAATCTTAAAGAAGCCATCCTTACTGACGATTCGTCTCAAGCAATTGCTACTCGTGCAGTGATGACCGAAGTTATTGCAAATTATGAGAGTAAATTGTAGCTTTCTCATAAATATTAGAATGCTGGGTAACTGGATCAATCAATAAATATCAAAACAAAGCCACTGTCAGCTACATGAGAGCTTCGATAGTGGCTTAACAGAAATTTAGTTGGCGTTTTGAGAAAAACATAAATCTACTGATATTGATGGCAAGTTCAGCAGAAATATTTTATCGTGATAACTAAGGATTGTTGAAGCTAAATCCAAGAGGGTGGAGAAATACTATACTGAATTGCAAATTTAAGAGCTAAATTATCAAACCCTTTTACATCATCACACAGACGTTTATAAGCGAAAAGTACATCCCATACGCTATTTACTTTATTGCTGGCTATCGCTTTTTTCTCTAGATTTAATATGAAATGATTTATGTCGATTATTTCGGGTTTATTACTAACTTTGGCTAGTGATAGAAAGAAAGCTGCTAGTGTACTTAATCCTTCTGCACTTGATTCTTTAACATCAGAAAAATCAATTGTTACTTTTTTGCGAGAGTTACAGGCCTGTTCTACTTCTGTAGTGTTTGGTAATAATTCTGGAACAATATTAGAAGGCATTCTAAACAACAATTGTTCTTCGGCTCGGTTTTTTTCTTCAAATTCAGGAAATAATGGTTTTCCAAAGAAATTTTGGTATTGTTGTGTAAGCTTGTTGAATTTATTAGTTAGGTTTGCTCCTAGATAAAGCCCTCCAAGTAATTTCCAGCACGTTGTTTCCATAGGATCAGTGACTAGAATATTTTCGAGTGTTTGAATTGAAATCCTAATTTCCAGATTAACTTGCTTAACTATCTCTGAGGACTCTAAAGGAATCGAGCCAGGGGATGTAAAATCAAGAATAGAAGAATTTTCCATTGTGATAACTTAAGTTAAAGTTAAATACTACCTTTATGATATTTGTGTTCAATACCAGCTTTCACTCGTCCAAGTTTTACAATTTCATGAATATGCCTTAGCTTTCTCATGATTTGAGCGAGATGCTTCCTATTTCTGACTTGTAAAATAAAACGCATATTAGTGAAATCACTATCATTTTCTAGTTTGATATCGTCAATATTAGACCCAACTTTAGCAATCTCAGAAGCGACTCTTGCAAGAACACCGCGTTGATTTACCACTGTCATAATAATAGCTGATTGGAATGTATTTGGAATTTCCTCGCCCCAACTCACATTCAAAAGGTTTTCTGAATTCTTTAGATATTTTGAAATTGCCGTGCAATCTTGGGTATGAATGACTAGTCCATGATCTTTTTTTATCAATCCAGCAATGGCATCACCAGGAATTGGATAACAGCACTTAGCAAATTGAATGGTCATGCCTTCAGTTCCTAGTATCGATATAGGATTATTGCTAGTACTAAAGGCTTCGGACAGCGCTTCATAAGGAGCAGTTAATCGTTTTGCAACAACAACAGGAAATTGCTTTCCTAGTGCAATTTCAGCAAAAAGTGCTTTTTTGGTTTTTACACCACTATCTTTTACAAGCTTATCCCATTGAACTGGAGTGATAGTTTCTGGAATGATGTTAAACGATAGTAATACTTGATTTAAGAGACGCTCGCCCAATTCTGCTGATTCATCATACTGAATGGTTCTGAGGAAATGGCGAATACTTGACCGTGCCCTTCCAGTATTAACATAGGATAACCACCCAGGATTTGGATTTGCCGTTGGTGCAGTTATGATTTCAACTCTATCACCATTTTTCAGTTTATAGCGGAGTGGGGTATTTTCGCTATTTACTTTTGCGGCCACGCAGCGATTCCCAACATCAGTATGGATTGCATATGCGAAGTCAACTACAGTAGAGCCTCGTGGCAATGCCAGTATCTTACCTTGAGGTGTAAAAACATATACATCACCTGGAAAAATGTCTATTTTCAAGTGTTCAAGAAATTCAACTGAGTCAGAGGAATCACTGAGTGTTTCTAATAAGCTTTTTAACCATTGATTGGTTTTTAAATGTAAGTCATTATCTTCATTATCGCTACTTTTATACAACCAATGAGATGCAACACCGGTTTCTGCTATTCGATGCATCTCATAGGTACGTATCTGGATTTCTAGTGGTAACCCGTATGGACCTAGCAGAGTATTATGAAGTGACTGATATCCATTCGGTTTTGGAATGGCAATATAATCTTTAAATTTTCCTGGTATTGGCTTATATAAACCATGTAAAACCCCTAAAGCTGCGTAACATGATCGGGTGTCTTTGACTAATACTCGAAAAGCGTAGATATCTAAAACTTCTGAGAAGCTTAGCTGTTTTTCAGACATCTTCTTGTAAATACTATAAAGATGTTTCTCCCGACCAGTCACGATGGCATCGATACCGGCATTGAGGAGTTTCTGCTTAATAGCTTCTAGTATTTTACTAACTACCTCGCGACGGTTTCCACGTGCAGCCTTGGTTGCCTTAGTTAATACTTTATATCGGTTAGGATAAAAATGTTGAAACCCAAGTTCCTGTAATTCCTGGTAGATATTATTTAATCCGAGTCGATGTGCAATAGGTGCATAAATCTCAAGTGTTTCTCGAGCAATACGTTTTTTTTTATCGGTACGCATTACACCGAGAGTCCGCATATTATGCAAGCGATCAGCAAGCTTGATTAAAATGACGCGTACGTCTTGTGCCATAGCAAGCAGCATCTTGCGAAAATTTTCTGCCTGGGCATCAGCCTGAGTTTGAGATTCAATTTTATCGAGCTTAGAAACCCCATCAACAAGCTCTGCCACTGTTTCTCCAAAATTTTCGCTAATCTCTGCTTTTGAAGTATCAGTGTCTTCAACGACATCGTGTAGTAGCGCAGAAGCTAGTGTTAATACATCAAGTCGAAGGCCACATAAAATTTTAGCTACTGCGACAGGATGGGAGATATAAGGATCTCCTGTTTTACGGAATTGACCTTGATGAGCATGTTGACTGAAATAATAAGAGCGACTGAGTAGTTTTAGCTCTTCAGGCTTAAGGTATTTAGATGCTTCTGAAAATAACGCATTAGCCTCAGACATTTCCATAGGAACCTAAGCGCTACGTTTGACGTGCTGCAATGAAGTGTATTTGGAAATGGATAGTAGAAGTTATTTCAAATTACTAGCGAATAGCATTGAGTATATCAGCATTGATTTTACCCCTTGCTATTTCGCGCAAGGCAATAACGGTGGGTTTATCCTTCTCGTTCTCAATCAACGGAGTCGATCCGATCGAAATTTGACGGGCCCGCACAGTTGCAGCCAGTGTCATATCAAAGCGATTAGGAATTATTTCTAAACAATCATCAACGGTAATACGTGCCATCAGTTTCTCTCTTCAAAAAATTAATAAAATTGGGCGACTAGCGTACGCTGATTAATAAGTTGTCGCATTATCCTTAATCGTTCTGCTTTAATGATACAGTTAACATCCTTAATGGCTTCTTGTAATTCGTTATTAACAACGACATAGTCGAATTCATTAAGGTGACTCACTTCTTCACGAACGTTAGCAAGACGTCGTGAAATTGTTTTTTGATCATCTTGCCCCCTTTGTTTTAGACGTTCTTCAAGCTGCGCATAGGATGGGGGTAAAATAAAAATACTAATTGCTTGAGGAAATGCTTTGCGTACTTGTTGCGCTCCCTGATAATCAATCTCCATGAGTATATCTCGTCCTGAAGCGAGGCATTCCTTAACCCACTTATGAGAAGTCCCATACAAATTTCCATATACTTCAGCACTTTCAAGAAATTCTCCACGATTCACCATTGCTTGGAAAATATCTCGATCAACAAAATAGTAATCCTGTCCTTCCACTTCATTAGGTCTTGGTCTGCGAGTAGTATGCGATACAGATAAACTTAACTGACTATCAGATTCGGTTAGCGCGCTGACGATACTAGTCTTTCCTGTCCCAGATGGGGCGCTAATAATAATAAGGCTACTCATGTTGGTGATTATATTGGATATTGCGGTATTCTGGATAATATAATACTAATTATAATGTCTCTATTTGATTTGATCTGGCTTTTATCGGTAAGAAATATATCTTTTTTATAAAAGAGAAAAACTAACTTAGCGATTCGAATAACCTTTTAAGCAGATTCTTCAGTAATAATTCGATTCTATGCATCTTTTTCAAATTAGGTACTATTGCTTATTTTCTGAATCGTTTCGTTTCGTTTGCTCCGAAATTCCAGACAAAATTCCACTTGAAATTTTATGAAGTAGATCTGCTGTTGTTTGGGCGAGTTGTAAACTAGCTTCAATTTGAGAGTGACTTACTGAAGACAACTGATGTGTGAACGTTGCCAAGGTATCTTTGAGTTGCTCACCGATCGTTGTTCCATTTCTTTTTGCATGCATAAGGAGATCATTAAGGGCATCAGCGATCAGTCCTTTTGCTGTCGACGCAGTTCGTTGCAGAGTCTCGAGAAATAAGCTTTCTAGACTTTCTAAATCAGCACGTGTTTTAGAGAGCTCCTCTCGTGAAAATTGCTTGGCTTTTCCAGCTGCTTCTTCCAATGCTAACTTGGAGGCACCGACAAATTGGGCCAAAGCAGTGTCAAGGCCTGAGACTGCATGACTAATTTGGTCTTTTGCAATATGTGACTGTTCAGAAGCAAGTGCTAATTTTTGGCTGGCACCTTCATGGATACCTTGCATCACGGCAGTAGCAATTCGTCCGAGCGAATCTATATCAAGCCGGTTAGCTTGCATCGCGTTGAGTGTAAGTTTATGGACAGCTTCTTTTACATTTCCACCATGGGCGATAGCCTCTCGAATATCTGACTCAAGTTTTTTTAAATCATCTTCATGGGAATTGGTGCTATCAGTATTGGTTTGCATTTTGTTTCTCCTGAATTAAATTAAAAATTATTGGATGTACCCGTGTTAGATTGTGATTCGATCAAGGTTATTCATATATTTCTTTAAAACAGATGGAATAGTAATACTGCCATCAGCATTTTGGTAATTTTCCAAAAGAGCGACAAGCGTTCGACCGACTGCTAGCCCTGATCCATTTAACGTATGTAGTAATTCTGTTTTTCCTTTTTCATTGCGGAATCGAGCCTGCATGCGTCGAGCTTGGAAAGCTTCACAATTACTGCAAGAAGAAATTTCACGATAAGTATTTTGTGCAGGTAGCCATACCTCGATATCATAGGTTTTTGCTGCTGAGAATCCCATATCTCCCGTACAGAGCACCATGACGCGATAAGGTAATTCAAGTTTTTGCAAAATGGTTTCAGCATGATGGACCAACTGCTCTAGCGCCTCAAAGGAATGGTGTGGATGGACAATGTGGACTAGCTCCACCTTATCGAACTGATGTTGGCGAATTAACCCTCGTGTATCTTTACCATAACTCCCTGCTTCTGAGCGGAAGCAGGGAGTGTGTGCGACAAATTTTAGCGGAAGTTGCTCACAAGGAATGATTTTATCACTGACCATATTCGTTAAAGGTACTTCTGCTGTGGGGATTAGGTGCAATTTACCTATACCTTGATCAGCGAGATCTGAGTCAGATTTAATTTCTGCACCTGACTGGGCAACAAATAAGTCTTGTGCAAATTTGGGCAACTGCCCTGTGCCGCGCAAACAATCGGCATTCACTAAATAAGGCACATAGACTTCAGTGTAACCATGCTCAAGCGTGTGGGTATCTAACATAAACTGGGCTAGCGCCCGATGTAAGCGAGCAATATCGCCTTTCATGACGTTAAAACGAGCGCCACTTAATTTAGAGGCTGTTTCGAAATCAAGCATACCTAATTGTTCACCAATCGTGACATGATCTTTAATCTCGAAATCAAATAGTTTAGGTTTTCCCCAGCGTCTTATCTCAAGATTATTTTTATCATCTCTGCCTTCAGGTACGCTTTCATGTGCCAAATTAGGGGTTACCAATAATATTTTTTGCAGTTCATTTTGGATCTGTTCAAGTTGATTCTCGAATTGTTTAAGGCTATCACCTAAATTGGCGATCTCTGCCATCATTGCTGTGACTGCTTCCCCTTTTTGCTTGGCAATCCCGATCTGCTTTGAGACTGCATTCCTTTTTGCTTGCAGCTCCTGTGTCTCGGTTTGAATTACTTTACGTTTTAGTTCAAGTGACCTGAATTGGTCGACTGGAAATTCATAGCCACGTTTGGCTAATTTTACTGCCACAAGGTCAAGTTCGTTACGAAGTTGCTGGATATCTAACATCCTTGATGGGTACCTTATTAATGATGAGTGATAAAGCGTTAGTTTTTTTTACTTAATGAATCGTTATCAAATGAAAAATTACAACTAACATTAATAAATCATTTCTCAGTTAGCTGCCTTCAAATTGGCAAAGTGAAAACACTTTTTGTCCCTGTTTTTCTAAGCGTAACCTTCCTCCTGCTTCGGGTAGATCAACTACAAAACAGCATTCGACAACTTCTCCGCCCAATTCATGAATTAACTTAACAGCTGCCTCCATGGTTCCACCCGTTGCAATTAAATCATCTATCAACAACACGCGTTCCCCCGGCTGTATTGCATCGGTATGAAGTTCGATACGATCTGTTCCATATTCTAAATCATATTCGCATCCAATAGTCTTGGCTGGCAATTTGCCAGATTTCCGAATGGGTACAAAACCAATTTCTAGTTGATAAGCGACTGGAGCACCAATGATAAATCCCCTGGATTCGATTCCAACCACTTTGTCGATTTTCATCAACTGATACCGTTTTGCAATTTCCTCTATGGTAGTTTTTAACCCAATAGGATCCTTTAGCAAGGTTGTAATATCTCGATATTGGATCCCTTCATGTGGATAATGGGCAATCGTCCGAATTAGGGATTTTATGGGCATATAAAGTTAATAAAATAATATTTGCTTGCGAAATAACTAATCATTTTATCGTTTTTTAAACTTGACGGAGAAGATGATTCTGCGATTTATAAAAAATCTGTTGATGACAAAAAAATTCAGTCTGTTATTAGATAGTAGCATCAGGAAGCATTACGATCATTTATCAGTGAATCAATCCATGTGATGTTTAAAGCAGAGCTAACCGGGAATTGATCTACTGTTAGCTTTTTATCAATATGATTCAGATCATTATATTTGAACAATTTAGATAACCTATATCGAAGTACCATGAAACAAACCACTAAACAGTCCGAAGGGCCCGAAGCGGAATATCAGGCATTATTGCAGGCAGGTGAATTACAGCCTGATATAGCACAGCGTCGAGCGATTCATGCATTAGAGCGATTGCACCATGAATTATTTGCTTATTCTGAAGTAACGAATAGAGGGAGCCAACGATCTTTTTTGTCATGGTGGCCTTTTAGAGCACTAACAAGAAATACTAACAATTTGACTGCTCCCAAAGGAGTTTATCTTTATGGTGGCGTTGGTCGTGGAAAATCAATGCTGATGGACGTGTTTTACTCAGTTACTCCGACCACTCAGAAGAAACGCGTCCATTTTCATGAATTTATGCTGGAAGTTCATGCAAGACTGAAAGCAATCAATGAGCATTCTGCTCAGAAGCGCAAACGGGAATCACGGTACTTGTCAGGTGATAATGATCCGATTCCACTGATTGCGCAAGAAATCGCTGATGAGACTGTTTTGTTGTGTTTTGATGAATTACACGTGACCGATATTGCCGATGCAATGGTGTTGACGCGCTTATTCGATAAGTTATTCGAATTGGGAGTTGTTGTGGTAGCGACTTCTAACCGACTTCCTGATGATCTCTATAAAAATGGGTTGAATCGACAACGTTTTCTTCCATTTATTGAGCAAATCAAAGAAAAACTACATATTATTGCATTGGATGGCCCGATTGATTATCGCTATAATCGTTTGAAAGGCGCTCAGACTTACTATTTTCCGATTAACGAGGATGCAACTAACCAATTAGCCATTACTTTTTTTCAGTTAACCGATCGGCGTATTGAAGATCGAGATAAAGTACCGAGTGAAGAACTCATTGTGCAAGGAAGAAAACTGTTTGTTCCTAAAGCGGCTAAGGGGGTTGCGGTTTTCTCGTTCAAGCGATTATGTGCTAACCCTTTAGGTACCGCTGATTATTTAGCGATTGCTAGAACGTATCATACGGTAATAATGGTCGCAATACCGCAATTTAGTCAGGAAACTGAAGACCAAGCCAGGCGGTTTGTTTTATTTATCGATGCGTTGTATGAGTATAGTGTTAAATTTCTCTGCTCGGCAGCAGTGCCGGTTCAATTGCTTTATACCGGTAGTGAAATTAGTTTTGAATTTGAGCGTACGATTTCACGGCTGATGGAAATGCAGTCAGAAGATTATTTAACACAGGGCCATGGCAAAGCCATTTAAAATTAATATTAAAGTATGAGAAAAATTCGAACGCTGGTTCTAGTGTACTTTGCTATTCTGATTCTCTCGGGATGCGGCACCCTGACTACTGTTTTCCAAGCAGATAGCGTTACAAAACGTAAACTGAATCAAGTTGAAACTAAATGTGAATTGGTGCCCAGAATTTATAGTGGAATAGCGTACGATTTTTGTGTATTGCGTGGGAAGCCATCGCAAGCTGCGCTGTGGTTAGTTCCGGTACCTGAGTTAATAATGGTCGATATCGCCCTATCAGCAGCATTAGACACAGCTCTATTACCTTATACGATTTATGAGCAAATCCAAAGTGGTAGTATTTATATTCAGTGAAAGTCCTATTACCTGAATTCTGCGATCATTTCTTTGAGTAGTTAACAGTGTCAGGAAAATTTCCTGTCAACCTTGTCTCGATGAAAATTGAGTAAACTTAGTATTTTAGTGACCTGGTCAGAAGCACGCTGGGTTAAAAAAGGCGACAAATCCGTATTCGGTTATAAGCAGCTTACGGTATTAGCTAGCAATGGGTTGGTGATGGCAGTATTAGCTACTGCTGTCAATTGTCATGATAGCGAGTTGCTTGCTCGACTTGAAAGACTTCTCAACTCTTTGCCGAACACTGAATGACTCCGCAAATATAGGAGATAGTGCGCCTACTCTACCGGAAATAGCCGATTTAGATGGACTAATTACAAGCTTGTTCGTGGAAAAATTACTAAAAAACCCAATTCCCCAACAAATTAACCCGGAATTTTTCTAGAATGTAAAGTTTGCGTTATTTTGCAAAGATTTCGGTTAGGCTAGAGCCTAACCAAAACTAATCATAATTCAATATAGCCCACTCTGATGTGTTTTAGAGCACTTTTCCTATATTTGTGCTTCTTTCTTGAGTTGAATTATTGCAGTTCCAACCTCATTTGATGCTAGGCTGTATGCGGTTCCATTGTTTAACATTGTTTCTGCTTCAGTGTATTTTTTTAAATTGATAGCTTGAGCTATCTTTCCTGCTTCAATATGGAATCTCACGTGATTCAAAACACAGTTCTTGAAACTTGGTAAGTTACTAAACTTAGCTCTACCGATACCATGCAACCATTTTCCCAATTCACAGCAATTATCTTTTGAAATTGTTCCGGCATCCATAGACTCTTTTTTGACAATTGCACTTCTAAATTTAACTTTCCATTCCGCATGTTTTTCAATCGCTTGATTTAGGTCCATAATATTCTCACTGATGAATAATCAAGCTAATTACGACAGTAATTGTTGTAAAATTTAGGGATAGCCTTATTTATTAAAAGATTGCATGTAAAGCACTTTAAAATTGGTAGAGAAAACGGTAGGGATTTAAAATGAATAGTAAAGATCGGCTTAATGAATGTTTTTCATAATAGATATGAATCCCTCTCGCGCTAAATTGTGGGTAAATAAAATTTAACTAGGCTAACAATAAAAAAGGGATTTATCACATGCCTATTGTTTTGTTTAATTAAGCAAAACTGATATACGATAAGTATCAAGATTAATAAATAAAAAATGAGATTTAGCAATATTTTTACCCTAGATCGTAGGGCGAGAAGCTTTTAATTTTTTTAAGTATATTATGACAAGATGAGCTGCGTGGACGATGCGTTTCTTTAAGCTATTAACAATTTATAAAAGGATTAAAGAGATCGTTTTCCAGATAGGCTACATTAATACAGTAATTCTCTTGTTTCATCGAATTCTCATAAAGCTATTTAGTGGTAAGCTACGTATATACAAATATTATTTGACTGCCCAACCAGTTACTAATCGAACTTTACTACCACCCAATAGGGGTAAAAAAATTACGGTGAAGCAAATAAGTCGTGATGATCCTATTGTTAGCGCTTTTCCAAGACCTGATTCAATAATTAAAAGTCGCTTTGATACTGGCGCTGTATGCCTAGTTGCCTTGAAAGAAAATGTTTTTGTTGGTTACATTTGGTTTATGTTAGGAGCCTATCAAGAAGATGAAGTACGGGCAAAATTTGTTCCATTACCTGCCTCGGCTACTGTTTGGGATTTCGATATTTATGTTCATCCAGACTATCGTTTAGGGCATACTTTTTTACGTTTATGGGATGAAGCTAATCGATTCTTGCTCGATAGAAAAATAGAATGGTCGTGTAGTAGAATATCAGCCTTTAATGCGCCTTCGATAAATGTTCATACAAAATTAGGGGCATTAAATCTAGGACAAGTTATCTTTTTTTGTATAGGTAGTTGTCAATTAACGCTAGCAACACTTTTCCCGTACATTCACGTTTCAACACACCTTAACTCATACCCAACTTTTTTCATAGATACACAAAAAAACAATACTATTTTTCCTATGAAAGGGAAAGAATCAACAACGGAGTAAATTTATGCAGCATATTGATGAAGTTAGAAATATCTTAGCAGATACCCTTAGTCTTGGTGATAGGAAGCATCAGCTCGATGAGAATTCTTTTTTGCTTGGCAGCATTCCTGAATTAGATTCAATGGCGGTAGTAAATGTAATTACCGCACTTGAGGATTTTTACAATATATCGGTTGATGATGATGAAATTAGTGCAAAAACCTTTGAGACCCTTGGTAGCTTAACTATTTTTGTGGAACAAAAATTGTCACAGTCGAACTAGAATGGATTCTCCAACTCTTTGTGCGGAACCATTCTTTTTGAAAGTTGAATCAGGGGAAAGGTTTTGCCTATTTTATCGACCAAATCTTGCTAATCCATTGGGTACCTTTATTTTTATTCATCCTTTCGCAGAAGAGATGAATAAATCACGAAGGATGATTGCACAACAGTCTAAGGCATTTTCTGAAAATGGTTTTGCAGTGCTTCAAATTGACTTGTGTGGATGTGGTGATAGTAGTGGTGAATTCAATGAGGCTCGTTGGGAAGTCTGGAAACAAGATATTTTTCATGCAATCAATTGGATTAAACATCAAGCAGCTGCCCCGATTAATCTTTGGGGGCTACGTTTGGGTGGGTTACTTGCGCTTGATTTAGCGAGTGAAGCTGAAGAATCTTTCCAACATATTGTTTTGTGGAATCCTATTATCAGTGGAAATACTTTTCTAACACAATTCTTGAGGCTGAAAGTAGCTAGCCAACTTATGATAAAAAGTGGCAAAGAAAGCGCTGGGACAGGTGCTCTACGTAATAAAATAATGGCGGGTGAAACACTTGAGATAGCTGGGTATGAGCTTTCTTCGATTCTTGCAATAGCTATCGACAAATTAAGGATAGGCGATTTCAAAGTATTTGATACTAAAATCCACTGGTTTGAGGTAGTGCCGGAAGCTGGCAGAGTACTATCACCTTCAGCAATGGCGACAGTCAATTCCTGGAAAGAGCGCAATATCGATCTGGATTTGCAATATGTAACAGGACAGGCATTTTGGGCAACTCAAGAAATCGCTGAGTGCCCTGAGTTAATTGAAGCCACGATAAATCAATTTTCGACTGTTTAATAATGAATTTTAGTGAGCAACCCTTGCGTTTTTGTTGTCAAGGTTGTTGGTTGTATGGAATTCTTAGCATTCCGTTCCAATCATGTAAAAGGGGGGTACTGATTGTTGTGGGAGGACCTCAATATCGGGTTGGAAGTCATCGCCAATTTACACTCCTTGCCCGTTTTCTCGCTGATCATGATATTCCTGCTTTTCGCTTTGATTATCGAGGAATGGGGGATAGCGATGGTGTAATTCGAACGTTTGAGAATATAGGCGATGATTTGGAAAGTGCGATTGATCAATTCTTTATTAACGTGCCTTCACTTAAAGAAGTGGTAATTTGGGGGTTGTGTGACGCAGCATCAGCGGCTTTATTCTATGCTCATAAAGATCAAAGGGTTACTGGGCTTGTATTAGTTAATCCTTGGGTTAGAACTGAATCTGGCGTCGCAAAAGCCTATCTTAAACACTATTATACTTCGAGGTTGCTAGATGGGGAGTTCTGGGGAAAAATCATAAGGGGAGATTTTAAGCTTTTCGATTCGTTTAAATTTTTATTTCAATCTATAAAAAAATCCTTAATAAGGAAAACAGAAATAGCGAATGATAAAATTAAGCAATCTACTTGTAACTTGTTACTACCATTACCGCAGCGGATGTTGGAGGGTCTAAAGCAATATACCGGAAAAATATTCATCATTACCAGCGGAGACGATCTAACAGCAAAAGAATTTCTAGACTTGATTAATACTACAAAAGATTGGCGCCAAATAATCAATATTAAGCAAGTTAAATTTGCTCATTTGAAGGATGCAAACCATACCTTTTCTTCTCGTCGGTGGCGCGACCAAGTAGCGGTCTGGACAACTAATTGGACAAAATCATGGTAAGGCGTGTTCTGCTGATTGCGTATCATTTTCCTCCATTACAAGGAAGCAGTGGTATACAGAGAACATTAAGATTTGCACAGTATCTTCCAAAATTAGGTTGGGAACCAATCATTTTAACTGCTCACCCAATTTCCTATCAGCTTACTAGGCCTACTCAGTTACCTAAGGAATTTGACAATATCAGTATCTATCGGTCTTTTGCGCTGGATACGGCAAGGCATTTATCACTGCTAAAGCGTTATCCAAGAATGCTTGCTGTGCCTGATCGATGGATTTCTTGGTGGCTTGGGGCGTTTCCCCAAGGACTTTATTTGATAAAAAAATTTAAACCAGATGTCATTTGGTCAACATTCCCCATAGCAACAGCGCATCTTATTGGTTATACACTGAGTCGGATATCTGGTATTCCGTGGGCGGCTGATTTTCGTGATCCAATGGTACAACCCGATTATCCTACTGATCCCATCATATATCGCGCTTATCAATGGATTGAAGAAAAAACAATTCGTAATTGCGCCAGCGCAATTTTTACTACAGCTAACACGAGGAAAGATTACATCAGTCGATTCTCTAATGTGAGCGAGTCGCGCTTTAAAGTTATCGAAAATGGTTATGATGAGCAACTTTTCTCAGAAGTTACGGTTGAACATCAAGTAAAACAAAATAAACAACTAACGCTTGTTCATAGCGGCATTATCTATTCGTCTGAGCGTGATCCAACCTACTTTTTTGAGGCGCTATCAGATTTACTAAAAGAAAAGTATATTTCTTCTGATAATCTAAAGATTATTCTTCGAGCAACTTACAACGATAATTTTTTACAACAACTGATTAATCGATTCAATATTGGATCGATAGTTACGCTAGCTCCACCGATTTCGTACAAAGAAGCCATTGCAGAAATGTTATCCGCAGATGGGTTAATTATTTTGCAGGCTTCCAACTGTAATAATCAAATACCCGCAAAGCTATATGAGTATTTACGTGCGCAGAAACCGATTCTGGCACTAACTGATCCAGAAGGGGATACCGGTCTAAAACTTATAAGCTTAGGTTTTGATACAATAAGTCGGTTAGACTCTAAATCAGATATCAAGGAATTAATATTAAAGTTTCTTGATTCTATTAGAAATAAGATTGTTCAACCTTTACCGTTAAACCAACTTCAATTGCACTCAAGAGAATCAAGAACAGCTGAGTTAGTGGAAATTCTGAATGGAATCGTAAGGTGACCAATGATCTATTTTTTAGTATTAATTAATGATATATAGAAGTTACTCAAGAGGCGATTTATATGAAATTATTATGCCATATTAGTTTCTTCTTATTGATTATAGCCCTATCATTTCAAGCTTATTCTCAACAAAATAGTATTTGTGGGGAGTTAAAGGGCCCACACTTTGGACCTTTTGATTATCTTGAAAGAGTTCAGTTAAGAGACAAGCTTGAAATAGTAGAGGCCTATCATTTTTCACAGGATGTTGAGAAACTAAAAGGTAATGTACCGAGTGTTGCAGCAGATTTAAGCTATACCTTGCATGCCTGGCCGAACCACCATCGAGCTTTGGCATCTTTAGCAAAACTTGCGATTAGAGAGAAGGCTGTTAACTTACCTGGGTTGAAGTACAATGTAGAATGTTATTTTGATCGTGCTTTTCGTTGGCGATCAAATGATAGTATTGTTAGATCGATTTATGGAAGTTATTTATCAAAAGTCGGTAGAGCTAATAATGCAATTGAACAGCTCGAAATTGCCGTGAGATTAAAGTCTGATAACGCTACAGCGCACTACAATCTTGGATTGCTTTATTTTGATAAAGCTAATTATGATAAAGCACAATTTCATGCTGAGAGCGCTTATGCGCTTGACTTTCCTTTGCCTGGTTTACGAAATAAACTTATAAGAGCTGGGAAATGGAAGAAGTAGGAAGTAGGAAGATCATGGCGGACGTGCGTCACTTTTCCTAATAAAAAGTAAAACCGGTAGAAAATAATTACGCCTCATCGGCATCTGGGTTTTCAGTATGGTCGAGATTTATATCCGCTACTGGAACAAAAGTTTGATCGCTTTGCTGAATATTGCCTGCTATCTTAGGAGTACTGCAATAGACGTCAGCATTTTGTGCGCGGTGGCGTAGCGCATGATCAATAAGCACCAATGCCAGCATTGCTTCTACAATCGGTGTTGCACGAATTCCCACGCAGGGATCGTGTCGTCCATGGGTCTCAACAATGACAGGATTACCTTGTTTATCAATGGATCTTCTTCCCAACCGGATACTTGACGTTGGTTTAATCGCAATATTAACGGTTATCGGCTGGCCAGTCGAAATGCCTCCCAGAATGCCACCAGCGTTGTTTGTTAAAAAGCCATTTGGCGTTATTTCGTCAGAGTGCTCAGTTCCTTTTTGAATGACGCATGTGAATCCTGAGCCAATTTCAACACCTTTAACCGCATTAATACTCATCATTGCATAGGCAATTTCAGCATCGAGCCGATCGTAGACAGGTTCTCCCCAACCGACTGGTACAGCTTCAGCAACAACACTAATCTTGGCGCCAACTGAATCGCCCGACTTGCGTAGACTATCCATATAACCTTCAAGTTGAGGGACAAAGTCATTGTCTGAAACAAAAAAGGGATTCTGATTGACATCACACCATTGCTTGAAAGGGATGCTAATTGCTCCAAGCTGTGACAGGTAGCCACGAATCAGCGTGCCATAGGTTTTATTCAACCACTTCTTTGCTATCGCACCTGCCGCCACTCTTACCGCTGTTTCGCGAGCAGATGCTCGACCGCCACCTCTGTAATCACGGATACCATATTTTTGCCAATACACATAATCAGCGTGGCCAGGACGGAAAGTGTCGCTTATTTTGCTATAGTCTTTACTTCGCTGATCTTCATTTCGAATTAGGAGCCCGATCGGTGTCCCCGTTGTTTTTCCTTCAAAAACACCAGAGAGTATTTCAACAACATCTGCTTCGCGACGTTGGGTTACATGACGCGAGGTTCCAGGTTTGCGTCGATCAAGTTCATATTGAATATCTGCCTCAGATAGCTCGAGTCCAGGTGGACAACCGTCTACTACACAGCCGATTGCAGGGCCATGCGATTCACCAAACGACGTAACGCAAAACAATTTTCCTAATGTATTGCCTGACATACCTTTTATTTATGAAATAAGTAAAGTAAGTCTAACATAGCAACCAAATTTCTTCCCTAGCTTTCGAGCTGAGGTTAGAATTACCCTAGGAATAATAGAGAAATTAACTAATGCAGTGTAGTAGATTGAGGGGGAATAAAGAATGAATATGATTGAAGTCAAAGCATATCTGGCTGATTTGCAAAATAGAATTGTCGCAGGTCTAGAAGCAATCGATGGCAAGTCATTTCAACGTGATGGATGGGAAAGGCCTAATGGAGGCGGAGGGCTGAGCTGTGTCATTGAAGAAGGCAATGTACTAGAGCGAGGCGGTGTTAATTTCTCGTATGTCTTTGGCCATGGCTTACCTGCCTCTGCGACGGCAGCACGCCCCGAGTTGGCAGGTCGTTCTTTCGAAGCGGCGGGAGTGTCACTCGTGTTGCACCCACGTAATCCATATGCCCCTACAGTCCATATGAATGTACGCTTTTTTGAAGCGAAAAAGGAAGGTGCTGATCCTGTATGGTGGTTTGGTGGAGGGATGGATTTAACGCCTTATTATGGCTTTGAAGAGGATGCGATTCATTTCCATCAAACCTGTAAAGCAGCGCTTGATCCCATTGGATCAGACTACTATCCACGGTTTAAGAAATGGTGTGACGAATATTTTTTTCTCAAACATCGAAAAGAGCCGAGAGGAATAGGCGGTGTTTTCTTTGATGATTTCAATCAACCCGATTTTTCAACCTGCTTTAAGTTGACTCAGCGAGTAGGAGATCATTTTTTACCTGCGTATGCTCCAATTCTGGAGAGGCGCTTAAATGTTCCTTATGGCGAACAAGAACGGGATTTTCAGGCATATCGACGTGGTCGTTATGTGGAATTCAACTTAGTTTGGGATCGGGGAACTTTATTTGGCTTGCAGACGGGTGGGCGAACTGAGTCTATTCTGATGTCACTGCCGCCGATTGTAAAATGGCGCTATAACTGGACACCGCAAGCAGGGAGCCCCGAATCCAAGCTGTATACAGATTTCTTGATTGGCAAGAACTGGATTTAATTGAGAACTATTGATTGAAACTACTGAGCCTCTTGCAAAATTATCCCAGGCCAGCCGAAAAAAAGTGGCGGATTCAAATA